>OLRY01000637.1_pt1 | contig 43063 bp, 40 predicted proteins | sample 1672541 | NCBI WGS metagenome assembly OLRY01 (sample SAMEA3136697, study PRJEB25190) | human gut metagenome | biome: human gut; feature: human-associated habitat; material: faeces | place: Austria | collected 2013 | reverse complement strand
GGCAGGAGACACCATTCCCATCCAGGACCCGGTTACTGTATATTTCGCCCCTCTGAGTCCAAGGAAACGGTAGGGGTGAGTCCACCTTCACGGGAGAAACAGGTCCAGGTTCACGGGCGCGAGTCCACAGGAGTGTTATTTTGGAAAGAAATGGCAAAGGAACGCTTCGCAAAGCGCTCCTCCGCGTGTCATTTATTCAGATTGGAATCCTTTTCTTTTGCGCATGGAGTCATCTCCATCGATGAGGATCTTGTAGGAACTGTTCTCAATCCTGTCCAGCACAGCATCTGCTAAGGCGTCCTCGGCGATTCGCTCATGCCAACCAGGGGGAGCGAATTGGGAACAGAAAATAGTGGAGCTTCGTTCGTAACGGGCCTCCACAATCTCCAACAAATCGCGGGATTCCGTCTTGGTCAAGGGGATCAGCATCCACTCGTCCAAGATCAGCAGGGAGACCTTCCGGTAGAACTTCATCACGTCCATGTAGCAGCCTTCGCCACGGGCGACCGCCAGCTCATTGAGCAGATCCGGCAGCCGGATATATTTCACTGTGTACAGATTTCTGCAGGCAGCCGTACCGAGAGCGCAGGCAATATACGTTTTTCCAGCGCCTGTGGCGCCCATGAGGATCACATTGCGCTTGTCCAAGATGTACCGGCAAGTACCCAACTCCTGCAGGAGATTCCGGTTGAGCTTTCGGTCAGAGCGGTACTCAATATCCTCTAGGTAGGATTGAGAATGACTTCCCCTTTTCCATGGCGGGTGACGCCGGTTTTTAAATTGTCAGGCGTCAAAATGCGGGTTGCCCCGCCAAAATAGCGGTAGGCGTGGACGTGCCCGGTAATCCAGCTCTCCTGGCCTTGGTCCCCGAATGCCTCCACATAGGCGTACCCACTGCAAGAGAGGACGGCAATGAAAAGATACGCTGGGGTTTGGTTGCCTGTCTCTGGATCAGTGACCTTCGCGGTATCTCCCGCCCAGTCCACCTCCATTTGTTCCCCGGGTTTATGGTCTAGGTGCATGGTGGCTTTCGTTTGCTGGGCGTATTCCCGGTAATGCAGGCAAAACTGGGTGTACATCAAGGGGAGCTCCTTAGACGCGTAGCATTCCTCGCAATACTCATTCCAGAGCAAGCTTAGAGTCACGCCGTTTTTTGCCAGTTCCCGGTGGACGCGCTCGTAGTCCGGCGGCTTCCGCGTGGAAGGAATAGATGACGCGGGAAACAAAGCTTGTTGTATTCCCTTGTCCGACAGGGCCAGCAGCTCTTCCAAAATGTGTGGATTTGATTCCGCCCGTTCCAGAACTCGCTGTACCGTGCTTCTGGCACAGCCCGCGCTGGCAGCAATGCTCCGTTGGCTATACCCCAGCTTTGCCAGCCGCAAGATTTCCCGATAGTTGGTTGCCATAATGGCACACCTCCCAATAGATAGTCACGCTTTGCGTGCCTCATCTATTCTACCGCCTGGACTTGCAACCGTACACCTGGACTCGTTTCAGCCGTGTCCCTGGACCTATTTTCTCCGTTTTGCTGGCCTGTTTGGGGCGGAATATTCACTTAAAGCTGGATCTAATCCATATACTTCCCGCATAGATCTGTAATTCGCCGGATCTGTGGGGACGATGTTGATCTTGTATGCATCATGTTTGATGCGGTCCAGGATTGCTTCTGAGAGGGGACTATCATCACCACCGAGCTGATCATACCAGCCATCGGAATCATATTGGGAGCAGAAGATAGTGGATGATTTCCGGCGTCTCCTGTGAAGAAGCTCCAAAATGTCATGCTGTTCGGATTCTGTCGGCTTCAGCAGAAGCCATTCATCAATGATCAACAAAACCGGGTTGGCGTATTTCCCCTGAACCTTTTTGTATGTGCCGTCGTTACGAGCCATCTCCAGTTCCAGGAGCAGATCCGGCAGGCGGACATACTTCGTCTTGTAACGCTGTTTGCAGGCTTCCATCCCGAATGCGCATGCCAGATAGGTCTTGCCGCTCCCGGTAGCTCCGGTAATAAAGAGGTTTCTGTGTTCTGTGATGTATTCACAGGTTGCAAGCCGCTCAATCAACGATCGGTTCAGCTTGCGCCCGGAAGTATAGTTAATATCTCCAATGTATGCGTCCGGCTGGTCAAATCCAGCTCCCCTGATCAGACGTTTCAGGCTGTTGCTCTTGCGGTTGCTATATTCGATATCCACCAGCATTCCAAAACGATCCTCAAAGGGAATCTCTTTCATTCGGGGATCATCCATCTGCGTGCGGAATGCATCTGACATAGAAGTCAGGCGCATTTCAATGAGCTTATCTATCGTGCTTTGTGTAGTCATAGTTCCTTACCTCCTGTAGTAATCAGCGCCTCTTGTAAGCGCATGGCTTTTCTTTGTTGGCTCTGTATGGCTGTCTGGGGCATTCTCTTTATCTGTGATCTCCGTCTGGTCATTTCCGGTATCAATGATGTTCTTGATGCTCTTATAACTGGGAGTTGACGTAAAAGAGAGCGCCTTCCGGCAGGCGGCTTCCAAACGGTCGACAGAATATTTGTCGGCCAGTTTCAAAAGCCCCATACAGCTGCGGTAGGACTGTTGTTCTACACGCTTGGAGGCAAGGATTGCGTTTACTACCTGACAGGTACTGGGGCCGATCCGCTCCGCCCATTTGCGGAAACGGTCACCGTTCCATTCCAGATACTGTTGATGGGACTCCGGCATATGCTCCGTAACTGTACTGTATTGTCCTTTACGGCCATAAAGACGGCGATGGGACGCAATCCGGTTGTGATTGTAAAAAATCTCAATTGTTTTATCTGTAACCCGCACATCAACTTTGCGCTTTATATATTCATAAGGAACTGAATATAGCATTCCGGCAAAGGATATATGATAATTGAACTGAACGGTGGCTTGTTTCCATTCCGCCAGTTCATATGGGGTGGCAGGTAAAGGTGCCAGGAGTGGCAGTTCTTCGTCGCGGAAGATTTCGTACCGGCTGCCCTCTTTCTTTTGGAAAGGGCGACGACTGAATGCTTTCAACTTTTGACGGATCGCCTGGTTTAACTCACTGAGGGAGAAGAACTGCTCATTACGCAAGGCTGCGGTGATCCAGGTGGAAATATTACCTACACTGCCCTCGGCATTTGCTTTGTCGCGAGGGGACCGGACACGGGCTGGTATGATTGCAGTACCATAGTGCTCAGCCATCTCCTGATAGACAGCATTGATTCGCTGATCTTTCCAACTATTGTTGTGATCCACAGCAGTCCGGCAGTTATCCGGCACCAGGATCTTAGCGACACCGCCAAAGTACTCATACATGTGAACATGTGCAGCAATCCATGACGGTTGCTTTTCATCCATGAACGCTTCTACGTATGGATACTGGCTGTACGTCATCACCCCTACGAAAATGTGGGCATCCAAGATTTCGCCGGTATCCGGATCGATGATATGTGCCGGATCTCCGGCCCAGTCAACCTCTATTTGTTCTGCAGGTTTGCGGTTGATATGCATGGTGGCACGGCGCTTCTGCTCATCCTGTTGGATGTAATAGCAGAACTGTGAGTACATAAGTGGCTCATCGCCGGAAAGGCGGCATTTCTCAAGGTACTCTGTCCAGAGAAGCTTTTTATTTACTCCATTGCGGAGAAGTTCCTTGCGGATATGCGCATAATCAGGCATGCGCTTCGATGTGGCAGGTTTTGCTTTCGAATCAGGAAAAAGCAGCTTGCCAAGGACGGGATCCGTTAGTTTGGGATCCAGCGGCCATGAAAGGTTCTGCTCCCTTGCAGCTTTCAGCACCTTGTTGACTGTTGTTTTAGATGCATTGCAGCTGAGGGCAATGTTGGTTTGACTAAGACCTAATCCGGATAACCGGATGATCTCGCGATACTTGGTCATAAACGATGACCTCCTTTGTAATGTATTTACGCTTGAAAGCGTATGGATACATTATAAAGAAAATCGGTATCCTTTGACCGGAATCACGGTATTCAATGTCCAGAATTGCGGTATCCATCAAAGAGGAATCGCGGTACTGCGCTTCCGGAATGGCGGTTCAGAATCGTCCGGAATACTCAGTTTTGCAATGACAAATTATCGGGAGATCTTGCGGTTAAGCAGTCTTCAGTACAGCCAGCGAACCATTGAATCAATGGCACACTGTTCCAGACATACGGTGCGAGATGTACTGCAGGCAGCAAAGGAACAAGGCATATCCTGGCCCCTCCCCGACGACATCACCAACGCCGAACTGGAACAGCTTCTCTTCCCAAACAAGCACAAGGCATCCAGCCAATACGCCGAACCAGATTATCCGTACATCCACCGCGAACTGGCTCGGCCGGGTGTGACCCTGACCCTGCTGTGGGAGGAATACTGCGCAAAGTGCCATGAGGCCGGCAGGAAACCGTACATGAGCACCCAGTTCGGTGAACATTACCGACGTTGGGCGCGTATTACAAAGGCAACTATGCGCATTCAGCACAAACCTGGGGATGCCATACAGGTGGACTGGGCAGGAGACACCATTCCCATCCAGGACCCGGTCACTGGGGAGCAAAGCGCAGCCTATTTGTTTGTCGCAGTCCTGCCCTGCAGCTACTACACCTACGCAGAAGCCTGTGAGGATATGAAGACCGAAAACTGGTTAAACTGCCATGTCCACGCATTCGACTACTTCGGCGGCGTTGCACGGCTGCTGATCCCTGACAACTGCAAGACGGCGACGCTGTCCAACACGCGCTACGATGTGGTCCTAAATCGCAGCTACCAGGAACTTGCCGAGCATTACGGCACGGCGATCGGACCAGCCCGTGTCCGCAAGCCACGGGACAAAAGTTCGGCAGAGGCATCTGTCCGCTTTGCTGAGACGTGGATCATAGCTGCTCTGCGCGACTGCAAATTCTTTTCCTTGCGGGAATTGAATGAGGCGGTCGCCGAAAAGCTGGAAGAACTGAACAGCCGCCCTTTCAAGCAGATGGCTGGCTGCCGTCGCAGTGCCTATCTGGAAGAAGAAAAGCCCTACATGCTGCGGCTGCCTGATAGTGCCTTTGAACCCGCTGTCTGGTCGGTCGCCAAGGTTGCGAGCGACTATCTTGTCACGGACGGTAGGAACAAGTATTCCGTCCCCTACAACTTGATTGGTGAACGCGTGGACATCCGCGTGACCAAAACAACTGTGGAGGTGTTCTACCACGGCAGCCGCGTAGCCAGCCACCGCCGGTTGCAGACTCGACAGCGTGATCCGCTGGTAAAGCGCGAACATATGCCGCCGGAACACCAGAAATATCTCACCCACAACGCCGATGAGTTCAGCCGCTGGGCAATGTCGGTTGGCCCCATGACCGAGAAGGCAGCTGAATACTTTCTCAAATCCGGCAAAGTAGTAGAGCAGGGCTACAAAGCCTGTGCCGGTCTGACCAAATTGGAACAGCGATACGGCAAATCGCGGCTGGAAGCGGCTTGCAGCAAAGTTCTGGCGTACAGCACCGCGCCCTCGCTGCGCACCATTGCCAGCATTCTGAAAAACGGCCTGGACCAGCCGGAAAAGCCAGAAAGCCAAACTGCACAGCCCAAATCCAACAGCTACGGCATTACCCGCGGCGCTGCTTACTTCCGGAAGGGAGGCGACCGCTGATGCTGAACCAGGCAACGATGGATATGCTCACGGCAATGAAGATGTCCGCGATGGCTGCGGAATTTGCCAACCAGTTGAAAGACCCTGCATTTAATGAGCTGGGCTTCGAGGAACGCCTGGGCTTGCTGGTAAACGCGGAATGGAACCGCCGACAGAGCAACAAGCTGAACCGGTTTATCCGCAGTGCGCACTTTGCCGTGTCGTCCGCCACCGTGGAAGGCATTGAATACCACGAGGACCGCAAGCTGGACAAAGCACAGATGCTGCGGTTTGCCACCTGCCAGTACATTGACGAAGGCCACCACATTATCCTGAAGGGCGCCTCCGGCAACGGCAAAACCTACATTGCCTGTGCCCTGGGAAATGCGGCTTGCCGCCGTTTCAAGAAGGTACAGTATATCCGTATGCCGGAACTGCTGGACGAATTGAGCATTGCCCGCAGCGGCGGCACGCTGAAGAAAGTGCTTGAATCGTACAAGAAGAAAGACCTGCTGATCTTGGATGAGTGGCTGATCCGTCCGCTGTCCCCGCAGGAATCCTACGATATGCTGGAGATTGTAGAAGCCCGCTGCCAGAATTCCATGATCTTTTGCACGCAGTACCAGTCTGAAGGCTGGTATACCCGTATCGACCCCAATCCGGAGTCCGACAGTCCTGTATCAGAAGCTATTATGGACCGTATTATCCACAACGCTTACGAGGTTCTGGTAGACGGCAGAGTTTCCATGCGAGAGCGCAAGGGTTTAAAAGCGACCGCCAGAGAAGGTGGTGGACAGAATGTGTGATTGTCCGCGTCTGTGCGATGAGACGTGCTGCGAACTGGAGCTGGAGCGAATTTGCTACGAAGAGATGGAACGCGAGTCGATGGCATACTTCTACGAATCTCAGAGAGAAATCCAGCGATATCTAAAACGGATTCAACAGTTGGAGAACGCATTGACAGCAAACGGTATTTCGATTCCCGAAGATGATTGACCTGGGCTCTGCCGGCCATCTTAGCTGGCAGAGCTTTTAAAAATATTGGAGTGTCGCTTCAACGCGGTATGGGGCACTCTACCCCCCCGTTGCACAAGTTTGGCTCATCCAGCCGGTAAGGTGGCTCATAAGCTCCGATGCAGTGGCTCAAAAACTGTGGTAAAGCAAGTGGGGCTTTAATGCGTGAAAGTGGTGCTCAAACTGCGTGCAGATGGGGCTGGGATGCCGATTTTTGCACCAGTCAAGTGTGGCGGCTTCCTCGTCGCTCAGTTCGTGCTTTTGACCTGTCACTCGTGCTGTTTCAGCTACAGCCTCATCATAGCCTGTCAGAGCGGCGAATGGTGAAAACTGGGCTGCACGGTCAGTCATGGACATTGGTGGGTGCTTGCCGGATACATGATGCGGTAGGTTTATGATATCATCATACTTTGCGATGTAACAATGCTGTTTCATGTTATTCCCTTTCCTCCCGTAGTCAATTTATTTCTTTGTCAGTATCAAATATTGACCGGAACAATGATAAGTGATATACTTCATACAAAACGAACATTTGTTCGATATTAATGATATGTCATTAACGCAATATCTGTCAATTAGAATACATGGAAGTAATGAAGATTTCAATAAGATATGGGGTGTGATCCTTTATGGTCGATGTTCGATGTAAAAAGACGTATGTAGCAGTCAATGTAGATATTGACAACGATGGTGAAATTCATCCCAGGCTGATTCGCTGTGATAATGGGCTTGTTTATTCGATTGATCGTGTCCTATATAAATGCCGAGCATCTTCAACCAGAGTTGGAGGGGGCGGTATCCGGTACACGGTTGTAATCGGAGGGAAAGAATCATATTTGTTCCATGAGGGTGAAAAATGGTTTGTTGAAGCCAAAGTACGAGGATAAGTACATGGTTAGCACATGGGGTGATTAAGCATGGGAGGTGCTGTGGTATGCGTCTATCGCGTAACAATCTCGAATACATTGGTGCTGATATAATAGACAGGTATAAGTCCTTGTTGCACATCAATAGGCTTGAGCGGGTCGATATTGATTATCTGGCTGAAACACTACTTGGACTTCGGATTGATTGCAGGCATTTGTCGCTGGCTGGTGACATATTAGGTCTTACATCATTTGATGAAATTGGTGTAGAGGTCTTTCCGCAAGATACCGATTCATCAGAAATGCCTTTCTATATACTGGACGGAAAAACCATCCTGATTGAAAGTAATTTGACAAGAGAAGGGGCGAACATAGGACGACGGAACTATACAGTCTCGCATGAAGTTTGTCACCATATCATGCGTCGCTTGTTTCCGCATGACTATAGCTCGAAAGTAAAGGGGCGTGTTGTGCGCTTTTGTTACCGAGATCGAAGCAGCGGCGCACGGGATTGGGAGGAATGGCGGGTCGAAACCTTGGCCGCAATTATTCTTCTCCCGGCTGAATGTGTGCTCCGCTCCATGGATAGTTTCGGTTTGGGTGCTCAAATACGGTTGCTCAACCGCATTTTTGCACCGGAAGTGTATGGCAAATTCGTACAGATGGCCGAATTTCTTGGTGCATCCAAAACTGCGCTGGCAATCCGTATGATGCAGCTGGGCTTACTAAAACGAAACGATTTGAAAGACCCCTATGCGCTGATTAGCATAGAGATGGATAAAGAGGAGGATTTGAGCGATGAATACTACAACGAAAATTGTCAAGAAGTGTCCTAAATGCGGCCGACGCATTTTTGACAAAATTACACCTACAAGCGGGGTAATTGAAATTAAGTGTCCACAATGCAAACAGATCATAGAAATTGATCTGAGCTATCGCACTGCCGGTAATGGATTATGCCGGAGTGCGTCGCACCATTAAGTCACAATAACCAACAACAGAATAAAGAAGCTGACTGCACCGAGCCACGGGTCCTGAGAGATTCTCCCTGAGTCACCAAATTGCCGGGCGTCAAAGCAAACAGGTAAAGATTTACCTTTTGTTTTGATGCCTGGCTTTTTTTGTTTCTGTTGCCTTTTCCGGAGGTAACAATGAACAGAACATTTTGGGAGCCGTATATCGCGAAATATCCCTGAAATCCAGATTTTTTGAACTAAAACAAATTCAAAAATGAAGGAGATCAGGAAAATGAGCGAAAAAGTATATCTGCTGAAAGTTTATAACACCACGACAGGCGAATACGAGAGTGTGCAGGTCACGAAAGAAATATTTGACGCATATAGACGAACTGCATGGAACATCAGAGCAGATGACAGACGGTTCTATGCACATCAAACACAATTTAGCGTTTTGATGGGAAGTGAAGAAGATAATTTTGACAATTTTCAAGAATTCATCGATCAAGATCACACGCCGGAAAATTCCTATTTAGAAGAATCCATCCGAAAGTCCCTTCGTAATATTCTCAATCTGCTCACGCCAGACGAGTACCGGTTGATTTATGCACTGTTTTTCCAAGGTCTATCAGAAGAAGCCTATGGGCGAAAAATAGGGGTTAGCCAACAAGCGGTGCATAAGCGTAAAAAAAGAATTTTGAAAAAAATCAAAAGTCTTTGGGAGTTAGAGGGTTGTTAAGGCGTCGTTTTCTCTCCGTTTACAAGTAGAGGGAGTTTTTCCCCGCGCACCTTGAAAACTAAAGATACAGGCAGCAGATACAGCACTGTTTGCGCCGAGCTGCGGTACCCATGCGCGAGGATGTCAGTCACGACTGACCGAGCGGCAACCCATGACGGTACGAAATACGGGCGGCTCCCGTAAAGCGACGACACGCAGGCAGACAATGAGACTTCCGCCCAGCCACAGACACAAGCAATGGGGGCGGCTGATGTGAGAGCCACGCAGAGGTAAAAACGGCCTATGGAATCGCTTGCCGGCGATCGTCTGTCTGCTTCCCCACAAGCCGGGGCGTTGAGAACAAATAGGCTTGGCAGCAGGAAAGGATTTGTTTGAAATGTTCTGATCTGTCGCGGCAGGCAGGAAATTACTGCCTGTCGCATTACTTAACAGAAATCATGCGCAAGCAAGGAAGTGAATATATGCCAACATGGGAAATTTGGCCGATAAAGCGGCATTATCATATAGGCGACTGCATTCAGGTGCGGCCAGCTATTTTAGATGGTGTATGGACAACTCCGAGTTGCCGGAAGTCACTGCCGGCAAAAGTGATCTATGTCCATCCCAAAGACCGCTTTCTCGTTGCCGCTTATCAAGTGACGGCAACTTTCTTTGGAAATACCGTTTCAACCATCAGGGAGAGTTTCATTATCCCCCGATCTTGTTGTTAGGGCAGAAGGATGTGTTACTTCATGTATAAACGCGGAAATGTGTTTTGGGCTGATTTAAGCCCTGTAATGGGTTCGGAACAGGACGGAGTACGTCCTGTTGTAATTTTACAGAATGATATTGGAAACAGATATTCGCCTACGGTGATTGTAGCGCCGCTTACCAGCAACCTGCATCCGGACAAGCACCTTGCCACTCACGTTCCTGTGCAGATGCAAGAGCTTCCGCATTACTCGATTATCCTTTTGGAGCAAATACGGACCATTGATAAAGTGCGGTTTGGACGGTTCATCGGCACGCTGGGCGCACGCACTTTGCAGCAGGTCAATCAAGGTTTGCTTTGCAGTTTGGGGCTTTGAAATGGACTTAGAGCAAAAGGCAATCGCCCGTCTGCGTCTGGCGGCGGTAATGAGCGAGACCTATTACAGCCAGCCCTTGCTGATTACAACAAGCGGCGGTAAGGACAGTGATGTATGCTTGTACCTTGCCGCCGCTTCCGGTATCCGCTATGAGGTCATGCACAATCATACCAGTGTGGACGCACCGGAGACCGTATACCATGTCCGCTCGCAGTTCCGGCGTTTGGAGCTGGCAGGTGTGAAATGCACCATCAATTTCCCGCAATACAAGCAGCGTTCGGTTACCATGTGGACGCTCATACCGCAAAAGCTGATGCCGCCCACAAGGACGGTAAGGTACTGCTGCTCCATTTTGAAAGAGACCGGCGGTACAGGCCGCATGATTACAACGGGCGTCCGCTGGGCGGAAAGCGCCAGCCGTCGAAAAAAGCGTGGTATCTACGAGAGTATGCCGCATGATCTCAGCAAAAAGGTCATTATCAACAACGACAATGCAGATACCCGCCGCCTGTTTGAAAGCTGCAAATTGCAGGCGAAACGTATTTGCAATCCCATTGTGGATTGGTCGGACTATGATGTGTGGTCCTATATCCATGCCGAGAAAATACCAATCAATCCGCTATATAACTGCGAATTCCATCGTGTCGGTTGTGTGGGCTGCCCGATGGCAGGGCGCAGGATGCGTTTGTTTGAGTTCGGCCGCTACCCCACGTATCAGCGCGCGTACATCCGTGCCTTTGACCGGATGCTGGAAGAACGCGCCGTGCGCCGCAAGCTGGACGGTTCTTGGCATGTTGGGACAACCGGCGAAGATATTTTCCGCTGGTGGATGCAGGACCGGAATATCGAAGGGCAAATGAAGATCGAGGGCTTTGACGGATAGAGCCCAGGCAAGCACCGTGTGGATTTCCACGCGGTTTTTCATATAGACACGAATTTATAGTGATAGGGGGTGGTACCCATGTGCAGTTCAGCGCATGGGATATCCATGCAATGTTGGTTTGAAACAGTTTTTGAACAGAATGGAGTGAAAAGATGGGATTTCTGAAACGAGTAACATCCGCGGGCCTTGTATTGCTTCTATCCGGGTCGGCGCTGCCAGCCACGGCCTTTGCAGCGTCGGACAGCACCAGCACGCTTGCCGAGGTAACGGCAAAGTTCATCGACGCGGAGAACGGCAAGGAGATCATCCAGCCGGAGACATATAGCGTCACGCATGAGGAAAAGTCACCGCAGGAGATCGAGAACTACACCTACGTTGATTACACGGAAAGCATCGAGTACGTTTACTCGCACAAGGACCTGACATATATCGTCGGCTACCCGGATGAAAGCGTGCGCCCGGATGCATCCATGACCCGCGCCGAAGCGGCTACGGTCTTTTACCGCCTCTATGACGGCGAGTATCCCGCCTTTACACGGCGGATGTCGAACGGTACGTTCGAGGATGTCAAGACGGATTACTGGTTTTACAAGGAAGTCGAAACGCTGTACAACATCGGCATTGTAGACGGCGCTGAGGAAAATAAATTTGCATCGGACGCGCCGGTCACCCGCGCGGAGTTTGCAGTCATGGCGGCGCGGTTCGCCGGGCTGGACTACGAGGGCGGCAACCTCTTTGACGACGTCCCCAACGGCCATTGGGCGTACAGCTATATCAACGCTGCGGCCAATGCAGGATGGGTAGAGGGTTATCCGGACGGCAGCTTTCGGCCGGACGAGCCGATCAGCCGTGCAGAGGTCGTGCGGCTGGTAAACGGTATGATCAACCGCAGTGTGACGCTGGACAAGCTGAAAGAATTGAACGTGGAATGCCCGTATAATGATCTGGTCGAGAACCATTGGGCGTACTGTGACCTGATGGAAGCCACCATCCCGCACAGCGCGGAGGAATGGCATGGCCTCAGCTACAACGACGGCGTTTACAACGTCATTGTGGAGAAGTTCGTAGACCAGGACGGCAAGGAGCTTGCCGGGACAGTGACGGTGCCGGGTAAGGAAGAAACTTCGCCGAAGGATATTCCCGCTTATGAATACCGCGGCTATATCCGCACGATCGTCTACCACTACACGAATGGCGACGCGGTGCCGTCCATCGAAAAGACAGCCGATGTGCAGACCGCGAATGTCGGCGATACTTTGACTTACACGGTCAAGCTCTCCAACGATAAGGCAGCATCCTCCGCGTGGAAGGAAGTCGTGCTCACCGATGAAATCCCGGACGGTCTGACGTTTGTGGACGGCAGCGTGTTTGTCGATGGGAAATCCACCGAGCACGGTCTTAACAACGGCGTCCTGTCTGTCCCGCTGGGCGACATTGCCGCCGGCCAGACGGTGACCGTCACTTTTAAGGCGACTGTAAACAACGATATGTATAACCAGACGATCTACAATACCGCCGTTGCCGAGGGCGGAAACGGTATCGTCAAGGACGAGGACGGCAACGAAACCGGCAAATATGAGGACACGGACGACGGAGTTTATATCAACAAGGGCGACACGATGCCCTATGTGACCAAAACGGCCGACAAGGAAACTGCCGAGGTCGGCGACAAGCTCACCTACACGGTCACGCTCGGCAACGCGGAGGGTGCCGTGTACGAGATCGAAAACGCTTCTATGACTGACGTCATTCCGGCAGAGCTGGATTTCGAGGACGGCAGCGTGCAGGTGGACGGTATGACGGCTGATTACTCGTATGACAATGAAAGCCGTACCCTTACTGTGCCGCTGAATGCAATCGCCACGGCAACAGAAAAGGTTGTCACTTTCTCGGTGGCCGTAAATGAAGCGGCCTATGGTCAGACGGTTTACAACACCGCCGTCCTTTCCGGCGACAACATCCCGGACACCGAGGGTACAGATGAGGGCGTCCCGGTCGGCGACGGCAAAACGCGGCCTTCGGTTGAAAAGACCGCGGACAAGCGCAATGCCGACGTGGGCGACAAGATCACCTACACTATGACGTTTGCCAACGGTGAGTTTGCCAGCGTTGCGATCGAAAACGCGGTCATGATTGACGTGATCCCTGCTGACCTCGCGTTCGTAGACGGCAGCGTCCAGGTGGACGGCGTGACTGCGAATTATTCCTATGACAGCGCGACCGAGACGCTCACGGTGCCGCTGGGTGAACTTGCACCGAACACCGCCAAGAGCGTAACTTTCGCCGCGACCGTAAACGAATCGGCTTACGGCAAAACAGTTTATAACACGGCTATCATGACCGGTGATAACATCCCGGACACCGAAGGCACGGACGATGGTGTTTCCATCGGCGACGGCAAGGCGCGCCCCAGCATCGAAAAGACGGCGGACAAGTCCTCTGCGCATGTGGGCGATAAGATCACCTATACCCTGACACTCTCCAACAGCGAGACGGCCAGCGTGGCGATCGAGAACGCAGTCGTGACCGACGTGCTCCCTTCCGGTCTGACGTTCGAGTACGGGTCGATCATGCTGGACGGTATGAATACGTCAGATTACACCTATGATGAAAATACCCGTCTGCTCACGGTAAACGCCGGCAGTATCGAACCAGACGCCAGCCGCACAGTCTCTTTTGTGGCGACTGTCAACGAGGACGCCTATAACACGATGATTCAGAACCTTGCCACTCTGACCGCGGATAACACCGAGCCGGTACAGGACAAGGACGACGGGGTTGTCGTTTCGGACGGTATGACCGATCTGTCTATCAACAAGAGCGTTGACAAATCTTCTGCCCGTGTCGGCGACACGCTGACCTACACCGTGGAAGTCTCCAACGGGGCAGGTGCAGACGTCAACATCCGCAATGCGGTGATGCAGGATACCATCCCGGACGGCCTGACCTTCCGCGGCAACGTCACAGTGGACGGCTATTCAGCGGTCTACGAGTATGACAACGAAAGACGCACGCTGTCTGTCCCGCTGGATGCGATTGCCCCCGGCCAAACCAAGACAGTCTCGTTTGACGTGCTGGTGAACAGCGATGCCTACGGCATGACGATCACGAATACGGCGATCGCTTCCGGCAGCAATGCGCCTGAGACTGAGGACACGGACGATGGCGTCACAATCGAGGACGGCACGCCGGACGGCCATGTGGGCGCGAAGTCTGCGAACAAGACGACCGCGCATGTGGGTGATACGATCACCTACACGATCACGCTCCAGAACGGTGCAATGGCTACTGCGGACTGGACCGGCGCAACTGTGACCGACGTCCTGCCGGACGGCGTGACCTACGCAGGGAATGTCCAAAAGGACGGGCAGGCAACGAACGAGTATTCCTATAATGCCGATTCTCGTACCCTGACGCTTTCCCCATCGGCAATCCAGCCGGGAGATCAGGTATCCTACTCGTTTGACGTGATTGTAGACGATGGGATGCAGGGCGAGTTCATCATCAACACCGCCATTTTGACGGACGGTGATGAGCAGACCCCGCTGCCGGATGCAGGCGTGCAGATCGAGGACGGAACAGCGGACCCGATCGTAACCAAGGATGCAAGCGTGACTGAAGCCAACGTAGGCGATATGATCTCCTACACCATTACTGTGAAAAACGGCGATAAAGCTACCGCGCCGTGGCGGAATGTCGTGGCATACGATACGCTGCCGGCTGGCGTGCAGCTCGTCGGCAACGTGTATCTGGACGGCAAGGTCGCGCTGCACAAGCTGAGCGGCAATGCCCTGTCCGTTCTGGTCGGCGACCTCGCGGCCGGCGAGAGCGTGACGATCGACTTTGACGTGCAGGTGCTTGATACAGCGGCCGGAACCACGCTGCAGAACAGCGTGGATGTGACCGGTGACAACGGCGGCGGCACCGCGACCGACGACGGCGTTACCGTCCCGGAGGAAGAGCCGCAAAACCCTAATGATACCACTGGCTTCTATGTCACCAAAGACGTAGATAAGACGGTGGTAAACGTCAGCAAAGGCTCGGAAGATGCCGATAAGACCGCTACATTTACGATCGTTGTTGGCAACAACAGCAACGAGACTTGGACGAATGTTGTGCTGAAGGATACGCTGGACACCTCCGTAGTAACGCCTGTCCTTCAAAATAATGTCTATGTAGACGGCGTGCTGAACAACGATTGGAGCTTTGCAAACAGGATGTTTTCGCTGGAATTGGGCGATATTGCGCCCGGCCAGTCTCACACCATCACACTGACCCTCCAATTCAAGAACGATGCAGGCGGCAAAGCCTATGTTAATTACGCCACCGGTGAGGGTGATAACGGCAACGCGACCGGAAAATCACCCGAGGTTGAAATTATCAGTTCGGTTGTTGATCTAATCACAGATATCCATTATCAGCTCTATAACGGGTATGGTGAGAATATGTGGCGGCCGAACGACCGCATTTCCCTGCAGGAAGCTTGTCTGGTAGCATACCGCCTGATCTCGAACGGCGGCAACACATGGTTGGAGCGCGGGGCAGTGACGGTGCCGGAATATGAGTTCAGTATTCCCGAAGAAGCAAAATATTTTGTTTCGATCGGTGTACTGCCTGCCAGCGCGTTTGACACAACGAAAATGACCGAAGATGTTGACTATGAGATCAACTATGAGGTTTCAAAAGGCGGCTATCTGCGCATCTGGGCTACCTCGGACCAGCTCAATACGCTGGTGAAGTATGTCACAGGCGCAAATGCAGGGCTCAGCGGCGACGTGTCCCGTTTGAACTTCGCCAAGCTGATCTGTCAGCTTACCGGCCGTGACACCGACCCGGATACTTCCGGGTACAGCGGCCATATCCAGCACTATACAGACAGTGGTTCTTCTGAAAGCCTGATTACGGAAGTCTCGCATGAGCACGATTATATGATTGACACAGACGGCAACGAATACTGGATTTAATTATCTTATAGGAAAGGCAATCCCTCGTTTCTTCTTGAAACGAGGGATTTGCTTACCGATTATTTAATTCTGCTATCGTCAGTTTATCAAAAAGCTGCAAAGCATACACTTTTTCACCTTGAACATAGGCAGACACAGCGGCAGTTTGGGAACGGGTGTTTAGCATATTCTCCCGGTGTCCTTCAGAAGCATACCACATATTTACGTTAGTTTGATAAGTTGCGCTTGTAATATTGATAAGTGCATTTTCCGCGTTGCATCCATAACCAACAGATGCAAACACCGAGCCATCCGGCCTTGTGTGAGAAATGTCCCCGTCCCGCTCATCAACAATCCAGATTTCGCGGGAACGAGTGTCCGCCCACTCCTGCACTTGCAGGGAGTACGCCAAACGCGGCAAGCCATGTTCTTCCCGCAGGTCGTTGATCGCGTCAAAGGTGGCGTTAGACAGGTCGTAATCCCAGTAGCCGCCGTATTCATCTACCGCAGATTTTCCGGTGTGCCGCAGGGCGATCTCGTCCGTCACGGTCTGACTTTCACTCACGTTTTCACTACCGGTATCGTCAGGATTTGGCTGCGGTGTAGGCTGTTCGTCCGGTACAATGGGTGCTTCCGGTTCGACCGGTCCTGTTTCGGTAAGAATGTTTTCCGCGTTCATCAGCATGGTCGCGACTTCGGCGCGGGTGGCTGTCCCTTGCGGATTCAGTTTCCCATCCGAGCCGCTGACAATGCCCTTGTTGACGCACCAGCTCATGGCATTCGTGGCATAACGGGAGACGGTTTGATAGTCCGGAAAATCGTAGTATTTATCCGGGATAAAGCCGGTATCCGTGTTCAAGCCGAGGTAATCTGCGTAGCGGTATAGAATGGCGGTAAGCTGCTCGCGGGTGATCGCATCATCAGGGCCGAATTGCGTATCGCTGTATCCGGTGATAAGGCCGTTCATACGCGCCCAGTAGACCGGCGTGCCGTAATAGGCGCTTGCATCCACATCCTCGTAGGGGTATCCCCAGTTGCTTTCGGGCATTGCGGGCGAGCCCGCCAGCCGGTACAGGATGGTAACGATCATGCCGCGGCTCGTTGCGCCGTCCGGGCTGAATGTTGTGGCTGACGTACCGTTCATCAGGCCGGCTTCGCAAACGTAGCTGACCGCGTCATGGTACCAGTCTGATGGCCGGACATCCGAAAAATCTGTGACATTGGCGGCACCAGCCGAACAACTCAAGGCGACGGCACATAAGATGGAAATAATCTGCTTTTTCATATTGATACCCTCTCTCTATGGGTGATTCTTTAGTTTAATTATAGGGTATTAGAATGTGAGTGCCAAGATATTTCGAGTGCCAATGCGCACAAAGTTTATGATGGAAATTGTGTGATATCTGTATTCACATATTGGACAAGCAAATTTACATACGCTGTTTTGATAGTTTGAAAGGAGTGTACACATGTTGACCTTAAACGAATTAGCGCAGTTAAGCAAGATGGATATTGAAAAAGCAGATCGAAGCGAGCTTGTTTCCGTTGAGGAAGTCAACATAGATCCTTCTATGCCTGTAATGCAGCGGATGTTGGCATATATAAATCAGGTAAAAAATCCTTATTGCTTTTTATGTGGGAACACACCAGTTAAAGTGTGCTTTTCACGGGGAGATGCAGAGCTGAGCAAGAAAATCAGAAACTACTTTTTAGGGTTAAAACGCTGACTAATATTGCAATATATGATATAATTATATCGTGATTATAGAGGATAGGAGGTTAAATGGCACGCATCAGACGCGGCAATGCAGAAAGGACTTCGTCAGCACAGCCAAATATATGGAAAGTAGGCAAGTATATCCGTTTGTCTCGTGACGACGGCAACAGCGAAAGTGAAAGCATCACGAACCAGAGGAAAATCCTCGACGAACAAATACCAGGCTATTTTGATAATGACTACGACATTGTTGACGAATATATCGACGATGGACGGACAGGAACATCTGATGATACCCGGCCTGATTTTCTTCGGTTGGTAGAAGATGTGAAATCGGGAAGGATTAACTGTATTGTCACAAAAAATCTTTCCCGCGCATTCCGTAACAGCGCAAATCAGGGCAAATTTCTTGAAGAATTCATTCCGCTTTACAACACACGTTTCATTTCTCTTTACGAACCGCATATTGATACGTTTCTCAATCCAGAGGTTGTACACAGCTTGGAAGTGAGCATTACCGGATTTATGAACGAGCAATATGCTTATAAAACGAGCATTGATATTCGCCGCACTTTCGATACGAAGAGAAAGAACGGGGAATTTATCGGTGCTTTTGCACCGTATGGCTTGATGAAACGTCCGGACGACAAAAACAGCTTAATGATAGACGAAGAAGCCGCTGAAGTCGTCCGGGATATATTTCACTGGTTTGTTGATGAGGGGATGAGCAAGAGCGGGATCGTCAAGCGGCTCAATGAACTTGGTATACCAAACCCTGCTGCCTATAAACGCAAAAAGGGCTTCAAATTCTGCAATCCGCAGATACAGAAGAATGATGGTTTGTGGAATGAAAAAACAGTACGCGATATTCTTCTGAATCAAATGTATACTGGCAACATGGTACAGGGCAAACAAAAGGTCATCAGCTATAAAGTGCATGATAGAGTGCGCACGGATGAAAAGGACTGGTATATTGTTGAAAATACCCATGAAGCAATCATCGACAGGGAAACTTTCGACAAAGCGCAGTCACTGCATTTGCGCGACACAAGAGTAGCACCTAACCAGAGGAAGTTATATCTTTTCTCCGGTTTCGTACGATGTGCCGACTGTAAAAAAGCAATGACACGAAAAGTTGCAAAAAACATTGTGTATTATTGTTGCGCAACTTATTCGCGTAAATCCAAGACTGCCTGTACTAAGCACACGATTCGAGCGGATGTTTTGGAAAAAGCGGTTCTGATCGCCATTCAAAAGCAGATCGCCCTTGTTGCTGATTTGACGGAGATCATAGAAGAAATCAACAACGCGCCTGTGATTCATACGGAGTCCAAACGCATCAATAACCTTTTGGGTGCAAAGCAGAAAGAATTAGAAAAATTAACTACTGTTTCAGATAACCTGTACATGGATTGGCGCACGGGAGAGATCACAAAAGCGGAATATCGGAGAATGAAGCCAAAGCTGGAAACCCAGATTGAACAACTCCAAACAGTGATTGAAAATCTGAAAAAAGAAAAAGAAGCCTTTGCAAATGGGATAAATGCAGATGAACCATATCTTGCAACTTTCCTTAAATACAAGAGCATTAGCCATCTTGAACGCGGAATACTGGCTACGCTCGTCAATTCTATTTATGTCCACCAAAATGGCGAAATAACCATCGAATTTACCTTTGCAGATCAGCACCGGCGAGTTCTCGAATATATCGAGAGTAATCGTCGGGAATTGCAAGCATTGGAAAGTAAAAAGGTGATTTAATGTGCCTAAACGCTTTCCAGTTTTCTTAAAAGCAAAGTTGTGTATATATTTGTGCAGCTACCGGCCCGATCGGTCCCGCCGGTGCAAGTCCGGAAGCAGCGGCATCGGTAGCAGACGCAACCGGTGCGGACGACATCGTTGCACGGTTCAACGAGCTGCTCAACAGTCTGCGCGAGGCGGGACTGCTCAGGCTGCCGTAACCGCACAGAAAGGGAGTGGAAACACTCCCTTTTTTCTTTGCGCCGGCATTCGACTTTATGCGCGGCTTATGCTATACTGATAGCAGAAATACAACAGCAGGAAAGCAGGAAGTATAATGACAATTCTGAATTGTGAATGCGGAAACGAGATTTTCATCATGGACGAAACCGAAGCAACGGCTTGGCAGTGCGAGCAGTGCGGTCAGTGGTATGATTTCTTCGGTGTAAAGGTGCCCGACCCGGCATCTGTGCAGCCGAAAAAGTCACCTCATCTTGTCAACTGGAGTGCAGGCGAGGATTTGTAAGGCAATACCGCATAATTGAACAAGAGCGATTTGCGAGCAAATTTTGCGTGCTGACAAGGCGCGGTGTTGCCGCAAGTCTGCCGTCAGAAAAGGACAGAAAAAGTGCGGGCGAAAGCTGCAAAAAGTAACAGAACTGTAACCTCGCTTTATGTCGAAAGGTGGTATACTTATATCTTAGCAGCATATGTTATAAAAAAGGATAGGAAGGATGACAAAAATGGCATATGAATCGGCGCGGCAGGCGCCGCGCAGCCCGCATAGAAGAAGGCGCAGACGCAGACGGCGCAACAGTCACTACGGTGTACTGTTTGCCCTGATCATTCTGATCATTGCGGTCATTTTCTTCGGTGTGCGGGCGATCCGTTCGATTGTTGGAAACGTAGTCAGCAGCAACAACGTGCTGGTGTATCAGGTGGGCAACACGAATGCATATAAGAACGGCAAGGCGATACAGGTTGACGCTGCGCCCTACCGTGACAGTCAGGGCAACGGCATGGCGTCCATCAGCTCACTGTGCGATAACCTCGGATTGGAGCTGAACTGGGACGAGAACGCTAAATCCGGCACGATCACGCTCAAAAAGACCGTGCTGACAATTAAGCTCAGTGATACAAACCTGCAGGTCGGTGACGCGACCGAAACCTTCGCCTCTGCACCGGTGGAGAAGAACGGCGTGGTTTATGCGCCGGTCAAGGATATCTGTCAGGCGCTTTCGTGGCAGACCGGTGAGGTTGCCGCCGAAAACGGCGATCTGATCATCATCAGTCAGGCAAAAAAAGCGCTGACCGACAAGAAAATCGGTGAAATTACGGATAAGGCGCTCGAGGTGCTCGGCCCGGCCGAGGGACAGGTGATGAGCGGCAGCATCGTTATGCGAACCGGCTCGGATCAGCTGCTCTATGAAGGCAGCACCAAGCACATGGTGGAAGAAGGCAAAAAGCTGGGTGCAGGCGTGCTCGATCAGGACGGCACGGCGTATATCCCGCTCAAGGCCGCGATGACCGCGCTCGGCGGCAAGGCGGAGGACGACGGCAAGGGCGCATGGAATGTCACCTGCGGTGAATCCACCGCGACCGTGGATGCGGACGACGGCAAGACCAAGGTGGACGGCAAGCGTGCCTCCGGCAATGGTTTTTCCACCTACACGGATCAGGACAAGAACCGTTTTTACGTTTCTCCGCAGGTGCTTGCGGCGATCCTTGGCAAGACGTATACCGATCTCGGTGACGGCGTCTTCTCGTTCACCGGCGTAACGCTTGACGGCTTTGACAGCCAGAAGGCATACCTCAAGAACATGAAGGATAAGCTGGGCGATGCCGTGGACGGCGATATTCCGGAGGCCGATGTCTATATCGCGCTGACGTTTGACGACGGTCCGACCGGCAAGAAGGACGGCTATCCGAACGGCCTGACCAACTATCTGCTGGACGGCCTCAAGCAGCGCGGCGCGGTTGCTACGTTTTTGATGGTCGGTGAGCGTGTCTCCGAGGTATCGGATGTGCTGCCGCGCATGGTAAACGAAGGCCATGAGTTGGGCAACCACACCATGAATCATCCGATGTGCCACCTGACCGGTCTGGGCGTGGATGATATCCGCACACAGATTGACGATGCGACCAATGCGGTCAAGGATATTGCGGGGCAGGCACCGCAGGTGCTGCGTCCGGTAGGCGGCGGCGTCAACTCGGATGTCAAGGCGGTAGCCGCAGAGCTTGGCTATCCGATCATCAACTGGAGCGTGGACACCGAGGACTGGAAGTACCGCGATGCCGATCATGTGAAGAAGGTCATCGTGGAGCAGGCGCAGGACGGCGATGTTGTCCTGATGCACGACCTGTATGAGACTTCGGTTCAGGGTGCGCTGGCAGCGATCGACGAGCTGCAGAGCCGCACGGATAAGACCTACGCGTTTGTAACGGTCTCTCAGCTTGCCGCAATTCACGGCATTACGCTGGAGCCGGGCGTTGTGTATAACGCACTGAGCGACGAAGTCGCGCAGCAGATCGCGGACGGCAGCTATTCGCCGACGGAGTTTACCTAAACAAAGAAATCCCGAACCAAACGGTTCGGGATTTTTTGTTTAGGAATGGAGAATTGATAATGTAGGATTGAGAATTATGGTTCGGCGCATAGCGCCGTTATTTAATCATCGCGCGTAGCGCGGTACCACGTCGCAGCGCGGACGGAACTCGCGCAAGGATAGCGACATTCTCCATTTTCCATTCTCCATTCTCAATTATCCGTATTCTCTGCCATACGATATCCCACGCCGACCTCGGTAAACAGATACTCCGGTTCGGCAGGATTTTTTTCGATCTTGCGGCGGATATTTGCCATATTGACGCGCAGGATCTGGTTGTCACCGCCGGCTCGCGGTCCCCAAAGCTCCTTGATGATGTAATCGTAGGTAAGCACCTTGCCGGCAAACTTGCCGAGCAGCGCAACGATACGGAACTCGCTGAGCGTGAGATGGACATTCTCGCCGCGGACGAGCACCTGATGCTTGTTATAGTCGATGGTCATTTCACCGACCGTGTAGGTGCCCTCGCGGGCGATTTCGCTGTTCGCCGAGGTGGTTCTCGTGTGGCGAATGGCGGTGCGCACGCGCGCGAGCAGCTCGGCGATGCCGAACGGCTTGGTCAGGTAGTCGTCCGCGCCGAGATCGAGCGCCTGCACCTTGTCGTGCTCGTGCGAGCGGGCGGAAACCACCACCACCGGCAGGCTCGACCACGAGCGCAGCTCGCGCAGGACGTCAATGCCGTCCATGTCCGGCAGACCGAGATCAAGGATGACCAGATCCGGACAGTGCGAGGAGATCATGGTCTTCGCCTCGCTGCCCGAGCGGGCCAGCAGCGTTTCGTAGTCGTTGGAGTTCAAAATAGTGGAGATAAAGTGCGCAATGCTCTTTTCATCCTCCACGATGAGTATTTTTTCTCGAATGTTCATTGCAGTTCCGGCTCCTTTTCTATCATCGGCAGGCAGAAGATGAATTCCGCACCGCCGTCCCTATTTTGTGCGTGCATTGTGCCGCCGTGTGCGCGGACAATGGCGTTACATACAGAAAGTCCCAGCCCCATATTGCGCTTGCCGTCTCCGGTGGGCGTGTCGCTGTGGCGCAGCGTTCCGCTGAACAGCACGGGCAGCAGCTTGGGCGGGATGCCGCCGCCGTTGTCCTGCACGGCAAAGACGGCGTTTTCGCCATCCTGATGCACAGAGAGCGCGATATGGGTGGTGTTTTTGCCGTGCCGAACGGCGTTTTCAAGCAGATTGGTCATGACCTGCTCAATGAGGATCGCATCCATCGGCACGATGAGCAGCTCATCCGGCACAGCCACCGATATCTTGACGTCGGGATAGTGCTTGCGGAATTTGCGGGCGACCTCGCCGAGCACCTCCTCGGCGGCCTCAGGCTGCTTGGTGATCCGGGTGTCCTCGCCCATGCGGGTGATGGACAGCAGGTTTTCCACCACGCGGACCAGCCATTGCGCGTCATCGCGCACATCCTCGAGCAGCTGATGCTGCTGTTCGAGAGACAGGTCGGGCGTTTCCAGAATGGCCGAGGTTGAACCGATGATGGAGGTCAGCGGCGTGCGGATGTCGTGCGAGACCGAGCGGAGCAGGTTGGCACGCATTTTCTCGCGCTCACTCTCCATGCGGAACTGCTCCTGCTGCTTGATCTTGGTGGTCATCGTGCAGGTAACGAGCGATACGCACAGCATAACGAAAAACGTCAGCGGATAGCCGGTCATTGTGAAGTTGAATTCCCAGTAGGGAAAGGTGAAGATGTAGTTGATGCCGATAACGCTCAGGAATGCGGCAAGCGTGCCGAACAGGTATCCGTTCGTGAAGCGCGAGGTGAGCAGCACTGCGAGAACGAATACCGGAGAGGCGAAGCCGTCGCTGATGTCCGAGCGGCGCAGCAAGGTGCAGAGCACCAGTGCACAGATAAATATCGCCGCGAAAATAAGGAAATCCCGCAGCGTAAACGAGAATAAACGCGGTTTCCCGTCCTGTTGTTTCATGTCGAATCCTCCAAGTGCATAAATGTACAAATTAATTATAGCAGATAATCCGTTAATGTGCTGCTAAAACTTACCGAGCAGATCATTATGCAGCAAAGATATTATCCATTCGGTAAGTTATCATGCAGGGCGGGGCCCCGCCCTGCAATGAAACGACAAAATCCCGCCGAATGTTGTACAGAACAAATATTCGAGTGACAACAACCTCTATCCGTGTTATAATAATCCATTATAGGGTAATATAGAATCAGAATCACTGCAATAATGGAGGAAACAGCTTGCTTTGGAGAGCTTTGATGAGCGGCGATATCCGCTCCGCATTTATCACACTGGCGCTTTCGCTGCCCGCGATCGTACTGTGCCTGTCCATCCACGAGACTGCGCACGGCGGTGCTGCCTATCTGCTCGGCGACCGTACCGCGCGTGATTCCGGCCGCGTAACGCTGTCGCCGATGGCGCATATCGACCCGATCGGTTTCCTGTGCCTGCTGCTGTTCGGCTTCGGCTGGGCGCGTCCGGTGCCGGTCAATATCGCCAATTTCAGGAACAGACGCTGGGGCATGGCGCTGACTGCACTTGCCGGTCCGGTATCCAACTTTATCACCGCCTTTATCGCGTACTGCCTGTATTTTGTGGTGCGCATGAACATGACGAATACGTTCCTGTGGTCGCTGTCGCAGTTTCTGCTCATCGTTGCGAGCATGTCGGTCGGTCTGGGTGTGTTCAATCTCGTTCCGGTGCACCCGCTGGACGGCTCGCGCGTCGTTGACGCATTTCTGCCGTTTTCGTGGTCGCTCAAGCTGCAGAAGTACCAGAATATCATTTTTTTCGTGTTTATCGTGGCGCTCTGGTTCGGCTGGCTGGACGGCATTATGGACTGGGTCGGCAACGGCGTTCTCATGCTGGCGGTAAACTTCGTCAGTCTGTTTCTGTAAGCTATGGATTTTCATTTAGACAACTTTGACGGGCCGCTTGACCTGCTGCTGCACCTGATTTCCAAAAACAAGGTGAGCATTTACGATATCCCCATCGCGGAAATCCTTGAGCAGTACATGGCGGTTCTGCACGAGGCCGAGCACATGGATCTGGACGTTGCCGGTGACTTCATCGCAATGGCGGCGCAGCTGGTGTACATCAAGTCCAGGATGCTGCTGCCGAAGCACGAGGAGGACGAGGACGGGGAGGACCCGCGAGCGGGTCTGGTCGAGATGCTGCTCGAGTACCAGAGACTCAAGAGCGCGACTGCGTTTTTTGCGGAAAAGAACGAAACCGGTCGTGATATCTACGTCAAACCGCCCGAACGGCAGGATGATGCGCCGGTGGAGTATCACCACACGGTAAACGATCTCATCCGCGCGGCAAACAAAATGCTGCGCCGCACCAAGCGCCGTCTGCCGCCGCCGGTGACCTCGTTTCAGGGCATTGTCGGGCGGGAGCCTGCACCGGTAGAGGGACGCGTCACCGCAATCCTCAAGCGCTTTCTGTACCGGATGCGCGTGCCGTTTATGCGGCTGTTCGACGATGCGAGAAACCGCTCGGAGATTGTGGCTACCTTTCTGGCTGTGCTGGAATTATCCAAGACCCGCCGAATCCGTTTGGAAGGGGACGGCGAGAAGATGGAGCTGATGCTGACAAATGACAACACAAAATAACGGCAGCATGACGGCGCTCGAGGCCGGACTGGAGGCTGTGCTGTTCGCGGCAGGCGATGCGGTTACCATCGAACGGCTGTCCGCGGCGCTCGAGGCCGCTCCGGCGGAGCTGCTGGACGCGGCGGCTGCACTTGAGAACCGCTACGACTTCGAGAACCGCGGCATCATGCTGCTGCGTATCGAGGACAAGCTGCAGCTGGCGTCCCGGCCGATGTACGGGCCGTATGTGCGCCGCGTGACCGAATCGCGCAGACCGCCTGCGCTGTCGCCTGCGGCGCTTGAGGTGCTGACCATCATCGCATACCGCCAGCCGGTAACGCGCGCGTTCATCGACCAGCTGAGAGGTGTTGATTCATCGAACACGGTGAGCAGTCTGGCGGAAAAGGGGCTCATCGAGGAGGCCGGGCGGCTGGACGTGCCCGGAAAGCCCATGCTGTTCCGCACGACCGACCAGTTCCTGCGTAGCTTTTCACTGGCAAGCATCGAGGACCTTCCGGCGCTGCCCGCGCTTGAAGAAAACGAGCAGATGGAGCTGAACATGGACGGCACGCTGCACGAGACACCGCCCGGCGAGCAGCTGCGCTTCTTGAACGGCGAGCCTGTGCCGCCGGAAACGGAGTGACCGCCTATGGGAACGGTTTTACTCTGGATTTTAGGCATTCTGCTTGGAATTGTACTGCTGGCACTGGTGATTGTGCTGGTGCTGCTGAACATTCGGGCAGGCATTGAAGCCGTCGGCGTGACCGGCGAGGTGAGCGTGGAGGCACGATATGGGCCGGTTCGCATTCCGCTGTACCCGAGACCGCGCCACCTGAAAAAGAAAAAAGAGGAAACGGAAGCGGAGCAGAAGAAATCCGAGGAAAGTGAGAAGAAAAAGAGCGGCAAGTCCGCTCTCTCGCTGCCGAAGGACGGACTGGATGTCGGTGAGATCGCAGGCACGGTGCGCGATTTCCTCAGCGACCTGACCGACCGCCTGCGCATCAGCAGACTGCGGGCGCGCGTAGTTATCGGCACAGACGATGCGGCGCAGACCGGCATTCTGCTCGGGCAGACTGCGGCGCTCTGCGGAATCATTGTTCCGTTCCTGGAGAATACTTTCGATATGCAGGATTACCATGTCAGCGCGGACGCGGACTTCAATGCTGACCATACCGAGTGGGCATTTACCGTAAACTGCTCGATACGGCCGATATCGCTCGTCAGAGTGCTGCTGCGGCATGGCAAGCCGATGTATCAGCTGTACAAGAAATATTTCAAATAATCAGTTAAAACGTATAAAGGAAGGCGAAAATTATGAGTGAACATCATCCTATCAGCGATTTGATGACCGAAACCATGTCCAAAATCAAGGAAATGGTGGATGTTAATACCATTATCGGCAACCCGATCGTGGCGGCGGACGGCACGACCGTTATCCCGGTCTCCAAGGTGTCGTTCGGCTTCGGCGCAGGCGGCAGCGAGTTCGCATCCAAGCACGCGGCAAGCGGGTCTCCGCTCGCGTTCGGTGGCGGCAGCGGCGCCGGTGTGACGGTTTCGCCGGTGTGCTTCCTTGTCATCGGCAAGGACGGCAGCGCCAACATCCTCGGCATCAACGCACAGGCGTCCGACACGGTGGATCGTCTGGTCGAGATGATCCCGGGTGCGATCAACAAGGTGTCCAATTTCGTCAGCGGCTTCAAGGGCAAGACCGAGGACGCAGCCGAAGTGGCGGAGACCCTGTCCGGCGACGAATAAAACCGCGTTTTCCCGCAAAACCTACTCGCGTGAATGCTGAGTAGGTTTTGTTATGCGGGGAGTGGTGCAATGTGAAAAAGCTGTTTTGCGTGCTCGCGCTTTTGCTCGTGCTGCCGAGGGCAGGCGCGGTGAGCGCACGGGCGGCCGTCGTGATCGATGCAGACACAGGTGAAACGCTGTTCGAGCAGAACGCGGACAGCCGCCTGCCGATGGCGTCCACCACCAAGATCATGACCGCGCTCGTCGCGCTCGGCGAGGGTGACCTTGACCGCGTGTATACCGTAAAGCCGGAGTACGCGGCGGTCGAGGGCTCGTCCATGTACTTGCAGGCGGGCGAAAGGCTCTCTCTGCAGGATACGCTGTACGGACTCATGCTCGCGTCCGGCAACGATGCGGCGGTCGCCATCGCGGGAGAGTGCGGCGGCATGACCGCCTTTGTGGGCAAAATGAACGCCAAAGCGGCGGAACTCGGTCTGACGGACACGCATTTCGACAATCCGAACGGCCTGCCGTCCGACACGCACTATACCACCGCACATGAGCTGGCCAAGATCACCGCGGCGGCCCTCAAGGACCCGGTGTTCCGGCAGATCGTCTCGACAAAAAGCTGCACGGTCAGCGGGCATGCGCTGAGCAATCACAACCGTCTGCTGAGCATGTACGACGGTGCGATCGGCGTGAAAACCGGCTTTACGCGGGCGGCAGGGCGGTGTCTGGTCTCGGCAGCCGAGCGCAACGGGCGCACCATCATCGCGGTGACGCTCAATGACCCGAACGACTGGAACGACCACATGGAGATGCTCGATGCAGGCTTTGCACAGTACAGCGAGGTCACGCTGCATAAGGCGGGAGACACGATTGCAAACGCACGCGTGTTCGGCGGCGATACCGCGTCCGTGCCGCTCACGGCGAAGAATACCGTGACGGCGTATCTGCTGCCCGGCGAGAAAGAGAAGCTGCAGCGCGTGCGCTACGGCGAAAAAATCTGCTATGCACCGGTCGTGAAGACGGCACAGGCGGGTTCGGTCGAATATCGGCTCGGGGATTGCGTCTTGGGACGTGATACGCTGGTTTACGGCGGGGAATCGCTGCTTCCGGCGGAAGAAAAATCCTTCGTTGAACGCATTATGGAACGGTTTAGAAATTGAGAATTGAAAATGGAGAATGGAGAATGACGCTATCCTTGCGCGAGTTCCATCCGCGCTGCGTCGGAATCTCCGCAGAGCGGCGTAATTATATTCCGCCTGTAAGGCAACACATTCATTTTCTATTCTCAATTCTCCATTTTCCATTAAAACAATAGAACAACACGAAAGAGGTAACATAAATGGAAGAAAGACTGCAGAAATTACTGGCTCAGGCAGGCCTGTGCTCCCGCCGTGAGGCGGAGCGCTGGATCGATGACGGCCGCGTAACGGTAAACGGCAAGAAGGCTTCGGTCGGCGACAAGGCCGATCCGCGCCGTGACAAAATTTTCGTGGACGGCAAGCCTATCGGCGGTGCCGAGGAAAAGGTATACTTAATGCTGTACAAGCCGCGCGGCTATGTCACGACGATGAAGGACGAGCACGGCCGCAAGACGGTTGCCGATCTGGTACGCGGCTGCGGTGCGCGTGTCGTGCCGGTCGGCCGTCTGGACTACAACTCCGAGGGTCTGCTGCTGCTGACCAACGACGGCGATCTGCTCAACGCGCTGACCCATCCGCGCCACGAGGTGGAAAAGCACTATGAGGTGCGCGTACGCGGCAATCTGGAAAACATCCCGAAACTCGCAGAGCCGATGGAGATTGACGGCTACAGCATCCGTCCGGCAACGGTTGTTACCATTGACCGTGACGAAATCAGCGCGAAGCTGCGCCTGACCATCCACGAGGGCCGCAACCGCCAGATTCGCAAAATGTGCGAGAAGTGCGGTCTGGAGGTTCGCCGCCTCAAGCGCGTGGCAATGGGCACGATGCCGCTCGATCCGCACCTCAAGAGCGGCGCATGGCGCGAGCTGACGAATGACGAGATTGCGTATCTGCAGGACATCGCTGCCGATGTGCAGGAGAACCTCTGATCTTCTAAGGAAATCCCTGCCTTTTTGCAATTTGTACCCATATGCTCTTGCATTTTTTTGCAGGTTCACTTACAATAGTATCGTGCAAATGCAGGAATGTATGCAGAGAATGCAATGCAGGAGAGAGTATAATGAATGACCTGATCACAAAAATTCAAAGCGAGCTGCCCGGCTTTTCCAAGGGTCAGAAGCAGATCGCGCGTTTTATCTTAGAGCACTACGACAAGGCTGCGTTCATGACCGCGAGCCGTCTGGGTGTGACTGTCGGCGTGAGTGAAAGCACGGTCGTGCGCTTTGCGACCGAGCTTGGCTATGACGGCTATCCGCACCTGCAGCGTGCCCTGCAGGAGATGATCCGCAACAAGCTGACCTCGGTGCAGCGCATGGAGGTTGCGGGCGACCGCATGGGCGGCCGCGATGTACTGCAGACCGTGCTGCACGCGGATACGGACATGATCCGCGTAACGCTCGACGAGATCGACCGCGATGCCTTTCAGGGCGCGGTGGACGCGCTCATGGGCGCCAAGCGGATCTATATCCTCGGTGTGCGCTCCTCGAGCGCTTTAGCCAGCTTTTTAGGATTTTACTTCAACCTTTTATTTGAAAATGTGACGCTTGTACATACGAACAGCGTCAGCGAGATTTTCGAGCAGGTGCTCCGTGTCGGACCGGGTGATGTGCTGTTCGGCATCAGCTTTCCGCGCTACTCCAAGCGCACGCTGAGTGCGATGAAGTACGCGCGCGACCGCGGTGCCCGCGTTATCGCACTGACCGACTCGCAGCTGTCGCCGCTGGCGCGTGTGGCCGATCATGTGCTGCTCGCACGCAGCGATATGGCGAGCTTTGTCGATTCGCTCGTGGCGCCTTTGTCGGTCATCAACGCACTGATCGTGGCCGTCGGCATGAGCCGCCGCGATGAGATTGAGCAGACATTTAACAAGCTGGAGCGCATCTGGGAAGAATACGACGTATATGAAAAACCGGAGGACGATATAAATTGAACATTATCGTAATCGGCGGCGGCGCAGCCGGTCTGATGGCGGCAGGCACTGCCGCGGAGCAGGGCGCGCAGGTGACGCTGCTGGAAACCAACGAAAAAGTTGGCCGCAAACTGTTTATCACGGGCAAGGGCCGCTGCAACGTGTGCAATAACTGCGATGTGCAGGAGGTTCTGCGCAACGTGCCGGTCAATCCGCGCTTTCTGTATTCCGCGCTCGGCGGATTCGGTCCGGCGGACGTGATGGACTTTTTCGAGAACCATGGCGTTGCCCTCAAGACTGAGCGCGGCAACCGCGTGTTCCCGCAGTCGGACAAGGCAGCCGACATCATTGACGCGCTGTTCCTGTGGGTGAAAAAGGCGGGTGTGACCATCGTACATACGACCGCAGACGAGCTGCTCATCGAGGACGGTGTGCTCACGGGCGTTCGTGCCGGTCACAAGACGTACAAGGCGGATCGCGTTATCGTGGCGACCGGCGGTGCATCCTATCCGCAGACCGGCTCGACCGGTGACGGTTATCGCTTCGCCAGGCAGGCGGGACACACGGTTGTGCCCGCAAATCCGTCGCTCGTGCCGTTGGTCGAGGACGGCGACACCTGTCAAAAGCTAATGGGTCTTAGCCTGCGCAACGTGCAGCTGACCGTGTATGAAAACGAGAAGAAGCTCTACTCGGACTTTGGTGAAATGCTGTTCACGCACTTCGGTCTGTCCGGTCCGCTGGTGCTGTCCGCGAGTGCGCATATGCGCCATTTCGGAAGCAAAAAGTACCGTGTAGAGATTGATCTCAAGCCTGCGCTGGACGAAAAGACGCTCGACAAGCGCCTGCTCGCGGACTTTGACAAGCACAAGAACAGCGATTTTATCAACGCGCTCGGTGAGCTGCTCCCGAAGAAGCTGATTCCGGTGGTGATCGAAAAGAGCGGCATCGACCCGCGCGAGAAGGTCAATTCCATCACCAAGGCACAGAGAGCGGCGCTGCTGCGCGTACTCAAGGCGTTCCCGGTCGAGATTTCCGGCAAGCGTCCGATCGCCGAGGCGATTATCACTACGGGCGGCGTGTCCGTCCGCGAGGTCAGTCCGAAAACCATGGAGTCCAAAAAGCTGCCGCACCTGTATTTCGCAGGTGAGGTGCTCGATGTGGACGCCTACACGGGCGGCTTCAACCTGCAGATTGCGTGGTCCACGGGCCGTCTGGCGGGTCTGTCGGCTACGGAGGAGGAATAATGATGAAGTACATTTCGGTTGCCATTGACGGCCCGTCCGGGGCCGGAAAATCCACCGTGGCGCGTGCTGCCGCGGCAAAACTCGGCTATGTATATGTGGATACGGGTGCGATGTACCGTTCCATCGGTCTGGCGGTGTGCCGCAGGGGCATTGCCGGAGAGGATACGGCAGGCATTATCGCAACCCTGCCGGAGATTGCCATTCAGCTGACCTATCAGGACGGCGCACAGCACGTTCTCCTGAACGGCGAGGATGTCTCCGAAGCCATCCGCACACCGGAGATTTCGTACTATGCGTCCAAGGTATCCGCGGTGCCGGAAGTACGCCGGTTTCTTCTGGAAACCCAGCGCAATATGGCGAAAAACGGCAATATTCTGATGGACGGCCGCGACATCGGCACGGTCATCCTGCCGGATGCGCCGGTCAAGATTTTCCTGACCGCCTCGGCACAGTCCCGCGCGGAGCGCCGCTATAAAGAGCTGATTGAGAAGGGCCAGCAGGTGACGATGGATGGCATCCTGCACGATATCAACGAGCGCGACAGGCAGGACATGACGCGAGCCGTTGCGCCGCTCAAACAGGCGGACGATGCGGTTCTGCTGGATACGAGCAGCCTGACGCTCGAGGAGAGCATAGCAGCTGTTCTGCGTATTATTCGTGAAAAAACGGAGGAAAAGGCATGAAATTCAAGTACCACCGCTGGTTCCAGGCTCTGGTTGTGCCGCTGGTAGCGCTGGCGTTCCATATTTTCTTTGGCTATCGCGTGATCGGACGCGAAAACATCCCGGAGGGCGGCTGCGTTGTCTGTCCGAACCATGTGCAGCTGTCCGACCCGCCGTTTGCGGCGGTCGCACTCGGCGGCAAGACGCCGATACGCCTGATGGCGAAAAAGGAGCTGTTCCGGAAGAAGATATTCGCGTGGCTGATCGCGGCGCTCGGCGCTTTTCCGATCGACCGCGAGGGCGCGGATATCACCGCCATCAAGACCGCGCTCGGCTCGGTTCGTGCCGGTCAGAAGCTCATCATCTTCCCGCAGGGCACACGCCACGCCGCCGAGGGCGAAACCAAGAAAGGTGCGGCCATGCTGGCGGTCAAGACCCGGGCGCCGATCCTGCCGATGTATATCACCGAGGGCAAGCGTTTCCGCTGCAGAGCCACGGTCGTAATCGGCAAGCCGTTCACGCCGGATCCGAAGCAGAAGGACTACGGCCTGATCGCGGATGATATCCTGCGCCGCATCTACGCGCTGAAGGAGCAGGTATGAGCGTAACGGTAGCCAAAACCGCCGGATTCTGCTTCGGCGTACGCCGTGCCGTGGACCTCGCCGAGCAGCAGGCGAAAAAAAACGGAAAAATTTATGCCTATGGTGAAATCATTCACAACATGCACGAAATCGAGCGGCTGGAGAAACTCGGTGTGTACACCGCGTATGCGCTTGAGGACATTCCGGACGGTGCCGGCGTGCTCATTCGGGCGCACGGTGTACCGCGGAATGTATACACGCTGCTTCAAGCAAAAAAGTGCGAAATCTTTGATGCAACCTGCCCTTTTGTGCGGAAAATACACAAAATTGCGGATAAAGAGAGCGCGGACGGACGGCTGATCGTCATTCTCGGCAGCGCCGGACATCCGGAGGTTGTGGGCATTCAGGGCTGGTGCGGCGAGTCGGTCGTGCTCGAGGGCGAGGAGCAGGCGAGAGCCTTCTCGGAACGGCTTGAAATGGAAAACAAACCCATTTCTCTGGTCGCACAGACCACCGTCAACCGGTCAATTTGGAATATTTCCGTAGGACTTATAAAAAAAAGGTGTACAAACCTCAAAATTTTTGATACAATATGTAAAGCGACGGATGAGCGCCAGTCGGAGGCTCGTCTGCTTGCCGGTGTATCGGATCAAATGATCGTGATCGGAGATAAGAAAAGCTCCAACACCAAACGGCTGTATGAGATCAGCCGGTCGCTGTGCTCGGATGTGCGCTACATCGAAGACGCGGCAGAGCTTACTACGCAGGAGCTCGGGCAGCACCAGCACATCGGGATCACGGCGGGAGCATCCACACCGGCATGGATAATTAAGGAGGTCAGTAACATGATGAGCGAAGAAACCAAGATTGAAACTGGTGAGGACTTTGCAGCAATGCTGGAGGAGTCCTTCAAGACTTTAAATAATGGAGAAAAGGTAACCGGCACCGTTGTAGGTATTTCCAATAACGACGTACAGGTAGATCTGGGCGTTAAGCACACTGCGTATATCCCGCTGGGTGAGCTGTCTGACGACCCGAACTATGACGTAGCTGCCAACATCCACGTTGGCGACGAGATCGAGGCTGTTGTTGTTCGCGTAAACGACGGCGAGGGTACCATCACTCTGTCCAAGAAGCGCGTTGATCAGCTGAAGGGCTGGGAGACCGTTGAGAAGGCTTACGAGGAGCACACTGTTGTTGAGGGTGTTATCGTTGAGGAGAACCGCGGCGGTGTTGTTGCAACTGCACACGGCGTTCGCGTATTCATCCCGGCATCCCAGACCGGCGTACCGAAGGATCAGCCGATGAGCCAGCTGGTTAAGACCAAGCAGTCCTTCTATATCACCGAGATCAACCGTCAGCGCAAGCGCGTTGTTGGTTCTATCCGTGAGATCCAGAGGGAGGCTCGCAAGGCTGCTGCTGAGCAGATCTGGAACACCATCGAGATCGGCAACGAGTACGACGGCACCGTTAAGTCCCTGACTTCCTACGGCGCATTCGTAGACATCGGCGGCGTGGACGGCATGGTTCACATCTCCGAGCTGTCCTGGGGCCGCATCAAGCACCCGTCCGAGGTCGTTTCTGTTGGCGACAAGGTAAAGGTATTCGTTATCGGTCTGGATAAGGAAAACAAGAAGATCTCCCTCGGCTACAAGCGCGAGGAGGACAATCCGTGGAACGTATTCAAGTCCAAGTACGACATCGGCTCTGTTGCTGAGGTTAAGATCCTCAAGTTCATGCCGTTCGGCGCATTCGCTGAGATCGTACCGGGCGTTGACGGCCTGATCCACATTTCTCAGATCGCTGATCACCGCATCGCAAAGCCGGAGGACGAGCTGGAGGTTGGCCAGGTTGTCGAGGCTAAGATCATCGACATCAACGACGAGAAGAAGAAGGTATCTCTGTCCATCCGTGCTCTGCTCGAGGACGAAGAGGACTAATCTCTCTCCGGTTTCATAACAAGCGCAAAGAAGCACCTGTTTCAGGTGCTTCTTTTTTGCTTTGGACAGCGTTTTGCAAGGCAGGAGTGAAATTTATTGATTTACCCATACCGTAGGGCAGGCTGACCCCAGCCCGCCACACATAAGCGAGTGCACTCGGCTGCAACGGCGGGGTGAGGGCAGAAGGTGAATTGCGGCAAAGCCGCGAGAGAAGCCACCCTGGGGTGCCCCGTCCTGCATGAAACGTAAACCACCATTCACTCCTATCTCCTCCATTGACTGCATATACTGTCTGGGGTGGTATTATGCGGCGCAGACGGAAAAACGGCAGGAGACTGGCGCTTGCCATGCTGATACTGCTATTAGCGGTTTGTCTTGGTCTGCTGACTATACGCTTTCAGCGCATTTTCATGGAGTACGCCGTCAACGTCTGCGAGGACAGCGCCATCAAGGAGATCAACACGCTGATGGAGGACGAGGTTTTCTCCCATCCGGACGAATTTGCCGACCTTGTGGTGCTTGAGCGCGACAGCGACAACCGCATCACGGCCTTGCGTACGGATATTATCGCAGTCGGAAAGGTGAAGGCGCGTATCGTCAACGGTCTGTTTGACCGGCTGGATTATCTGGAGGAAACGCAGACCGAGGTGCCGCTCGGCACGGTATTCGCGCCCAGTTTGTTTACCGGAATGGGCCCGAGGGTGAAGGTCGGTCTTGCGGGGCTTGCTCAGATGGAGGCGCGGTTCGTCAGCGCGTTTACCTCGGCGGGCATCAACCAGACGCGCCACCGGATTCTCATCGAGGTGCACGCCGGCTTCCGCATTCTCACGCCGTTTGGCGGGGAAGACAGGGAAATCGTCTCGACGTACCCGGTCACGGACACGGTTATCGTCGGCACGGTGCCCGAACGGTACGCCTATATCGGTGGCTCCGGCTCTGATCTGCTCGGCGAAATCCGCGATTACGAGGAAAATTCGGATATTTCTCACGAAACCGGAAAATAATACTTCAAAAATATCGGATTATTTGGTATACTTAATCTGTGTGAGTATTTGCTCACACCAAAGGAGTTTTATTATGGACGTGCGTGAGCAGATTACCGCTCTGCGGGAGCAGCTGCGGTATCACAACGAAAAATACTATAACGAGGACGCGCCCGAGATCACCGACTATGAGTACGACATGCTGCAGCGTCAGCTTCGCGCGCTCGAGGCCGAGCATCCGGAGATGGCAGACGCGAACTCTCCGACCCAGCGGGTCGGCGGCACGGCGAGCAGCCGGTTTGCCAAGGTGACGCACGCCTACCCACTCGAAAGCCTGCAGGATGTTTTTTCGTTTGACGAGCTGGGCGAGTTCTATTCCCGTGTGGAGAATGCCGTCGGACAGGCGGAGTACGTTGTCGAGTACAAGATCGACGGCCTTTCGGTCGCGCTCGAATATGTGGACGGCGTGTTCGTCCGCGGTGCGACACGCGGTGACGGTCAGGTGGGCGAGGACGTAACCAAGAACCTCAAAACCATCAAGGACATCCCGAAAAAGCTGGAGAACGCACCGCCGCATCTCATTGTGCGCGGTGAGGTCTACATGAAAAAGTCCGTGTTCGACGCACTCAACGCCGAGCTGGAGCTGCATGACAAGCCGCTGTTTGCCAATCCGCGCAACGCGGCTGCCGGCTCTCTGCGGCAGAAGGACAGCAGGATAACGCGCGAGCGCAGGCTGTCCATCTTCTGCTTCAACATTCAGAACAGCGACGAGCTGCCGATGGAAAGCCATGTGCAGGCGCTCGATTACCTCAAGAGCCTCGGCTTCCCGACAAGCCCGCGCTATCCGGTCTACACCGACCCGCAGGACGTGCAGCGCGAGATTGAGAACATGGGTGAGACCCGCGGTGAGCTGGATTTCGACATTGACGGTGCTGTTGTCAAGGTCAACTCCTTCGCACAGCGTGAAACGCTCGGCTCGACCGCGAAATTCCCTCGGTGGGCGGCGGCGTACAAATACCCGCCCGAGGTCAAGCAGACGCTTCTCAAGGATATCGTCATCACGGTGGGACGCACCGGCGTGCTGACACCGAATGCCGTGCTCGAGCCGGTACGGCTTGCGGGCACCTCGGTGTCCCGCGCAACGCTGCACAACCGCGATTTTATCCGTCAGCTCGATGCCCGCGTGGGCGACATTGTTTCCGTCCGAAAAGCCGGAGAAATCATTCCGGAGATCATCGGCGTGGAAAAGGACCGGCGCCCGCTGGATTCCGTGCCGTATGAGTTCCCGAAATTCTGTCCGGTCTGCGGTGCGCCGGTGTACGACGATGAGGACGAGGCGGCTATCCGCTGCACGAGTGCCTCGTGTCCGGCGCAGCTGCTGCGCAACCTGATGCACTTTGCGTCGCGTGACGCGATGGACATTGACGGCTGCGGTGAGGGCAACCTGCAGAAGCTGATCGACGCCGGACTGGTCAAGTCGGCGGCTGACCTATACGACCTGACGGTCGAGCAGCTGCTGCCGCTCGGCAAAAAGGTGGACGTCTGGGCGAACAATCTTGTCCGCTCGATTGAAGCGAGCAAGACCCGCGACCTGTCGCGGCTGCTGTTCGCGTTCGGCATTCGGCATGTCGGCCAGAAGGCGGGCCGCATCCTAAGCGACCACTTCGGCTCGCTTGATGCGCTGCTGATTGCGCCGGTCGAGGAGATGACCGAGATCCGCGACATCGGACAGACCACGGCGGAGAGCATCGCCGCATGGCGTGAGCTGCCGCAGTCGCATACGCTCATCGAGAAGCTGCGCGCACACGGCGTCAACTTCATCGGTGAAAAGACCGCAAAGAGCGACCTGCTCGCCGGAAAGACCATTGTGGCAACCGGCAGCCTGACGCTCTATACCCGCAAGGAGATCAATGATCTGATCGAGTCTCTCGGCGGCAAAGCGGCCGGTTCGGTCTCGAAAAAGACCAGCTATGTCGTCGCAGGCGAGAATGCCGGCAGTAAGCTGCAGAAGGCGGCAGAGCTGGGAATCCCGGTCTTGACGGAAGAAGAATTCCGCACGATGATAACCAATGCAGAGTAGGCATAATTGAAAATGGATAATTGAAAATGGAAAATGAATGTACGGCGCATAGCGCCGATATTAAATAATCGCGCAAGGCGCGATACCTTAATTCTCCATTATCCATTCTCAATTTTCAATTACAAAGCGATTTCAGAATAAATATAAATGGAGGAGAATTGATATGGCAATTTCCAGAAAAGAAATTGAGCACATCGCGTCCCTGGCACGTCTGGATTCGACCGGCGGTATTTTCGACCGTCTGGCCGATGACATGCAGGGTATCGTCGCAATGGTGGACAAGCTGGCTGAGCTTGATCTGGGCGATATCACCGATGTTATCAACACCGAGCGCAAGAATGCGTTCCACGAGGACGAAGTGATCCAGGAATTCACGCCGGATGAGCTGATCGAGCCGAATGCACCGGACTTCCAGTGCGGCGGCGTAGCAGTTCCGCGTGTTGTCGAGTAAGGAGGGGACAGAATCATGGCACTTTACGAAAAAACTGCGTCCGAGCTGTCCGAGCTGCTCGGCAAAAAGAAAATTTCCGCAGTAGAGCTGGCAAAGGACGTTTTTGCCCGCACCAAGGCGGTAGAGGATAAGGTTCAGGGCTACGTTACCGTAGCCGAGGAGTCCGCGCTGGCACAGGCAGAAGCGGTTGACAAGAAGCGCGCGAGCGGCGATACGCTGTCCGCGCTGGCCGGTATCCCGATCGCTATTAAGGACAACATCTGCACCAAGGGCACGCTGACCACCTGTGCGTCCAAGATGCTGGGCAATTTCAAGCCGCCGTACAACGCAACCGTTATGGAGAAGCTGATTGCTTCCGATGCGGTCATCACCGGCAAGGCCAACATGGACGAGTTCGCAATGGGCTCCTCCTGCGAGAATTCGGCTATGCACCCGACCCACAACCCGCATGGTCTCGACCGCGTACCGGGCGGCTCCTCCGGCGGCTCCGCTGCTGTTGTTGCAGCAGGCGAGGCTCCGCTGGCGCTCGGCTCGGATACCGGCGGCTCTATCCGTCAGCCGGCGTCCTTCTGCGGCGTTGTCGGTCTCAAGCCGACCTACGGTGCGGTTTCCCGTTACGGCCTGATCGCATTCGCATCTTCTCTCGACCAGATCGGCCCGTTCGGCCGCTCCATCGAGGATGCAGCTATGCTGCTCGATGCGGTTACCGGCCACGATCCGCTGCACGATTCCACCTCTGTCAAGACCCCGTTTGAGGGTTCGCTGCGCGCAAACCTGAACGCAGACGTCAAGGGTCTCAAGATCGGTCTGCCGAAGGAGTATTTCGGCGAGGGCATCTCGGATGCCGTTCGCAAGAACGTTATGGCGGCTGCAGAGGCGTACAAGGCACTCGGCGCAGAGGTATTCGAGATCTCTCTGCCGCTCGTTGAGTATGCACTGCCGATCTACTACATCCTCTCTTCTGCAGAGGCTTCCTCCAACCTTGCCCGTTTCGATGGCGTAAAGTACGGCTACCGTACCCCGAATGCAGGCGATGACATCATCGAGCTGTACACCAAGAGCCGTTCCGAGGGCTTCGGCGCCGAGGTACAGCGCCGCATCATGCTGGGCACCTACGTTCTGTCCTCCGGCTACTACGATGCGTACTACAAGAAGGCACGCGCCGCACAGCGCAAGATCCGTGAGGAGTTTGCAAACGCATTTGAGAAGTGCGACGTCATCCTGACGCCGGTTGCGCCGACCACGGCTTACGAGATCGGCTCCAAGACCACCAATCCGCTCGAGATGTACGCAGGCGATATCTGCACGGTTTCCGTCAATATCGCCGGTCTGCCGGGTCTGGTTCAGCCGTGCGGTTTTGATGAGAACCACATGCCGGTCGGCATGCAGCTCATCGGTCCGCGCTTCGGCGAGCAGACGCTGCTGAATGCCGGTCTGGCTTTTGAGCAGGCGTCCGGTCTCAAGAACATCATCGCTGCACTGTAAGGGAGGAAGACAAACATGAAATACGAAGCTGTCATCGGTCTGGAAGTGCATGCGGAGCTGTCCACCAAGAGCAAGATCTACTGCTCGTGCTCCACTGGCTTCGGCGCACCGATCAACACCCACACCTGCCCGGTCTGCACCGGTATGCCGGGCGCACTGCCGGTACTCAACAAGCAGGTTGTACACTACGCCGCCAAGATGGGCAAGGCTACCGGCTGCACCATCAATCAGCTGTGCAAGGCTGACCGTAAGAACTATTTTTACCCCGATCTGCCGAAGGCGTATCAGATTTCCCAGTTTGATGTGCCGATCTGCGAGAACGGCGAGGTATTCTTCTATGTGGACGGCGTGAAGCACTCCTGCCGTCTCGAGCGCATCCACTTCGAGGAGGATGCGGGCAAGCTGCTGCATGACGAGATCGACGGCACGATCGTTGACTTCAACCGCTGCGGCGTACCGCTGATCGAGATGGTAACCCGTCCCGACCTGCATTCCTCTGCCGAGGCAAAGGAATTCCTTGAAATGATCAAGACTACGCTGTCCTACCTCGATATCTGCGACTGCAAGATGGAGGAAGGCTCCATCCGCTGTGACGTTAACGTTTCCATCCGTCCGGAAGGCTCCACCGAGCTGGGCACCCGCGTTGAGATGAAGAACATCAACACCTTCTCTGGTGCGGTCCGTGCGATCGATTACGAGATTGCACGCCAGATCGAGGTTGTAGAGAACGGCGGCGAAATCCAGCAGGAGACCCGCCGCTGGGACGACGTTAAGCTGAAGAACACGGTAATGCGTACCAAGGAAGATGCGCAGGACTACCGTTACTTCCCGGATCCGGACCTGATCGCCGTAGAGATCTCCGACGAGTGGCTGCACCAGATCGAGAGCGAGGTTCCGGAGCTGCCGATCACCCGTTACGAGCGTTACCTCAACGAGTACGGCATGACTGCCATGGAGGCGCGTCTGCTGTCTGACAGCTTTGAGAAGGCCGAGCTGCTCGACGCTGCCGCAAAGCAGGTTAAGCCCAAGGCTGCCGCAAACTGGATCCTGTCCGATATCTCCAAGTACCTGAACGACAAGGGCGTAAGCCTCCGCGAGACCAAGATGACCGCAGACAAGCTGGTTGCTCTGGTCAAGCTGATCGAGGCGGGCACCATCTCCGGCAACGCCGGCAAGAAGGTTCTGCCGAGCATGTTCGAGACCGACGAGACCGTTGAGGCCATCGTTGATCGCATGGGTCTCAAGCAGGTATCCGACGAGGGCGCTATCCTCGCCATCGTACAGGATGTTATCGCCAAGAACGAAAAGGCTGTTGCCGACTTCAAGGCAGGCAAGAATGTTACCGGCTTCCTCGTAGGCCAGTGCATGAAGGCTTCCAAGGGTCAGGGCAACCCGCAGATCATCAACAAGCTGATCGCATCCGAGCTGGCAAAGCTGTAATTCAGCTTAAAATCGAATTGATACAAGAGGATACAGAACAGTACCGTTCTGTATCCTCTTTTGTGCTTTTTGGGGGGGATTTGTCGGAGAGAGCGGTTGCATTGGGGAAAATGTTGTAAATCGACAGATATAGGAGCTGTTATGTATAAATGGATATGTAGGTATCAGCTGGATGAAGAATACAGAAAAGAGTAAAAATGGAATTTGGCAGGTGAAGGAATGCACATAACGGATTGGCTGGAAATGCTGGGTGAGCACTTTCCACTGGTGGTGATCGGCTGTGCTGAGGCACTGCTGGCGGTTGTGCTCCTGTGTGCTGCGCTGCGGAACCGCAGGCAGTGCGCGGATAAAAACGGAGCGCACTCCGGCGGGCAGATGAGATTCTGCTATACAACATGGATCGACAGAGCAATGACGTATGCCTTATCATGCGTCAGCACGACCTGTTGCCGATCTGTGTGGCAGGCGATATGCAGAGCCTGCTCGGTGTGACGTTCGAGCAGCTCCGGCAGGATGTTATGCTGCTTGCGGACGCGCTGGAGGACGGGCAGAAAGGCGTTTCCGTCTGGAAGAAATACCGTGCGTGGGACGGAGCGCAGCCGTCCGAGACCGTTCTTCGGACAAAGAACGGCGAGTGGGTGCAGCTGAATGTGACCCGCGGTGAGGACGATGGATATGATCTGTTCTGCTTCAGCCGCACGACTGGGCTGTGCGGGCGGATTGAACAGTACGAGGAACGCCTTGCACAGAGCGAGGAGGAGAGCCGGTCCAAGACCACGTTCCTGTCGCGCATGTCACACGAGATCCGTACCCCGATGAACGGCATGATCGGCATGCTGGCGCTTGTGCTGCTGACAGCGGGTCAGCTGGGTCTGCACATGACGAGCGGCAGCCGTGCGATCACCCGCAGAGCAGTCGCATGGTGCCTTGGGATATCGGCGGTGCTGTGTGCCTGTGCGCGATGGAGCTGACACGCACGTTCCTGCTGTGGCATGCGGAACGCAGACGGCGCAGAATGTCAATCGAGGAGCGTGTGCGGCAGTCGCAGAAGCTGATATTCAAGCTGATTTCCCTCTGGGGAATTGACGCGGCGCTCGGCTGGGAGACCTCGGCGACCGATAAGGCGCTTGCGGACACGCTGCCGTCGGTTAAGTCCGGAGAGTACGAGCGTGTGAACGGTCTGCTTGAGAAAACCATATACGGCGGCATCGCGCTTGAGCCGTTCGAGGAGCGTGCGTTTGATCTGTTCGTGCAGCGGCTTTGGGGAAGAAATGTGAAGAAAAGCTGGAAAATGCGCCTTAAACTGCGGTATGCGTGCTTGCTGGCGGCGAAATAAGAAGAAATCCCGAGGCGATAGGCTTCGGGATTTTACTATTGCTGCAGCAGACGGAAGGCGCAGAGCAACAGTTCCTCGCGCGTATGCAGCTGTGCGCTGTGCGGAAGAATGCGCTGCCGGATTTCCGGAGAAAGTGCACAAAAACAGGCGTTAGCCGTTTGATCAATGGATAGCAGTGCTGTAAGATTGCAAAAATACTTCATGGAAATTCACCTCGGAACTCAGTATGGACAAGGGGAGAGCAAGCTATACACAAAAACTTTTGGGAAAAATGAAAAAATGTGTTGACAAAGCGTATCAGGAGAGGTATACTAAATAAGCTGTTGATGAGAAGTTAAAAACAACGAAAAGTTGTG
>OLRY01000611.1_pt1 | contig 44082 bp, 59 predicted proteins | sample 1672541 | NCBI WGS metagenome assembly OLRY01 (sample SAMEA3136697, study PRJEB25190) | human gut metagenome | biome: human gut; feature: human-associated habitat; material: faeces | place: Austria | collected 2013 | reverse complement strand
GCATTACTGTATACATTTGTTGCTTCCCCTTCATCCCTTATCTCCAAAAATTCCTTACAAACTTCCCCATTTTCCACATGAAAAGAATGAAGCACCGGGATTTCTTCCATAAGGGACAGGATCAGATAACTGGCTTTGGGATCATAGGCCAGCCTGATATCCTCCCGCGACGGGCGTGAAGGGGATGCGGGATGGGAATGCCAGTTTCCAAGCGGCTGAAGTCCCCTGCTTCGCATATCCTTCACTGCCTGAAGCTGTTCTCTGGGATCCAGCGAAAAATGCTCATTGGAAGCATCCGTATTCGTCAGATAATATACTTTCTCGATCCGCTTTTCTTCTTCATTTTCTATGCCGGCAATCAATCCGCAGGCTTCATCGGGAAGCTGTCCTCTGGCATGGGATATCATCTCTTCTGCATCCTGTTTCCGGATGATTATCTTTTTCATAATTCTACCTGTTCCCTGTCATCATATTTTATCTTCGCATACATTCAGTTCATAGTCAATAGGCTCTGTTATTACAGGATGATCCCCACAGACGGCACAATCATGTGTATCGCGTGGAAGTCTGATTTTTCTGAATTCCATCTTCAGAGCATCAAACGTCAGCAGATAACCGGTCAGAAGTTCTCCCTTTCCAATGATGTATTTCACCGCTTCCATTGCCTGAAGGCTTCCGATCACACCGCCCATTGCACCGATAACGCCGGCCTGTTTGCAGGTAGGCACTGCATCCTTTGGCGGCGGATTTTTGAATACACACCGGTAGCAGGAACCTTCTCCGGGAACGTACGTCATAAGCTGTCCCTGAAACCTTATGATTCCCGCATGGGAAAACGGCTTCTTTTCCAGAACACAGGCATCATTGATCAGAAATTTTGCCGGGAAATTATCGGTTCCGTCAATGATAAAATCATATTCCCTGATCAATTCCCGGATGTTGGAAGCATCCACAAACATATGATAGGTATTGACCTTTACATCCGGATTCATTCTCTCCATAGTCTCCCTCGCTGATTTCACCTTTGGTTTTCCCACATCCTCTGTTGAATGGATGATCTGTCTCTGCAGATTGGAAAGATCTACATCATCCGCATCCGCAATTCCTATGGTCCCAACGCCCGCTGCCGCCAGATACATAGCCGCCGGTGCCCCGAGACCTCCGGCACCAATGATCAGTACCTTTGCATTCAGAAGCTTTTTCTGTCCTTTTGCTCCCACCTCTTTCAATATGATATGCCGGGAGTAACGTTCTATCTGTGCATCTGTCAGTGCCATTCGCATCCACCTCCCATAAAATAAAGGAATTCCACATTATCTCCATCCTTTAAAACGGTATCTGCTTTTTTATCTGCGTCAACAAACTCATCATTTACGGAAACTGTCACATAGTCCGGCATCTCTACCCCTTCCAGTTCCATAAGCTCCGGCAATGTCAGATTATTTTTTACTTCTTTTCTGTTTCCTGCTACTGTAATATACATGTTTTTCGCTCCTTACACATTTCATTTTACCTCTGCAGCGCATCACCGCAGATGCATTATTTCCCTGTAAATAAGTCCAGCCAGTCCACCAGCTCCCGAATCTTTAGCGCTCCCGTCTTTCGCTGTACCTCCTGCCCGTCTCTGAAAACAATCAGGGTTGGTCTGGACAGGATTTCATATTCTTCCGTAAGCCCGGTCTCATAATTTGTGTTTACCTTATAGATCCGAAATCTGTTCGCCAGCAGTTCTTCCGCCTGCCCGAGAACCGACGCCAGTTTTTTGCAGGCGATACAGGAATCTGAATAAAACTCCACCAGCACGGGCAGATCATTTTTCAATACTTTCTCTTCAAATACATCTTTTCCAATTCGCTCTGCCATATACTATTCCCCCACCTTGCGGACATACAGGGTATAGGTGCCGTCTTCATTATCCTGAAGCTTCAGAATCTGATGCCCCTCCTCTTTCATGCTTCTTGGAACATTCTGTACCGGTTCTCCATCATTCATGCGGATTGCCAGCACCTCCCCGTCTTCCAGCTCATCCATAGCGACTTTTGCCTTTACAAATGTCATGGGACAAACCTTATCTGTAATGTCTGCCTGTTCGTCAAATTTTATCTCAGCCATGATATGCCTCCGTTATTGCTTTTCTGAATTCTTCTTCTCCTACTCTCTGCAGCATCAGCCGGAAACGCTCTCCCGAGTTGGCATTTTTTTCAAAATACTCAATGGCGGCATCTGTAACCCGGAACAGTGTCTCCTTATCTCTGATAATCGGAAGAAGCTGTTCTCCCTGATAAATCCTATTTCCAAACAGTCCGCCAAAGGACACCAGATATCCGCTTTCTCCTTCCCATGCATCGGTTGGACAGGATTTTACGCAGCGCCCGCAGTGGTTACATTTTTCTCTGTCAATAACCACTTTGCCCTCTTTCATAGACAACGCCTGTTCCCGGCAGGCCTTTACACAGACTCCGCACTGAATACATGCGTCTTCTTTGTAGTTCACAACCATGCCGCCTTTGATTCCCAGGTCATTTTCTTCTGCTTTCAGGCAGTTGTTCTGGCATCCGGTCACCCCAAACTTAAATTTGTGAGGCAACTCCTTTCCAAAATAGTGCGCATCCAGTTCTTTTGCCAGCTCATATGTATCAATACAACCGCTCGGACAGACTGCAGCCCCCTGACATGCGGTAACCGTCCGTACTCTCGGCCCGCAGACGCCTGGCTTTACGCCTCCTTCTGCCAGCTTCTCCTTTACCTCATCAATATCCTCAAAGCGGATAAATGGAATCTCGATTCCCTGTCTGGAGGTCATATGTACATAGCCTTTTCCGTACTGATCAGCAACCTCTGACACGGTTCTTATATTTTCGGCCGTCAGATTGCCTCCCACGACCTGAAGTCGAAGAGAAAAGTATCCTTTCTGCTTCTGTCTCATAAATCCACCCTTTTTTAGTGCTGAATAATCTGGTTTTTTCTCTGCCATTTTCTGTTCTCCTTTATCGTTTTTTCATGATCTCGATCGCCTGCCGGAAATCTTCGATCAGATCTTCTATATCTTCAATGCCGACACTGACCCGGATCAGGTCATCATAAACACCTGCTTCTTCCTTCTGTTTTTGTGTACTGTGAAGACTGATAGTGGAAGACGGATGTATCACCAGCGTTTTCGTATCTCCGATATTGGAAACCTTCAGTGCCAGCTTCAAATGATTGATCAGTGTAAAAGCATTTTCTCTGCTGCCGGTACGGATCGTAAAAATTGCTCCATATCCGTTTTCCAGCTGCTTTTGCGCTGTTTCATGCCAGAGACTGCTTTCCAGTCCGGGATAATTCACAGACATTTCCGGATACGATGACTGCATCCATGACGCAAGTTCCATTGCATTTTTGCATTGCCGTTCCATGCGAAGTCCCAGGGTTTCCAGCCCGATCAGATTCAGAAAGGCATTCTGAGGGGAAAGACAGGCGCCGAAATTCCGGTAAATCGTTGCCCGCATTCTGGAGATGTACGCCATAGGTCCATATTTTATGTAATCTCCTAAAACCGGATAGTTTTCTTTTGTCCATTTAAAATGGCCGCTGTCTGTCAGAATCCCACTGATCGCACTGCTGTTTCCGTTGATATATTTGGACGATGAATTCACTACAATATCCGCTCCAAGCTTCAGCGGCCGGATCAGATAAGACGTTGCTGTAGTATTATCCACAATGAGGGGAAGTCCACGCTTATGTGCCATTTCTGCGAGATGCCCGATGTCTGTCACATCCAGCCCCGGATTCCCGATGGTTTCGGCAAAGATCAGCTTTGTATGCTCATTGATCGCCTGTTCAAAAGCTTCCCAGTTATTGGTTTCTACAAAAACAGTATGAATTCCAAACGCTTCCAGATCCCGGAAAAGATCGATGGTTCCTCCATAAAGGCTTGCACTTGTCACAATTTCATCTCCGGACTGCAGGATATTCAAAAATGCGTGAGTTATCGCCGCCATGCCAGACGAAAAAGCCACCGAAGCCACACCTTCCTCCAGTTTCGTAATCCTGGCTTCAAAAGCTGTCACTGTGGGATTTCCTACTCTTGTGTAACAGTATCCCGGCGCTTTATTCTCAAATATCTTTGCCAGCCCTTCGGCATTTCTCTGTTCGAAAGCACTGGACTGGTATACAGGCGGCAGTGTTGATCCATATTTTTCCATCTCACTTTTTCCTGCATGGAGTACCGCTGTATGAAATTTCATATCCATCACCCCTTTCTCCCGCATTTCAGATAATTGATCGCAGATGCCGCTGCATTCGCACCATCAGACGCTGCTGTGATCACCTGCCGTAGCTTTTTTGTCCGAACATCGCCTGCCACAAACAGCCCAGGAGCTTCTGTGATACCGTCTTCTCCGGCAATCACGTATCCATTTGTATCTCTCTGAACGTAAGCTTTTATCATATCGGACGCCGGTATGGAGCCGACTGCCACAAAGAGACCGCTGACATAAAGCTTCCTGCCGTTATCAAGAACTATCGCCTCCAGTTTTTTATGCCCCTCCGCTCTTCTTACCGATGCTTCCGTGATGATCTCCACATTTTGTCTTTTTTTCAGGATTTCAAGAACAGCTCCGTTTCCTCTGAATTCTGCTCTTCTGTGGATGAGATATACCTTTCTGCACAGTTCCGAAAGATATAAGGCATCGTCCAGTGCCGTATCCCCGCCGCCGATTACCGCTGCTTCTTTTCCTGCATACAGAGAACCATCACAATACGCGCAGTAAGAAATTCCTTTTCCCAGAAACTCCGTTTCTCCATGTACCCCCAGCGTTTTCGGCACTGCACCGGCCGCATACAGAATCGTTTCTGTCTCTATGGTTTTTCCCGAAGAAAGACAGAGAAGCCATCTGTCCCGATAGAAAATCCTTTCCACCTCATCCTCCAGAAATAAAACCCCCGCATCCAGAACCTGCTGCCGGAATCTGGCACCCAGCGTCTCCCCGGAAACCGACGGGACTCCCAGGTAATTATCAACGCAAATGCTCTGCGTGATCTGCCCCGTTCCTTCATATTCCTTTTCAATAACAATGACATTTTTTCCAGCTCTTTTCAGATATAAAGCCGCACTCAGTCCTGCCGGTCCGCTTCCCGTTACCACTGCCTCATACATTCCCTTTATCTCTCCATTGCGATTATCATTTTTGAAATTATAGCGGTAAAAATTGGTTTTGCCCATAGGATTTTTGTTCCATATCTGCCAAAATATACGGAATTTTGTTAGAAATTAGTCGCACGAAAGAACCTTTTTAGCAATTGATGGATATTTCTTATATATATACAAAAGACACCGCTTTCGCGGTGCCCTGACTTTTCTGTATTAAAAAGCGCCATTTCGGCGCATTTTATTTTTTATTGAAATTTCTGCTTTTATTGTACCTTTTTCTTATGATCCGTGCCAGTATGATCCACGGCGCTGCCAGAAGCAGCAACAGGGCTCCTGCAACCAGTCCTCCTGCCCCGTTTACACTAATCATCCACATTAATAAAATGACATATAACACTGCCAGTACTATTCCCAGGCTTTTCACTGCTTCCACCTCTCCCTGTATTCATATACTACCACGCAGAGAAGGCGGGTGCAAGCAATATTGCAGGAGCTTTCGTATATCATTAATCCTTTTTTTCCTTTCCCGATCCGGTTCAGTTCCAGGAATTCACCGTAGATCGTAAAAAGCAACAGGATATGATCTTGGCTACGTTTGAGTACCATACATTTTTATATCATTCTCAAACTTGTCCTGTGTTCATCAGCTCATACACCGCGTTTGAGTACCATACATTTTTACATCATTCTCAAACAAAAAACTGGAATCCCCTGCAGGTTAAATCGTTTGAGTACCATACATTTTTACATCATTCTCAAACGCATCCTATAACCTTCATACCGTAGCGGAGGTTTGAGTACCATACATTTTTACATCATTCTCAAACAGCCTATACGGTGCGGAAGGAAAATGAAAAGTTTGAGTACCATACATTTTTACATCATTCTCAAACAGCAGAACCATAATTAACCAGATTCCAGTTGTTTGAGTACCATACATTTTTACATCATTCTCAAACTGGTGGGGAATTGACATGAAGAAAAAAAGAGTTTGAGTACCATACATTTTTACATCATTCTCAAACAAGTTTCGTGTAGATCAGTTCGATATCTTCGTTTGAGTACCATACATTTTTACATCATTCTCAAACAAAGATTGTTTATTCCGGCCACAAGTTGCGGTTTGAGTACCATACATTTTTACATCATTCTCAAACGGGACAAAACAGGTAGGGAATAACAATTTTGTTTGAGTACCATACATTTTTACATCATTCTCAAACCTCAAATTCAAAAATGATATGCCATCACTTGCATAAGGTATGATACTCAACTCTAAGATTAAAAGATCTCACAGCCATCTGAATCTATAATATACCTGAAACATCCTTCAAGACAATCCTTTTCTTGATTTTCAATCAACAACATATTCACTTCCTGTCTAAGTGATTCTTTAATAAGACTCTCGACCTGATTTTTATCCAGATAGCTCCTCACATTAACAAATACTATAAGTTTGATTTCCAACACACAGGCAATCACTTTGATGTATCTAACAAGACGTTCCAAAAAGTCCTCTTCAAACCCTTCAAATTTTATACCAGATATTTTAAATAAACCGGTTAAATCGAGCTCACTATCAATATCTAAAATATATTCTGTACTCTGTTCCAAATCCAATAAATACTCGTTCACCCCCTGCATTAAACTTCTGGTTTTCGCAAAAAACTCTTCTGCAACAGCACGTCTGCTTAGATCTGCATATAACTTATTAAGTATCTTTTTATCATTTATATCCACTGAAAATGGATTAAATATGATCTCAGTATACTTAGCGATATTCACTTCATTTTCTTTACTGGAAAGTACAAACGAGCCCTCTCTACCAGTATATTGAGCAAACAATTCCTGTACATACTTCGAAAAAAGCTGCGACGATTCTATAATCCATTCACAGACAGGCATATTTTCTGAAAGCAAGCTGCTTTGTAATTCGTAATGAACTAATTTCACAGGATCACCAGTCTTTCATCACTATTTAAAACTTCACTTTTTATATTCCCAATCACAATGTCCATCTTCGCATACTGCTTTTCAGTCACTGTCAATAGCTGGATCAGACCTTCCTCCGGTTTATTTTTATGTACGTTTTCAATAATTGTTCGAACTGCCGTCCCATTTAAAGCCAGTTTACAGTAAACCGATTCCTGCAGCATCAAGAAACCATTTTTCAGCAAAAATTTTCTGAATTTTGTATACGCACGTCTGTTTTCGCTTGTGATCACCGGTAAATCAAAAAATACTAATACCCGCATAAACCTATAACTCAATCTTATACATCCGAATCAGAGAACTGTCATCCTCATTTAGCGCATCAAATACACTTCTTACATAAATTTTAACAGCATTATTCACATATTGAATTTTTCCATCTATCATGATTTCCTGATTCATTATATTCACCAGCTGCATTTTCTCTTCATGTTCGAACTGGTCAAGACACATAGAAACAACCTGTCGGTCAACCAGTATCCGAAACGGCTCCATCAAATCTGATCCGAGGTTGAACTGATTAAACATATTATCGTGGAACAATCCTAATTGCGTTATATACCCATTTGACACAATTTCCCGTGTAAATGCAGAAAGAATAATAGAATAGCCATAATTTAACGCTGCATTGATATAATTATCCTCTGTCCTGGTAAAATCCATTCCAAATGTAGCCGCTCAAAATTTGCGTCAAAACTTCTCAACTTTCTTGTCAAAAGTTTTCCGCAAATATTTCCCGATTTAGGCGCAAAAAACAGGGGCTTTCATTCCCCTGTTTTGACATTTATTTTGGAGTCAACTGAGTAGCAATCTATCCCGTTTTCTTCCATGTATTTGATGATCAGATCGTTCAGATCATTCAGCATAGTCCCGTTTGCAGGAACGCACATCTTCACTCTCAAAAGGATCTCTTCCATGCTTACTCCTTAATCGCCACGCCCATCCCTGCAAGAGCCGGATGTCGTGGCGTTGTAGATTACTCTTCTTTCTCCACGAAGGTCTCTCCCGTTATTTCCTCATACTCTTCAGGTGTGAGCTTTCCATCGTACACAAGGGTGGCAACCATCTTCTTGGTCCAGAATCCATTTTCGTAGAATCTTTTGTACTTCTCAATCTTCTTTTTACTGTTCATAGCTCATTCCCTCGCTTTCTGAATCATCCGGAAGTTCTACATCAGCAGCCAGGGCGATATATTCCAATATTGCCTCCTGGCGTTCTACATCAGCCTTCAGGCCTTCTTTTTCGCGGTTATCCGCGATCGTTCCGCTGAGTCTCCTGTATTCCATCATTGTCGTTATCCTCCCATAAACTTCTATAAAATTCTCTCATGTTCTTTTGAAAATTATATGAGTTGCCATAAGAAGCATGTCTCATCCATGAATCAAAATGCTCGTCAACCTGTTCCCGTGTCTTTTCACCTTTCTTTACCAGTCCGGCCATCCTCCGCAGCTTCCTGCGCTCATGTTTCACTTTTCTCGGATCAATATGAACCATCACCTTTCCGGAATCCGTCAGATAGAACCAGAAGCCCAGAAACAGGATTCCTTTTCTCAGACTGTATATTTTAGTCTTTTTCTTATTCAGCTTCATGTCCTTCTCTGCAAGTTTTCTTTCGATCGTCTCCAGGCAAGTCTCCAGTTTCTCTCTTTCGTGGTGTATCATAACTGAATCATCCATATATCGCTCATAAATCTCCATCAGGAGTCTTTCTTTTATGTAGTGATCTAGGTCGTTCAGGGCTGTGATACCGACGATCTGGACGATCTGGCTGCCCGGATTGAATCCTACTTCGCCCGGAAAGTTATCCAGGATCCTGGCTGCCATCTGGTAGCTTTCATCTGGAAGATACTTCCGCAGGGTGGCCTTCGCCACGTCATGGGTCATGTTTGGGTAGTAGCCTTTTATATCACATTGTAATACCCAGCCGTCAGCTCCGTGTTTCCGGTAATATCTTTGCAGGAAGCATTTCAACCTTTCTCTTGCCAGATCAGGACCTTTCCCCGTCTGACAGGCGTGGTTATCATAAATAAAGGATCGCGTACATCTCGGATATATCTCCACATCATTCAAGGAACGCTGATACACTCTGTCCCGGAATGCTATGCTCATGATCTCCCGTTCTTTCGGTTCCATCACCTTGAAGAACTTCGGAGACCTCTCCTGGTATGTACCATCATGCAGCTGTCTTTCCAGTTTCCCGATCTCTCTCATCCAGTTATGGACAAAGAACGCGGTGCTGTCCTTCCACATGACACCCTTCTTGCATTTCATCATGGAATTATACAGTGCTTCATAGCCTATTATATCTTCTGTATCCATTCCATCTCCCCGTCATTGTCGCGGCGTGGATAGCGGTACCAGCCCGCAGGCTGACCGCATCGCCGTTCTATTGTTCACCACCGTAGTGGCAGGGCTTTCGGCTCCTTGCATACTTCATTTCCCTGCAACCTCACTATGTGAAGTCTTTTCGCACGTCTAAAGTATCCAATCCGGGGCGCACCGATTCGCGTTGATCGCGTTGTTGTTGTTGACGTTGCCCGACGCGTTCACATTCCACGTATTGTTGGCGTTGCCGCGATTAGCTGAACGCAGTCGCACGTTCTGCGGTGAGATAACAGCCTACTGCCCTATGTCAACGTCTCAGGGATCTCATTCTCCTGGAACGGTCGGCATCTGAATCCCTCCATTTCTGGAGTAAATCATGCACTTCTACTATTAAATCATCCCAGTATTTTACCCGCTTCATCCGCAGATGGAAGACCATCTTTGCAATTTGCATCTCTGATCGAAGGCTCTCGCATTCTGCAATAGCTATGTTCTGGAGCCGGTTTCTCTCCACTCCGGCCTCAGGCGTTTTGAACGGGATGTTATTCGCCACTCTCGTCCTGTGGTATATGTCTGTCGCATACGCCACGATCTTCTTCGTCGTGTCTTCGTGGTCCGGTGTAAATACCTTGTGATTATCTGTTATGTTTACGGTATAGGTCGCAAGCTCCAAGGCTTTCGTCTGTGTGTCGAACTTGCCTTCTCCTCTTTCGTCTTTTCGTACCATTTCTGTCTCCTCCACGGGCGGAGGTGTCCGCCCGTGATTAGCCGATTAGCAGATTACGCAAGCCGGGGCGCACCGATCCGCGCTGATCGCGCTGGTGCCGTAGACGTAGCCCGACGCGCCCACATACCACGTATTGGTGGCGATGCCGCGACCAGCTGAACGCAGGCGCACGGGCTGCGGTGAGACATGGTTTTCAATCGCGAAGGTTCTGATCTGCGGATATGTCTGGTACTGTTTCATCTTGGCAGCCAGTCCGGAAGCATGTTTCCAGTAAGGGCAAGCCTCACCTTCTCCGGCTAACTGTGGCTCGATGTACATTTCTTCCAGGGACAGAGGGAAGAACCTGTCATAAGTAACTTCCGTCTCTCCGTCAGCTTTGTCGGTTACGGTATTCAGGGCTGTGACCACTTTGACCGGCTGGATACACTCCAGGAAGTCAGCCTCGAATCCTTTCAGGAATCCATCCTTCTGGGACAGCTGATCAGGAGCTCTGTCGTAGTCGTTCTGTGAAGTCCACCACTCTCCAGCGGCTGCATCACTGTTCAGCCACTGTCTGAGTGCACTCTGGCTCCATCTGCCGTAACCATAAGCCAGGCGGTGCAGGCTGTTCACCTTTCCATCACCAGCAGGAAGGAAGGTTCCCAGGTTTGTGCCGCCGGATCCAGCTATCACGGACACCGTTTCAATGGCTGCACTGTTCCCGTCTGCGAAAGAATATACTTTCCAGGCTGTCGGAGCCTGGTCGGGCATTCCATAGAATCCAGCCAGGAGACCGCCTGCTGGCACCGGCTTAGTCAGTGTGAAGTGGTAGGTCTCGTTTGCCTTACAGTTATTTCCCCAGTTCGCTCCAACAATGATGTTGTAGGTGCCAGCTGGAAGCTCTGACTCTGCTTTGTAGAATGCTTCGTACTGGTCAAACTGTACGCCGAACGGTGTTGTATAATGCCACTGTAAATAAAGGCCAGGAACCTCTGATCCATCCTCCAGGGTGACGTTTGTAATCTTGATCACGTTCATCGGCACAGAGTATTTTGTTCCGGTTTTGGTGTCTGTCCACGGAACGATGATCTGGTCGCCAAACTGGAACACATCCGCGCCCTTTCCGGACCGCACGATACTTCTAACTTCCTGTAAGGTTGTTACTTTCTCCAGGTTGCTTCCTACCTCTATACCTTTCAGGATGGCCAGCGTATGGAGTTTTTCTGCTATGTCCTTTCCTGTTCTGTCTGTCAGTATTGCTTCAGTTAATTTGCTCATTTCTTTATTCCTCCTCATAAGTTACACACAGTTTTCCGTCAACCACGGAAAGTCCAAGATCAGTGATCATCTGGACGATGGCTGCATCGTTCCCCAAAAACTGTCTGTGCGCTTCATTCCAGTTTTCATATAAATCAGTGGTATCTATGTCCCACTCTTTCATGTCCGGCTTGTATTCCGGAGTGTATTTCAGATTGCTCATGTCACGCCTCCATATTATGAGTAGTGGTTGCGGATCCGGTAGGTCTCTTTGATGTCGTCTTTCTGCTTCGGAAGGAAATTCAAGAAGCAGATCGGATCCCCGTCTGAATCAATCAGCATCATCTCGCTAATCTTGCTTCCTACGCATTCGTTTTCTGCAAGGACAAGGGCATATTCATAGCAGGCGTCGTCCACCTTTTCGGATGCTGTGTATGCTCTTCGGATAACTTCTGTGTTCAGCTTAGTCGCAGATCCAGCTGGTGTCTTCACGTTTCCGCTTCCATCTACACCGCCGGTCCCCAGTGCGATCTGGGCGACTGTGGCGATCTTTCCCGCGCTGTGTGTCGCCTGGGCGATCTTCTTTCTATGAACATCTGAGATAGTGTACTTCATTTCATTCTCCTCTCTGTTTACCCGATACTTCCAGATCCCTGGGCTACCGTGTAAACGTCAAATAAATAGTCTTTTCTTGCTTCAATCCGTCCGGTCAGGGTGCTGAGTGTTCTGGATCCATCCAGCTTCCTGCTTCCATCCAGTCTCCTGCCGTACCAGAATTTCACTGTCATTCTCGCTGTTGAAGTCGCTTCTGGGAGTACGTTCATTTGTACATCCATCACGTTCTCCAGCTCCTGCTTGGTGGTTTTAATGATTTTATTCTGCACATCCAGCAGGTATCCAGTGTCTCCTTCTATCCTTCCTATAGCTCCGCTGAGTGTTCTGGATCCGTTCAGCTTCCTGCTTCCATCCAGATGCCTGGCTGGGAAGAATATAGTTGTCATTCGGATCCCGTAGGCTGGAATTATATCCTGTTCCTGTCTCGCTGCCATGTGGTACTCGTTCCTAGCTTCCAGATGCCATTTCCATGTCTCTCTCACTTGGAAAAGGAAGTCACCAGCAAGGCTGATCAGCATGTCTGTGTTCCGCAGGTACCTGGTATTCATCAGAACTTCATATTCCTGGTCTTGAACCGTCTTATGGTCCACAAGAGCCGTGTATTCAGCTGAAGCCTGTATCAGAAAAGAAACCTGTGTTTCTGTCTGGAATAAGTAGTCCGGCAGTAGTTCAATCCGTCCTACTGAATAGGACAGTGTTCTGGATCCATCCAGTTTCCTGCTTCCGTCCAGATATCTCTGCTTATAGAAATGGCTGCGGAGCAGATAGGTTGTATCCATCTCGCTGATCAGTTTGTTCCACACGTCCGCATAGTACCGGATGAGGTAGTTGTCTTTCGATGTAGACTCTTTCTTGTCCCGGACTTCCCGGATCAGGTTGGCTGTGCTGGTCGGCTGTGGGTTCGCTACATCCTCATTGATGATAATAATGAACTCCGCCCACCGGTCCCAGTCTCCGTTGTAACGTGGAAGCCACACATGCTCCACATCTTCGTAGCCGATCGAGTTGACTGCCAGGATGATGCCGTCTCTCGTTCCTCCAAGTCTCTCCGTCTCGTCGTACATGGCGATCCTGGAGCGGAAGGCGTCGTTTGACTCGCCTACATACTGGGTTATCCCATCCGGGCCTCGGTCTTCAGCATGGATCTGAAGCATGATGTCGCTACAGGTTGCTATGGTCGTCTCGTCTCTGGCTCTCTGAAGATCGTCCTTTACTTCGTCCCACCAGCCTCCCATGACCTTCGCCCAGATCCACCACTGATTTTGTGCTTTCTTCAGTATCTTGAAGGGCTTGGAGAGTAGATACCAGATATAATCTCTGAATTTATCCATTATCTCCTCCTTATGTCACGTTCAGGACTGTTATTTTGATCTCCCCCGGCACGATAACGGTGCCGATCGGGACGTGAACATCCTCCGCAGGCTGTGTGATCAGGCACTTTCTATACCGTGGAATGTTCGGAAGAAGCGTTCCGATGATGCTATCACGGTACAGCACATTCAGTTCATCCCTGGTTTTAATGTCCATCATGTTCCGGATCAGGCTCTCGATGGTGTCCTGATACCCGGCTGTAGACACGTTCTTTTCAATGTAGACCGTGATCTCAATGTCCTGTTTTTGCTGTGTGGAGCTCTTGACCAGATAGTCCCCATAGCTTCCAGTCAGTGGTTCGATCGCTTCCTCAACGTCTTCGATCAGCTCCAGGCTGGCTGTTCCGCTGTTTCCGGTAACGATGATGTCCACCGTTCCCTGGCCTCGTGGGTGCTGGGAATCAATATAAGCTACTGCCACGCCAGGGACCTCTTCTACGGTACTCTTCAACTTCCTGTCGATCGTCCGCTCTGCAATCAGAGCCCGGCTGTTAATGCAGCGTTTTCGGAGATGTTCCGCAGTCTCCTTCTCCTGGCCTTCGTTAGTGATCCAGTCTTCCTCGTTGGTGACTGTGGCATCCCCTTCGATATGAACCATTGATACTGTGATCTTTCCAGCCTCCACGTTGTAAGCTGTCCCAATCTCCTCCGCCTGCACCAGCACCTTCTGTGTCGCCTGGTTTGCTGGAAGGATTGTATCTTCTAAAGCGTAAAACCTCAGATATCCGCCGTATGCGTCCGGAGTTGTCCGGAATGGGTGCCCTCTGGCAATTCGGACAGCCTGGCTTGTATCCTTCCTGGTTATTGTCAGATAGCCTTCTGTCTTCTCGCCCTCATCCAGCGTCTTGGAATAGTCTGCGGCTCTGATCTCTACCCAGTCGTCCGGACAGTGTTTCATAAATGCACTGTTGATCAGATCCACGGCCAGCTGTTTGAGCTGCACGCCTATGTGTATGGCTATTCGGAGCAGGATGTAGAACACGCCGCCTTTCGAGAAGTTAGTGATCACGAAACCGGCTTCTTTCAGTTCTTCGATTTTTGCTTCCGTTTCCTCTTCTTCATCCGGTACCCGGATGATCTTGTCCATGATTTCAGACGGTATCATTCGATCGTCACCTCCGCCCCGTCTATTCTAATGTCTTTGTTCACTTCTTTTTCAGTATCCAGTGGGCTGTATGTCACCCGTAGAGTCCGCCGTCCTTTGCGGTCTGGTGCGGTGGTGCTGGTCTTTATGCTGTCCGGTTCTATATAGTCCCGTTTTGTCAGTTTTTCCCGTGTCCTGGCGTAGATCTCTTCGTTCGCTTCTTCAGAATCCAATCCGTTCAGGACTGTCCCGTAGCCGAAGCCGTAAGCCCACCGTCCCTCCTCATCTTCGTGCAGAAGTTCGCCTTCCTCTGTGAGCATTTCCATCCACACATCCTGGATCCAGCAGTCCTCTTCAGATACAAGTCGGACATCTCCATCTTCTCCCACTACCGGCTGACCATACTGGTCCAGAGCAATGTCGGTGTCGTCTGTTCCGGTCAGTCTCACTTTGCATACCTCCCCACGATGTAGGGAGCTATGATGCCATAAAGGAACACGACCACCACAAGCTCGCCTTTTTCACATTCCACATTAGACGCCACAGACGGGATCTCTGGGAAGTTCTTGTCTTCCTGAAGGTTCCTGTCCAGGATTTTCAGTGTGTAATAACGATCTTCCGCTTTTGTGACTACTGCCACCATTGCTCCGGGGAGGGTGGTGTGTGGGAGCTCTTTCTTCAGATAGTCTTTTATCACTGTTTTGACATAATTTTTGAGTTTATCCATCTTCTACCTCCCTGAATGTAATGTACATCTCCATCATTCCCTTGTCGTTGGATTCCACCGTTACGCTTTCAACTTCGCCTACTGCAATGAGGTTTTCATGGTTAATGTTGATATACTGGGAGTGATGGATCCACGGTACGCCGATCACTTCCGCCGTCCAGGATCCTCCACTTTTCTCCAGCTCCAGGATGTTGGAATCGTTCAGCTCGTACAGATATTCCTGTTCTGGGCGTTTTCCCCAGTAGAAAGTATCGTCCCAGTAGAAGAACGGTACTTCCAGTCCCCAGGCTGCATTTACCTCCTGGATGGCATCCCGCCCGTTCTTGGAGTCAATCGTCAATGTTTTCTTGGTGTCATACAAGTCTTCGCTCAGGATATAGTCCGTAACACCGCAAAGAGTAAGGATGTAGCGTATCGCTTCCTGCGGATGGCAGTCCACGAAGGTCGCTGTGATCTTTGTGTCCAGAAGTCTCCACATCCCGTCCCGGATCAGGAGCTCTGTTCCGTCGTTTTGCCAGTTTCCTCTTCCGTCGATAATGTTCTCGAAGTCTTCCTCGCTCCCCATATCTACCCGGCAGTCGCTGACATCCGCGGTGCTTACCGCCTCCAGCGCGTCCTCTGTAAAAAACACCTTGCAGGTGTCACAGTGTGCCGCTTTGCTGCTTTTGTATTTGATATAGATGCCGTCATTCAGTTCTACATTCTGAAGGATCAGGTGGTATTCCGGGGCTGTCAGTTTCTTGTACATTTACATCACTTCTTTTTCGTCGTCTTTTTCTTGGTAGTCTTCTTCACTACCTTCTTGGCTGCTTTCTTTGCTGTTGTCTTGTTCTTGGTATCCTTTGCAGGACTTTTACTGGTTTTCTTGGTTGTCTTCTTTTTGGCAGCTGCTTTCTTCGCTGCCGCTGCTTTTTTCTGTGCCGCTGCTTTTTCCCTGGCTTTCTGTGCCTTGGTCTTCACAACCGACACGCTCACGATCAGAGGGGCTACAAAGGACAAGGTTCCGGTAAACCAGCTCTGGTTGACATCTTCCGTGGTCGTGAACCCATTGAAGTACACTTCCGTGATGCCCCTTGCAGCACACTGTGTCTCTACGATCCTGTATTTCTTCTGCTTCTTCTGCTTTGTAGTCTTAAACAACCTCTGAATGTACTGGATCTGTTCCTTTGCTGTATAGCTGCCGTCTTCCTCGAAGTACATGGATACTTCGACTTTGGCTGCCTCGAACCCTGTTGGCTGGTTTGCTTTTGTAACCTTGCCCTTGCTGTTCTTTTTATCCTCGATCTTGCCCTCTTCCGTGATCGTTACACTCTGCACCTGGCCGGGAATTTTCTTCCCGGCTATGGTCAGATATTTCTCATCAACGTAGATCATGATGCTGTCCTCCCTATGCCGTTACTGGGTCGTTATCCCCATCCAGCTCAGAGAGCAGTTTCTTCAGCTTACGCAGATCATCAATGCTCTGAGCGTCAATATTCATTGTTACATGGTACGTCTGGTACTTCGTTCCGCCCTGTGGCTGTGTCTGCTTCGTTTCCGGCTTCGTTGTAGTCGTCTGCTGTTTCTCTGTCTTTTCCTTGGTCTTGGTAACAGTATTCTTCTCCTTAGCCGGATCAGACTGTTTCTTTCCACCAGGGAAGAACATGGTAAACGTATTCATGACTACATTTCTCATCCGGTTCCACAGGCTGTCCAGTGGAACGATCGCTTCCTCACCGGCTTCTCCTCCAATCATCGGGCTTGTGCCGTTCATGCCGAACATGGTCGGTTTTTTCATGATCGCACCTTTCGCGTAGTAGCTGACTGAGAAGTTCGGGACGGAAGCTGTTGCTTTTCCGTTTCCTACTGTTGAGTAGGATACATTTACATGAGGCAGGGACGGTCTCGGAACCGTGATACGGATGTTCTCGAATGCCGCCTTGATCTGGTATGCAATGCTGGACGCGGTGCTGACTGCACTGGATCCGGCGGAGCTGATACCAGAGGCAACGTTGGACATCATCTGTCTTCCCAGTCCGCTGGCTGATGATACCGCGTTCCGGAAGGCGTTCATGGCGTCCGTTCCTGCTTTCTGTGCTGCTGAAGTTGCGGTTCCTGATCCGGAAGTAATTCCGGAACCGATATCTTTGATCATATTCGTGCCTACTGTGGTGGCGTTTAAGTTATCCACTGCATCCAGGGCACTCTGTCCCGCACTTTGAGCGGCACTCTGAGCACTGCCTGCATTTGCGGTGATACCGCTGGTCAAGCTCTCAATCAGGTTCGCTCCTGCGGATCCTGCTCCGCTGGTATCAATACTGAAGGAACTCATGATCCCCTGGCCTGCACTCTGAGCGGCTGCTTCTGCTCCGGCGGTTCCGGATGTAATTCCGTCCGTTACGCTCTGCATCAGGTTCGCTCCTGTGGATCCTGCTCCACTGGTATCAATGTTGAAGGCACTCATGATCTCCTGCCCTGCGCTCTGGGCCGCCGCCTGGGCGTTTCCTGCGTTCGCTGTGATACCACTGGTCACGCTCTCGATCAGGCTTGTCCCTGCCGTTCCCGCTCCGCTGGTATCAATGTTGAAGGAACTCATGATCTCCTGGCCTGCGTTCTGTGCCGCTGCCTGGGCTTCTGGTGTTCCTGTATTGATTCCGTCTGTCACGCTCTGCATCAGGTTCGCTCCTGCGGATCCTGCTCCAGTAGTGTCAAGATTGAAGTTGTCCAGGATACTCTGTCCGGCGTTCTGAGCTTCTGCCTGTGCTGCTGGTGTCCCTGCGGTGATTCCGTCTGCCAGGGCCTGCATGGACTCTGTTCCCTTCTGTTGTAAGCTGTCAGGGTTGAAGTCAAGTGTGGAAAGTGCCTGGTTTGCGTTGTCTACTGCTGTCTCTACCTTCGGGATATCGTTCTCGATGGCCGTTGCTGTCCCTGCCACTGGTGTCGTATCCGGAACATCATCTTCTCCGAACAGCCAGCCTGTAAAGTCGTCCCACAGTCCCTTGGCTGTGTCTACCAGGCTGGAAAAGCCGCTCACAAATCCGTCCTTGATGCTGTTTACCAGGTTAGATCCTACATCCAGCCAGTCGATCGACGTCACGGCATCTACAACTCCGGAGAATAATTCCGGGATCATGCCGATCAGGGTCGGGATGGCTGAGATCAGTCCGGACAGGATCATTAAAATGATCTGAATACCGGATGTGATCAGAGACGGCAGCCCGGAGGCTATCGCCTGAAGAACCAGAGGGATCAGCTGAAGAGCCTGCGCCAGGAGCTGGGGGAGCCCGGTTGCAATTCCCTGAGCCAGCATCCCCAGGATCTGAAGACCGGCTGAAATCACAGACGGCAGGTTCTGAATGATGCCCGTCAGGATCATCTGGATCAGCGAAATCCCAGCCGATAAAAGTGCCGGGAGCCCGGTCACGATCCCCTGTACTAGCATACTCAGGATCTGAAGACCCGCTGACAGGATAGTTGGCAGATACTGTATAATTCCAGTCAAGAGTGACTGAATCAGCTGTATCCCGGCGGATAAGATCACCGGCAGCAACGTTGTGATTCCTGTATACAGGGACTGGATGATAGTCTCCCCAGCCTGCAAGATTGACGGAACCGCCTGCAAAATTCCGGACAGTAATGTCAGAAGCAGGGAAAGTCCGACACTTAGCAAAGTCGGTGCTATCGTCTGGATTCCCGTGATCAGGGACTCCAGCATGGACACGCCGCCCGATATGAGGGACGGAAGCCCGGAGGCTATACCAGACACAATCTGAAGCACCAGGTTGATACCAAACTGTAGGAACTCCGGAAGCTTCTGTGCTATGGCTGTGGCTGCGGTTCCTACGAACCCGCCTACCTTGCCGAAGATATTGCCGAAGGTCGCGCCCAGCTGTTCCACGTCTCCACCGCACGCCTTAAATATGGCTATCAACGCCACGATCAGCCCTATCACCCACGTTATAGGTGACGATAGGAGTGCGCTATTGAACAGTCCGCTGGCCTTGCTCGCCAAGGTCGTGACTGTCTTCAACGACGTCATAGCCTTACCTAGTGTTCCGATGGTAGTAGTCACCACTCCGGCCACGATCAGGAATACACCCAGGATCGCAACGATCCTCATAATGGTCGCGACGGTCTCCTGGTTATTGGATACCCAGTCTGATCCCTTCTGAACCAGCCCGATCATAGCCTCCAGTCCGGTATTGACCGCCGGAAGGAGTCCCTGTGCCAGTTCTTCCGTCACGTTGTGCATCTGTTGTTTTAATACTTGAAACTTCTGTGCAGGCGTGTCGCTGATCGTTTCCGCCATCTTTTTCGTGGTCTCCACACCTCCATCCATAGAGGTCTGAAGGTCGTCGATACCTGTCTTCAGCTGGTCTGTGTTGTTATACAGCAGGTCGATGAGGGCGATCGCTTCGTCTGTTCCGAAGGCATCTTTTAATTGTTTCTTTTCAACCGCATCAATGGTGTCGCCATACTTCCCATGTAGCTGCTCCAGGATGTCCGGCATGGACAGGAGTTGGTTGTTCGCGTCCAGGAAGTTGAGCCCCAACTTTTCGCCAGCTGACGCCGCAGTGTTCAAAAATGACTTGTATTTTGTACCGGCTTCCGTTCCGCTCATGGTTGCCTGTAGCTGTCCCAGGATGGCAAGCTGTTCTTCCATCGGGACGTTTGCATTCGTTGCGGAAGCTCCCAGCATCTTGATGGCTCCTGCCATCTCAGTACCACTGGTCTTGTAATTCTTAACGGCCGTGGCAATTCCGGCGGAGAACATCTCTCCAAACTCCATGTCGCTGAGGTCAGAATAATAGTTCTTGTAAATACCGTAACCGGTAGCGAACAGGGAAGTCATGTCCGCAGTGGTCGCCTTGGTCGCTTTCGCTGTTAATCCGGCAAGCTCTGTGTACTGGGCCACGCCTTCATCTGTCAGAGACGCAATACCGGACTTGATATCATAAGACGCGGATATGAAATCCGACTTCGTGGTTCCCGCCCATGTATCTGAGAAGTTCTTTGCAGCCTTTTCCAGGGCTCCAAGATCCTCAACTCCAAGGCTGGCAACCTCAGCCAGTGCATCCTGGGTGTCAAACGTCGCTGTCACGGTACCCATGCAGGCTCCGACGATGGCAGTACCCGTTCCGGTCATTGCCACGCCAGCCTTCTGCATAGTCCCGAAGGCGTCATTCATTTTCTGTACCGCAGACGGTACCCCGTCAGCAGCTCCCTGGACTTTGCTGGTCATGTTATCAACCATATCCAGTACAAGAGATACACGGAATACAGAATCCATACCCATGTTCACTCACCTCTTGCAATTCTTTCGTTATTCGTTTATAATTGCTTTAGGCAGAGGGCTGTGTGAATTTTCATGCAGCTCCTTTTTTATTCTTCAGAGAAGGCTTTCGCCACCCCCATCTGTATATCTCCCTGTACCATCTCCCGGCAGATCTTAGCTTTTGCAAACAGCCGGTAAAGTTCCGTGATCGGAACCTGTTCCCAGTCCGTGGGAACCATCTGAGAAGGCAGATACTGGCAGATCGTCAGGACAGCCATGTCAAAAAAGCTGTCCCGGATCTCCTGCTCTGCCTCTTCTATCTGTTCATCGGCAGATCTTACAGTCTCCGTACTCTGGTTGTCTTCGATAAACCCAACATGTAGAGAAGTTTCTCACCCAGGCTGATTCCAAGTGCCGGGAATTTACTCAGTTTATCGTCCAAGTCTACACGCTGCTCCGGATGGATGTTATCCAGGCAGAAGGCTTTCATAGCCTTGCTGGAGGAGCTGCTGGCGGTCTTGGCGTAACGGTCATAGCTCGCGCTGGAAGGTTCCTTGAACAGGAAGTTCAGCTCCTCTTCCATCTCATCATCCTGGGACAGGTTGGTAGTTACAACGTAACCATGTTTCCCTTCGCAGAATTTTTCAAAAGCCTTTTTATCTTCAGATAACGGTTTCTGAGGTTCCGCTACCGCCGGAGTCATCGGAACAGCTGCCGGTCTTTCCTGTTCTTCGTGTGCACTCAGAGCTTCCACATTTCTTGCATCTGTATCGTAATACATGTTTTATTCCTCCTGTTTTGACAATTAACTTGATCAGCCGGTGATTCCGTTGATCGCAATTCCTCCGACTGCTACACCTTCCAGTTCCACAGTCAGGCTGTTATCACCTTCCGCAGCCTTCAGGCTACGTTTTGAGAAGGTTACTTTTGTAAGGGTATCGGTGCAGGTTGTACATCCGGCGTCCGCATAGGATACGGTGATCTTCGGAACCACCACGTCGTAGAACTTGGTCTTCTTGTAGGATGCCTTTACTGCATCCATAAAGATGTTGAAGTCCTCTCTGAGCATGGAGATCTTCACGGTGTTCTTTGCCTGGCCTGTGCCAAAGCCTCGGATTCTGCCGCCTTTTCCGTAGATCAGGGTCTTCTCCTTCTCGTCATCATAGCTGATTTCCTTCGGTTCGATTCCCCCGCAGCCACTCATCCCGATGGTTACGGAGGACCAGTCGTAAACCTTACCGTTTACAATCTGTTTTCTAGCCACGTCTTTCTCCTTTCCGTCTACGCGATCGCGTTGACTACATACATGTCAAGCTTCAGTTCTCTGGTGTATCCACGCGGTACGCACTGGATGCGGACCGGAAGCTTTTTATCTTTGCCGCTGTTTACCATGTCCGCAAGGATAGTCACGCGTCCGTCACTGATAATGTGATCCGTGTCTTTCGCGTCGTCGATCGGGACGTTCAGGTCTTCCTGGACCTGTGCATAGTAAGTTTCCGCATCCGTCTGGTCAAAGTCCTCGTTCTGATGCAAGAGAGCTCTCTTGTACACCTCGCGGGCCAGACGGTACATCACACGGACATCCTCGATGTTCGCGTAGTCGCTGGAAGCCGGTGCTGTCATGTTGGTAGCTGCCACATAGTAGCCTTCCAGTCCTTCGTATTTACGCAGGAAGATATATCTCGCAGCATCCAGCTGTTCGATGTAGTCCTCAATTCCTTCCGGTAAGAGCTTCACGATCTTGTCCTCAGCGTAGCTGATTCCATTTGTACCAGTGTAAGCCACAGAGGTGCTTTCCTTGATGGCTGCCAGACTTCCGGTGAGTATACCTGCAAAATTGATGTCCTGCTCACGTCCGTCCATGCGGATGTATCTGATCCACTGGGACACAACCCCCACATGACGCCCCTTCACGCTTTTTGCGTCCGGAGCGATTGCTTCGGCGTAGGCAGCTGCATTCTCCGCTTCAGAAGGTCCTCTTTGCTCACAGATGAAAAAGATCGGTTTGCCCGCCTGTGTCTCCATTGCAGCTCCAAGGCTTTCCAGGGATCCCCACAGTGCTGCGGTGCTGGTGCCTACTACGTGGATCAGTTCCACTGTCACCATGTAGCTGCGGAACTTCTTCACGGCATCCAGGATGTCCCCATTATTCGCCGCCGGAGCTGTCGCCTCGAAGGTATAGGTATCACCGGAAGCAAACTGGTTTCCTTCAGAAGCTGTGAAGGTCAGTGTCACACCTGTGTTCGGTACAGTAATAGTGCCGGACAGTGGGATGGTCTGCTCATCTCCCCAGCTCTGACCGCCGTTTTCACTGATCACGCAGGTGGCTGCGTTAGTCAGTCCGGAAGTCTCGATCTGTACGATCAGGGTGAAGTCATTTGTCGGGTTTCCGGATGCCTCAATGGTTCCCTTTCCAGTTCCCTGGTGGTCTGCTTTTGAGATCTTGCCGTGTGTGGTCTCTTTCACCGGCAGGGCGTAGATTGTAGATGCCCCATTCTCCACGGAGTCGATGCAAGCGTCTGCAAGCGGGCTATTCCCCAGTTTCTCGCGGATCATCTCTGCATCCATGTTCCCAGTGATCACGATAGGACTCGCACTCTCCACAGGGCTGACGCCGACCTTGCCGAAGATCCCGGTTCCGGTTCCGCTTCCTGCCCCGCCGTTGCTGTCATGTAAATTCAGTTCAACGTTTGATAACATTATTTCCTCCCATCTGCCGGTCCGCCAGTAAACAGCTTCACGGCTCCATCGTATTCACTTTCGCTTACGCTCTTTCCGCAGCCCCAGCCCTCCAGGATCATAGTCCCCTTCAGAATCTCATCTGCGGTTTTCTTTTCTTTCGCCCATTCTTCAATGGTCTTCATTTCATTGCTGTCCATCTTCATCCTTTCCCGTGGTCAGTTCCATCTCCGTGCCCTCCGGGCTGGTCCATGCTGCCACGTCTTTATAGATTCCATATTTGCATACAACTTTTATCTGGACGGCCATCTTAGCCTTCATCACACAATCGTCTTCATCTACCCAGTCAGTCTCCACCGGAGTGACATCCACCCAATTCCCGCCATCATCATAGAAGCCTCTTTCCAGGTTTGAGAGGAATCCTTCCAGGAGTTCCTCCAGCTTTTCCTCGTCCGCTGCGGCCAGGACCACATTATAGGCAGTTTCGCAGGTGTACAGCTTCCGCCGTATGAGGGAAGCACCCTGCTGGTCTTTGAATGTTTTTTTAGATGTCGCTCGTACTGGTGTGTCGCTGATCCGCAGAATCGCGCCGTATTGTGTGCCCGCAGCGTGTTTCAACTGCTTCAGGCTGGTGTATATGCTCTTTGTCAGGCCTCCAGCTTTCAGTGCAGCCTCCAGAAATGCCTTTTTCGTCATGCTTCTGACAACGCCTCCTCTACAAGGCTCTTGATCTCCTGTCTGTCTTCATCCGATATACCCAGGAATGGGCGTGCCGGTATGTTGACAGTAACCTGTTTCTTGCGGATCGTGCGTCCGTGGTACTCGAAAGCAAGATAGGGCTTATTCTTCGCCCGGATCACCCGTCCGGAAGCTCCGAACTGGTGGGTGGCTGCATATACCAGGTTTGTGCCGACTTCGGCACCTTCTTCGGTTGCCCTGGCGTTGATGGAGCTTTTCAGCTGTCCGGTCATTGTCAGGGTCAGTCCGCCTTTTTCCGATGCCCGGATGGACTTATTCCATGCAGCCCCTTCCGGGCTCTTTTCGCCTTCAAACCTTTCAATCGTCCCGCTCCGCAAAGCCTCCGTGATCGCATTGTTGATCCCGGTTTTGTCGATGGCACTCAGCCGGGACAGCTTCTCCGCAAGCTCTGGGAGTTCTCCTTCCATGCTGGCTCTAATTGATGACATGTGTGGTTAATATCCTTTCATGGTCTCCCTGGAAAACAGCCGTTCATTTGCCTGGTACCGGAAGCCGTCGTTTGCCGCGGCTGTTCCGGATCCATCTGCTGTATCCTGCCCGGTATCAATGTTCGCCAGGCCTTTGGCCACATTCGTCAGGAACGTGATGGCGTTCTTGTAACGGATGTATATGGTGTTCTCCCTGTCGTCTTCATCTATTCCAGTCCTGCTCGCCAGGTTGTAGACGGCGATATCCTTCGCCAGCTTGCTGACGATCGGCGGCACCGGTTCCGAAAATGGAACCTTGTACCGTTTGGATACCCAGCCGTCGATCTCGGCGCAGGCGTCAGAGATGGCTTCCTCGGTGCAGGTAGTGATCTTCTCTGCCCTTTCTTGTTCGTCCTCGATCAGCTCCGATCCCAGGATCGCGTCGATCATATCGTCCCGGATCTTTCCAAGGACTTCAGCCGTGGTACAGTACATCAGCCCATACCGGAAGTTTTTCCGGTGCTGCCATATGCCATCTGCCAGAAGCCAAAGCCTGCATTGTCGCGGCAGTCACAGCCGTACAGGTATTCCTTCTGCAAAAACACATTCAGATCAGTGTCCTTTGTGAGCATGTCGAACTTGATCTTCTTGCGGATCTGGAGGATGATCGGCTTCAGGAACTTCTTAGTACACAGGAGGAACCATGCGTCCTCATTGTCTCCAGACAGCTCAGTGGCAACCTTGATCTTTGCCAGGTTCTGGGTGATGTTGGTAGTGCCGTCAATCAGGGAAGCTTCCAGGATCTTCTTGGCTACCATCTCGTTTTTCGGAGATACGACCAGGAGATCCGGCACCAGCTTCAGCGGTTTGTTCTTGTCGCCGGTAATGCTCATCATGGCCTGTCTGGCGGCCAGGAAGCTCTCAGTGCTCAGTGCTGCTGTAGAAGTGTTTGAGAAAGTCTTTTCACCGGATACATGGTCTGCGGCAAAGAAAGTCTTCTCATCGTAGCATTTTTCGGTGAATCCTTTTGTCAGCATCTCAAAAACCAGGTCATTGTAATGCTCTCCGGCTTCCTGTCCCATCATGCTGAACATCGGGGTATAGATGCCATACTGGTCATCCTCGATAGCATCTCTATTGATGCCGATAGTTCGCTCGAAGCTCTTATTCTTGATGGTGTATCCGTACTCACTGATGTGCTGGACTTCTCTGTCTCCGATCCACTCCTTCATTCCGGGGATCTGCCCAAGCCATGCGTAGTCGTTTGCGGCAGTGCTGGAAGAGGTCACGGTTGCAATATCCTTGTAGTCTGGGCTCACCTCTGACAGCGCCTTGTTAAATGCTGCGGAATAGCCTGTAGTCAGGCCGTGCAGGTTAGACTGGTTAATAATCATCTTCTATGTCCTCCTTATTTCATCTCGACGGTAACGCCGTCCGGATCCACCGCGATAATGGTACCGGCTGCACTCGCCCCGGTGGAAGTGATTGTCACAGTATCAGCTCCTGCGATATAGCAGGTCTTCAGAAGATCTGTGCTCTTGATGCTTCCGTCGTTGTTCCACACAAAGGTCCCGCGCTGTACTCTGACATTCACTGCTCCGGCAGCTCCGCCGGTATTGTCAGCACCTGCTACGACCATTCCAGCTTTCACAAGTCCTTCCGCTTTCTTTCCGGTTACTGCATAGCCGGACGCGTTGATAGCCGCGATCGTACATTCCTTCATGTTTTCCCCGGCGGCCACCGGGATATTCAATGTGGTACTTCCCAGCACCTGGTTCCCTGTTCTTTTCACAGTGTTACCTCCTTATTCCCATACTTTTTCGCGTCTTCCGCGCTGATTCCCAGATTCTTCAGAATCGCCATTGTGTTGGTATCCAACTTCTCACCTTCCGGGGCGTCCTTCAGCCCGATCTCGCCCATCGGCACCGCCGGTCCCGCCAGCTCCAGGAACTTCTTGAAGCCTTCTGCGTCTTTTAATGCGTAAGATCTTGCCCATTCCTTCTGTGCTGCTGTGATCTTGCCATCCTTCAGGGCGGCCTGTACCAGGTTTTCAGTTTCTCTCTCCTTCGCAGCTTCTTCCAGCTGATGGACACGGAGGGCAAGCTGCTGGTCTCCATTCTTCAGTCCTACAATCTTGGCACTCACTTCCGCTGTGGAAGCTGTGTCCGGAAGATCCAGGAGTCCCAGGATGGTACTGTTTGCTACAACCTCGGCAGGTGGATCCGCCGGAGGTGTTTCCGATGCCCTAGCTGCTTCCGCTGCTTTTTTCACGGCTTTCAGGATATCTTCCTCGGTGGCGTCTTCCGCCAGCCCTAAAACCTCGATCAGTTTCTTCAGATCCATTGTGTTTTCTCCTTTCGTCAGCCCGTTGTCTTTGCACATGGCAGGCATTCCGTCGATAGCCGGGCTGTTGGTTAATGCTACCGACGAGACAGCGGATACTCGTCTGTCTTTCCGTACCATGATGGTCGGGGACAGGTAACGGTATTCCCTGTTTTTCAGGTATTCCTTAGCTTTTGTTGTCCATTGTACCTTTCCGATGATGGCATCTGCACCTTTTCTCAGCTCGGTGATCCATCCGCTGGCCGGTGCCTGGACATTCAGCAAGGTTTGGTGTTCATAATCCACCACCAGGTCGATCCTGCGATCCTTGAAGGACTTCAGGATCATGTCTACGCTGGCATCATCTACCAGGAAGGTCCCTTTTGTGGACTTCACCTCTCCAAGAGGGAGTATCTTGATCTCTTCCGGGGCTCCGGAGAGGTCGATCGTGCCCGCCTGAAGGGCTATCAAAGTTTCCATTGTCTCTCTCACCTCTTCTGTACCGTCTGTAATAGCGTTATAACGCGTCATAACGCTATTTTCTCGGCAAACTGGAAATTCCCCACCTATTACAGAAAATGGCTTAAAAATCGCTCAGATTGATTCCTGCTTTCTTTCCCGGAAAATCTTCCGGAGGGGCTTGTCTATGTTTGACAGGTCTGGCTTATAGGTCGTCTTTGCCGGGTTATTGGAAAAGCCCTTGTCTGGGTTGATCATAAGGATCTCGCCGGTGTCATAGTCCACAGTCCTGGGAGGGTTCTGCCTTACCTCCAGCCCCAGCTGCTCCACCTGTCTCTTGGACAAGCTCCTTACCATGCACCGGCACCGGAACCCGTTAGGTGGGTACCAGATGTCCCACACGGGATCATCTGCCCTGTACACGGCGTCGTGCATGATGGCGTGGCTCTCACGGACTTTTCCGTCCGCTGCTGTCTTGTACTGCCAGTAGGGGCGGAGCCGCAGGGTCTCCGGAGATGTCATGCTCTGGTAGTGACCGGCATTGTACGCGGTCTGGATGTTTGTCCTGAAGATCGTGTCACTCTTCCAGGGGTTCATGGCTTCGTATCCGCGGTCCGCCAGAAAAGCATTCATCTCCTTCAGGAAGTCGTCCTTTGTCTTTCCCTGCTCCACTGCATCCGCAAGCGCGTCAGAGAACTCCTGGAGGACTTCCAGTGCCGTGTACCCGGATACGGTGAAGGCTTTTGCCCTTGCCTCATCATCCAGCTTCATGTACACGTCTTTAGGGAGTGCCTTTCTTCCCCTCAGGAATTTGACAGCTTTTTTGAAAATAAAGTCTTTAAAACTTCCATACAGGGCTTCGCTCATTCCTGTGTCCTCCCGATCACGCTGGACAGGTAGATGGTCTGATGGAGGAGGTCTTCCAGCTCCGGGGACTCCATATCCTCGTACAGGGCTTTCAGCTTCTCCTCATCCTTTAGAAACTCCTGCAAGTCTCCCAGATCCCCGTCAAAGTGTTCCACAAGGTTCTTCAAAGGCTTTACCATCTGTTCCATCAGTCTGGCTGCCAGCTGGTTAGACAGATCCGTCATATCATCCAGCTGGATCTGCTCCGGCGTCAATGCTTCAGAATCATCCTTCAGCTGCTCCGGATCCATGTCATCATCCTGGCTGCCATCCAGCAGGTGGGTCCTTGCCACCATGTTCGGCTGGAGAGTTTCTTCTCCTTCCTCTGGCTCCGGGATCGAGAATCTTTTGTACACATGCGACGCCGGGACCTTCAGCCCCATGTCGCACACCAGTGTGCGGTACATGTCCACCGCTTCCTTCTGGTCTTCCTCCTCGTCGGAGTTAAACCGGATAAACGGAACGTTTGCATCTGCCCCGAAGTTGTACTCCACAAGTGGGCGGATGATGTCCCGGCGGATGGTGACTGCCAGAGCCTTAGCATCTGCCGCAGTCAGGTCATGGCGGACTTCGTTGTGGGTCTTGGACTGTGCATAGCTTCCGCCACCGCTGTCTGAGGTCAGTGTCTGTCCCAGGATCGCCTTGCTGATCTGCTCGTCGCAGTACCTGGCAAGTTGTTCGTAGATGTCTGCACTGGTGGTCTTGTTGGCTTCCTTGAACTCGATCATGGTAGTCTCCGGTATGATACCGGCTGCATCAGATCCGATCCTTACGATCGCATCCAGAAGCTCCTGTTTGTCCGCTTCACTTGCTCCCGGATCGTACTTGCCGATCCGCAGAGGCATTCCGTAGACTTCACAGAAGGAAACCCAGTCCTTTACCGTGTAGTTCTTAAACAGGTACATCCAGGACACGATACGCATGATCCCCGCCCTGGACGGGTGGCCGCTCTTGGCCTTGTATCTGTGAACCACGAATTTGTTCTTCGGCAAGTGTATGCCGTTCGGGAACTGTTCGGTGCAGACCAGCATGTCGTCTGTCTCCCAGTCCCACACCAGCTTTTTCTGATGTACATACCGGATATCCTCGATCACATTGAAGCCGTCTGAGTCCACGCCCCAGATGATCTCCATGATGCTCACGCCCTTCCCGATCGCGTCCAGCAGGTCGGTCAGGATGTCGTCCAGGTTCTCGATGCCAAGAAGCTGATCCTTGATCCACTCCGCTATGGCCTTGTCCTGTTCATCGTCCGGTGAAAAGGGCTGCACCTCCCAGTCCAGTCCCGTCACAGCCAGCTTCCTGGTCTGCATCTGGGAGAACAGGTGGGCGTCCTTATCCTCCATCTCCTCGAACAGCTCCATCTGGCTGCGGACGTTTCCTTCGTCTGCATCCCTGAGGATGGAAGCCAGCTTCACCGGATTCAGTCCCCGGCTCGGATAATCAGAATAACGGTCATTGATCTCCCCGGCGGCAATGGTCATGTCAACCGGTCTCAATATCCCGGTGTCTTTTTCCGGGTCAAAGGCTTCTTTCCTGCCTTTCTTTCCCTTCTTCTTTTTTGACATAATCAGTACGCTCCTTCTTCAAACTGTACCCTTCTTTTTTCTGCGGTCCGGTACTCTCCCGCCCCACTGCTTCCCCTTGCCTTGACTGCGGTATCAACCGCCATTTTTAACGTGTCGGGTCCGTCGTCGTTCTTTCCCATCGGGAACTCTTTCATCTGCTGGAGCAGAGCCTTGTGTTTCCGTGAGAATTTGAGATAGTGGTTCTTGACCATCGGCTGAAGGGACTCGATCCGCATAGTCTTGTTGGAGCTGGACTGGATCTCCTCGATCGGGAGGTACACGCCTTCCTGTGCCGACTTCTGTGCCAGGACTTCCTTGAAGTACCACTGAAACTGTACGGTCTCAACGCCGAACTTCCGGAAACTCCGGTTGTAGTCTTTTTTGTATCTCCGGCTCATGTTAATGGCGTCGTCAATGATCACATCCGGATGGCGTTTCTCGATCGACGCATCCACAACGTACATATAGCCGGTCTTCATATCTGTTGCCAGGCCTATGATGGCACTGGTATCGCTCTTTTTGTTCTTACCCAGAGACGGATCATTTGCCCCGACAAAGTAGAAACGTGGATCACTGAAGTCAATCGGCTCATCGTCGTAGAAATCGAACCATTCTTCATTGAATGTCGCATTGTCCGGGTCGATCGGGTCGTTCTGAAGCTCGGAGTTAAAGGAAGCATCTCCCTCGGATACTTTCATCTTCATGAGCTTGTAGTAGGACAGCTTTTCCTCCCACAGGACTTCTGTGCCTTTCAGCATCTCCGCTTTGTGCTCCTCAAAGAACTCGTCTGCGTGTTCCTCATGCAGCTCGTCAAAAAGGTTGATAAAAAGCTCTTCCCACTGTTCCCACAGCTGCGTGTTATCCGCATAGGATATGACAGCCCGGTATTTCCTGCTTTTGAACTCCGGATTCTTCAGGGTGTTGGACAAAAGGGAGTCATAATGCAGGATTGTTCCTACATACATGATGTCTGTGTAGGTGTCCCCCGCCTTCATCACGGCCTTGTTGAACCAGTTCAGAAGCTTCTTCCTCTGTTCCGGTGTGTTGACGTTCTCATCGTTCTCGATATCGTCCAGGACAATAAGGTCAGGACGCCAGCTCCGGTTTTTCCTTCCTCGAAGTTTCTTTCCGGATCCTACTGCATCCACCTTGACGCCGTTGGTCGTCTTGATCGTGCCGCTCTTCCAGGTGTCTTCCCCCTTCATGCAGCCGAAGTCCTCAATGATGTCAGCATTGTCTTCCAGTTCATCCTTGATGTCTTCCAGGAATGCCTCCGCCTGGTCAGATGAGTCGGACAGGATGATCAGATAGTGCTTGTATGCGTACAGGATGGCGTGAAGGGAGTCCTTGAATGTGAAGTTCGTGGACTTCGCATGTCCACGGGGAGCTGCTATGGCTCTCTTGGATCCGTCTGCCCTGGAGATCTTCTTGGCATCCATTAAAGGGTTCATTCCCTTCAGAACGCCTGACTCCCAGATGGCATCCAGCTCCGCGTGGAACTCCGGGGACTTCCTTACGAAATAGTGAGACAGATACGCCCTGCCGAAGTAGGACAGATCCACGGCAGCCAGCTTCTTCCTGAGCCCTTTCGGACCGGTCAGCTTCTCGCCACGGTCAAACCGTTCCTTTAAATCCTTCCGGTAAGCAGTTTTCTCCCGAAGGACATATTCCCGGAACAGCTCTTCCTGGTTGGTATGCCACTCTCTTTCCTGTTGTTCCTCGCCGTCGTCCAGCTGTGTCAGCCAGTGGTCAAAATCAATCATCCTGCATCATCCTGTCTTTCGCCTCCTGTAGGATCGTGCGGAGCTGTGCTGCCGCTTCCGGATCCTGCCGGATCAGTTTCATGATCCTGTCTTCCATCTCGGAGAAGGCAAGATCCGCTTTTTTCTGCATATCCTGTTTCACACGGTCCTTGTAGACCTTCGTCCTGGACAGACTCGTCAGGAGTCGTCCTGCTTTCTCCAGTGGCAGGGCATCAAACTCTTCTTCTGCTGTGGCCAGCTTGTTGATCAATCCGTCCATCAGCAGTCTCATGCCTGCCTCTGTGTAGTCGGCGTCCGGGTTCTTCTGTACTACCTTGACCAGCTGCTCTGTCTGTGCCTGGGCTTCCAGGAGTCTCTGGGTTGCGCTGGAAGTGCGTAGGGCGTAACGCCCGATACTGCTCTTCGACACCTCGTATCCCATGTCCTTCAGCTTCAGGCTGATGGAAAGATAGGTGTTTGAGGTATCGACCAGCATCACATCCACCTGCTGGCGGATATTCTCCGGCAGCTCATCCACTTTTCCGGAGATCCTGGTCTTCTTTCTCTGTTTTCCCATACTAGATGTCCACCCCCGGATCCTCGATGGTCGCCTCTACCAGGTCAATGCCCTCCTTGGTCAGCTGTACCACCGCGTCGTTCCGGTAGGCTGTGTATGAGTTGATCTTCTTGTCTGTAAATCTGACATATCCGGCAGATACCAGATAGTCCAGCAGTTTGGAAATGTCCGGGGTATAGATCCGCCCGTCGGACATCATTGCATTTGACAGGCTGCGGACAGAGGCGGAATAGTTGAATCCTCTTGCCAGGCTCCGCATAATGAACCCGCGGTTCGATTTATTCTGACTCACCTCTGTCCTCTCCAGATCGTCCATTACTCTTCACCTCCATCGTGATGTTGTTCGCTATGAGGAGCCGGTCGATCTTCCGGTCGATGTCGCGGAAGTTGCCGTCCATCTTGTCCATTGCCCGGAAGTAGTCCTCCCGGAGCACGAACATGGTGGCAAAATCCCCTTTGATGTCTGCCAGTTCCCTGTCCACCCTCTTGATCTCGTTCCTGCTTTCCTCTTCTACTGCGTTTATACGTCTCTGTGTCTTTTCGTCGATCTCAGCCAGCTTCTTGTTCTGCTGTTCATTAGTTGCCTGGATGTTTGACAGGTAGCTCTTCAGGAACCAGACTATGATGGTCAATGCTCCTGAGATCACCACTGTCATCACATCGGAAAATGTGATTGTGTACCCCATATGAGTACCTTACGATTTCTTGATCATCCGGTTCCACAGTTCTGCGACACGTTCCCACCCGTCCATCGAGACAAGCGACACGATAAATGACGCGATAAACGACGCAAAGACCATGAACCAGTCAATCGGTACACTGTAATAGACCGCCATTGCCGCCATCGCCGCCGGACAGAGGATCATGCTCGTCACGATCACTGTGATCTGTGTCGGAACGCGTTTCTCCAGTCCCGGGATCTGTTTGAGTACCTGGGTCACTGCGGACACCAGGAACGCCATAATCCCTACAAGCACGATCAGCTTGCTTGCCAGGGCGTACAGGGCGTCAATATTTACGCTGTTGATTAACTCCATAATTGCTCCTTTCCGGCTCTTCCATCGACAAAAAAATAAGAGCATAGCTGTAAGCTATGCTCTTATCCTATACTCTTATGAAATAACCTTTTAGGGTAAATATTTAAGTGCTTTTTTGCTCATTTTCCATGTCAAAAATGCTCATCTGTCCGATCATTGGCTCGTCCTTCAGTATGTTGCGGATCTGTACGGTGGTGAGGTTGTACTTCTCCGCAAGCTCCTTCAGATTGTAACCATTGTATTCCTTTTTGACCCGCCGGTTCCTGGCCGGTGCCACGATGTTCTCCGGCTTCGGGAAGTACAGCTCGTCGCCGCAGGCGTAGATTGACAGTTCCACGAAGGCATCCACCCCGATGATGTCCACGATCGGGCGGTAGCGGTCGGCAATGTCTTCTTCTTTCGTCTCGTTGACAAGCTCCCTCATCAGTCGGTCCATCTGTCACACCTTCTTTACATAATCCAGGCAGATCCATCCGATTCCGGACTTCAGACGTCCCCATCCATTCTTTACTTCCACGATGGTATACTTCTTCTTTTCCCCGTCTTTTTCAGCAATGTGCCCGCTGGTGTCGTACTTCTTCGCCGGTCCCTTGCGGATCCACAGCCAGTCACAGGTCGTATTGATCAGGAACGGAACTTTCCATTCGTCTTCCGCCGCGGATGGCTTCGGTGTGGAGCCAGAGCCTGAGGCGTTGTACCTGGTCAGGTTCCATTTTTCGATGATGTTCACCAGTTTGGAGACGTACTTGGTGTCCGTCGCGTATCCGCCATCCTTGATGATCTGGGCTGCTTTCCTGTAGTCCTTCTCGCCTGCCAGCCCTGCGTATCTCTGTTTCTTGCCGTTGGCTGCGTTCAGAAGGTACGCGGAGTGATCGGCAATGGATTCCTCGATACAGCCGTAGCGGCGGAAGTCTGACTTCTTCATGTACTGGTTGCCGTTTGCATCCTGTTCCGGTGACTCATTGGTATACTTGCTGGAGCCGTCCCAGGTGGTTCCCGGCCAGGTGTTGCCGGAGAGGTTGGTCTTCATGCCGTGAAGGTTATTTCCTGCCTGTGCCAGGTCTGTCTGTCAGTAGCCGCTTTCCAGGATGCCCTGTGCCAGGGATACACAGGCCAGGATACCGCTGGTTTTCTCATCTGTGGTGTACAGCGGTCCGACCTTCTCAATCCATTCTTTCTCACTCAGTCCCTTCAGTGCGGATGCCTGCAAGCCTTTCGCGTTGTTGGTGTAGATGCACTTCATGTCCGGATCAAAGACACTGTATCCCGGTTTGGTCTTGCACACCGCCAGGGCTCCCGCCTTGGTTCCTGCGAAGAGCTGGCTCTTCTCATCGTCCTTGGTGAGGCGCACCCGGTAATACTGTTCCGCCTTCGGCTGTGTGGCTGTGCTCTTCACTCCCAGACCGTCCAGGATGCCCTGTGCGATCGCCTGGGCGAAGATTTCTTTGCGGGCTGTATAGAACTTCATATCATCCCCGTCGTCGATAAAGGCAGTCTCCAGGAGGAAATACTTGGCGCCCTGCCCCTGTGCCCTGTTCAGGTTCAGAAGCCCGGTGCTGGTATCCAGAAGCCACTCCCTGAAGCCCAGGGCAACCACCCTGTCAACAATTGCCCTTGCAATGGAGCGCCCTGCATTGTTCGGATGGGTGTATCCGCCCACGCCTGTGAACCTTCCATCCCCGTTCGGGTCTGCCTTGGCTTTCGCGTTGAAATGGAACTCAACAGTCATGTCATAATCAGAGTAGGTCGGGACGTTGCCCTTCTTGCTCTGTGCGTAGCAGTTTTTGTTAGTATCGTACAATGTCACGCTCATGCGGCTGCCGATCGCAGTCTTCACCAGCTTCGCCAGTTCCCTGGTATAGTTTGCTTCCTGCCCCCAGATGCTGCACGCTCCCGGGTCTCCCTCGCCGTGTCCGGCGATCAAAAATAACTTTTTCTTTGCTGCCATTTCAATCATCCTTTCTTTCCGCCCATCCATACCAGTGTCACAAGCGTGACACATACGATCAGGATGTTTATTGTACTTGGTTCTATCATGTCCTAGTCCTCCGCCTTATAGTCCAGCCCGATGGCCAGGGAACTGTCTACCGTGATACACTTCTTCAGCTCTGTGATGGTGATGTCCAGCATATCGTCCGGCAGGTATTTCCGGATCAGCTCGCCTCTCTTGATCCGGTGGATGTAGTAGAGTTCTTCTTCCCAGGAATCCTCGGTCTTGAACACGGCATTCAGGGTCTTCCGGTCTTTCTCGAACTCCCCGGTCAGCTTCTTCAGCAGAAGCTTCCGCTGCTTATCATCCGGGACAATGTGCAGCTGGTCCATCATATCCTCCAGGGACATCTCGAAGGTGTAGTCCCCGGTCGCAACCGACTTCAGCATGGTCTCAAACCCGGTGGTCAGCTTGTACTTGGTTTCCGTGGTCTCTGACACGTTCTTCTTGTATACGCCTTCCGGAAGCCACTTCTGCAAGCGGTCCGGGTTGGTGAGATCCAGCTTCTGCTTGTCTGTGATGGAAGCACTGCCTCCGTCACCGTAGAAACGGATGTACTGCTGGTTGCGGTCGTCCATGATGCTCACGCCCCTGGCCTGAAGTTCTGCTTTGTACATATCAATGCTCCTGGCTGTCTGGAGGCGGAGCTTGTCCAGCTCCACCAGTGTGTCCACCAGCTGTCCGCTGGTCTGTGTCTTCAGATCAATCTTCATTGTCTTCTCCTTTCTGCTCCTGTGCCTTTTCAAGGCAGGAGACACAGATCCCCTTTCCTTTCAGCTTCAGGACATCCTCATCCGTTCCGCAGAACGCGCACCGGATCTCCCTGGGACGCAGGATCAACGCCCCATCTTTCTCCTCCAGTTCAATCACATCCTTGGGCTGGAGTCCCATGCTCCGGCGCATCTGTACCGGGATGTTGACTGCCCCGTGGGTAGACATTTTCTTCTGCACCATGTTTGTGCTCCTTTCTGCTGGCTACTCTTCCAGCGTTTCCTTCAGATACTCATACAGCTCGCCGGTGGTGTACCGGTCCCGCCCTTCTTCCTTGAGCTTCGCTGTGAACTCCTGCATCTTCATAGCTACTTGCAGCACCTTGGCCGCTCCGATCGCTTCCGGATGGACATTGCCCTTATGGTCAACCCGTCCCATCACCCAGGAGACTGCCCTGGTAAGATAGACCCAGGAATTTCCTTCTTCCGGCTCATTCCACTTGTTTCTGGTATTCTCTATGTAGTCCTTGCGGTTCAGGCGTTTCTTGACCGGTGGGATCACGCCTTTCTCTCTCAGTTCCTTCCGGAACTGTTTCATCTCTTCCTTTTCCCGCTTGGTCATTGGCTTGTATTTCTTCTTTGCCATCGTCTCTCCTTCCTTTTGCGCTTAGAAACTTATTCATCCCACAGTTCCCTCTCTGCCTGGTCGTCCATCAGTTTCTGCATGGCTGCCAGATGGATGTCCAGCATGGCGTCCTTCACGTCGTCCAGGCTTCTGCCCTGTTTCAGAGCCATCTCGCCCGCCAGGATCTGCATGATCCCGCAGGTGGTAGCAAGGTCTTCCAGGACGATCACTTCGCCCTCGGCATCTATGCCGATCTTGCCGTTCTTCGCCCGAATCGTAACCCGAAAATCATTCACCGCCCGCCGCCTCCTGTCTCTCGATCATCTTCTTCAGTGCCTCGATCAGGTTGCTGCACTGTTCATAATTCAGCCACTCAACCCTCTCCACTCTGAACATCCGGCGGATAAACCCGGAGAGCCGCTTCGGGTTGTCGTCCCAGCCCAGCTCCTTGGTCAGCATGTAGATCTTGCGTCTCTGGTTGTCCGTGGCGTTTCCGGTCATGCCGACCGGTCTCTTCCTCTTCCCGGATGCCGACTCCTTCATCTGTCCCAGGACGTAAGCCACGCGCCTACGTTCCGGTTCGGTCAGCTCCTTCAGGGAATCCTTGCCGGTCTGTGCCTGCACGACCAGGTGGAGCTCTTCGCTTCCCAGCTGAAGCTCCGGGGACTTTGCGATCCCCCACAGGGTCCGGATGGTCACTTTATGCTTCGGGATCCTCTTTCCTGCCATGTTATCTCCTTCCTGCGAACCGTCTTCTGCTTTCCTGTTCGGAAATGAAATCCGGAACGCTGATCTCGCCTGTGGTGGCGGCTCCTTCGTCAATGTGGCTGGTGGCAAGCTGCACATGGCAGCCACCATCCTCCATCCTCGCCATTGTCTTGTAAAACGCTCTCACGATTGCTGACGCCTGTACACCTGCGTTCTTTCCTCTGATGCTGATTGTAATATTCTCCATGATTTTCCCTCCCTATCTCAGTAAGCCCGACAGATCCATTCCCAGGTTTGACTCATCCAAGTAGTCGTAAATCCCGTCCAGGAACTCCTCATCATTGATTCCTGCTTCCTCCAGCTGTTCACAGAGGTCGTTTTCCTCACATCTCATTCCGGTGTCTGTTCTCTTCCAGGTCTTGGAGACTGTTATTCCCAGGAAGCTCAGGCTCTCTGTATATCCGTTTTCGGTTGCTTCGATCTTATAGGTTAATCTCTTCATTCTCCTGTCCTCCTTATAACATCATCATTCCGGATGCTTCCTGTACCATCTTCAGTGTGACTGTGTACTCCCCATGAGCTTTCATGACGCGGAGCACGTTGTTGATGGTACGGTCCAGGAGACGGAAGCAGCCATTCCTTGCTTCGAATGCCCTGCATGCAAGCTCTGCGGCAGCTTCCTCTGTCAGATCCCATCCTTCCAGGTATCTTCTGAGCTCTGAAGCATTGAGTCCGTGAAGCTTGTAATAGAAATCCACACGGTTCGCAAAACGTGCCAGCACTGTCTTGATGTCGATCTCAAGTTTAGGTTCCCCGGCGATCACGATCCCTACATCCGCCTGGTCAAATATCCCCCTGATGATCTCCATCTTTGCTGTGGTATACTTATTCATCAGCTTGTCCGCTTCATCAATGATCAGGAGATATCCCGTGTTGATGTTCAGGAACTCACGGATCCGGCTCACCCTTTTATGGATGCTCCCTCCGGATGACTTCGACATGCCAAGCTGGGACTCGATCTCTTCCACAAGATCCCTGCAGCTCATCGTGTCATCGCATTCCAGGTAAGCAACTCTCGGAAGCTGCGCATATTTTTTCAAAGCGTGCGTCTTCCCGTATCCGGATTTCCCTACGATGATGCCAAGTCCCATGTCTTCCTGACAGCTCTGGCATACAGCCATCACGTTCAGATAGTCGCTTGACTCAAAATATGCGACCTTCCGCGGGAGCTCTCTGAGTTCCGGTGTTCCCTGTTCCTGTGTTTCCTGACGGTCTGTTCCGGACGTCTCCGCTTCCGGTTCTCCGACTTCCAGGAGCCACCCTTCCAGTGCTGCCTCTACCGTGGAAGGATCGCTCCTGTACTTTCCGGACAGGTACTGGCTCACCATGGACCGGCTGCATCCGATCTTCAGGGCAAGCTCTGCTTTGTTCCCTCCAAGCTCTGTCAGCCTCCTGATCACTCTCATCGCAAGCTCTGACGGCTGCTGGTCTGTTCTGACTCCTGCCCCTAAATATTTCATATCTGCCATTTTGTAACGCTCCTTTCTTCATTTCTGTCCCCGTTTTTGACATTTATATTGATCAGTATTCTTCATTTGCTAAGAAGTCCAGGAATAGGATCGGTGATAATATGATGATCGTCAGGATATATACCATCAATACAGTTCCCCATCCGACTATCCAGATGGATCTCCCGATCATATCCGTGATCTTATCTGACATATCATGCGCCTCCCATCTTCCGTAGCCTTTCCAGTGCCTTTTCTGCCTGTGAATTCATGTACTCGCATTCGTTCGGCTTCCGGAATTCCCTGTTCTTCCTGTATGCCGCATCTGTAGGCATTGACACCACCTTGCTCTTCTTTGCATCTTTGCCTATCGTCAGCTTCACGCCTCCGACCATTCCCTTGTGCGGTGCGCTCTCATCACCGTCAAACGGCCTGTTCGCTTCTTCGATCTCTTCACGTACAGTCTTCAGCTGCCGGTTCTGCATCTTCCTGTGTTCCTGAAGGGTCTCATCAGATACCTTTCCGAACTGCAGGAGTTCCTGTGAGTATGCCCTGCAGATAAGCCCCCCTTTGTTGTTGATGCAGTAAATGCTGGTCACATCATACGGATCCACCTTGATATGGATCTTCTGTCCGATATACGGGCAAAGCTCATCATCCATGTAGTAGTATCCGAAGCGTTTGATGCCGACATTGTTCACCAGTGCTTCCTCCGGTTTCATCAGAGCCATGATCGCATAACTCCTCGGCGGCGCCGCCTTTATGTACCGTTCTTCGTTTTCAAAGAGCTGTACCGGCTTCCTGTACTCTTCCCCTGCAGTCCGGAGTCCCCTGTGTGCACGGTTGATGTACTTCTACTTATACTTCTTCCACTCTTCATAAAACTCATCCATGGTCAGGAGCTTTCCCTGCTCCGCCATCTTCTTGATCTCCTTCGGTACCTTTGCATCCGTCTTTGATCCTGTGAGTGTTCCGGTATAGCTTTCAAATTTCTTTGAGAACTTTTCGATCGCTGTGCCGAAGCTCCTTTCGATCTGTCCCTTCGTCCATGGCTCGTAGGGCATTGATATGTGTTCATCCTCAATCCCCATGTCATGGTAGAAACCCCTGGTCGGACGGTCAAATTCCATATCGAAGAATTCGTCCTTCGCATCCTGGTTGTGCCGGTCTTTCCTGTCTACACCCATCATCTGCTTGCTGGTGTAATCTTTACCGTTATCAATGTACAGATACCGTGGAACCTGTCCCGGAAGGTCTTCATACATCAGCTTGATCAGGCTCTCCTTCAGGATCTGGCTGTCTGCATCTTTGCAGATGATGTCTCCCAGTATCATGCGGCTCCTGGTATCGATCCAGCATACCAGTTTCGGACGGATCGGGATCTCCCTCCCGTTCTTGTCCTTGTACATCACCCACAGGTCGAAGGTGTGTTCATCTCCCTGCAACATCTCCAGGACCTTCAGACTCTTCGTATCGCGGGCACGTTTGACCATGTTCTCATTCTTCCACTTCCGGATGCCCTTCTGCTGATAGTCGTATGCGCTCCGAAGATTTTCGTCATCCATGAGATAAGAAATGTAACGCACCACCGTCTGGTAAGACGGAAGCTTTTTCCATCCCTTGTTCACGGATATCTCTTCCAGAACCTCATACAGATCCTGCCTTGTCCTCCGGTTGACTGCGAAGTCTTTATTGAACCAGATATTCTTGATCGCCTGCTTCACATCCGGCTGGATGGAAGGAAATGTTCCGCAGTCCTTCGGTTTCCTACACAGTGCCAGCACCATCAGGTGGTCGTAGCTGCATCCGTCTTCCTTGCTCAGCTTCGCCGCCCAGGCTTCCGCCTGCTGGTAGTCCTTCACAAGCCTCCGGAGCGTCCTTCCGCTTTTTCCGATGTTCTCCTGAGCGAACTGTTCCGTGAATGTAGTCAGATCCTTTCCGGCTCCTTCTGCTTCCTTCAGAAATCTCCGGATGACATTCCCCAGATCCATGGCCTTGAAGTATTCGTTCTTATACTGGTGCTCAAACCATTCATAATCCGCTTTCACGTACCATGGTTCATCCTTCTTTTCTTCCTGAGGAAGTTTTGCTGTAGTATCTGTCATCTCCTTCAGTTTCTCCCGTTCTTTCCACCGGTTCTGTCCCAGCTTCGACAGGCTGCTCACTGCCACAAGTGTCAGTTCTTTTCCGCCCGTGTCCCGTTCTTCTTTTTTAACTCCCATTTTCTCAGGACTTCTCTGGGCTCTTTTTTTTATAGTTTCGTATGCTATCCCCTCAAGCTCTGCAGCTTCTTCCAGGGATACATATGCCAGTTCTGCCATGCTCTCCCTCCTATGCTGCAAACTTAGCGATATCTATATCCAATATGGCACCGATCTGGCAGAGGTACTTTTCTCCAGTCCTGGTGCCGGTTATGATCTTTGTGATGTACTGTTTCGTGACACCCAGCTGATCCGCCAGCTCCTTCTGTGTCATCTCTTTGTCGATCAGCTTCTTCTTGATCTCTTTTCCGAGTGGAGTCAGCGTCATTCTTCCTCCTGCCATCTTCTCACCTTCTTCTTGTTTCAATTATCTTCCTCATGTGATACACTTAATAAAAACGAAAGGCGGTTTTATTTATGAATGGATCACAGTTGGAGTCTCTTGCTGATTACATACGTACTTATGTGCGTGATGTTTATCTGGAGCATCAGGAAATTTTAGAGCATAACATCCAAAAACGTGCATTTGATATTTTTCCAGACGCTTTTACTCATGACCAGCAGCGCGTCATTCAGCGTGTTGCCGAAGAAATCTTTCGTGCTGATGAAGCTCTCTGTAACGAATACTCGCGAGCTATTATCGGAGCACTTCATGAAGTCCGAGAAAGTTTTCTGGAATAATATGTTTTGAAGTGTAGGGCAGCCCTTCGTCAGGTCTGCCCTCGCAGCCGTTTTCATATGCAAGTTTTATTCCTTTCTTCCCAACTTCTTCTATGATTTCTTTAGCAGCTCTGACATCAGAAGCATTTCTTCCGTCTATTTCCATACTGATACTAATTTTCACTTTTTTATTGTCCTTTCCACTGCATCCGTCCGCTCCGTATAGAAACGGTTCTGTGTTGCCTTCTCAGCTTTCCTGACCGCGCCCAGCAGCTGTTCCAATGATTTCAATGCCTTGGCATTTTCCTCAGACCACTTTCGGACTGGTTCAAGTTCGCTGATCGTATCTTTAGCATTTCTTCGTTCCTGCCTTACCCTCTTTAATTCCTTTGATATCCTCGCCATGTCGTGATAGCTGTCATCGTGCAGTTCCAGACGGTGGAGTAGATCCTGAGTTTCGTTATCCGCATCCGCCTGCCTTGTCCTTGCGATTTCATACTCCATCATCGACTCGCGCATGAAATCAAGAAATCCGGATATGTATTCACTCTTTTTCATTCCTCCGCCCCTCTATTCCTTAATCAGTTTCCGGAGCTTCGGCTTCCCTCCGATCTTCTTCAGAGATATCCTGCTGACCACTTCCAGATACTCCTGTGTGTTCTTTACCACCAGCCAGTTCTCCGGAACAAGTCCATGGGATCTCATCAGCTTCTTCTGCTGCAGCGTCGGTCTTTTCCCGTTTTTGATCTTGATCGTCCCCTTTCAATTCTGTTTTCTTTTCTGTAACGATTGTTCCTGCCTTCAGATCGGCTTTATTTTGCAGTGATCACTGCGGTTCCGGTTGAGAAATCCGGGTTGATATGTTAGGATATTTTTGAGTTATTTGTTACCCTAAACACATAATATCACTTTCGGGATATTTAGTCAACAAAAATATCTCGTTTGTGATATTTAATTTAGGAGATCGGAGGTTTAAATGGATAACGTGATAGGATGTAGAATAAAAGAAAGGCGAAAAGAGCTAAAGCTCACTCAGGTTCAAATTAAAGAAATATGTGGTATATCTAACGGTAATTTAAGCGATTTCGAAAACGGAAATAAAACACCGTCAGCTAATGCATTGATAGCTTTGTCAAAAGCTCTGCATGTATCTATAGACTGGATCTTGACTGGAGAAAATCACCATGAGGATATCACAAATGAGATATTTTCTTCCCATGAGAATGATCTATTGCAACTTTTCAGATGCCTTGATCCAGATGATCAAGAAGAAATAATAGAAATGATGGAATTGAAAATCAAAAGGAAAGACAGTCGAAGAAAATCATCAAATTCAGGGGACAAAACTGATATAGGAATAGCTTAATTTTTTTCTCTTTTTTTGGGTTACTTGTTACCCATTTTTATATATTTTTTGTCCCATTGCTTTTTCCACAATTTTTTGTGGAAAACTCTGAAATACCGCATAAATACGCCAATGGGACATATATTATTTTGCGTACAATTTTGTCCCATTGATCTATTCATATTTTTTACAGTTTTTGAATTGAATTTTTTCTTTTTGTAACGCTCTGTGAAAACCGTGTAACGCTTGTATTTACTGGATTTCTTCGCTTATTTTTGTGCAAAAAAATAACGCTATAACGCTGTGTTATAACGCTCTGCCTATTTACACATAATGTTCCTGATGTTAAAATATGCTGGTAACGATGTTCATTTTCGTTTCTGTTAAAAAACCGCTGAAAATCAAGTGTTTTCGGCGGTTTTCCCCTTTCCATTCTTCTATTATCGAAAATTGTATATACAATTATTCTCATACTCAAAATGGCTGTCAAAAAAATCCTCTTTTCAAATGATAAAATCGCCATATCCCTTGATTTTCCGGTATTTCCCGCCATTTCCCAAATTGAAACACAACTTCTCAGATCATCCCATGTTTTTGACATTTATTTTGGTAGTCCACACCAAACAACGCATTAAAATAAACCTTTGCGGCATGTCCTTCCCGGTTCGTTCCGTCATTCCAAGTAATTTCTTTCAAATAAGATGACAGCAGCTCTGCTTCTCCCTTTCCAAGTATTTCTAATAATTCCTTTTGCTTGCGGATCTTTTCAGTAACGATTTCCGTCCAGACAGCTTCTTTTGTCTTTTGCTTCCATCCGATTTGCTGTCTTATTTTATTGCTGGTATCGTGACTTCCATAATAACTGACCAGCTCCGACGAAGGATTTCTCTTTTCATCACAAAAAATAACCTTTACCTTTCTTCTCGCCAGCTCGGCAAGCAAACTGGTCGTCAATGATACTGCCGTAGATTCAATCAATATCGTAGATATTTCGCTTAACACAATCTTCGTTATCTCCTCACTGCGCACAACCATATATCCCAGCTGAAGATCCAGTTTTGCCCGTTTGGAGATAACGATTATACGCCAGCTCAAATCTTTAACAGATCAATCTCCTGTTCGTAGATTCCCGTTGGAGATTGATTTATTATTGATATCTGATTACATTTGGAAATATCATTATTCATAACTAAAATTCCTGCACTTCCCGGTCCGCCTATTAATTTTAAATTTGCCGAACCGCTTTGACACTGAAATATGTGCAGAATTTCAAAAACAATTAAGCACTTATCCTCCAGACTCAGTTTGATAAACTTTTCCCGACAATCAACCAATGTTTTTTCCTGAGCGGATAGCCGCACTTTGTATACCGTATTTCGTATTTTATCGAGAAACGTATCATATAATTCTACCACTTCCTT
>OLRY01000609.1_pt1 | contig 44202 bp, 44 predicted proteins | sample 1672541 | NCBI WGS metagenome assembly OLRY01 (sample SAMEA3136697, study PRJEB25190) | human gut metagenome | biome: human gut; feature: human-associated habitat; material: faeces | place: Austria | collected 2013 | reverse complement strand
ATTTTTATTCCCGCGGATCTTTGGACCTGTAGGCCGCGAGGACAGAAAAATCCGCCTTGCATACCACCATATGTTGTGGTATGATAAATGGGCATCAACCAAATATGGAGGAATTTGAAATGACAACAGAAGAATGGCTTGGGCAGGGGAATCAGCTTGGAATGGACATCTGGGAGCGCAAATACCGCAGCGACGGCGAGGATTTTGAAGCGTGGATCGCGCGCGTCAGCGGCGGCAATGAAGAAATCGCGCAGTATATAAAGGAAAAGAAATTCCTTTTCGGCGGCAGGATTTTATCCAATCGCGGATTGAGTCAGAAGGACCGCAAGGTGACGTATTCCAATTGTTACGTGATCACACCGCCGAAGGATGAAATTGAAGATATTTTTGAATGTGCAAAGAAGCTTGCGCGCACATACAGCTACGGCGGCGGCTGCGGAATCGACATTTCCGGACTTGCTCCGCGCGGCGCGCGCATCCACAACGCGGCCAAGGAGACAAGCGGCGCCGTCTCCTTTATGGAGCTGTATTCGATGGTCACAGCGCTGATCGGCCAGAACGGCAGACGCGGCGCACTGATGATCTCCATCGACAGCTCGCACCCCGATGTGGAGGAATTTATCAATCTGAAAACAGACCTGGAGAAGGTCACAAAGGCGAATATTTCCGTCCGTCTCCATGACGATTTTATGGAAGCGGTAAAGGGAAATGAGGAATACCGTCTGCACTTTAAGCGGGAGGCCACCGGAGAGGTGGTCGAGCGCACCGTGCAGGCGAAGGAGCTGTTCCACAAGATCGCGCTGACAAACTGGGATTACGCCGAGCCGGGCGCGCTTTTCTGGGACCGCATTTCGAGCTGGAACCTTCTTAGCAATACGAAGGATTTCAGCTATGCGGGCGTCAATCCCTGCGCGGAGGAGCCGCTTCCGGCGGGCGGAAGCTGTCTGCTCGGCAGCATCAACCTCTCGGAGTTTGTGCAGCATCCGTTTACGGAGACGGCGTCCTTCGATATGGACGGTTTCCGCAAATGCGTGCAGGCGTGCGTGCGCGCCCTGAACGAAGTGCTGGAGGAGGGACTTCCGCTCCATCCGCTTGCGGAGCAGCGCGAGAGCGTGGCAAAATGGCGTCAGATCGGTCTCGGCATCATGGGACTGGCGGATGCACTCCTGAAGCTGGGGTTGACCTACGGCGAAGAGGACGCGGTGGAAATGTGCGACAGGATCGGCTTTGCGATGGCGGACGCGGCGATCGCTACCTCGGCGGTGCTGGCAAAAGAGCAGGGCGCATTTCCTGCATGTAATACTGAGGAGATCATGGAAACACCGTTTTTCCTGGCAAATACATCGGAAAAAACACAGGAGCTTGTGCGCAAGTACGGGCTGCGCAATTCGCAGCTTCTTACGATCGCCCCGACGGGCACGCTGTCGACGATGCTTGGTATTTCCGGCGGTATTGAGCCGGTGTATGCAAACTTCTATCAGCGAAAGACGGAGTCTCTGCACGGAACCGACGTTTACTATAAGGTTTACACGAAAATCGTGGAAGAATATATGAAGCAGCACGGCGTTACAGACGAAAATGCGCTTCCGGGATATTTTGTGACGGCGATGATGCTCGATTATCATCAGCGCATTGAGATGCAGTCCGTCTGGCAGAAACACATCGACGCATCCATCAGCTCGACGGTAAACGTGCCGAACAGCTTTACCGTGGAAGAGACGGAGAGCCTTTATCTTTACGCTTATGAGCGCGGCCTGAAGGGCATCACGATCTACCGCGACGGCTGCAAGCGCACCGGCGTGCTGACGGTGACGGACAAAAAGAAGGTGGTTGCAGGCGAGGGGCTGGAGCGCGGTGAGATCATCCTGGTGACAGACGATGTGGTTGGAAAGAAGCGCAAGCTGATCACGGGCTGCGGAAGCCTGCACTGTATCGCGCTGTTCGATCCGCACACGGGCGCGCTGCTGGAGACGTACCTCAGCAAGGGATCGACCGGCGGCTGCAACAATTTCATGGTCGGGCTGTCCCGCATGATCTCCATCAGTGCGCGCGGCGGCATCGACATTGAGACGATCGTGGATCAGCTCAATTCCAGCGGTTCCTGTCCGTCCTACACGGCGCGCCGCGTAACGCGCAAGGATACCAGCAAGGGCGCGTGCTGTCCGATGGCGGTCGGCAATGCGCTGATGGATATGTATAAGGAAATGCAGGCGGAGCTTGCGCAGAAGCAGGAGATCAAACCGGAAACAGAAGCAAAAAAGACAAAAAAACCGCAGGCAGTTGACATAAAAGAAGCAGACAGGCATATGTACTGCCCGGAATGCGGCGAAAAGCTGGTGTTCGAGGAAGGCTGCAATATCTGCAAGAGCTGCGGCTGGAGCAAATGCCTGTAATGGATGTGGCTGGAGGAAATTTATGGGTGAGACATTAACAAAGAGCGATGTCCGCAAGATCGAGGAGGAGATTGAGTACCGGAAGCTGACGGTGCGCAAGGAGGCGATCGCTGCGGTGAAGGAAGCGCGGGCGCACGGGGATCTGAGCGAGAACTTTGAATATCATGCGGCGAAGCGCGACAAGAATAAAAATGAGAGCCGCATCCGCTATCTGGAGCGGATGCTGAAGACAGCGCACATTGTATCAGATGTATCCAGGGACGGCGAGGTCGGGTTGAACAATATAGTGGAGGTCTATTTTGAGGACGATGATGAGACGGAAACCTACAAAATCGTTACCTCCATTCGCGGCAACTCCATGAGCGGCAAGATCAGCATCGAGTCGCCGATGGGCAAGGCGCTGCTCGGAAAAAAAGAGGGCGATCGCGTCTATGTAAAAGTAAATGAAAATACGGGCTACTACGTGGTGATCAGATCGGTGAAAAACACCACGGAGGACGCAGACGACAAAATAAGAGGCTTTTAGAGCCTCTTATTTTGGTTGTCCTGTAGATGAGGAATATTTTCAGATCCATCCCCCGTCCAGCGTGATGATCTGTCCGGTGAGATAATTATGACCGCTGCAGAGCGATATCGCAAGCTCGGCGACCTCCTGCGGCTCGGCAAAGCGTCCGGCAGGGATCTCCTCCGTCAGAGCCGCGCGTTCCTCAGCGCTCAAAAAGCCGTTCATTTCGGTGTCGATCACGCCGCAGGCAATCGCGTTTACCTGGATATTGCTGGGGGCGAGCTCCTTTGCGAGCGCTTTTGTGAAAGCGTTGACGCCGCCCTTGGAGGCGGAGTAGGCCACCTCGCAGGAGGCGCCCGCCACGCCCCAGACGGAGGAGATATTAAGAATCTTCCCCGCGTGACGCTGCAGCATCAGCGGGATCGCCATGCGGCTGGTGTAAAACACGGAGCTTAAATTTGTCCGGATCAGACGGTCCCACTCCTGAGGCGTCATGTCCGTCAAAAGACCGTGCCAGGAGATGCCGGCATTATTGACGAGGACATTCAGTCCGTCCGTTTCCCGACCGATCTGCGCAAATACCTGCTCCATCCGGAAAGCGTCTGCGGCGTCTGCAGCGAAGGTGCGGCAGTGGATGCCAAAGCTGTGCTCCAGCTCCTTTTTTAATTCCAGGAGCAGCGCTTCATTTTTCCGGCAGGTGAGAAATAAATCGTAACCCTGCGCGGCAAAGGCAGCGGCAAGCGCACGTCCGATGCCGCGGGAGGCGCCGGTAATACAGGCTGTTTTTCGTTCCATAGCGCGCTTCCTACAGCGTATTGATAAATTTCAAAAATGCTGCGCGTCCTTCGGCGGTACATTTGTAGACGCCGGCATGTTCCAGAACCTGCATAAATACATGTCCGATCTCAGCGTGCAGAATATCCATCACATTTTCTTCTGTGATCTTTTCATACTTTGGAAGGAACTCGTCTACCCAGTCGGCGTGCTTTTCAAGGTCGGCGTGAGAGCGGACGTCTTTGCCGGATACCAGATATTCAGCCAGCAGCTCCATCTCTGCTTTCAGTCTTGCCGGAAGTACGGCAAGTCCCATAACCTCGATCAGACCGATGTTTTCTTTTTTAATATGATGCAGCTCTGCGTGCGGATGGTAGACGCCCAGCGGGTGCTCGTCCGTGGTAATATTGTTGCGAAGTACCAGATCCAGCTCGTAATCTTCCCCGCGGCGGCGTGCAATCGGCGTGATGGTGTTGTGCGGTTCGCCGTCTGTCTCCGCGAAGATAAAAGCGTCCTCGTCGGTGTAGCCGCGCCATGCAAGCAGGATGTGGTCGGCGAGGTCGATCAGACGGTCTTTATCGGCACAGCGCAGACGGATCACGGACATTGGCCATGCCACAATGCCGGCCTTCACATCATCATAACTCCTGATGGAGATTTCCTGCTCCACCGGAGCCTTTGCCATAGCAAACTCATAGTGACCGCCCTGGAAGTGGTCGTGGCTTAAAATAGAGCCGCCCACGATCGGCAGATCGGCGTTGGAGCCGACAAAATAGTGCGGGAACTGACCGACAAAATCCAGCAGTTTGCCAAAGGTGGCGCGCTCGATCTTCATCGGAACGTGCTGGGAATTGAATACGATGCAGTGCTCATTGTAGTAAACGTAGGGAGAATACTGGAAGCCCCACTGACTGCCGTTGATCGTCACCGGAATGACGCGGTGGTTCTGGCGCGCCGGGTGGTTGATCCTTCCGGCGTAGCCGACATTCTCCATGCAGAGCAGGCATTTCGGATAACCGCTCTGCTTTGCGAGCTTGGCTGCCGCGATCGCCTTCGGATCCTTCTCAGGCTTTGAGAGATTGATGGTGATATCCAGCGTGCCGTATCTGGTATCGGTGGTCCACTTTACATCCTTGCAGACGCGGTAGCGGCGGATGTAGTCAGTATCCTGGCTCAGCTTATAAAAATAATCAGTGGCTGCAGCCGGAGATTCGTTGTAGAGATTCCAGAATTTTTCCACGACCTCGTGCGGACGCGGCGTCAGCAGTCCCATTATTTTTGTGTCGAACAGGTCGCGGTAAACGACGCCGTTTTCCTGCAAGATGCCTTTTTCATATGCGTAGTCTAAAAGGTTGCATAGCGTTTTCTCCAGGCAGATTTCCCGGGAGCTTTCCGCGGGCGCTTCGTATTCCTCCAGGTGAAACAGCTCCAGCAGCTCATTGACGGCATAATTTTTATCTGTTTCCGTGATCAGACCGCTCTGGATACCATAGGTGACCAGATCGGCGATATCATTATAAATCATGGCGATGCCCTCCCTCTTTGTAATAAAAGAAGTATAGCATATTTTTATATGCAAGAAAATACAAATATTTTGGTTCTTCTGTACCATTTGCACAGGTCTTGTCGGCACTTTTTAATTTTTTACAAAAAAGGACGAATTTTCTCTTTTATTTTTGGTAAAATTGGTGTATGATTGTAACATGACAAACGTATCGGGGTGAAGGACATGATTTCAAATCAAATTTTGCAAAATACGGTAGAGGGAATCAAGCAGATCAGCAGAGTGGATGTCGGGATTATCGACACGGAGGGAAATGTACTGGCGTCGACGTTTGACGAGGTGGGGCAGTATGTGGACTCGGCGATGCTGTTTGTTAATTCCCCGGCGGACAGCCAGGAGCTTCAGGGTTACCAGTTTTTCAAGGTGTACGACGATGCGCAGCTTGAATATATCCTGCTGGCGAGCGGAAGCAGCGACGACACCTACATGGTCGGAAAGATGGCTGCGTTTCAGGTGCAGAACCTGCTGATCGCCTACAAGGAGCGCTTTGATAAGGACAATTTTATCAAAAATCTTCTGCTCGACAACCTGCTTCTCATCGACATCTATAACCGCGCGAAAAAGCTTCATATCGAGACGGAGGCGCGCCGGGTGGTTTTTATTCTGGAGACGGATCATGAGAAGGACAGTTCCTCTCTGGAGAGCGTGCATATGTGCCTCGGCAATAAGGCGAAGGATTTTATCACGGCGGTCGATGAAAAGAGCATCATTGTTGTGAAGGAGCTGTCGCCTTCGGACGACTATGCGGAGATGGAAAAGGTTGCCGCGCAGATCCTGGGCAGTCTGGACGAAACGAAGCGCGAGCATGCCCATATCGCATACGGTACGATCGTGGGAGAGATCCAGGAAGTATCCCGCTCCTACAAGGAAGCGCGGATGGCGCTGGACGTTGGCAAGATTTTCTTCGACGAGCGCGATATCATTGCGTACAGCTCGCTTGGGATCGGACGGCTGATCTATCAGCTCCCGATGCCGCTGTGTAAAATGTTCATCAAGGAAATCTTCGACGGAAAGTCGCCGGACGATTTCGATGAGGAGACGCTCACCACCATCAATAAGTTCTTTGAGAACAGCCTGAACGTTTCCGAGACCTCCAGACAGCTCTATATCCACCGCAATACGCTCGTATACCGCCTGGATAAGCTTCAGAAGAGTACCGGGCTGGATCTGCGCGTATTTGAGGACGCGATCACCTTCAAGATCGCGCTGATGGTCGTAAAGTACATGAAGTATATGGAGTCGATGGAATATTAATGCCGGCATGAAGACAGAAGCTGCTGCATAAAATAACAGGGAGAAATTGTGTGGGGGATTTGAGCTGCTCAGATTCCCCTTTTTGCGGAGAATATTATGGAAAATGAAAATCTGGACGAAGAAATGAAAATACTAACTGAAAAGAAGCAGGAAACGGACGATCTGCCGGAGGAGGCGGGGCAGCCGGCGGAAAATGCCGCGCAGACGGAGCGAAAAAATCGCGACAGCTTTTTCATTCACGGGATGCTCTGCGGCGTTCTGCTCACGCTGCTCTGCATTGCGCTCGCGCTGGGCTGGTTCCGCTTTAGGCTGATAAAGCGGCTCTCCGCGCAGACGGAGACTGCCACGCAGGAGGAAGCCGGCAATCTGGATCTGGATACCGGTGCGATCAGCAGTAAGATTCTGGAGATACAGGAAGTCATCAATCAGTATTTTATGGGAGAGCCGGACGGAGAGCTTGTGGAGGATGAGCTCTACAGCGGACTTTTGGAGGGACTGGAGGATCCGTATGCCGCGTACTATTCCGCCGAGTCGCTGAAAACCCTGGAGGAATCGACAAGCGGGGAATATTCCGGCATCGGCGCGCTGCTTGCGCAGGACCCGGAGACAGGAGCGATCTCAGTTGTCACCTGCTTTGCGGATACTCCGGCGGCGGAGGCAGGAATGCTTCCGGGAGATATGGTAACGGCAATTAACGGAGAGAAAACGGACGGCATGGATCTGACGGAGCTGGTTTCCCGCATCAAGACGGAAGCGGGAGAGACAGTGACTTTAAATATTCTGCGTGAAGAGGAGGAACTGGAGCTTTCGGTAGAGCGGCGGGAGATTCAGATCCCGACGGTCTCCGCGGAAATGCTGGAAAACCAGATCGGCTATCTGCAGATCACGGAATTTGACGATGTGACAGTAGAACAGTTCAGGACGGCGATGGCTGATCTGGATGCGCAGGGAATGGAAAAGCTGGTGATCGATCTGCGCGACAATCCGGGCGGTACGCTGCAGTCTGTCTGCGATATCCTGGAGGAGCTGCTGCCGGAAGGGCTGATCGTTTACACGGAGGATAAATACGGGCAGCGCACGGAATATTATGCTTCCGGAGAGCATGTCTTTGACAAGCCGCTGGCGGTGCTGATCAACGGGAACAGCGCCAGCGCGTCGGAGATATTTGCGGGTGCGGTGAAGGATTATGGGATCGGAACCCTGGTCGGCACGACGACCTTTGGGAAGGGCATCGTGCAGCAGATCTTCACACTGTCCGGCGGTACCGGCATGAAGCTGACGGTGGCGAAATACTATACGCCGAGCGGAGCTGACATTCACGAAAAAGGTATCGAACCCGATGTAGAGATCGAGCTTTCTGAGGATATGAAAAACCAGTTGAACATTGAAAAGGAAAACGACGATCAGCTTCAGGAGGCGCTTCGCATTTTAGAGGAATAGTCTGGTCTTACGGGAGAGGACCGGCAGGAAAATCCGGACATAGCTTCCGGAATTCCGCAATTTCCTTCGGTGGGAGCGGTTCCAGATATGCTTTGAAAAATTCTGCATCGCTCATGCAGGCGAAGCGGCGGAGCTGTTCTGCGATAGCTTCCGGGTTTCTGATTTCCATAGATTGCGGCTCCTTTCCTGAATATAGTTCCATTTTAGTCTAAATAAGTCTAAAAGTAAATAGAGAGCTTTGAAAAAAAAGAAATTGAAATTATGAGAAGAATGTGATACGGTATACAGATAAGGAGTGTGTGGAATACCGATTTTCAGGAGATTGACATACAGAATGAAAAGAAAGCAGCTTTGGAAGAAAATATCATATATTGCTGTTTCAGGAATGCTTGCCGTATCCGTACCGGCAACGGCGGTGCGGGTGCCGGTGTCGGCTGAGGAAACAGAGGGGCAGGAGACGGTAAAGAAGGAACAGGAGCAAAGCGCGGAGACGCTGCAGACAGATCCGCCGCAAACGGATCCACCGCAGACGGACCCGCCACAGACGGACCCGCCGCAGACAGATCCACCACAGACAGACCCGCCGCAGACAGATCCGCCGCAGACGGACCCGCCACAAACGGATCCACCGCAGACGGATCCGCCGCAAACGGATCCCATACAGACAGACCCGCCGCAGACGGATGAACCGCAGACGCCGGGTTCGGAGCCGGAAACGGGTTCCGCGGAAACGCCCTCGGAGTCGGAAACGGGAGCGCCGGTTACAGAGCCGGAGACAGAGTCTGACTCCGGGACGGAGCACACGGAAACAGAGGATGGCGAAACAGAGAGCGGCAGTGAAACAGAATCGCAGTCCGGGACGGAAACGGAATCGGAGTCCGAATCAGAATCGGAGTCTGAGTCGGAGAGTGAGGACCATTCGCAGAAGAATGCGAATTGGGAGACGAATATCATCGCCAGCAATGCGGCTTATCTCGGACAGCTTTCCAGTCTCTACGGCATCAGCTTTTCGGACGGCTTCGGCAGTCTCTGCAGCGAGGTGGAGGCGGCGTTTGCGCAGACGCTTGCCGATCCGGAGAATTTTCATGCCTCCAACTGGAAGGACGTCTTTGCGGTGTTTGTTTACGAGTTAAAGCAGAGAACCGGCTCCGGCGCGATAACGCCGGATGCCCGCGCGCTTCTGCTGGAGATCTTCACGGAGATGAACGAGCCGGAAAGAGACGTGCAGGAGGTGTCCGGACCGGATATTTCCGAGGTATTTGTGGAGGAATACTCCATTGAGGACGAGCTGGCAGCCGTGGACGCGCAGGAGGAGCTGCTGCTTGCCGGATGCAGCACCCAAATAGGCGCGATGGAAGAGCTTATGCGTGCATCCATTAAGGAGCGCGCCGGGCAGCAGAGAGAAACGCTGCGCGAGGAAAAAAAGGAACAGATGGATGCGGCGCGCTATGAGAAGTGGCTGAGACTTCGTCAGGAGAGCGAGCTGCAGGCGGATGGACAGGCTGCGGAGACTGTGGAAATGTATTCTGCGGCGGAGCTTGTCCCGGCGACGATTGATGATTATGTGCGAAGAAACGGCATTGACAGCGCAGGGGCGGCGGAAATGCAGTCCTACGCATCCGCTCAGTGTCTGCAGCTTTGCGCGATCGCCAGCGCGGCGCCGCAGATCGTGCGCGCATCGGTTGGAGATGATATTTCCGATGCACGTGTACAGATCGTCACGGCGGCATATAGCCTGGTCGGAAAGGTCGGCTATTTCTGGGGCGGCAAATCCTTTGTGTTCGGGTGGGACAGCAGATGGGGTTCTCCCGCGCAGGTGACGGCGGACGGCAGTACCTCGACCGGTATGACGAGAGGATACGGTCTGGACTGCAGCGGCTTTACGCTGTACTGCTATTACAATGGTCTGGGCGGTTCCGATGCGGGCATCGGCGGACACACGACAAGCCAGTGGAATGCTTCCGTGATGGTGGACCAGATCAACGCAAGACCGGGAGATCTTGTATTTTACGGCGGTCCGGAGCGCGGCGACATGAACCATGTCGGACTGGTGGTCGGAAAGTCGGCGGACGGCGGTCTGATCGTTGCGCACTGCTCATCCAGTCAGAACGGCGTGGTAGTCGGCGAGGCATGGAGTTCTGGTTTCCGGTATGTGCGGACAGTGCCGGGACTTTCATAGGATCTTTGTGCGGCGCCTGATCGTGCTGTACAGGTATTTTCATCGAAATAATACATGATATTGATGTTTTTAATTCATGATGCTGGAGCGGGTTTTTTGTTGACAAACAAAAAGCCCGCTGTTATCATTTTTTCAGAACAAAGGCGTTCTTACAAAAGGGTGAAGAATGCCTTTTTCTGCTTTTTAATAGGATTTAAAGGAGTGGATTTAAGGATGGGATATACGAAGGAAGATGTGATCAGACTGGTGCAGGAAGAGGATGTGGAGTTTATCCGCCTGCAGTTTACCGACATTTTCGGGACATTAAAAAACATAGCGATCACGGCGAGCCAGCTTGAAAGGGCGCTGGATAACAAGTGCATGTTTGACGGCTCGTCGATTGAGGGATTTGTGCGCATAGAGGAATCGGATATGTATCTGCACCCCGATCTGGATACCTTTGCGATTTTTCCGTGGCGGCCGCAGCAGGGCAAGGTGGCGCGGTTAATTTGTGATATTTATCGTCCGGACGGCACCGCGTTTGAGGGAGATCCGCGCTACGCGCTGAAGTGTGTGCTGAAAGAGGCAGAGGAGATGGGCTATCAGTTTGACGTGGGGCCGGAGTGTGAGTTTTTCCTTTACCACACGGACGACAACGGACAGCCGACCACCATCACGCACGAGAAAGCAGGCTATTTTGATCTCGGTCCGGTAGATCTCGGCGAGAATGCACGGCGCGATATGGTGCTGACACTGGAGACGATGGGCTTTGAGATCGAGTCGTCCCACCACGAGGTGGCGCCTGCGCAGCATGAAATCGATTTTCGATATGACGACGCGCTGACGACGGCGGATAATATCATGACCTTTAAGCTGACAGTGAAAACGATCGCGAAGCGTCACGGGCTGCACGCCACCTTTATGCCAAAGCCGAAGGCGGGCATCAACGGTTCCGGTATGCATATTAATATGTCACTTTCCAGGAACGGAAAAAATATTTTTGCAGACCCGGAGGATGAGGTGGGGCTGAGCCGGGAGGCGTACTATTTCATCGGCGGATTGATGAAGCATATCCACTGCATGACGGCGATCACAAACCCGATCGTAAATTCCTACAAGCGCCTGGTGCCGGGTTTTGAGGCGCCGGTCTACGTGGCGTGGTCGGCGCATAACCGTTCCCCGCTCATCCGCATTCCGGGCATCCGCACGGAGGGAACGCGCATCGAGCTGCGCTGCCCGGATCCGTCTAGCAATCCGTATCTGGTGCTCGCAGTCTGCCTTGCAGCAGGACTGGACGGAATTAAGAATCAGATCATGCCGCCCGCGCAGGTGGAGCGGAACATTTTTGAAATGACGGACAAAGAACGGAAGGAGCTTGGCATCACAACGCTGCCGGATAACCTGCTTACGGCGGTGGAGGCGATGGAGAGCGACGAGCTGATCTGCAAAGTACTTGGCGAACACATTGCAAAAAATTATTGCAAGGCGAAGCGCAGCGAGTGGGCGCAGTACAGCAGGAATGTCACAGAGTGGGAGCTTGAACAATATCTCTACCGGATTTAAATTCTGTTTTTATTGAAAAAATAAGAACAGGAGGTGGAGAGATTGGTAAGTATCATTGTGGTATTCCCGAAGGCGGAGGATGCGAAAAATATCCGCAATATCCTTGTCCGCAGCGGGTACCGGGTGGCTGCCGTATGCACCAGCGGAGCGCAGGTTCTGCAGGTCGCTGACCGCATCGGAGAAGGAATCGTCGTGTGCGGCTATAAATTCACCGATATGCTTTACAGTCAGCTTCTGGAGGATATCCCGGACAGCTTTGAGATGCTGCTGATCGCCTCGCGGAGCGTCCTGGAGTCGTGCGACGACCGGAGCGTCGTCTGCCTGGCGCTTCCGCTGAAGATCCATGATCTTGCGAATACGGTGGAAATGATCATGGGAAATCTCCTTCGAAAGAAAAAGAAGCGCAGACAGCAGCCGAAGGTGCGCTCGGAGGAGGAGATGAAACTGATCGCGGACGCGAAAAAGCTTTTGATGGAGCGCAACAGCATGACGGAGGAAGAGGCGCACCGCTATATGCAGAAATGCAGCATGGACAGCGGCACCAATATTGTGGAGACGGCGCAGATGGTATTCACGCTGATGAAATATTAAGAAACTGCGCAGGCGAATAGATGCAGGAAACAGGCAGGTTGGGAGGATAATTGCATGAAGTTTACAAAAATGCATGGAATCGGCAACGATTACGTTTATGTTAATTGTTTTAAGGAGACGGTGGACGATCCGGCAAAGACAGCCGTTTTCGTCAGCGACCGTCATTTCGGGATCGGCTCCGACGGGCTGATCCTGATCAAGCCGTCCGAGGTTGCGGACGGAAAGATGGAGATGTACAACGCCGACGGCTCACAGGGGGCGATGTGCGGGAACGGCATCCGTTGTGTGGCGAAATATATGTATGATTACGGGATCACGGATAAAACCAGTATCAGTGTGGAGACGAAGAGCGGCATCAAGTATCTCGACCTCACGGTGGAAAACGGCAGGGTGTCCACGGTGAAGGTGAACATGGGCACGCCGATCCTGCGGGCGGCGGATATTCCGGTGGTTTCCGCAAAAGAACAGGTCATCGACGATCCGGTGGAGGTGGACGGCAAAGAGTGGCGCGTTACCTGCGTTTCCATGGGCAATCCGCACGCGGTCACCTACCTGGACGATGTGAAGCATCTGGAAATTGAAAAAATTGGTCCGAAATTTGAGCATCACCCGATGTTTCCGGATCGCGTGAACACGGAGTTTGTGCGCGTGATCGACCGTCATACCCTGGAGATGCGCGTGTGGGAGCGCGGCTCCGGCGAAACGCTCGCCTGCGGCACCGGGGCGTGCGCGACGGCGGTTGCCTCGATTTTAAACGGATACACGGAGGACGAGGTGACGGTGAAGCTGCTCGGCGGTGATCTGAAGATTTTCTGGGACAGAAGCGAAAATAAAGTGTATATGACCGGAAGTGCGACGACGGTCTTCGACGGCGAGATTGCGCTCTGACGTCATGCATTAAGAAGGCGGGAATGCCGGGAAGCTGTCCCAAGGAACCTTAAAAAGGACAGCGGAGACGGCAGGAAAAGAATAGATTTATACAGGAAAAGGAGACGGGAATATGGCAAAGGTAAATGACAATTATTTAAAGCTGCCGGGCAGTTATTTGTTTTCAACAATCGGCAAAAAGGTAGCCGCATATTCGGCGGCAAATCCGGATAAGAAGATTATCCGCTTAGGGATAGGCGATGTGACGCAGCCGCTTGCCCCGGCGATCATCACGGCGCTGCACGGCGCAGTGGACGAGATGGCGAAGGCGGAGACTTTCCATGGATATGCGCCGGATCTGGGCTATGAATTTTTGAGAAATGCGATCGCAAAAAATGATTACGCAGACCGCGGCTGTGACATCGCGGCGGATGAAATTTTCGTGTCGGATGGCGCAAAGTGTGATTCGGCGAACATTCAGGAGATTTTCAGTCTGGACAACAAGATCGCAGTCTGCGATCCGGTGTATCCGGTGTATGTGGATTCCAATGTGATGGCGGGCAGAACCGGTACCTGGGATCCGCAGACGGAGACCTGGAGCGACGTCATCTATATGCCGTGCACGGCGGAAAATCATTTTGCGCCGGAGCTTCCCTCCGAGACGCCGGATCTGATTTACCTGTGCTTTCCGAACAACCCGACCGGCTCCCCGATCACAAAGGAGGAGCTGCAGGTCTGGGTGGACTATGCAAATAATGTGGGCGCGATCATTATCTACGACGCGGCTTACGAGGCGTATATTTCGGAGGAGGATGTGCCGCACTCCATTTATGAGTGCGAGGGCGCGCGAACCTGTGCGATCGAACTGCGCAGCTTCTCGAAGAATGCCGGCTTCACCGGCGTGCGCCTTGGATTTACCGTTGTTCCGAAGGAATTAAAGGCGGGCGGCACCAATCTGCATCCGCTGTGGGCGCGGCGCCACGGTACGAAATATAACGGAGCGCCTTACATTGTGCAGCGCGCGGGCGAGGCGGTCTACTCCCCGGAGGGAAAGGCGCAGCTTAAAGAGCAGGTGGCGTATTATATGAAAAATGCCGCCGCTATTTACGATGGACTGAGCGAGATGGGCTATACGGTATCCGGCGGCATCAACGCGCCGTATATCTGGCTGAAAACACCGGACAACATGAGTTCCTGGGAATTCTTTGATTATCTTCTGGAAAAAGCAAACGTGGTCGGCACGCCCGGCTCCGGCTTCGGACCGAGCGGGGAGGGATATTTCAGGCTCACCGCGTTCGGCAGCTACGAGAATACAGTGGCGGCGCTTGAACGGATCAGAAGGATGTAAAAAATAGGGAGGAACAGCGTCTCTTCGGAGGCGCTTTCTTTTGGCGATTTTCGGGAGGGGAGTGGCTTTTGATTGATACGGCAGCCTTTTTCTGTTATGATGGGTGGTAGAAAAAGGCTGCCGGACAGTTTACAAAAATGTCCGGGGCAGGGTTATCGGATAAGAGCCGGCATACGGAAATAGGATGAAACAGGGGGGAGAGACGGTATGGAACGCTGTAAGTGGTGCCTGTGCAATGAAAAAATGATAAAATACCATGATGAGGAATGGGGGATGCCGCTGCATGATGACAGGAAGCAGTTTGAATTCCTGATGATGGAAGCCATGCAGTGTGGGCTGAACTGGAATATGATGATCCAGAAGCGGGAAATATTCCGAAAATGCTTTGACGGGTTTGATTATGAAAAGGTAGCTGCCTATCAGGAAGCGGATATCCGGAGAATTATGGAGACCGAAGGGATGATACGCTCCCGGAGAAAGATCGAGGCAGTTATCCATAATGCGGCATGTTTTCTGAAAATCCGGGAAGAATGCGGCACGTTCAGTGAGTATCTGTGGAGGTTTTCAGAAGGAAAAACCATACAGTACATGGGACACCAGAAAGGGAATCTGCCTGCCAGAAACGGACTGTCGGACACGGTCAGTAAAGATCTGAAAAAGCGTGGGTTTAAATATCTCGGTTCTGTTACGGTGTATTCTCATCTGCAGGCTTGCGGGATCATCAATGACCATGCAGAAGGCTGTTTCCGCTATACGGAAGTGACGGCAGGTGTCCCGGTAGTCCGCAGGCGACGTGATAAGGAAGATGATGGAGTATAGGATACAGGACTTTGGAGGGTTACGATGGAAATAAAAAGAATAGATTATGATTTTTCTGTCTGTAAAGTGGAAGATTTTTCGATGGTAGATCCGGCACAGCCGTTTTATTTTACTGGCAGGACAGATGAAGAAAATTCACTGGTGTGCATGACAGAGAATGTTCCGAAGAATGCAACAGAACGGGATGATGGCTGGAAGGCATTCCGGATACAGGGCGTTTTGGATTTTTCCCTGATCGGTATACTTTCTAAGATATCAGCTTTGATGGCGCAGCATGATATTGGCATCTTTGCGGTATCTACTTATAATACGGATTATATCCTGGTGAAAAGGGAAAATTATGAAAAGGCATTGCAGGTGTTTTTCAAAGCGGGATATCAGATTATTTGACGGGAGGCGGTTCGTGATGAAAGAGCGGAAGGAAGTTTTGGATTTTGGAATGACTTTCCCGGATGGGGAAATCAAAAGGATGATTGCAGAAAGCTATGATCTGATTGTTGGGAAAAACAGAATAAAAGTTTAAGCTTTATGGAGGACAGTGTCTTGAAAAGTTTCATTAGATTGACAGACTACAGTGTAAATGATATTTATGATATATTTGCACTGACAGATGAAGTTAGAAAAGGAAAATATCAGGGAATACTCAAAGGAAAAAGCGTGATTTTATTTTTTCCTAATTCCAGTATCAGGACAAGGGTATCATTTGAAAAAGGAGTCTATTTGTTAGGTGGGCAGTCAATTCTCTTTCCAATGGAAACTTTAGATAAAAAAGAAGATATAAGGGATGTGTGTGGATATTTAAATAATTGGGCTGATTTAGTGATCGTGCGACACAAAGACATTCACTTAGTGGAACAGATGTCTGCTTGTTTAAGCGTACCTGTTATCAATGCCATGACAGATGTGAATCATCCATGCGAAGTTTTAGCAGATATGTATACCTTGTCTAAGATACGAAAGGATTTTATAAAAGATAGATTCTTATTTGTCGGGGAAAGAGGAAATATTGGATTGGCATGGAAAGAGGCTTCGGAGGTCATGGGTTTCAGCCTGGAACAATGTTGCGGCAGAGGTTATGAAATTGATGGTTTGACAACTTATCATAATATCCATGATGCAGTGGCAGGTAAAGATATTGTGTGTACGGATTCTTTGCCTGCAGGAGCACTTGTAGATTTCAAAGAGTGTCATGTTACGACGGAGGTAATGGAAATGGCAAATGATGGTGCGCTCCTAAATCCTTGTCCGCCTTTTTATCGCGGAGAAGAAGTTTCTGAAGAAGTGATCGAATCAGATTTTTTTGTTGGATATGAATTTAAGAAATATTTGCTGGAGGTTCAGCAAGCAATAATGATTTATTGTTTAACCAAATAAATTTGCCCCCAAATTGTAAAGGAGAAAAGTGTGCCAGTTAATATAGCAGAAACGTTTGAATTACTGTTTGACAAAAATAATAATACCGCATATAAAGCATTACAGGAGTTGCAAAAAGAAAGTGAAAAAACGGATTGCGTTTATGCTTACATGGATAGGTTAGGAGATATGCTTGACAGCAATAACTCTTATATCCGTACCAGAGGGCTTGTGCTGCTTGCCTGTAATGCAAGATGGGATATAGATAATAAGATCGATGAGATTATTGACGAATATTTGAGACATATAACGGATGTTAAGCCGATTACGGCAAGACAGTGCATAAAGCTGCTGCCTGTGATCGCAAGGGAGAAGCCGGAGTTAAGAAATGATATTTGTTCGGCGCTGCAAAAGGCGGATATATCTTTTTATGATGACAGTATGCAGCCGCTGGTTTATAAGGATATTCAAAAGGCGTTGAAAGAGATACAGAAATTATAAAAAGCAAAAATTCTGGTTTGTTGAGCCTGGAAAGCAGAAATATTTGGAGGACAGTTATGAAAAAGTGGTATGATGAGGAATATGAATTTGAAATTGAAGTTATCGGTTTTTTAAGAGGCGATCATACAGAACGGTATTGCCGTAATGGGGAAGAAATCGGAGATAAATACACCTGTACTTATGGCTGTCCTGTTAATAAAGACGGATATGGAATCTGCTCTAAAACAATGATGGTGTTGTATCCGTTAATGGAAGCCGTCAGAAGCGGGGGAGATTTGGAAAATCTTGGCGGCGATGGAAAATACAGCAAAACAATTGTCTGTCCGGATGGCTGCGTGATGTTCCGGCTGACAGCGAAACCGCTTGGAAATGAGAATTTTCATAAGGGCGGCTTTTGGAAAGAACCTTGATTTTCTGTTATAATTTTTTTGAAAAACCCATTGACAAACATCTATCTGTCACATATAATATAGAAAATCATCAATTTGTTGACGGGAGGTGTGTTGGATGAAGATTGACGAAAAGAGAACGGCAATCATCTTCAAAGCTTTTTGCGATGAAAATCGCATAAAGATATTGAAGATGCTGACTACGGGAGAAAAATGCGCGTGCAAATTGTTGGAAGAGATCAATATTACACAGCCAACCATGTCACACCATATGAAAATCCTGTGTGATTCTGGTATTGTTGTTGGGCGTAAAGAGGGGAAATGGATGCATTATTCCATCTCCGCTGAAGGTTCTGAATACGCTATGCAATGCCTGCAGGCACTTACCAAAGCGACCAGTACAGACGAAAGGAAGTCGTGCCTGGAAAAGTAAGGAAGTCAAAACTTTTCCGCACGGCTTACTTTCAAGTCAATAAATTGATACATTTCAATATAACTATTTATCAAAGGGAGGCTTTTTCTTTATGGAAGTAATAAGAACAGCGTGGGATTTCTTTCAAAGTGAAATTCTCGGCATGAGTTGGCTAAACAGGCTCATTGGATTCGCATTGAACGCCTGTGGATTAGATACTGCTGGTAAAATTGGCGGCAGCGTTCAATTTTTTATTTATGATACCATTAAAATCATGATACTCCTTGGGTTCTTGATTTTAATAATCTCGTATATCCAAAGCTATTTCCCGCCGGAACGGTCTAAAAAGATATTGGGACGCTTTCACGGGATTGGCGCCAATATTCTCGGCGCACTGCTCGGCACAGTTACACCATTTTGCTCCTGTTCTTCCATCCCGATTTTTATTGGATTTACAAGTGCAGGTCTGCCGCTTGGGGTAACATTTTCCTTCCTGATCTCTTCACCGATGGTTGACCTTGGCTCTCTTGTATTGCTCATGAGCATTTTCGGATGGAAGGTTGCCATTGTTTATGTTGTTTTGGGATTAGTGATTGCCGTAGTTGGCGGTACGCTGATTGAAAAATTGCATCTTGAAAATCAGGTGGAGGATTTTATCCGCAATGGAAATTCGCTGGATACGCCCCAGGAAGAACTTCATTTCAAAGACCGAATGAAATATGCCTGGGAGCAGGTAGTCTCTACGGCCAGGAAGGTGGCTCCTTATGTTCTGGTCGGTGTTGGCATTGGTGCTTTTATCCACAACTGGATTCCCGAAGATCTGATTGTAAAAGTCCTGGGTACAGGCAATCCTTTCGGTGTAATTCTCGCAACGATTGCCGGCGTTCCGATGTATGCAGATATTTTTGGTACGATTCCGATTGCAGAAGCCCTGCTTGCAAAGGGTGCTCAGCTTGGTGTTGTCCTGTCCTTTATGATGGGCGTTACGACACTATCCCTGCCTTCCATTATTATGCTGAAAAAAGCAGTGAAACCGAAATTGCTGGGTATCTTCATTGGAATCTGCACCTTGGGAATTATCCTCGTGGGGTATTTCTTTAACGCAGTTCAATATCTGTTGATCTAAATGGGAGGAAAAGAAAATGGCGAAAAATATGCAGCTCTTTCAGAACATGGTCTGCAATTTTTGTAGATTATGGTTCTGATTCCTGCGCACCATGCAAAGCAATGTTGCCTGCGTTGGAAACTGGACTCTATTTGCTGTTAATTTTTGATTTTTGATTTAGGAGGTATTCGATATGAGTGAGAAAAAAGGTTTTTTTGCCACATTATTTGGCGGTGGGCATTCCAATGGATGCTGCAACATGGAAATCACAGAGGAAACGCAAAGCGATTCCAATAGCCCTGCGGCAGATGCAGGTAAGACGGTTATTAAAATTCTCGGTCCTGGGTGCCGGAATTGTCAGGCCTTGGAGAAAAATGTAAAAGAGGCATTGACTGCTATGGGAAAAGACGCCGTTATTGAACATGTGACGGATTACGGCCAGATTTCTTCCTACGGCGTTATGAGCACTCCCGGACTGGTAGTGAATGAAAAGTTGATTTCCTACGGCAAAGTTCTAAGTACTGCTGATCTTGAAAAGGTTTTGAAGGATTTGTTCTGACCAATGTTACAATAAAGGCCGCAGCCAAATTGCAGAGGCACTTGGAAAACATCTTATGGGAAATAAGTTTGAGTTCTATTCTGCCGGAACAGAGACAAAACCGCAAATCAATCAGGACGCAGTGCGGCTGATAAAACAACTCTACGGCATCGATATGGAACAGACACAGTATAGCAAAACGATTGCAGAGATTCCTGCACCGGACATTGCAATCTCAATGGGCTGCGATGTCGGATGCCCCTATATTGGCAGAGCGTTTGATGATAATTGGGGCTTACCTGATCCGACAGGGCAGAGCGATGAAGTATTTATTGATGTTATAAAACAGATTGAACATCATATTTTATCCATAGATAAAATAAAAAGCAATTTGGTTTCAATATAGCAATATAGTAAGGCTATTCCTGATTGCCTGCTTTTGCTATTTATTGCTTTGACGTTTATTTGCTTTCTTTTTCTTATGCTCTTCTCGCCACTTTTTACTCCACCATGTACCAGCCAGTGAGCAGCTGCCACCACATGCAACAATTACAGCAAAAATAATAAATGTAGATAACTCCATTACTTACATCTCCTTTCGCGGACAATCCAAAGTTAGATTATAAATCCTTGCCAACAAAAACAGTATAATTTATTTCACTCTAAATGTCAAATATTTCATACTAAAAGTAATAAAAAAATCTTGCTCGCCGATTCAGTGGCAAGCAAGAATGGTTTTCGCTATTCAAGTTTCTTATAGATTAGGATCGCAACAACTTCAACTGTAAGCACAATATCATAAATCCATTGAATACAACAGGCGGTTGTAATATAGTTTACGGTTATATGGGAAGATAGTTTTGCAAATCCATTCACAAGAAGAATAAAAACAATCATGGCGATAATACTTGCTTTTCCGATGATAGCACGCCCTCTTTCATCTCGTGATGATTTAATGAGGAACAATACAATCAGGGCAACGGTAATCGGCAACCCATACCACGCTCCTACAATAAGCAACGTTCTGTTGCTAATGATTTCATTTATTAAGGCAATCATTTTTCTACCTCCGAAAAATCAAATAAATCTTCAATCGTGACATCAAAAACCTTTGCAATACTGTATGCCAGCAGCATAGAGGGATTATAACGGTTCCGCTCAAGCTGCATAATAGTCTGACGGGATACACCAACTAAATCGGCAAGTTCTTGCTGTGTCATTCTCTTTGTAGCCCGGTAAACATGAATTTTGCTTTCAAACCTGTATCTGTCTTTACTTGCCACTAGTACACCGCCTTTCTTGATTTTTTTACTGCTACATAGATTCGAGTATAACATATTTCTTGCATTTTGTGAAATAAAGATTTTGCGATATTTACGGAATAGCAGGCGGCCGAGAAATGGGGCATTTCAGATAGGGGAGGTATTTTATGTTCAGAGGGGAAGATTTTGGGCGTTACCCGTGAAGGACGCAGTTGGAAAATTCCTGCAGATGCGAAGAAACCAGAGGACGGCGCCGTACATATCAATACCTAGATTGGAAAATACAGAAAAAAGGCAGTTGCAGAATTGTCTTCTCTTTATGAGAACAGGGACAGGCAGTCAGAAACGCATCTGCTTGGCTGACAGGGCTTCCCGGAGCTGCAGAAACAGGCCCCGGGGAAATATTTACTGGCAGAGTTTCTCGATGGCATCTTCTTTGGTCGGCACAAAGAAGAAACTTCTGCCGTGATTGCTCTCATAGATAAAATCATGGAGCGGCTTGCTGGTGTAGCCGGAGTAATCACCGACAAAGGCTGCGCGGATACCGTAATTTGTGAATTTCTGGAGGATTTCCCCGGCAAGCCCCGTACTGAGGATGAAGAAATCACCGCATACGGATGCCTTGTCCAGAATTATGGAGGTGCATCCGGTTTCGTATTTTACAGTAGTAGCAAGGTCCAAAGCACTCTGCACGTCTGTAATCAAAAGTTCTTTTTCCGGAATCCATGCAATGTGGGTTCCGTTCTTCTCTAATTGTTGAATTGTCATCTTTATAGTCTCCTTTTTAAAATTTCCGATAAAAAAAGACCACATGAGCAAAGAAATTCTTTACCGATGTGGTCTTAAATATAAATCTATTTGCCAGCCACACGGATACAGCACAAGAAGCGTCCATATCCGTGAATGAGATTCATGGATAGAACGCTAACGATCTGCCGCTTCCTTTAAGTTGGTGAATAGACTCCTGTACATACTGTTTACCTGCCTTTTTCCGTATGTCCATTAACTTATCATAGCTGTCTGGAATTGTCAACAGGATATAGTAAACGAAAAGCAGACTAAGTGTAGATAAAGTGTCTTTTGATTGATATGGCAGCCTTTTTCTGCTATACTTTGGACAGGGAAAGGCTGCGGTCTTTTCCTTACAAATCGGGATTTTAGGAGGAAAAATATGGGGTACATAATAGGTGCGATTATTCTGGGGATTATAGCGGTTGTCTGCTTTGTGATTAGCTATTTGCAGTTTAATGAAAAAGGAATTCTACTTAATAATGCCTATATCTTTGCTTCAAAACAAGAACGAGAAACCATGATGAAAAAGCCGCATTATAAACAATCGGGTATCGTTTTTTTACTCATAGGAATCATTTTCTTGATTAATTCTGTTGATGTGATTTTGCAAACTGGATGGCTGTTTTATTGTGTAATAGTGGTTGCTGTGGCAGCAATCGTATATGCTGTTATCTCATTTATAATAATCGAAAAAAGAAAAAAATAAATTCCAGCTTTTAGAGCTGAATTCCCCCAAATGTAAAGGAGAAGATTATGCCACTTAATATAGCAGAAACGTTTGAATTACTGTTTGACAAAAATAATAATACCGCATATAAAGCATTACAGGAGTTGCAAAAAGAAAGTGAAAAAACGGATTGCGTTTATGCTTACATGGATAGGTTAGGAGATATGCTTGACAGCAATAACTCTTATATCCGTACCAGAGGGCTTGTGCTGCTTGCCTGTAATGCAAGATGGGATATAGATAATAAGATCGATGAGATTATTGACGAATATTTGAGACATATAACGGATGTTAAGCCGATTACGGCAAGACAGTGCATAAAGCTGCTGCCTGTGATCGCAAGGGAGAAGCCGGAGTTAAGAAATGATATTTGTTCGGCGCTGCAAAAGGCGGATGTATCTTTTTATGATGACAGTATGCAACCGTTGGTTTATAAGGATATCCAAAAGGCGTTGAAAGAGATACAGAAATTATAGGAAGATACAAATTTGGTTTTTAGCGGGAGTAAATCCTGCTGAAAATAGAAAAAGCAAAGATAAAAACGCAGCGTGCACCCTGGGTTGTCCGTTCTTTGTTCATAACACATTTAAGGGAGGATTTTCGTTTATGATAAAAGTATTATTTGTCTGCCACGGCATAAAATGAAAGATATGTCTGGGATTACAGGCGGAAGCAGTTAAGAAACTTCCGCGGGAAAAGATCCCAGGCGATATAGCCGTAGCTGCCTTTTTCGTCCTGGAACAGAAGGAAGATGTCGGTTTCGTGTCCTTCGTTGGAGCTTGCGGAGACAGGAATTTCCCAGACTGTCAGCGTGCTGCCGTTTCCGTAGTCAAGTATCGCAGACGGCTCCCCGGAGGGAAGCGCTTTTTGAATGCGTCCCTCACCTGCATTTGAGACGAGCTGATAAATTTGGTAGGCGCGCTCTTTGTCCAGCGATCTGGTTTCTCCGCTTACGCTAATCTGCAGAGTGCCGTTGCGGTAGGCGTAGGCAGTGCTGTTGGAAAGACGTCCGACGTAATCCCAGTAGTTTCTCTGATAACGGCCTGCAAAGCCGACAGAAAGAGCGAAAGCGGCGATAAGCAGCGCGCACACGGCAAGCCCGATCCAAAGAGCTAAATTTCCTTTGCTGCGTGCACCGCGCTTCACATTTGCATACATATTATTTGTCATAACTATACCCCTCGTCTTATTTATGAAACAATTCTCAGATAAAATTTCCAGATATGATAGTATTTACTGCATAAATCATACCATGAAAGTCTGCGACAGGTAAACGGTATTTTTTTAAATGTGGTGGCGTGCCGGCGTATTTTGCGTTACAATGAAAATAATTATTAAAATTCGACTGATCAACATTCTAAAAAGGGAGAGACAAAGGTATGATTTTATATTTTTCCGGAACAGGAAACAGTGAATACGCCGCAAAGAGAATCGCCGCGGTGACCGGTGACGGCGTATTAAATCTTTTTCAGAAGCTTCGCAGCGGAGATCATGCGCCGCTGGATTCAAAACAGCCGTGGGTGGTTGTCACGCCGACCTATGCGTGGCGTATTCCGCGTCTGGTGACGGATTGGATTGCAAAGACAGAGCTTCGCGGGAGCAGGGAAATCTATTTTGTGATGACCTGCGGCGGAAATATCGGCAATGCCGGACAGTACCTCAAAAAGCTCTGTGCAGACAAGAATTTGCAATATCGGGGCTGCATGGAGGTTGTTATGCCGGAAAATTATATTGCGTTGTTTTCCACGCCGACGCGGGACGAGGCGGAAAAAACAATCCGGGCGGCGCAGGGCGCGATCGCTGCGGCTGCCGCGGCAATCTGTGAGCGCAGGCCGTTTCCGGAGCCGAAGATAACCCCGATGGACTGCATAAGCAGCGGCATTGTGAACGATGTTTTTTATCCGATGTTTGTTCATGCGAAGAAATTCCACGCGACAGACGCCTGTATTTCCTGTGGGCAATGCGTGAAGCTGTGCCCGACGAAAAACATCCGTCTGAGGGACGGCAGACCGGTGTGGAAAAACCGGTGCACACATTGCATGGCCTGTATCTGCCGCTGCCCGGCAGAGGCAATCGAGTACGGAAAGCATTCTAAGGGACTGCCGCGCTATGTGTTCCCGAAGGATTTCAGGGAACAGGAAGAGAAAAACAATATATAATGGTTTCTTGATCAAGGGTTTTTGTTTGTACCATCCGTTATCCCAGTGTATCCCAGGCTTCAGAGAGCCGGGACAGGAACAGTAGGGCGGTACTTGCAGGGGAAAGGGATTATGAATGTAGTTATTTGCGATGATGAAAAAAGTACCTGTGCAGAAGTGGAAAATGTAATCAGAGCGTATGCGGACGAACGGAATGTGAAGATGGAGGTGGATATCTTTTTCAGCGGGAGCACCCTGACAGCATATTTAGAAAAAGGGGGAGTTTTGGATATTCTGTTTCTGGATATAGAGATTCCGGGGAAAAATGGTGTGGCAGTCGGAAACTATATACGAAGTGTGTTGGATAATGATCAGATATTTATTGTTTATATATCTTCAAAAACACAATATGCATTACAGCTTTTTCAAAACAGACCATTTGATTTTCTGGTTAAGCCTTTGAGCAGAAAAAAGATTTACCGTGTACTGGACGGAATTTACCGGATAGTGGGAAAAAGCAATCGTGATTTTGAATACCAGAGCAATGGAAGCATTTATCGGATTCCATATAAAGATATTCTCTATTTTCAAAGTGATGGAAGAAAAATACATATTGTAACAGAGCGGGAAAGAAGAAGCTTTTACGGAAAACTGACGGAGGTGGAGAAAAGAGTCCCGGAATTTTTATTTATGAACATCCATAAATCTTATCTGATTAACTTTAATTATGTAAAGGAATACACTTATGAAACGGTACGGATGCTGAATGATGATGTTTTGAGTATAAGTAAAATGAACAGGGCGTCAATACGCAGGAAAGTTATGGAGAGAGAAGCAGATGAATTTAGAAGCGGCTAATGTATTGCTTGGCGTACTGGGAAACGCAGTGCGTTTTTATGCTATAAAACGGCTTATAGAGCTTTTCCTTGGAAAGAATAATAATTGCTGGAAATATACATGGGTGTTGTATGTTGCAGCCTGTTGCTATACAAGTGCAGTATATGAAATTTTCAAGTCTCCGGTATGGAATATTTTTTCGAATCTGACAGGGTTATTATTAGTTACCTTTCCCTATAAGACTAAATTATCAAGAAAAATGTTCTTTGTTTTTCTGATATATATTATAAACGGTGCTGTGGATGGTGTTATAGTGTTTTCTTTTACAAGATATGTGACAGGAGAATCCTTTAATCAGATTTATGAATGCATTACCAGTCTTGTAATATTATTGATTACATTTATACTCGAAAAAACTGTCCAGACAGAAAGGAAAATAGAACTGCCGTTATTTTATGTGATGATTTTGGGAGCCGTTCCAGCGGCAAGTATTGCTTGCGTGTATTATCTTGCACTGACAGAGACAGAGCGAAGACAAACAGTAGTTGTAGTTTCGTCTCTGATCCTGCTTGTTAATATGATTATTTTTTACTTATATAATGCGCTTGCGCAGTTTTATTCTGAAAAAATCGAAAAGCAAATGTTTGAGCAGATGGTGAACGTGTACGAATACCAGTTGGATATTGTACAAAAATCGCAGGAACAGATAAATGCTCTTCGGCACGATATGAAACATCATATTATTGAGCTGTCATCAATGATAAAGGAGAAAGAAAATCCGGAAGCAATAGCATATTTAGAGGATATGCGAAAATTTATGCTGAATCCGCAGGAGTACGTTTCGACAGGCAACAGAGAGATTGATGGAATATTGAATTACCTGCTGAAAGATGCAGATAAAACACTGGAACACGTAAACATAAATATCAGAATGCCGGAAAAAATTTATGAAAAGGATTTTGAAATTTGTGTAATACTGGGAAATCTGGTCGATAATGCCATTCGTGAAGCGCGCAAATCAGAAGAGAAATATCTGGAAATAGATATCCAGACAAAAAAAGGAATTTTATTAATATTTATAGAAAACAGCTATTCGGGAGAAGTAATTGAACAGGACAATCAGTTCAAAACTTCACAAAAGGGGATTGCGATTCATGGAATCGGGCTTGAAAATGTAAAAAAGATTGTGGAGGAAAATGGTGGAGAGATTTATATAGATTATGGAAACAATAGATTTAAAGTAAAAGTATTATTATATTTAACAGGTATAAAATAAAATTATCAAAAAGGAGACAGTGCGCCTCCTTTTTGTGCATTAGGGGTATATTTCGACAGAATTATAGCCCTTTTATTACATTGCAGAAGATTTGGAAAAATATTGTGGTATGATTCAGACATCAAAAAAAGAAAGGATAATGTGATATGAGTAAGATAATATCCCAATATGGTAAAAAAGCAATAAGATTTCTGGCAAACATTAACTATTTGCTTAACTTAGTAAATGCAAATTATGAAGCCACATTCTTAGAAGAATTGGAAGTTTCTGGAAACTCATTAGTAAGGCAATGGTAATGAAAAGAATATTTGTGGTTCTTGTTTTGTTTATTGTGGTTTCCGTTATAGGATTTGTTTCGTTTTTGAATAAAACGAGAGGAGTAAATGCTGGCGCATTTATTTTTCCAGGAATTATTTCGATAATTCTTTTAAGATATTATCTACGAAACAGATGATAGAATAAGGATGTTTCAAGAAGAAATTTAGAAACAAAATAAAGTATTTTAAAAAGTCAGCTTTGATTAAGTATTTATACAGTATTAACAAAGCTGGCTTTTTTGCGTGGAGTTAAAAATGCAATGAGCGACGTGTATAAAAATACACTGAGTTTTATACCGGTAGAGCAGCTTCAGAAGCAGATAGGCACTAACGGGGCAGCAGTTTGGGACTTGCCCCTTCCGTTATCCCGGTGTATACTAGGAATCAGAGATCATGCGGTATGCATGGGAAAGGACGAAAGCAGGATGTACAGAGATCATACAAAGGTAGTAAAGATCGGTGACTGCGCCATTGGCGGCGGCAATCCGATTAAGATACAGTCGATGACGAACACGAAAACGGAGGATGTGCAGGCGACGGTGGCACAGATCAGACGCCTGGAGGCGGCGGGCTGCGAGATCATCCGCTGCACGGTGCCGACGATTGAGGCGGCGAAAGCGGTGGCGGAGATCAAAAAGCAGATTTCAATCCCGCTGGTTGCGGATATCCATTTTGATTATCGGATGGCGATCGCGGCGATCGAGAACGGGGCGGATAAGATCCGCATCAATCCGGGAAATATCGGCGGGGCGGACCGCGTGCGCGCAGTTGTGGACGCCGCGCGGGAGCGCAATGTGCCGATCCGCGTGGGTGTGAACAGCGGCTCGCTGGAAAAAGAACTGGTGGCAAAATACCACGGCGTGACGGCGGAGGGGCTTGTGGAGAGCGCCCTGGATAAGGTCCACATGATTGAGGAGCAGGGCTACGATAACCTGGTCATCAGCATCAAATCCTCGGACGTCATGATGTGCGTGCGTGCGCATGAATTGATCGCTGAAAAGACAAACTATCCGCTGCATGTGGGCATCACGGAGGCGGGCACGCTGCTGTCCGGCAACATCAAATCCGCCATCGGTCTGGGGCTGATTTTGTCGCAGGGCATCGGCGATACCATCCGCGTTTCCTTAACGGGTGATCCGGCAGAGGAGATCAAATCGGCGAAACTGATCCTGCGCACCCTCGGGCTGCGCAAGGGCGGCATCGAGGTGGTGTCCTGTCCGACCTGCGGGCGCACCAGCATCGATCTTATCGGGCTGGCGAACCAGGTGGAAAACATGGTGGCGGACATCCCGCTGGACATCAAGGTGGCTGTGATGGGCTGCGTGGTGAACGGACCGGGAGAGGCGAGAGAGGCGGACATCGGCATTGCCGGCGGCAAGGGCGAAGGTCTGCTGATCAAAAAGGGCGAAGTGGTGAAGAAGCTGCCGGAGAGCGAGCTTTTGGGCGCGCTTCGCGAAGAGCTTTTGAATTGGGAGAAATAAGAATGGAGAGAGCTTTCACGGAAGTTTTTCCGGGATTGAAGGTAAAAGATGAGGTAAATGATCTGCTGACAAAGGTAACGGTTGCGAAAGTGACCGTTACTTCTGCGAAGGACTTTCTGCGCGTATTTATTGTCAGCGAGGTCTGGATACATAAAAAATTCATCTATGAGATCGAGCAGGCGATCAGCGAGCAGTGCTTCGACGGCAGCGATATGACGGTGAAGGTCATCGAAAAATTTCATCTGTCGGGGCAGTACACGGCGCAGAATCTGTTTCCGGTGTACAAGGACAGTATTCTGCTGGAGCTGCGCAACTACAGCATGTTCGAGTATAATCTGCTGCGTCATGCCGAGTGCGATTTTCCGGCGCCGGACAGTATGCATATGACGATCGAAAAATCTGTCATTGCGCACGGAAAGGCGGAGGAGCTGGTCCGCATTCTGGAGAAGGTGTTCTGTGAGCGCTGCGGTCTTTCCCTGAAGATCACGCTGGAGGAAAAAGAGGCGAAGGAGAGCCGGGCGCGCCGGAACAGCGACGTTATGATCGAGCAGGAGGTGCAGGCGATTGTGGACCGCGTGCGCAAAAATAAGCAGGCGGCGGAGGCGGACGAGCTGATGATCGGCGATGAACCGGCGGCGCAGCCGCGCGCACAGGCGCAGACGGCAGGCGCACCGCAGGCAAAGAAGCCGGCAGGAGGACAATTTGCAAAAGGCGCGCAGGGCGGCGCGCCGCAGAAGGGCAATGGCGGCGGAGAATACGGCAGGGACGGCGGACGCGGCGGCTTTGTACGCAAGGGCGAATACCGCCGGCCGCTGCGCCAGTCGGACAACCCGGACGTCTTATATGGAAGAGACTTTGAGGATGAACCGATCCCGATCAGCAGCATCGAGCATGAGATGGGCGAGGTGGCGATCCGTGGGCAGATCCGCGCGCAGGAGATGCGCGAGCTGCGCAATGAAAAATTCCTCATGATCCTGGAGGTGACGGATTTTACCGACACGATCGTGGTAAAACTGTTTTTGCAGGCGGAGCAGGCAAAGGCGCTCGGCGAGACGGTGAAAAAGGGCGCGTTCGTCAAGGTGAAGGGCGTCACGAACATTGACCGTTTCGACAGTCAGCTCGGCATCGGTTCGGTGACGGGTATCAAGAAAGCGTCAGATTTCCGTGTGGGAAGAATGGATACCTATCCGCAGAAGCGGGTGGAGCTGCACTGTCACACAAAGATGAGCGATATGGACGGCGTCTCCGAGGTGAAGGATATCGTGAAGCAGGCGTACAAATGGGGACATCCGGCGATCGCCATCACAGATCACGGGGCGGTGCAGGCGTTCCCGGACGCCAATCACGTCATCGAGGACATTGACCGCGCTTACCGGGACGCTTACAAGGAGGATCACCCGGAGGTGACGAAGGACGAATTAAAGAAAATCTCCCATCCCTTCAAGGTGTTATACGGGGTGGAGGGTTATCTGGTCGATGACCTGCAAAAACTTGTCACAAATTCAAAAAATCAGGTGATTGAGAGCACCTGCGTGGTGTTCGACCTGGAGACGACGGGCTTCAGTCCGACGCAGAACCGCATCATCGAGATCGGTGCGGTGAAGGTGGAAAACGGTGAGATTACCGACCGCTTTTCGACCTTTGTTAATCCGCAGGTGCCGATCCCGTTCCGCATCGAGCAGCTCACCAGCATCAATGACAACATGGTGATGGACGCGCCGACGATCGAGGAGGTGCTGCCGAAGTTTCTTGATTTCATCGGCGACGCAGTGCTGGCGGCGCACAACGCCTCCTTCGACGTCAGCTTTATCGAGGAAAATATGCGAAGGCAGGGATTGTGGCGCGATTTTACCTACGTGGATACGGTGGCGCTTGCCCGCGTATTGCTGCCGCAGCTCAACCGTTTTAAACTGGACACGGTGGCGAAGGCGCTGCATGTGCAGCTTCAGCATCATCACCGGGCGGTGGACGACGCCGAGTGTACGGCAGGTATTTATCTGAAATTTATGGAAATGCTGAAACTGCAGGGGGCAGAGAACTTCGATGCGGTCAATGAGCTTGGAAGCGCCTCGCTCGACCAGATCAAGAAGCTGCCGACGTACCATGTGATTATTCTGGCGAAGAACGACGTCGGGCGGGTAAATCTTTACCGGCTGGTTTCTTTTTCGCATCTGCAGTATTATAACCGGCGGCCGCGTATTCCGAAGAGCGCCTTAAATCAGTATCGCGAGGGGCTGATCGTCGGTTCCGCCTGCGAAGCGGGCGAGCTGTTCCGGGCGGTGCTGGAGGGCAAAAGCGAACCGGAGATTGCCAGGATCGTCGACTTCTACGATTATCTGGAGATCCAGCCGATCGGGAACAACGCCTTTCTGCTGCGCGAGGACAACGACATCAATTCCGAGGCGGATCTGCAGGAGCTGAACCGGAAGATCGTCCGGCTGGGCGAGCAGTTTAACAAGCCGGTGGTGGCGACCTGCGACGTTCATTTCCTGAACCCGGAGGATGAGGTCTACCGCCGCATCATTATGGCGGGCAAGGGCTTTAAGGACGCCGACCAGCAGGCGCCGCTGTTCCTGCGCACCACCGAGGAGATGCTGAAGGAATTCGCCTACCTCGGCAGTGAGAAGGCGGAGGAGGTCGTCATCACAAATACCAATAAGATCGCCGATATGTGTGAGAAGATCTCGCCAGTGCGGCCGGATAAATGTCCGCCGGTCATCCCCGATTCGGATAAGACCCTGCGTACCATCTGCTATAACCGTGCGCATGAGATCTACGGCGAGGAGCTTCCGCCGATCGTTACCGAGCGTCTGGAGCGCGAGCTGAATTCCATTATTTCCAACGGCTTCGCGGTTATGTACATCATCGCCCAGAAGCTGGTGTGGAAATCGAACGACGACGGCTATCTGGTTGGCTCGCGCGGTTCCGTCGGCTCGTCCTTCGTCGCGACGATGGCGGGGATCACGGAGGTGAATCCGCTGAGTCCGCACTATTACTGTGAGGATTGTCACTACTATGATTTTGATTCCGAGGACGTGAAGGCGTATGCCGGGCGCGCCGGGTGCGACATGCCGGATAAAAACTGTCCGGTCTGCGGGGCGCCTCTGCGCAAGGAGGGCTTTGATATCCCATTCGAGACGTTCCTTGGCTTTAAGGGAAACAAGGAGCCGGATATTGACCTGAACTTCTCCGGCGATTACCAGGGCAACGCCCACCGCTACACCGAGGTGATCTTCGGCGAGGGGCATACCTTCCGCGCCGGGACGGTCGGCACGCTGGCGGATAAGACGGCGTTCGGCTATGTGAAGAAATATTATGAGGAGCACGGGCAGCGCAAGCGCGTCTGCGAGATCAACCGTATTGTAGAGGGCTGCGTGGGCGTGCGCCGCACCACCGGGCAGCATCCGGGCGGCATCATTGTGCTTCCGCACGGCGAGGAGATTTATTCCTTTACGCCGATCCAGCATCCGGCGAACGACACGGAGACGGATATCATCACGACACATTTTGATTATCACTCTATTGACCACAACCTCTTGAAGCTGGATATTCTCGGACACGATGATCCGACGATGATCCGAATGCTGGAGGATCTGACCGGGCTGAACGCAAAGGATATCCCGCTGGACGATAAGAGCGTCATGTCGCTGTTCCAGAGCACGGAGGCGCTCGGCGTCACGCCGGAGGAGATCCTGGGGTGTCCGCTCGGTTCTCTGGGTATTCCGGAGTTTGGAACGGATTTTGTTATCCAGATGCTTCAGGACACGAAGCCGCAGAGCTTTTCCGACCTTGTCCGCATTTCCGGGCTGTCGCACGGTACCGACGTGTGGCTCGGCAACGCGCAGACACTTATCCAGGAGGGCAAGGCGACCATCGCCACCGCGATCTGTACGCGTGACGATATTATGACGTATCTCATCCGCATGGGGCTTGACAGCGAGCAGTCGTTCACCATTATGGAGAGCGTGCGAAAGGGCAAGGGCCTGAAGCCGGAGTGGGAGAAGGAAATGAAGGAGCACGATGTGCCGGACTGGTATATCTGGTCGTGCAAGAAGATCAAGTACATGTTCCCGAAGGCGCACGCGGCGGCATACGTTATGATGGCGTACCGCATCGCCTACTGCAAGGTGTACTATCCGCTCGCTTATTATGCGGCGTATTTCAGCATCCGCGCGTCGGCGTTCAACTACGAGCTGATGTGCCTCGGACACGAGCGGCTGCTGGCGCATATGAAGGAATACAAGAAAAATTACGATTCGCTGACGAAAAAAGAGCAGGATACCTACAAGGATATGAAGAGTGTGCAGGAGATGTATGCGCGCGGCTTTGAGTTTATTCCGATCGACATCAACCGGGCGGACGCCAGCCGCTTCCAGATCATCGACGGCAAGCTGATGCCCTCCCTGTGCAGCATCGACGGTCTTGGCGACAAGGCGGCGGAGGCGGTCGTGGAGGCGGTAAAAGACGGCCCCTTCCTGTCAAAAGACGATTTCTGGCAGCGCACCAAAGTGCCAAAGAGCGTCATCGACGTGATGTCTGATCTGGGGCTTTTGGGAGACCTGCCGGAGACAAATCAGCTATCGCTGTTTGACTGACGCAAGGCGGTATTTGACATTAAAGAGGAACAGGTGGTAGAATATGTTAGAGAAATTTTACCCGGACGAGTATGTGGACTCCACGTACGCCATTGATTTTGAGGACTGGTACGCAAAGGGCTACCGCGGCGTGCTGTTTGACATCGATAATACGCTGGTGCCGCACGGCGCTCCGGCGGATGAGCGCGCGGTGGAGTTTTTTGAAAAGCTGCGCGCGACAGGCTTTCAGTATTGTCTGATCTCCAACAACCAGCTTCCGCGCGTACAGCCGTTTGCGGAGGCGGTGCAGGCGTATTACATCGAAGACGCGCACAAGCCCTCGGTAAAAGGCTACCGGAAAGCAATGGAGCGCATGGGGACAAATGTGCAGAACACGCTGTTTGTGGGAGATCAGCTTTTTACCGATGTTTACGGCGCAAGGCGCGCCGGCATCAAAAGTATTCTTGTAAAGCCGATCCATCCGAAAGAGGAAATCCAGATCGTGCTCAAGCGTTACCTGGAGCGGATCGTGCTGTACTTTTACGCGAGGAAAAAGAGGAAAGAGCAATGAACCACATTATTTTAATTGGTTTTATGGGGGCGGGCAAGACCAGCGTCGGCGAGGCGCTTGCGAAAGAAATGGGGCTTGTTTTTGCCGACACCGACGAGCGCATCGAGGCGCAGCAGCAGAAAAAGATCAACGATATCTTTGCGCAGCACGGCGAAGCGTATTTCCGAGATCTGGAAACGGATATGCTGAAGCAGCTTCAAAGTGAAAAAGAGCGTCTGGTGATCTCCGTGGGAGGCGGACTGCCGGTGCGCTCCGAAAACAGGAAGCTTCTCAAAGAGCTTGGCACGGTCGTTTACCTGCGGGCGCAGGTGGATACGCTTGTCGGAAGGCTGCAGGGCGACACCACGCGGCCAAAGCTTGCGGGCGGCGATCTGCGGGAAAAAATTGAGACGCTGATGCGTGCAAGAGAAGCGTGCTATCTGGAAGCGGCGCAGCTTCTGGTTGACACAGATAAAAAAAATATTGAGGATACGGTAAAGGAGATAGAAGATCATGTTTTGTGAAAAAGTGTATGATGTGATGAAGGAAAAGAACATTGACGCGATAGTCGTATCGGACGGTGCAAATATGCGCTATATCAGCGGCTTCCGCGGAGCGACGGGATATCTCTATATTTCCGGGAACCGCCGCGTGCTGGCGACCGATTCCCGCTACACGACGATGGCGAAGGAAGAGGCTCCGGATTTTGAGATCGTAGATCCGGGCGCTGCACGCAATTACGGAGAAGTCTTAAACGGTCTGATGGAGCAGGACGGCGTTAAGGAGGTCGGCTTTGAGGATCAGTATCTGCTTTACAGCTCTTACAGCAAGCTGCAGGAGGCGTGCAAAGGCAGGCTGACGACGCCGCTCGGTGACAGTCTTGATCTGCTGCGCAGCGTCAAGACAGAGCAGGAGCTGGAATATATGGCGAAGGCGGAGGAAATCGGCGACATGGCGTTTTCCCATATGCTGCAGGTGTTAAAGCCGGGCATGACGGAGATGGAGACGGCTGCGGAGCTGGAATATTTCATGAAAACGCATGGCGCGGAGAATTTAAGCTTTGAGACGATCATCGCCTCCGGCGTAAATTCCGCGATGCCGCACGCGATGCCGTCCCACAAAAAGATTGAAAAGGGCGATTTTGTGACCATGGACTTTGGCTGCGTGTACAACGGTTATTGCTCCGATATGACGAGAACGGTCGTGATCGGCAAAGCGAATGAAAAACAAAAAGAGATCTATGGCATTGTGCTGGAGGCGCAGCTTGCCGGGCTTGACGCCTGCAGAAGCGGCGTGCGCGGCTGCGATGTGGATAAGGTTTCCAGAGATATCATCGCAAAAGCGGGCTACGGCGACTATTTCGGACATGGACTCGGACACAGCGTCGGACTTTACATCCACGAGGAGCCGCGCCTTTCCAAAACCTGCGAGACGGTGCTGCAGCCGAACATGATCCAGACGGTGGAACCGGGCATCTATCTGCCGGGCTTCGGCGGCGTGCGCATCGAGGATATGGTCGTGGTGACGGAAGGAAAGTGCCGCAATCTGGCGCATTCTCCGAAAGAATTAATTGAATTATAAAAAACTGTTGAAATGCAGACAGTTTTATTATACAATATTTTTAATTATGGGAATGCGTATGTTCCCTACCTGTTAATCGAAGGAGGAAAATTTGCATGATATCAGCAGGAGATTTTAGAAATGGCGTAACACTGGAAATTGAGGGAAATGTATACCAGATTGTAGAATTCCAGCATGTAAAACCGGGAAAGGGAGCTGCGTTTGTCAGAACAAAACTGAAAAACATCATCAACGGCGGCGTTGTTGAAAAAACCTTCCGCCCGACAGAAAAATTCCCGCAGGCGCGTATCGAGCGCGTGGATATGCAGTATCTGTATTCCGATGGAGATCTGTTCCACTTCATGAACGTGGAGACCTATGATCAGATCGCACTCAGCCAGGAGGATATCGGCGATGCGCTGAAGTTTGTCAAAGAAAATGAAATGGTAAAGGTCTGCTCCTACAACGGCAACGTATTCGCGGTAGAGCCGCCGCTGTTCGTAGAGCTGGAGATCACAGACACCGAGCCGGGCTTCAAGGGCGACACCGCACAGGGCGCGACCAAGCCGGCAGTGGTAGAGACAGGCGCGACGGTTTACGTACCGCTGTTTGTAAACCAGGGGGACAAGATCAAGATCGACACCCGTACAGGGGAATATCTGTCCAGAGTGTAAGCAATTATAGTTAGGCAAAGAAGGGCGATAGGTTGCACAAAGGGTAATCTATCGCCGTATTCATTAAAAGGAGTTTATTATGGGAAAATATTTTGGAACCGACGGCTTTCGCGGAGAAGCAAATGTAAACCTTACGGTCGAGCACGCCTACAAAGTGGGACGTTTCCTGGGCTGGTATTTCGGAAGAGACCACAAGGCGAATATCGTTATCGGAAAGGATACCAGAAGAAGCAGCTATATGTTCGAGTATTCGCTGGTAGCAGGTCTTACGGCATCCGGCGCGGACGCTTATCTGCTGCATGTTACTACCACGCCGAGCGTGTCCTACGTGGTGCGCACGGAGGAGTTTGACTGCGGCATCATGATCTCCGCCAGTCACAATCCTTTCTACGACAACGGCATCAAGCTGATCAACCGCAGCGGTCACAAGATGGACGCCGGGGTTGAGGATCTGATCGAGCAGTACATTGACGGCGAGCTGGAGGAAATCCCGTTTGCAACAAAGGAAAACATCGGACGAACCATCGACTACGTGGCAGGCAGAAACCGCTACATTGGCTATCTGATCTCTCTGGCGACGCGCTCTTTCAAAAAATACCGCATCGGTCTGGACTGCGCAAACGGCAGCTCCTCCGCGATCGCAAAGAGTGTGTTTGACGCGCTTGGCGCAAAGACCTATGTCATCCACAACGAGCCGGACGGCGTAAACATCAACACAAACTGCGGCTCCACTCACATCGAAGCGCTGCAGGCGCTGGTGCGCGAGAAAAAGCTGGACGTCGGCTTTGCCTATGACGGCGATGCGGACCGCTGCATTGCAGTCGATGAGAACGGCAATGTGGTGGACGGCGATCTCATTATGTACGTCTGCGGAAAGTATTTAAAGGAAAACGGGAAACTGAAAAACGATACCATTGTCACCACTGTTATGTCCAATTTCGGTCTTTACAAGGCGCTCGACCGTGAGGGCATCGAGTATGAGAAAACGAAGGTCGGCGACAAATATGTTTACGAAAATATGGTGAAAAACGGGCACTGCCTGGGCGGCGAGCAGTCGGGACACATCATCTTCAGCAAGCACGCCACCACCGGCGACGGCATCCTTACTTCTCTGATGGTTATGGAGGCGATGACGGAGAAGAAGATGAGCCTTGGCAAGATGGCAGGCGAGGTAACGATTTATCCGCAGCTTCTGAAAAATGTGCGCGTGTTCGATAAGCAGGAGGCGCGCGAGAATGAGGCGGTAGTGGAAGCGATCGCGTCCGTGGAAAAAGCGCTCGGCGACGAGGGACGCATCCTGGTGCGCGAGAGCGGAACGGAGCCGGTGCTGCGTGTGATGGTGGAAGCACCGGAGCAGAAAACCTGCGAACAATATGTAAACCAGGTAGTCGACGTTCTGACAAGGCAGGGGCTTGTAGTGGAGTAATCCGATATGGAACGACACAAATGGAAAAAATTAGTGCGGTATTATAAGCCGTATCTGGGACTGTTTCTGTCTGATATGTTTTTTGCAATTCTGGGGGCTGGCGTGACACTCGTCATCCCCCTGATTGTACGCTATATTACAGGAAACGTTATTTTTCTCCCGGCGGGGGAGGTGCTTCCGGCTATTCTGAAGCTGGCGGCGCTGATGCTCGCTCTGGTGCTTCTGGAGTGTTTTTGCAATTTTTACATCGGCTATTACGGACACATCATGGGCGCTTCCATCGAGCGCGATATGCGCAACGAAATTTTCGGACATTATCAGAAGCTTTCTTTTGCTTTCTACGATAACCAGAAGGTCGGACAGCTTCTGTCGCGTATTACCAGCGACTTGTTTGATATCAGCGAGCTGCTGCACCACGGTCCGGAGGACATCGTGATTTCTCTGATGAAATTCGTCGGCTCGTTCGCCATACTGATGTCCATCAATTCGACGCTGGCGCTGGTGATGTTTGCCTTCGTGCCGCTGATGGCGCTTTACGCCTTTTATCTGAACCGGAAAATGAAGCGCGCGTTTAAGGAGAACCGCGCCCGCATCGCCGATATCAACAGTCAGATTGAGGACAGCCTCTCCGGCATCCGCGTTGTGAAATCGTTCGCGAACGAGGACGTGGAAATGGAGAAATTCGGAAAGGGCAATCAGCGCTTCGTGGACAGCAAGCGCATCAGCTACCGCTATATGGGAGCCTACAATTCCGGGCTGGGCGCGCTGACGACGCTGGTCACGGTCGGCGTGATCGTGGCGGGGGCAGTGTTGATCTCGGACGGCTCCATGGACAGCACGGATCTGATCACGTTTCTTTTGTACGTCAATAACTGCACGGAGCCGATAAAGAAGCTGATTAACTTTACAGAGCAGTTCCAGAACGGCTACAGCGGCTACGAGCGTTTCCTGGAGATTCTGGCGGTGGAGCCGGATATCGCGGACGCGCCGGATGCTGTCGAGCTTACTGATGTGAAGGGCGAGATCGTGTTTGAGGATGTCACCTTCCGTTACGAGGAAAATCTGGAGACGGTGCTCAACCATATTAATCTGAAGGTGGATGCCGGGGAATACATCGCGATCGCCGGAAGCTCCGGCGGCGGAAAGACGACGCTCTGCAGTCTGATTCCGCGCTTCTACGATGTGGATAGCGGGCGCATTCTGCTGGACGGCACCGACATCCGACAAATTAAGCTGAAAAGCCTGCGCGACCACATTGGCATTGTGCAGCAGGACGTCTATCTGTTTGCGGAAAATGTGATGGAGAACATCCGCTACGGCAGACCGGACGCCTCCGACGAGGAGGTTATCGCGGCGGCGAAAATGGCGAACGCCCACGAGTTTATCATGGAGCTGCCGGACGGTTATGAGACGGACATCGGACAGCGCGGCGTGAAGCTCTCCGGCGGACAGAAACAGCGCCTTTCGATCGCGCGAGTATTTTTGAAAAATCCGCCCATACTTATTTTTGACGAGGCGACCTCCGCGCTCGATAATGAGAGCGAAAAGATTATCCAGGAATCGCTGGAAAAGCTGGCGAAGGGGCGCACCACGTTTGTGATCGCGCACCGGCTGACGACCATCCGCAACGCTGGAAAAATTCTGGTGATGACGGAAAAAGGCATCGAGGAGCAGGGAACCCATGAGGAGCTGCTGGCAAAGGGCGGAATCTACAGCCGGCTGTACCGGATGTCGGAGGCGGAAGCCTAAATGGATCTGCGAAGGTTACTGTGAACGGAGTGAACAGTAGCGGAGCCTATCTGAAGGAGCAAAGGAAAAGGATATAGAATGGACATTGTATTTAAAAAAGTGGAAATGAAGGACCGGGAGCTGATCAACCGTTATCTTGCGCAGCAGAAAACAAGAAGCTGCGAAATGACGTTTGCCAATATTTATCTCTGGTCCGTATATTACAAAGTAGATTATGCCATCGTGGAGGATATGCTGATTTTCCGCGGCTCGGAGGACCGTGTGTTTTTCGATTATCCGGTGGGAAAAGAGGATGGCGTAAAGCCTGCGATAGACGCGCTGCTGGAATACTGCCGTGAGCGCGGACAAAGATTTATCCTCGGACTGGTGACACCGGAAAAATTTGCGCGCTTGGAGGAACTTTATCCGGGCATGTTTGAGATTTCCTACGACCGCGACGCGGCGGATTACGTTTATGAGACGGAAAAGCTTGCAAATCTTTCCGGAAAAAAGTATCATGGAAAGAAGAACCATATTAACAAATTCGAGCGGCTGTACCCGGAGTGGAAGTATGAACCGATCAACGATTCCAATGTGGAGGACTGCTTCCAGATGGCGCTCGCATGGCGGCGCATGAACGGCTGCGAGGAGGACCAGGAAAAGTCGGCAGAGATGTGTGTGACCTTAAATTCCCTGCGGCTGTTTAAGGAGCTGGAGCTGCGCGGCGGTCTGCTGCGCGTAAACGGCGAGGTGGTGGCGTTTTCCATCGGGGAGCCGGTGTGTGACGACACGATGGTCGTGCATATTGAAAAGGCATTTTCTGAGGTGGATGGCGCATATCCTATGATAAACCGCGAGTTTGTGCGCCACGAGGCAGCAGGGTATACTTATGTAAACCGCGAGGAGGATCTGGGCGAGGAGGGGCTGCGCAGAGCGAAGCTTTCTTACCACCCGGTGTTCCTGGTTGAGAAGGGGACTGTTACTATCAAGGAGAGGTAAAAGACGATGATTTCAGAAAAAATGATACAGATGACGAAAAACAGCTCGGCGATCCGGGCGATGTTTGAGGAAGGAAAAGAGCTGGCGGCGCAGTTTGGGGCGAAGAATGTCTACGATTTCAGTCTCGGCAACCCGAATGTCCCGGCGCCGTCGGAGGTAAAGACGGCGATCGAGGAGATTATCAATGAGGAAGATCCGCTGATGGTGCACGGCTATATGAGCAATTCCGGCTATGAGGACGTGCGCGCGGCAATCGCGGCTTCCTTAAATAAGCGCTTTGGCACCGGCTTTTCCGAAGAAAATATTCTGATGACGGTGGGTGCAGCGGGCGGTCTGAATGTAATTTTTAAGACGCTCTTAAATCCGGGCGACGAGGTGCTTACCTTCGCGCCGTATTTTGGAGAGTATCGTTCGTATGTTTCCAATTACGACGGCATTCTGAAAGCGGTGGAGCCGGATACTGCAACTTTTCAGCCGGATCTGGAAAAATTTGCGCAGATGATCACGCCGAAGACTAAGGCGGTGATCGTCAACACGCCGAACAATCCGACAGGCGTCGTTTATTCGGAGGAGACGATCGTGCGTATGGTGGAAATCCTCTGCGCCAAAGAAAAAGAATTCGGCATCAGTATCTATCTGATCTCCGACGAGCCGTACCGCGAGCTTGCGTATGACGGCGTTTTTGTGCCTTATCTTACGAAATATTATCACAACACTATCGTCGGGTATTCCTTCAGCAAATCGCTCTCCCTGCCGGGCGAGCGTATCGGCTATCTGGTGATCCCGGACGAGGCGGACGACAGCGCGCTCATCATCGGAGCGGCAAATGTGGCGAACCGTATCCTCGGATACGTCAACGCACCGTCACTGTTCCAGCGCGTGATCGCAAAATGCCTGGACGCGAAGGTGGACGTAGACTATTACAACCGCAACCGCGAAACGCTCTACAGGGGTCTTACTGAGGCGGGCTTCTCCTGCATCAAGCCGGAGGGCGCGTTCTACCTGTTTGTAAAATCCCCGGTTGAGGACGAAAAGGCCTTCTGCGAGGCGGCGAAAAAATATCATCTGCTGCTGGTGCCGGGGTCTTCCTTTGCCTGCCCGGGCTTCGTGCGGCTGGCATACTGCGTCTCCTACGAGACTATCGTGGGCGCGCTGCCGAAATTTGACATGTTAGCCAAAGAGTATGGCTTATAAGCTCAAGATAGGCAAATGATTCTGCACAGGAAGCCTGCCGTCTATGTCTGCCGCAGACGATAGGAAGATTTTGCAGATTTTGCGAGCATAGCGGCAGCAATTTTAGCCGACCAGCTTCTATGGAGGCAAAATTGCTGCCAATAGGCGGCGCAGCAAAATCAAAAAATCGACGTGTCTGCGGCAGACATAGACGGTTGGATTCCGTCGCAAAAACATCTGAGGAAAATCTGCCTATTGTCTGTGGCAGACATGGACGAATGGATTCCTGTGACAAAACTGCGAGAGAAGAGCAGGGGTACCTGGAAAGAAAAAAAGTATGGGATATCAGAAAACAGAGGAGTAAATTATGAAAAAATGGGAAGCAAACGTCCGCAGGGTAATCCCCTATACCCCGGGGGAGCAGCCGGATTTTGCGGATATGATTAAACTGAATACAAATGAAAATCCGTATCCGCCCGCGCCGGGCGTGCAGGCGAAAATAAAAGAGCTGTGCGCCGAAGAGCTGCGCCTGTATCCTGCTCCGGCGGCGGATGCGCTGGTGGAAGGGCTTGCAAACTACTACCGTCTTTCGAAGGAGCAGGTGTTTGTCGGCGTCGGCTCAGATGATGTGCTGGCGATGGCGTTCCTCACATTCTTCAACGGCAAAAAGCCGGTACTGTTCCCGGACATTACATACTCTTTTTACGATGTGTGGGCGGGACTGTTTCACATTCCCTACGAGTGTCAGCCGTTGAACGACCGGTTTGAGATCGTAAAAGAGGACTACTACAAAGAAAATGGCGGCGTAGTGTTTCCAAACCCCAACGCGCCGACTGGTATGGAGCTTCCGCTGGCGGATATTGAGGACATCATCTGCCACAACCGGGATGTGGTAGTGATCGTTGACGAGGCGTACATAGATTTCGGGGCAAAATCTGCGCTGGAGCTGATTGAAAAATACGATAACCTGCTTGTTGTGCAGACCTTTTCGAAATCGCGCTCCCTTGCCGGGCTGCGCATCGGCTATGCGTTCGGCAGCAGGGGGCTGATCAAATATCTGAACGACGCAAAATACTCCTTCAACTCCTACACGATGAACCGTCCGAGCCTTGCGCTTGGCGCGGAGGCGCTGAAGGACGACGCATATTTTAAGGAGACAACGGCAAAAATTATTGCAGCGAGAGAGCGCACGAAAAAAGAGCTGGCAGCGCTTGGCTTTACGTTCGGCGATTCCAAAGCAAACTTTCTGTTCGTCACGCACCCGGATTATCCGGCGAAGGAGCTGTTTGAGGCTCTGCGTGAAAAGCATATTTTCGTGCGGTATTTTGCAAAGCCGCGCATTGACAATTATCTGCGCATCACGATTGGCACGGATGAGCAGATGGACGCTTTGATTTCATTTCTGAAGGAATATAAAAGGAGAGGTTTATGAATAGTTTATTATCCTGGATGACGGCTACCTTTGGCGGCGTCCTCACGAGAGAGGCCCTGGCATTTGTGATTTCCATGGTGCCGATTCTGGAGCTGCGCGGCGGGCTGATCTTTTCCTCCGCGGCGGGCATTGACATGTGGAAGGCGATCCCTATCTGTGTGATCGGAAATCTGATCCCGGTGCCGTTCATCCTGCTTTTGATCACGAGGATTTTTAGCTGGCTGAAAAAGACAAAGGTTTTCCGCCCGATGGTGGAGAAGCTGGAAAACAAGGCGATGAGCAAAAAAGACCAGATTGAAAAGTACGAATTCTGGGGACTGGTGCTGTTTGTCGGCATTCCGCTTCCGGGTACCGGCGCGTGGACGGGTTCGCTGATCGCGGCGCTGCTGGACATGAAATTCCGGAAAGCGTTTCCGGCGGTGATCATTGGTGTCTGCCTGGCAACCGTTATCATGACGACGATCTCCTACGTGATTCCGGGATTTTTCTTCTGAATGTAATGAAGGGGAAAAGCAGCAGGAGAGTGATTATCCGGAAAAATAAAGGAGAATACGATGGAAAAAGAAACGACTGCTTACAGCAGCTTTGCAAAAGTTTACGACCTCTTTATGAGCGAGATTCCCTACGAGGAGTGGCACTCATGCGTGAAAGAGCTGCTGCGGGCGGAGGGCATCTGTGACGGGCTTGTGCTGGAGCTTGGCTGCGGCACGGGTACCTTCACGGAGCTGCTTGCCGCCGACGGCTACGACATGATCGGCGTGGATAATTCCGTGGAGATGCTGGAGATCGCCGCGCAGAAAAAGGAGGTTTCCGGCGCGGATATTCTGTATCTGTGCCAGGATATGCGCGAATTTGAGCTGTACGGCACGGTGCGCGCGGTGGTGAGTATCTGCGATTCCATGAATTACATCACCGGCGAGGAAGATTTAAAAACAGTCTTTTCGCTGGTTAATAATTATCTTGATCCCGGCGGCATCTTTCTTTTTGATTTAAAGACAGTCTTTTATTTCCGCGAGGTGATGGGCGACTGCGTGCTTGCGGACAACCGTGAGGAGGCAAGCTACATCTGGGAAAACTATTATTATGAAGACGAGCAGATGAACGAGTATGATCTGACACTGTTTCTGCAGGAGGAAAACGGTCTCTACCGCAAACAGGAGGAATCGCATCTGCAGAGAGCATATGAGCCGGACACGATCCGGCGGCTTCTAAAAGAGGCGGGGCTGAAATTTGAGCGGGCATTCGATGCCGATACGGGCGGGGAAGTGCGCGCGGACAGCGAGCGGATCTATATTGTTGCAAGGGAGTGTACAAAATAAAGTGAAGGATTATATTGTAAGAGCAACGGCGGCGGACAGCCAGATACGCGCGTTTGCCGCGACGACAAGGGAGCTTGTGGAGACGGCGCGCAGCGCGCATAACACGAGTCCGGTGGCGACGGCGGCGCTTGGGCGTCTTTTGACTGCCGGAGCAATGATGGGCAGCATGATGAAGGGCGACGAGGATCTTCTGACGCTGCAGATTAAAGCGGGCGGCCCTTTAAACGGACTTTTAGTGACGGCGGATTCCCACGGAAATGTCAAGGGCTATGTGGGCAATCCGAACGTTATCATCCCGGCGAACAGCAAGGGCAAGCTGGATGTGGCGGGAGCGGTCGGGCCGGGATTTCTGACGGTCATCAA
>OLRY01000590.1_pt1 | contig 45104 bp, 49 predicted proteins | sample 1672541 | NCBI WGS metagenome assembly OLRY01 (sample SAMEA3136697, study PRJEB25190) | human gut metagenome | biome: human gut; feature: human-associated habitat; material: faeces | place: Austria | collected 2013 | reverse complement strand
AAGTATAATTGCTAAAATCGGAATTGGATGTTTGGCATTAGTTATTGTGGTGATTGCTGGAATGTCGGTTATCACGGGTGTGGGACCTGTAGCTCTAATACTACGGTTATTAACTGGGTTATTAGTAGGGCATTTGGCGTAATGTAAAAGAAAAGGAGCGGGCATAATGGAAAAAATAAAAGCAAAATATGCAAGTTCACAAAATGAACTGAACAGTGCTCTTGAAGCAGGAGAGCGGGTAATTATAGTTCAAGGGAATCTTTATAATGAGATAAAAGATGTTGCCGAAAAATCTCAGAAAAGTAAAATTGCGAAAACTGGTGGAAAGGTAGCAGTCGTTCTAAGTTTAGTATTGCCCACTGTGGTGGGGGTAGCAGCATTAGCAGGTGGAATATTAAGTTATGTTCTAGGAAAGAATGCCGACAGCCTAAAAATGTACGACATAGATATTGACGAGGTTAAGAAAGAAATAATTCTTAGCAAGAAAAAAGGAAAAGACAAAGTACATAAGGATGATGTTATTGAAAGGTAAAGTATTTCTGCTTAAATGTTATGATACAAAATTTTAAGGAGGGGTAAATTTTATGGGATTTTTAGATTCACTTGGAAAGGCACTGGGATCAGCGGCAGGTGCTGGTATTAAAATGATTGAGCAGGAACAAGAATTAATTAATGAGGCAAGAGAATTGAATGACGAAACACTTAAACAAAGATTTAAAAAGGAAAGAAATTCCAAAAAGAAATTTGCATATGGCTCCGTATTGAAAGAAAGAGGATATGTATATACTAATTCGAAATGGGTATAAATGGAATTAAAAATATATAGACGATTCGAGTTAGAGTGGAAAGTGTTTATATATTCTAGAAAATTGGCTGGGTAGAATAAATATATATTTTGCCTAGCTAATTTTTTATGGATTATCTAATTTATCATATTATTCTATTCCAATAAAAAAGTTTTCTAATGGAATATTTAAAATTTTAGAAAGACCGTAAAGCTCTATATCAGTAACTGTACGGCTTTGGTCTTCAATACGTGAGATGGAACCACGGCAGATATAAATAGCCATGGTTTCAAGCTTTGCTGATAATTCTTGTTGACTCATATGTTTTTCAAGTCGTGTTTTTCGAACCATAGGACCAACTAAATTTTTTTCATTTTGTTCAATAATACGTGCCATTATACTATTCTCCTTGTCTTGACATAAGACAATATAATGATAAAAATAAAAATGCTGTCCTACTATAGGACAAGTGCTGCCTACAAATGAAGAATATTGTCCATATTGCCTGTAAAAAAATATTAGAAAATGACAGAATATGTCCACATCAAGCTTTATAATATAAGAAAAAGGTGGGAGAAATGAGAAAAACATGGATGGTACGATAGATAGTAAAGCAGAACGGATATTATCAATTTATTCCCAATTAAAACAAGGAAAGGTTGTATTTAAAACAGAGGAGAGCACCAAGTTTGGAGTTACTTCTAGAACAATTCAAAGAGATATTTCGGATATTCAGTGCTTCTTGCAGAACAGAGAAAATGAGAGTGGTGAGATACAAGAAGTTGTATTTGACCGGAATTCTGGTGGATATCGGATGGAAACAAAAACCTGTAGTCAGCTTAAAGGTAGAGAACTACTTGCTGTGTGTAAAGTTTTGCTAGAGAGCAGATCACTTGTAAAAGAAGAACTATTTCCGATCATCAATAAGCTGATACAATTGTGTTCTTGTGATGAAGAAAAAGAACTTTTGAAGAGTTTTATCAATAATGAAATGTATCATTACACAGAACTTCAACACCATGTGAAACTGCTGGATCGAATATGGTGTCTGGAAAAAACAGTGAAAGAGCAGAGGTACATAGAAATACGATATCGGAAACTGAAGAATGCGGAAGAAGTGGTACGAAAAATAAAACCTGTGGGGGTCATGTTCTCAGAATTTTATTATTATCTGACCGCATATATAGATGGGATTGACAGCAGTCAAGCCTTTCAGAATCCTGAGGGTATTTTTCCAACCATATACAGGATTGACCGATTGAAAAGTATAGAAATTTTGAAGGAACGCTTTGCGGTTCCTTATGCGGATAGGTTTGAAGAGGGGGAATTTCGAAAACGGGTCCAATTTATGTATGGAGGAAAATTGCGGAAGATTAAGTTGAAGGTCAATAGACAAAGTTTGGAAGCAGTTTTAGATCGATTTCCTACAGCAAAAGTAATTAAGGAAGAGGACACTGGATGTATTGTTCAAGCTGAAGTGTTTGGTGATGGTGTTGAAATGTGGCTACACGGACAAGAAAATCTGGTTCAAATAATTACTGGATAATTTATACATGATCGGTTACATAGTGTTTGCAAAAGTTCTTATTGGGAGGTATAGGTGTGGAGATACCGATGAAAATGCGGAACAATATTGAGAAAGAGATTTCTTGTATTTTGGAGGATACAACTAAATTGAATTTCCCTGTTGGAAGCAGAAAAGAAATGAAGAAAAAAATTATAATAGAAAACAAAATATATGTAGAAGAGCGTATGCAAAAAGTGCTTCCAGAAAGTTTTCCGAAGCGAGATATATTAGAAAAAATGTGGGATGAAGCTGTTGAATATTCAAATAATCAATTTAAAGCATTATCAGAGAAACGTAGAATAAATGGTTTTTATTTGCAAGAACTAATTCACTGCTATGCAGAGAAAATTGGTAAAGAAATTTTGGCTAATATTTAAGGAGGATAGTAATATGGGAAAATACCATAAAGAAAAAATTGAAATAATGAAAAAATATCTTGGGAAAATAGTTGCTTCCGAAAGTATGAATTATCACGTTAAGGGATCAATTCCAAGCAAAAAAATTGATAATGCTATAAAGACATTTGCTTCTGGGCTTGATCGGAATTCAATAATTGGATTTTATGATACTACTGTATTTGGAAGTGGAAAGAATGGATATATATTCACAGATGATAAAGTGTGTTTTATGAATCTTTTTGAGAAACCTCAAAAAATTTGGTATGATGATATTGAGTCAATGCGAGTCACAGACAGCATTATGCTTGATCGTGATCGGGAATTAATTGTTAAATTATATGGTGGTACGGAAGTTACGATTTCCAGCACGTTTTTAAATAAAACACCGCTAAAAGAATTTTTGGAAATAATGAAAAATTATGATGCAACTAAAAGAGCAACAGAGAAAACTATAGAGAAAAAAAATAATAGTAATCTTGGCGCAGAAATTGGAGGCTGGGGAATTGGAAATTATCATATGGTAAATAATCAGTATGAGGAAGAAAAATTTCATGCTCGTCAAGGTCATGGATTCGCAGCAGAAAGAGCAAATAATTTATTCGATAAAATGACAGGTCATGATGCGAAGATTCTTGGAGACGATAATGCTAAAAATGGTGCTGATCGTTGGGTGGATGGGGTATATATTCAATCCAAATATTGTGCTACAGGTTCTAGATGTATTAATGAATGTTTTGAAGAGGGTGGAAAAGGTAATTTTAGATATATGTTTGAGGGAAAACCTATGCAAATCGAAGTGCCGTCGGATAAATACGAAGATGCATTACAGGCGATGGAAGAAAAAATACGAAGAGGTCAGGTAGATGGTGTTTCTAATCCAGAAGAGGCGAAAAATATTGTTCGTAAGGGACATTTTACTTATGCACAGGCAAAAAATATTGCTAAAGCTGGTACGGTAGAATCGCTAACATATGATGCAGTCAATGGTATGGTAATTGCAGGATCTGCGCTTGGAATAACTGCGGTAATAACGTTGGCAACCTCAATATGGAATGGAGAAGATTTTGATAATGCAATAAAACTTGCAACATATTCGGGAATAAAAGTTAGTGGTACTGCATTTGTTACTTCAGTTATAGCTGCACAATTATCAAAAGCTGGTTTAAATAGTGCATTAGTTGGCAGTTCGGAAGCTATTGTGTCTATGATGGGACCAAAGGCCTCAGCATTGTTGATTAATGGTTTTAGAGAAGCTGTTGGAAATACTACAAAAATATATGGTGCTGCAGCAATGAAAAGTGCGGCAAAGATTTTAAGAGGGAATATTATAACGTCAGGTGTGAGTTTTGTATTATTAACTTCTGTTGACGTAGCAAATATATTTAGGGGACGAATATCAGGAGAACAATTGTTTAAAAATATGGTAGGAACTATGGCTACACTAGGGGGTGGAACAGGTGGATGGGCAGCGGGAGCTGCTGTGGGAAGTGCAATTTTACCTGGAATTGGAACTGTAGTTGGTGGAATTGCAGGGGCTATAATTGGTGGTTCTGCTGCTGGAACAGCGTCTAATGCTGTTATGGGGGAATTTATTTCAGATGATGCGGACGATATGGTTAAAATTATCCAAGAGGTATTTACCGATATGGCATCAGAATATCTTTTGAATAATAAAGAAGCAGAGAAGTCAGTAGATAGGTTAAAAGATAAGCTGGATGGAAAAACTTTAAAAGATATGTATGCTAGTAGTGATAGAAAGGAATTTGCGAGAAATTTGCTTACGCCAATAATAGAAAAAGAGGTTAAGCAAAGAGAAGTTATACATAATCTTAGCTCAGAACAGGTAATTTCTGGTATTAGAAGTACACTGGAAGAGATTAGTGATAATTATGAAGGGGACGAGAATAACCTAGGATTTGCATGAAAAAGAGAAGGGGTAATTTAGTTTCAAAAATCAATAGTATATTATAACTATGAGAAAGCAAAGGATGAAATATTCCTTTGCTTTTTTCACGTTAAAATATATCAGAGAAAGGAGCTATGCCAATGGATTTTTCATGGGAGCTGTTATTGGAACTGCTGGGTAAGATTGCACAGACGGTTGGTGACGTTCTTGGCAACATGCAGAAGAAGGATTAAGGAATACAAAAAAAGAAGGTGAGGTGATGAATCATGGGAAAACCCACAGTAATGCAGGAGGTACGGCAGCTCTACTGTCTGTACAAGTTTTATATAAGAGAGAATAAGAAAATCGTATATCTGCCAATTGGCGGTACGAAACAAAAGCGCTGGAGAATGCTGAAAGAAGCTGAACGTTATTTGGACTATGCCCGGATCGACCAGGAGAATGGCATATTAGATGTAGATGGATATAAAATGGAAGTGCAGATCGTAAATGCCATCAGAACTACTATTTTACAGTATTACCAGGAAAGACCAGGAGCGCAAAAGGAAGAGGAAAATTAAGAAATGGAAGAAGAGGAGATCAGAAGGCTTTTTAATGCCAAGATCAGATTGGAACAGAAGCAGTACAAGAAACGGATTTTACGGTTAGAACCAGAGAAAATCTATCAGAGAGCATACCAGATCAACTGCCGGGAGAATATTGCAGAAATCCTGGTGGAAAAAAGCAGTGAGATAAAATCAGAGGTTCTGTGCTGTCTTCTGGTCCTGCCAGATGTGATCCAGTTCTTTTATGCCCGGTGGATGGGAAAAGGGGATTCCTTTCAGCTGGAACTGGAAACAAGCATGGATAATGGAATCAAAGAGATCGGGACGATGCTGGAACAGGAGTTGGAGGCGGCATGAGAAAGAGAAGGAATAAAAAGAGAAAAGGAGATTGCGATTATGGCTGCAGAAGTTGAAACAATGTTTTACACAAGAGAGAAACCATGGCACGGATTAGGCACGCTGGTAATGGAAGCACCGGAATCCCGGGATGCACTGCGTATGGCGGGGCTTGACTGGAAAGTCCTCCAGGAGCCTGTTTATACGGAGAATGATGAGCTGATCCGGGGCTATAAGGCAAATGTAAGAGATTCAGACAGAAAGGTCTTAGGGGTTGTCACAGACCGTTACAAGGTCATTCAGAATGAGGAAGCCTTTGCGTTTACAGATGCCCTTTTAGGAGAGGGAGTACGTTACGAGACTGCTGGCTCCCTGCAGGAGGGAAAAAGAGTCTGGCTGCTTGCGAGACTTCCAAGGGAATATATCATTTCCGGTGAGCGCATCAGCCCTTATATGGTATTTTCCAATACCCATGATGGTTCTGGTGCTGTTAAGACTGCCCTTACCCCTATCCGTGTAGTCTGCAATAATACCCTGAACTTGGCTCTCCGTACAGCAAAGCGCAGCTGGTCTATGATCCATACCGGGGATATCAGCGGAAAAATCGAGGAAGCCAAGAATACGCTGCTTCTGGCAGATGCATACATGTCAGCCCTTGGACAGGAGTTCGAGAAGCTCAGAGCAATCAGACTGTCAGAGAAACAGGTCATGGATTATATTGAGGTGCTTCTTCCCCTGGAAGAGGATTTTACCCCACAGCAGAAAAGGGGGATTGAACGGCTGAGGGAGGATATGAAGATGCGCTATTTTGATGCGCCTGATCTGAAAGACCTTGGGAATAACGGCTACCGTTTTGTAAATGCGGTATCTGATTTTGCCACCCATTCCACCCCGAGAAGAAAGACTGCAAATTACAGGGAAAATATCTTTGCACGGACAGCAGACGGAAACCCCATGATCGACAGGGCTTATCAGATGGTGCTGGCTGCTTAAGGAGGATTTCGGATGAAGAATATTATGGTTTCGACAAAAGACCTGACAAGAGAGCAGTGGTTGAAACTGCGCAGAAAGGGAATCGGAGGCTCTGATGCTTCCGTAGTGATGGGAAAGAACCCCTGGCGTTCCATCCAGCAGTTATGGGAAGACAAGACTGGAAAAACACCAGTACAGGAGAACTCTAATGAGTATACATACTGGGGCAATGTGATGGAGGGGATCATCCGTAAGGAATTTATGAACCGTACAGGTCTGAAGGTACGGCAGAAGCATTTTATGATGTTCCATCCGCAGTTTCAGTTTATGTTCGCAGATGTGGATGGGATTGTCACAGATGAGCGTGGCGAGAAATGTATCTTTGAAGCGAAGACTGTCAGCCAGTACAGGGAAGAGGAATGGAGGGATGGGAAGATCCCGGTGGAATACATGATGCAGGTACAGCATTATCTGGCAGTCTGCGAAATGCAGAAAGCCTATATTGCGGCGCTGATCGGCGGCAACCATTTTATCTATCATACCATCCTCCGGGATGAAGGGATGATCGCAGAGCTGGTACATGCGGAAAAGCAGTTCTGGAATTATAACGTGAAATGCGATATCCGCCCCGAGATAGATGATTCCAGTGCTACAAAGGATTTCCTGGATAAGAAATACAGGGATTCCGTAAAAGACAGCGTAAAGCTTGACCGTTCCCTGGAAGCAGTTTTGAAGCAGTACCAGGAGGTAGAAAGCCAGCTGAAGGATATGGAACAGAAAAAGAACGGGCTGTCTAACCAGCTGAAAGCTGCCCTGGGCGAACATGAAGAGGGAAGGCTTGAGAACGGACAGATCGTCCGCTGGAAGAGGATTGAGAAGAAGCTGGTGGACGCTAAGAAGCTGAAGGCAGAACAGCCAGAGATCTATAAACAGTACAGCAATGTAAGTGCTTACCGTATGCTTTCGGTTGCGTCATAAAGGGAGGGCTGTGTTATGGCTGGTGAGATAAAAATACGGAATCTCCATGCGGATGAGATCGAATGCAGGGTAGGCGGTGTCTTTGATACCGGGATCACGCTTCTGCTGTATAAAAATGCAAGGGTAGACCAGGCAGTCCTGGATGAGGTGTTCGGCGTATACGGATGGCAGAGAAGCCATATGATGATCGGAAACGCCATGTACTGTACCGTAAGTATCTGGGACCAGGAGAAACAGACCTGGATCGCAAAGCAGGATGTAGGGACAACAGGGGAATTTGAAAAGGAAAAAAGTGCCGCATCGGATTCCTTTAAGAGAGCCTGTGTGAATATTGGGATTGGAAGGGAGCTGTATACGGCTCCCTTCATCTTTATCCCAATCCATAAGGTACAGACAAGGGAAAAAGACAGGAAAAAAGTGGTGAATGACAATTTCACTGTGAAATCCATCACGATCTCTGAGGAAAAAGTGATCACAAAGCTTGTGATTGTGAACCAGAGGAGTGAAGAGGTTTACCGATGGGTTATGGAGAAAGAAAAAAAGTCAACGTTTACAAGTGCTGAATGGAAGGAACTGTACCGGGAACTGGAACGGACAGGAGTTGCGGAGGATGTGCTCCTGAACCGGTATGGGGTAAACAGCCTTTCTGAGATGGATGAGGATACAAGACAGAAAGCCCTGAAGGGGCTGAAAAGGACAAAAACAGCCGCTTAAGAGGCTGGATATCAAAAGATGGAGGAAATAAAAGTGAAAGCAAGTTATGAAGAATTTAAAGAATGGATGCTGGAAGAAGTAAAGAGCCGTCTGGAAGAGAATGAGTATGTTTATTATGATTGGAGAAACGGGAACATGCAGGAGGAAAGCCTGGTAATTGTGAAGAAGGGATGCCCGGTAAAATTCGGGGCTACGGTAGAAAGCATGTACCGGGCTTACAATTCCGGGCATAGCCTGGACTGGATTGCGAAAGATATGATAGAGAAAAAAGAGCGCCATAAAGGGGCTTGAAAAAATCAGTATGTTTGGAAACTACGAGGCTGTAAAGGATGATTTATATGCCTGCGCTGTTGCAGGAAAGCGGAAAGAGCATGTCCTGGAACGTGGCATTTACAGACAAATCGGGGATATTGTGCTGGGACTCTATCTGAGATTAAGCGAAAATGAGGAGGAACTGTGCACAATAATGGCAGAGCGTAATTTCCTGGATAAATGGGGGCTGTCAGAGGAAGCCGTATTAGATCAGGCATTATATAATGCCATGAAAATGGCTCCGCCGAGGCTTTACAACGGTATGCATCTGCTTCTTGCCGCCCTCACTGGTAAATGTGAGGGAGTTCCGATAGAAGAGTACTGCCCAAGTGACTCTGAGCGGAAGAACGGCTGCTTTTTCAGTACAGATAGAAAGACAAATGGTGCAACCGCAGTTTTTTATCCCGGAGTTGCGGCACGGCTATGCAAGGCATTTAAAACAACCGCTATTTATATCGTGCCAACCAGCATACACGAAGCCGTCATACATGACTGCCGATATGTTGAAGATGTGAGTATGATATCAGAGGTGATGCAGGAGGTCATAAAGGAATCAACCACGGAAGAAGAGATAGTAAGCCGCCATATCTTGAAGTATGAACTGGAAACAGACCAGTTTACTGAGGTGATGTAAATGAGAAACGGAAAATAAAATTACGATGGACAAAAGAATTGTATGGAACTGGCAGGGGAAAAATGTTATGATAAGAAAAACAGAAGGTGATTCAAAAGTAATCTGATCGGAGGGGATTCCATGACAAGACAGGAAGTTTTAACGGCTTTTGCACAGGGCACCAGGAGAATACTGAAAAGCAATCTGTCAAGGCTTATTGTCTATGGCTCTTATGCCCGTGGTGATTATAAGGAAAATTCAGATATTGATGTTATGATATTAACACCTCTTTCAAAAGAAGAAATAGAGAAGGTTGAGAACCAGATCTTTGATCTCGCCTTTGATCTGGAACTGGAATCCGGAATTGTGATTAATCCGGTTCTGGAAAATGAAGCCCATTACAGATACTGGCTGGGGGCACTGCCATTCTATGATAATGTGGAGAAGGAGGGGATTGTAATTGGATGAGAGACAAAAGGATCTAAGCAATTACCGGATCACGGAAGCTGATGATAGTCTGAAAGTAGCGCTGCATTGCTTAAAAGAGGGACTGTATAAGGATTCCATTAACCGCTCTTATTATGCTGCTTTTTATGCGGTAAAGGCAGTATTGGCATTAAGCACAGTGGATTTCAAACGGCACAAAGACGTTATGGGGTACTTCAATAAGGAATATGTAGCGAAAGAAGTTTTTCCCCGGGAGATTGGAAGAAAGCTTGGAACTTTGCAGAGGGTACGGGAGAAAAGTGATTATGATGATTTTTATATTGCATCAAGGGAAAAAGCAGAAGAACAGTTTCAGACAGCAGAGCTGGTCATTGGTGTGGTAAAAAAATATTTGGAGAATCATTGACAGAAGCATAGGGAAGGGATAGGAAAATTATAATCCTATCTCTTTTTTTAATGCAGAAATGGAGGCTTATGAATGGAATATGGCTATGCAAGGGTAAGCTCCACAGAGCAGAACCTTGACAGGCAGATCCTGGCTTTGCAGAAATATGTCAAGCCTGAAAATATTGTAACAGACAAGCAGTCTGGGAAAAATCTGGACAGACCAGGCTATAACGCCTTAAAGGGGCTGTTTGGTCTGCGCCCCGGAGATGTGCTGTACATTGTGAGCCTGGATCGTCTCAGCAGGAGCAAGGAAGATATCAAGAATGAAATGGCTTGGTTCAAGGAACACAGGATCCGTCTGATGATCTTAGACCTTCCAAGCTCTATGATACAGGTTCCTGAGAACCAGGAGTGGATCGTTGACATGATACAGAATATTCTGATTGAAGTACTGGCATCCATGGCAGAGCAGGAGCGCCTGATGATCCGTAAAAGACAGAGGGAAGGAATTGAAGCTGCCAAGAAGAAAGGGAAGCACTTAGGGCGTCCTTATTTGAAAGTGCCAGATAATTTTGACGAGGTATATGCGCAGTGGCAGTCAGGAGCCATCACTGCGAAATCTGCGCATGAGAAAATTGGCATATCCAGTTCCAGCTTTTATCGGCTCGCGAAGAAAAGGCAGAGAGAGCAGTCAAAAGGTAGTTGATTTTTGAGACATGTGTCAAAACTGAAAACAGACATTGTGGAAGACCAGACAGGGGAGAGTGTCTGGTCTTCTTAAGGTAGAGGTTTTGAAGCATTATGTGGTAGATATGTGCGGTTATATATGGTATTATGATTACAGAGTAAATGATGTAGGGAGGTGTTCTATATGGCAAAGGCAGAAAAAAACTGCTGTGTTTTGACATTAAGGTTAAATCCAGAGCAGTGGCAGATTGATATTATAGAAAAGCGCTTTAAAATTATGGAACATCTCAAGAACTCATTAATAGCACTTGAATTACGGCGTTTAAAAAATGTACAAAGAATGAGAGCATACAAGGATTTGATGATTCAAATTGAAAATGCGACTGGTACAGAACGAAAAAGCTTATATACAGAAAGAAGCAAGCTGTTAAAAAATGCAGGTTTTTCTGAATATGGTTTTATAGATGATATAACACCTATGCAAAAACATTTTGTAGAGCATATGTCAGCACAAATTGTACATCGTTCAGCGTCGGACGTATGGAGAGCATTTGAAAAAATGCTTTATGGTAAGGGGAAGATTGTTCATTTTATTCGAAGAGGTACGTTGGATAGTATTGCATGTAAGAAAATTGGAAATGGGATGAACCTGAAAGATGAGTATTTTGAATGGAATGGAGGTCGTTGCAAGAATCAGATTGCGCTGAGCATTAAGGTAGAGAAGCCCAAAACGGCTTATGAGAAAGAAATGCTGAATAAAAAAATTAAATATTTGCGAATTGTGCGTAAATGGTCGAAAACAAAATATAAGTATTATTTGCAAATAACATTTGAAGGAAATCCAGTAATAAAAATTAGGCATGTTGAGTATGGAAAACGTGTCGGAATTGATATCGGTCCAAGTACAGCGGCAATTGTTTCAGAACAGGAAGTAAAGCTATTGGAACTGGCGGATCGAGTGAAAAAGAATCAGGAGAAAAAAATCAATCTGCAAAGGAAGATGGACAGGAGCAGGCGTGCTAGTAATGCTGATAATTTTAATGTAGATGGTACAATAAAAAGAGGTAAAAGGCTGCAATGGAATTACTCCCAAAATTATCAGAAGCTACAGCAAGAGGTTCGAGAACTTGAAAGAAAAAATGCTGCAATTCGGAAATATCAACATATTTGTCTGGCAAATTATGTATTATCACAGGGAACTGAGGTATACGTTGAGACAATGAATTTTTCGGGATTACAGCATAGAGCTAAAGAAACAACATATGATTCACAAGGGAGAATCAACAAAAAGAAGAGATTTGGAAAATCGTTGGGAAATAGAGCTCCTGCAATGTTTTTGGAAATCTTGGATAAGAAATTAAGAGGTATTGCAGAAACTGAACTGCATAAAGTTGATACTCAGAAATTTAAAGCCAGCCAGTATAACCATATAACAGATACATATGAGAAAAAGACATTGAACGATCGTTGGGCTGAATTAGGAAGTGATGAAAAAGTTCAGAGAGACTTGTATTCAGCATTTTTGTTAATGAATAGTGCAATAGATATGGAAAAAACTGATAGAAGGTTATGTGAAAAGACATATACGCATTTTAAAGAATTACATGATAATGAGATAAATAGAATAAAGAGTGAAGGTAAAAGGCATATTAGAAGTTTTGGTATTGCCTAAGTGCGAATTTATAGAGGACATAAAATACTATAGAGATTCGCACCAATTTTGAGGATAGGGCATGTCCTAACTTACCATATATCTGATTTTACGTGGTAAAATTGGAGGTAAGAAATACTTTTGAAAATTAAAATCAGTGCTGATTCGCTGAGGACTATTAGTTCAAACCGAATTAGAGAAGTTTTATAGTATTAAAAGTCCTACATTTGTGCATTTTTGCCGAAACAATACATGTAGACATGTAGGTTGCCAGATTTTAAAAATGGGAAGTAAGGGGGATGCAGTGAGAAACAATACATGTAGACATGTAGGTTGCCAGACGTGAACATTTTTCAGCCGCTCAAATGCTGCCGAAACAATACATGTAGACATGTAGGTTGCCAGTTACGGTACAGAGCCACAGGAGAACGGTGTACAGGAAACAATACATGTAGACATGTAGGTTGCCAGAAGTGGTGCAGTTCAGCATATGGGCGACAATCTTGAAACAATACATGTAGACATGTAGGTTGCCAGTAAGATGGTGTGTGCGTGATACGTCAATCCTCCCGAAACAATACATGTAGACATGTAGGTTGCCAGAATATGCTTACAAACAACAGCGCAATAAAGGGCAGAAACAATACATGTAGATATGTAGGTTGCCAGATGGAGTTGGTAGATATAACGATGTTGAACAAGTGAAACAATACATGTAGGTTGCCAGACATAAGCGACGGCGAACGATGAGTAAGGAAATAAAATAGGTAGATATGGTACTGTATATAGAGTAGTTTTGCTTGCCATAATATAAAGTGAATTTATAGCAAAAATAACATATATTTTTTCGAATGAAATATATGAGAGTATTTATCATATTGTGTAGATACAATATATAACGTTATTTGAAAGCTTGATGTGTTTAAATGAGACTACAGTAAAATTTCATTCTGAATAAACTAAGAGCTATTTAATAATGGGGCGAATTCCAAAATCCAGAAAATATAAAGATTTTCATATTAGAAAAACGGCGAAAAGGTACATATATTAGTGATTTACGTTGACATCATTGCTGTCAAAATGGTATAAGATTGTGTAGACACCAAAATGTCCTAAAACGCTGAATTTTCAAGGGTTTAAAGAGTCGCAAGGAGACACAGGAGAATTATTTCGGATAACTTAAAATCCCGTGGGTAGTGATACCCGTACCGGTTCGATTCCGGTCTGCGGCATGATTAAAAGCTCTTGGATTTCCAAGGGCTTTTTTGATATATACGAATATACACAATACAGGAGGTTAAAAATTATGGATGAAAACATGAAGAAAAGAAACGAGATCCTGGCGAAGACGGTGATTAAAGGGCTGGAGTCCCGCAATATGTCCGGCTACTATGCGGCAGATAAAGAAGCTGCTGTGAAGCAGGCATTAGAGCTTATTCCAGAAGGCAGCACCATTGCAATGGGCGGCTGTGCCAGCGCTTCCGAAGTAGGGCTGATCAGTGCCTTAGAAGATGGCAATTACAACTACCTTGACCGCAGTAAAATGTCTCCAAGAGAAAGCCTTATGGCGGCATATGATGCAGATGTATTCCTTTCCAGCGCAAATGCAATCACAAGCGATGGCGTTATGGTCAACATTGATGGAAATTCCAATCGTGTCTCCTGCATTGCCCAGGGTCCAAGAAAAGTAGTATTCATCGTGGGAATGAACAAAGTCTGTTCCGACCTTGACGCAGCAATGAAACGTGCCAGAAATGTAGCAGCCCCAGCCAATGCCCAGAGATTCGATGTCAAAACTCCATGCAAAGAAACCGGCAAATGCTTCGACTGCAAATCCCCGGATACAATATGCTGCCAGTTCCTGATTACAAGATATTCCCGTCACGAAGGCAGAATCCATGTAATTCTGGTAAATGATACACTGGGATTCTAATATAGAATAATTTGGAAAAAATAATCCCTCTCTACAACTAGTGTGCCAACAAGTTGATTTCTCGAACAATCTTGCGTCTAAATTTCTTATTTCTGCGTTGTCGTCGGTCGCCGTAGCCACCGCTACGCCTCCTTCCTCCGCCTTGAAATAAAAAATTTATCCTGCAAGATTGCTACAAGAATCAACTTGTCGGCACACTAGAAACTGACATAGAAAGAAACAGGAACAGGTGATTCAATGGATGCTGCGAAAAACAAAAAGGCAGGTGCCAGGTCAGCAAAGAAGAAAAAAGGCCTTGCCTATGAAATCCGAAAAGCACTGAAAATCGGGAAATCGGACTACTATGACTTCAATCTGGTAGCGGTCATTATCCTGATCATGTGCTTCGGTCTTATTATGCTTTACAGTACAAGCTCCTACATGGCACAGATCAATGAAGGGGACGATATGTTTTATTTCAAGAAGCAGGCTCTTTACAGCATAGGCTGTCTTGTGATGGCAATTATAGAGTCTTATTTTGACTATCATCTTCTGCAGAAAATCCCTATGCTGATCTATTTTGCAGCTGTGGTGCTGATGGTACTTGTTAAAACGCCTCTTGGAGTAACCTCCCACGGTGCCAGAAGATGGCTGAAGTTAGGAGTTCAGTTCCAGCCTGCAGAGGTCGCCAAGATCGCGGTGATCATCTGTCTGTCCTATCTGATCGTGAAAATGGGCAAGCGTGTGAAAACCTTAAAGGCATCTATGGTACTTCTCGGGGTCGGAGGCTTCCAGGCATTTCTTGCATACTGGCTGACACAGAACTTAAGTACTGCTATTATTATTTTCGGAATTACAGTTGGTCTGGTATTTATTGCACATCCAAAGACCAAGCCTTTTATTCTCGTGGCAGCAGTGGGAGTCGTTCTGGCAGCAATCCTGGTGTATGTTGTTTCCCGCATGGATGTAGTAGAGGGAAGCTTCCGTCTGCGCCGTATCCAGGTATGGCTTCACCCGGAGGCAGATGCAAGCGGAGACGGCTATCAGACTCTGCAGGCCCTTTATGCCATTGGTTCCGGCGGCTTTTTTGGAAGAGGGCTTGGAAACAGTATCCAGAAGTTAGGAAGCGTGCCTGAGGCACAGAACGATATGATCTTTTCCATTATCTGCGAGGAACTGGGAATCTTTGGGGCACTTATGGTGCTGGCCCTGTTTGCCTATCTTTTGTACAGACTGTTTTTTATTGCCCAGAATGCACCGGATCTGTTCGGTTCCATGCTGGTAAGCGGTGTGTTTATACATATTGCCCTTCAGGTCATTATGAACGTGGCGGTTGTGCTGAATCTGATGCCGAACACAGGTGTTACCCTGCCCTTTATCAGCTATGGAGGAACCTCGGTTTTGTTCCTGATGGCAGAGATGGGACTGGCCCTCAGCGTGGCGAGACAGATTAAATTCCAGGAACCGGAATTTATACTATAATTCTCTTGACAAATGCGCCACCAGATTATATACTTTCCGCAGTGTATGAAATACGGCGCAAGAGAAGCCGAGAACCTGGCTGCGAAATCATGTGAAGAATGATTTTGATGCATCGCGAAGGGCGTAACTGTGAGGGTGATGAACGGTTACGATATTTATTTAAAGGAGAATGAACAATGTTAGAAAAGATGAGTGAAATGATCGCAGAGCAGCTTAACTGCGACGCAGAGACAATTACCGCAGATACTTCTTTTAAGGATGACTTAGGAGCAGATTCCCTTGACCTCTTCGAGCTTGTTATGGCTCTGGAAGATGAGTACAACATTGAGATCCCGGCAGAGGAGCTTACAGAGCTGAATACAGTTGGCGACGTAATCGACTACCTGAGAGATAAAGGAATCGACGCATAATTTTTACGCGCGCTGATCTCCCTGAGGCGGACCTGCTTCGGGGAGATTTTTTTCGGCATTTCCCAGAAATTTTGTCCGGGAAAGCCTATAGACATTTTTTAACCTTTAGGTATATAATAATGTTAGGGTCAAAAAGTCTTTTGCCCCTGATATCATATAATGGGAAAAGACAGAAAAGATGCGGCGCGACACCCATTTTGAGAAATCTGCCAGAGCCTTTTTCAAACGTGCTCCAGGGCAGGTATCGATAGCGGGAAACAGCCGCAAATAAAGAAACAGGAGAAACAATTATCATGACGAAGATCAGAACCAGATTTGCACCAAGCCCTACAGGCAGAATGCATGTTGGAAATTTACGAACCGCGTTATACGCATATCTTATTACCAAGCATGAAGGCGGAGATTTCATCCTCCGTATTGAAGATACAGACCAGGAGCGCTATGTAGAGGGCGCTGTTGACATTATTTACCGCACCATGGAGAAGACAGGCCTTCTTCATGACGAGGGACCGGATAAGGACGGCGGATACGGACCGTACGTACAGAGCGAGCGCCAGGCACAGGGCATTTACCTGAAATATGCCAAACAGCTTGTAGACCAGGGAGACGCTTACTACTGCTTCTGCCAGAAGGAAGAACTGGAGAGCATGAAGCGCGTAGTTGCAGGCAAGGAGATCTCTATCTATGACAAACGCTGCCTGAAGCTTTCCAAGGAAGAAGTACAGCGCCGTCTGGATGCAGGCGAGCCCCATGTAATCCGTTTCAACATGCCTACAGAAGGAACAACCACCTTCCATGATGTAATCTACGGAGACATCACAGTAAACAACGAGGAGTTGGAGGATCTGATCCTGATCAAATCCGACGGATACCCAACCTATAACTTTGCCAACGTTGTAGACGACCATCTGATGGGAATCACCCACGTAGTAAGAGGAAACGAGTACCTTTCTTCCTCTCCGAAATACAACCGTATTTACGAAGCCTTCGGATGGGAAATCCCTACCTACGTACACTGCCCGCTGATCACAGACGAGACACATGCCAAGCTGTCCAAGCGTTCTGGACATTCTTCCTACGAGGATCTTCTGGACCAGGGATTCGTTTCCGAGGCAATTGTAAACTACGTTGCACTTCTTGGATGGAGCCCGGCAGACAATAACGAGATCTTCAGCCTCCAGGAACTGGTTGAGAAATTTGATTACCACCACATCAACAAGTCCCCGGCTGTATTTGATATCAACAAGCTTCGCTGGATGAACGGCGAGTATATCAAGAAAATGGATCCGGACGTATTCTATGAGAAAGCACTTCCATACATGAAGCAGGTTCTCACAAAGGACTTCAACTTTAAGAAGATCGCAGGTATGGTTCAGACCAGAATCGAGACCTTCCCGGATATCCCGGCGCTCATCGATTTCTTTGAGGCTGTTCCGGAGTACGACGCATCCATGTACTGCCACAAGAAAATGAAAACAAACGAAGAGACTTCCCTTACCGTACTCAAGGAAGCTCTTCCGGTTCTGGAGGCACAGGAGGATTACACCAACGATCCGCTTTTCGCTTCCTTAAGTGAATTTGTCAAGGAGAAAGGCTACAAGAACGGTTATGTAATGTGGCCGCTTCGTACAGCTGTTTCCGGCAAGCAGATGACTCCTGCAGGCGCTACTGAGATCATGGAGATCATCGGCAAGGAGGAGACCCTCCGCCGTGTAAACGCAGCTATTGAAAAGCTTGAAAATCTGTAATGAAAAGAAATCCATCTCAATTAAGAGCAATCGCTCACCTGTCAGGACCTATGATGGTTCTGGCAGGCCCCGGTTCGGGGAAAACCTCAGTGATCGTTGAAAGAACTGCATATATGACTGGTGAGGGCAAAATACCCGGATCCTCTGTTCTTGTTGTGACCTTTTCCAGGTCTGCTGCCAGAGAAATGAAGGAGCGCTTCCTGAAATTTACAAGACAGGCCTCTACGGATGTGACCTTCGGAACCTTCCACGGCGTGTTTTACGGCATTTTAAAGCATGCCTACGGGCTTGGCGCGGGAAATATTCTCTCCGAGGAGGAAAAGTACGCCATTTTGAAGGAAATGACCCTGGAATACGGACAGGAGCTGACCCAGGAAGGGGATTTCCAGGAGGATGTGGCAAAGGAGATCAGCGTGGTAAAAGGAAACCGGATCGCCCTGGATCACTATTATTCCTCCTGCTGCCCGGATGATGTGTTCCGGCAGATTTACACAGGCTATCAGAAAACCCTGCGTGAAAGGCGGAAACTGGATTTTGATGACATGCTTCTTTGCTGTTACCAGTTGTTTGACAGGAGAAAGGATATTCTGGCAGCGTGGCAGAATAAGTTCCAGTACATTATGGTGGATGAGTTCCAGGACATTAATCACCTCCAGTACGACATTGTGCGTATGCTGGCAAAGCCAAGGGACAATCTTTTCATTGTGGGGGATGACGACCAGTCCATCTATCATTTCCGCGGCGCCAAGCCGGAAATTATGCTGAACTTTACCAAAGATTATCCAAAGGCAGAGACTGTGCTTCTGAACATCAATTACCGCTGTACCAAAAACGTGCTTCAGGCTGCCATGAACGTGGTGGACTGCAACAAAAAGCGTTTCCAGAAGCAGCTGTCTACTCCAAATGAACAGGGAAAGCCTGTGCGCATGATGGAGTTTGACAATCCAAGGGAAGAGTATATGAGAGTTTCCGCTTTTCTGAAAAAGCGCCTGGATGCAGGGGAAGACCTGGAGGATACGGCAGTTCTTTTCCGCACCAACCAGGAGGCAGAGGGGCTTGTAGGCGCCCTGATGGAGTATCAGATTCCTTTTACCATGAAAGAACAGCTGCCCAATCTGTTCCGCCACTGGATCAGCCGGAATCTGATTGCGTACCTTGAGATGGCAGCAGGAGACCGAAACAGAAAGACGTTTCTGGAAATCATGAACCGCCCGAACCGCTACATTGCAAGGGATGCCCTTACATCTGCTACTGTTTCTTTTGATGCCCTGCAGGAATTATACAAGGACAAGGACTGGATGTGCGACCGGATCACCACCCTGGAAACCCATCTTCGGATCCTTTCCACCCTGGCACCTTATGCGGCTGTGAATTTCATACGAAAGGGAATGGGCTACGAGCAGTACTTAATGGAGTATGCCCAGTACCGGAAAATCCGCCCGGAGGAGCTTCTTGAGGTCCTTGACCGGATCCAGGAGAGCACCAAGGGGATGAAAACCCTGGAAGAGTGGCAGGCCTACATTGAGGATTACACAAAAAAGCTTGCCGAGCAGGCGAAAAAGCAGGAAAAGAAACGGGAGGGAATTGTGGTGTCCACCCTTCATGCAGTAAAGGGCCTTGAGTACGACAAGGTTTACATTATGAATGTAAATGAGGGCAGCATCCCCTACAAAAAGGCGGTTCTGGAGGAAGCCCTGGAAGAGGAGCGCAGGCTTTTCTATGTGGGAATGACCCGTGCGAAAAAAGAACTGACCCTGTGCTATGTGAGACGGCAGTATGAGAAGGAAAGAGACCCATCCAGATTTCTGGAGGAAACCGGTCTGTAATATTTCCCCTTGTAAACACCAGGAATATAAAGTATAATGTGGAATGTTGTGCGAAACAGTACAGCATTGCAGCAAATGAGAAACAGAACCATTTGTCTGCCGTGAAAAGGCAGTGACCAGTTGCAAAAAGCAGTGGAGATAAATGACGAAAAAACTGAAATGGAGAAACCGCTTATTCTGGATCCGGATCCTGATTATGATCCTGGTCCTTGCGGGTTCTTACTGCGCTTATGCGTTTATATACAGAGGAAGAAATGAGCCGCCTGCCAAGCGGAAGGTTACCAACCAGGAGGCGGCCTATTACACCTTAAGAGGGCAGATCCAGATGCTTTCCCAGAAGGAAGAGCTGATGGCATTTGCCTTTGATGATCGGAAAAAAGAGCGGGAATACGGAACCTATATTATTCCCGGATTGAAATCAACCAGAACCCTTCTTACCAGCGAGGGTGATATGCCGGCCATGTGCACCACTATGACGCCTCAGGGGCTGGCTGTAACGGAAGACTATGTTTTTGTAAGTGCCTACTGTCATGCGAAGAAGCATAACTCTGTGATCTACATGATCGATAAGGAGTCACACAGATTTATTAAAGAAATTGTTTTGCCCGGACAGCCTCATGTGGGCGGTCTGGCCTATGACAGCGAGCACCAGATTCTGTGGTATTCCTCCAATACCCAGGAGCTTGCCCAGGCGGTAAGCCTTACCATGGAATCCATCAAGAATTATGACTATGATAAGAGCCAGCGTCCCATTGCGACCAACCAGATCGCCAGCCTTTACGGAATCGTAAGGGATTCCTTTATGACCTTTTATGAGGGTTGCCTGTACGTTGGCTGTTTTACTAAATATACGGAAAGCGCCATTGCAAGATACGCAGTGGACGATGAGGGAAATCTGATCAATACCATGGATGAGGGACTTGGAATGAACTTCGAGATGGCAGTGCCTCTTGATTATTCCACCATCTCCGAGCAGGCACAGGGAATGACCTTCTATAATGACAAGCTGCTGTTGTCCCATTCCTTTGGAATTCTGCCTTCCCGCGTGGTATTTTACGAGAAATCCGACAAGCGTCTTTACGTAGATGAAAATTCAGCCATCAGCTATCGTTTCCCGGAGCGGATCGAGCAGATCTTTGTGGACGGGGACGATCTGTATGTGCTGTTTGAATCCGCTGCCTATGCATACAGCGCAGCATCCGTGAATATAGTGGACAGGGTATTAAAGCTGAGCCTTCCAAGAATGGAAGAATACCAGAAAAGTACCCAGAACTCTGTAAGCCAGTACTAGAGCTTTTTTCAAACACGTTCTAATGTGCATGAATCCGGGATTGTCCACATATATTAAAATTGAGAGGTGATACAAGATAGAAGCAGAGCAGATCCAGAACCTGTTTGCAGGCAATATCCGCAGACTGTTGATAAATGCAGACCTTGATTATGACAAAATATACGAGATCCGCCTGAGAGTGGGGCGCCCCCTGTTTTACACCTATGACGGCGGTGAGGGGTTTCTCACTGACGAGGACGGCAAATATGTGGTGACCCGGGAAGATTTAAAGGAAACCATGGAGTACGTAAGCGGCTACTCCTTGTATTCTTATGAGGATGAGGTCCGCCAGGGCTTTCTCACTGTTCAGGGCGGCCACAGGGTAGGCGTTACCGGAAAGGTAATCCTGGATGGAAATGAGATCCGGGGAATGAAATATATTTCCTGCATCAATGTGCGCCTTGCCCATGAGGTGGTAGGCTGTGCAGACCCGGTGATGCCTTACATCCGAAAAAGAGACTGGGTGGCCCACACTCTGATCGTTTCCCCGCCAAGGGGAGGCAAAACCACTCTGCTTCGTGACATTATCCGCCAGCTCAGCAACGGGAAAGAAAAATTCCCGGGAATGACAGTGGGAGTTGTGGACGAGAGAAGTGAGCTTGCAGGGTCCTATCAGGGCGTTCCCCAGAATGACCTTGGCATGCGCACCGATGTGCTGGACGGCTGTCCCAAAGCGGAAGGCATGGAGATGCTGATCCGTTCCATGTCCCCGGCAGTTGTAGCTGTAGATGAGCTGGGACGGGAAGAAGATTTCAAGGCCGTGGAATCGGTGATCCACAGCGGCTGTAAGGTGATTGCAACAGCTCACGGCAATTCCATTGAGGATGTGATCCAGCAGCCCTTATTTGAAAATCTGGTGCGAAGACGGGTGTTTGAGCGCTACATTTTCCTGGATAGGGGAGATCATGCAGGAACCATACAGGGAATCTATGACAGAAACGGGAGGCGTTGTTGAAAACAACAGGGATCATTCTGATCATTTTTTCAGGAACCGGTCTTGGGCTTTGCAAAAGCATGGAGTTGTCTGGAAGACTGAAAATACTGGAGAGGCTGGCTCAGCTTCTTCTGCTGTTAAAGGGAGAAATCCGCTGCACGGGAGCTTCTCTTGAGGATGCCTTTTTAGATGTGGCGAAAAAGATGCCGGGAGAGTACAGGCTGTTTCTGGAAGAGACGGCCGGAAGGATCGGGGAGAGATCCGGCATTGCCTTTGAAGTTATTTTCCGGGAATGTGCCTTTAAGTGCCTGCCTATGGAGAAAATTTCGCCGGAAGAGCAGGAGTGCTTTCTTTCTCTTGGTGAAAAGCTGGGATATCTGGACAAAGAGATGCAGGTGGCGCAGCTGACCCTTCTGGAAGAGGAATTAAGGGAACGGATCCGGGAACTGAAAAGCGGGATGCCGAAGCGGCAGAAAATGTACCAGAGCATGGGAATTCTGGGCGGGATTCTGCTTGCTGTGCTGATGTGGTGATGCCAGAAAGGAGGAGCCCTTGGAAGTCAGTATTATTTTTAAAATTGCTGCTGTAGGGATCCTGGTCTCTGTACTTTCCCAGGTGCTCAAGCACAGCGGCAGGGAGGAACAGGCATTTCTGGTCAGTCTTGCGGGACTTCTGGTGGTGCTTTTCTGGATCGTACCTTACATTTATGAGCTTTTTGACAGTATTAAAAAATTGTTTGAGCTATAGGTGGAATATGGACATTATAAAAATTTCTTTATTAGGCGTATGCGGTGTGATGCTCGGCTTTCTCATGAAAGGAACCAAACCGGAATACGCCTGTTTTATTACTGTGGGGATCGGGCTTGTGATCATGGGACTTGCTGTGGGAAAAATCCGGTATCTGTTTGAATCCCTGGGGAAAATCCAGGAAGCCCTGCCTGTGGATACGGAATATATTTCCACTCTGGTAAAAATGGTAGGAATCACCTACATCGGGCAGTTTGCTTCCGGAATCTGCAAGGACGCCGGGTACAGCACCACAGCGGCCCAGATCGAACTGTTCTGCAAGCTGTCTGTGATGGTTCTGAGTATGCCTGTGCTTATGGCGCTTCTTCGGACCATTCAGGAGTTTATGGTATGAGACCTAGCGGTGGGAGAAGGAAAACGGATTGGCGCAGAATCGTTTTGGGCTTGCTGCTGGCGCTGTTTTGCGGGCAGTTCTGCTCCAGGCAGGTAAGTGCCATGGAAGAGAGAAAGCAAAGTAATTCCTATGGGCTGCAAACGGAAAAGGATGCAGATGAGACCAATGCTGGAACGGTTTCGGGAACTTCAGATCCGGTTTCCCAGGAACTGGTTTCGGACATGTCCTTTGAGCAGGTTCAGAAGCTGATGGACGAGATGCTTGGGGAAGAGAGTTTTTCCATGGAAACAGCTCTGAAAAATATGATAAGCGGGGAAACTGTATTTTCAAAAGAGGCGGTGCAAAGCTTTTTGCGCAGCCTCTTTTTTGATCGATTGGAGCAGGAACGGGCCAACTTTATGCGCATTCTTCTGCTGGTGCTGGCGGCCGCCTTGTTTTCCAATTTTGCGGCAGTGTTTGAAAATGGGCAGATCGGGGATGTGAGCTTTTATATGATCTATCTTCTTTTGTTCACGATCCTGATGAACAGCTACCAAAGTCTTGGGATTTCCATGGGAAAACAGCTGGACTGGCTGACCCAGTTTATGAAGGGACTTGCCCCTGCCTATTTTGTGGCAGTTTCTGCAGCAAGCGGGACATTGACAGCAACTGCTTTTTACCAGGGAGTGCTGCTTCTTGTCTGGCTTGTGGAATGGCTGCTGCTCACCCTGATCCTGCCGGGAGCCAATTTGTACGTGCTTCTTTGCCTGGTAAATCATCTGTCAAAGGAGGACATGCTCAGCAAAATGGCAGAGCTTCTGGAAACCTTGATCAGCTGGAGCCTGAAAACCATGCTGGGGGCTGTGCTTGGGCTTCAGGCTGTGCGGGGGCTTGTGGCGCCTGCCATGGATGCCATCAAGCGGACTGCCATCGGCAAAACAGCGGGAGCCATTCCGGCAGTGGGAAATGCGGTGAACGTGGTGACAGAGCTGATTCTCACTGGTGCCCTTCTTGTGAAAAACTGCCTGGGCGCGGTGGCTGTGGTGGCTCTTCTTCTGGCTGGTGCAGGACCGGTGATCCATTACGGCGTACTTTCCCTTAGCTACCGTTTCCTTGCCGCCGCGGCCCAGCCGGTGTCAGATAAGCGGATTGTGGGCTGCCTTGGAACCATGGGAGAAGGGTGCGCCATGCTCCTTCGGATCATGATCACGGCGGAGGTGATGTGCATCCTTACCTTTGTGATTCTGATGGCGTCTGTTGGTGGGTAAATATGGAGTTATTGCCGATAGGCGGTCTGTTTGGGGAATGCAGCAGAAGCCAGTCAGGAAGGAGGTGTGCTATGAAGGAAGCCATCTATAGCTGGATCAAATGTCTTGCCATCTTTTACATTCTTCTGACCATGCTTCTCCACTTAGTCCCAACAGAGAAATACCAGCGCTATGTGCGTTTTTTCATGGGCCTGGTTCTCATGGTCATGCTGGTCACGCCCGTGCTTTCCCTTTTGGAAAAAAGCCGTCAGCTGCCAGACAGTTTTTCGGGACTTTACCAGCAGGAAGAGCAGAAGCGCCTGGAACTGGAAATGGAGAATCTCCAGAAAAACCTGCTGGAAACAGGAATGGAGGAGCAGCTTGGAGAAAATATTCTGGAAAGTTTGCAAAAGAATGGCATAGAAGTCCTGTATTGCGAAGTACATATAGAAGGGGAGCTTTTAAAAGCCTCTGTATGGACCAAAGAGGTGCCGGATGAGGATCTTGAGGGGAGGATAAAGGATGAACTTGGAAAAGAATGGGGAATCCGGGCTGAAAACTGTGAGATCCTTTCTGGGGAAGATGGGAACCAGACAGTGGGTGATCCTTCTTCTTCTGGGATTGCTTCTGACAGTGATCGCACTTCCGGTGTCCGATAAAAAAGGGGAAAAAAGTTCGGGGAAAGGCCAAAGCACCGGGATTTTTACAGATACTGCTTCTGACGATGCAGAGGTACAAAGAACTGCACTGGAAGAAAAGCTGGAGGACCTTTTGTCAAAGGTTGAGGGTGTGGGGGAAGTGCGCGTAGTACTGATGACAGGGGAGAATCCGGACAGCCAGAGCTTTTACAGCTCGGGAAAGGAAACTGTCACAGGGGTGCTGATCGCAGCCCAGGGAGCCGACAATTCTGTTGTTTCCCGGAATATTGTAGAGGCAGTTATGGCATTATTTCAAGTAGATGCCCATAAGATTAGAGTAATGAAAATGAAATGAGGAGAGGTAAAGTGAAAAAGATTCTGAAAAAAAACCAGGTAATCATTACTTCGCTGGCGGTTCTGATCGCAGTTGCCGGATACCTGAATTTCGCGGATGTGGATCTGGGATTTAAGGATCAGGCGGCAAGCACGGACGGCAGCAGTATCCTGGAAGATGTGGATTATGACCTTACCGATGAAACAGCCCTTCTGGATGAGAACGGGGCAGATGGCTCTCTTTCGGATGTGTCGGATCAGGCAACCAGCACACCTGGGGAAGCTGTACTTACGGCTGCGTCGGATTTTGCAGCCCAGGCCAAATTGTCCAGGGAGCAGATCCGTTCCCAGAACAAGGCAGACCTGCAGGCGATCATCAACAACCAGGAGCTTGGAGATGACCAGAAGCAGGAGGCAGTCAGCACCATGGTATCCATGGCGGACCTGACGGAAAAGGAATCTGCTGCAGAGCTTCTTCTGGAGGCAAAGGGCTTCGAGAACGTGATCGTCAACCTCACCGGGGAAACGGCAGACATCGTAGTGCCGGAAGCAGACCTAAGCGATGCCAAAAGGGCACAGATCGAGGACATTGTAAAGCGCAAAACCGGAATCGCCCCGGAGAACATTGTGATCACGCCGCTGAACGAGAGCATGGAAGACTCTGCAGATGAGACTGCATCCATGTCAACATCTGTAGATATCGATGACGATACCCCTTGATGATACCATTCACTGGTAATATTCCGCGAGGTGTTTTTTGTGAACAAAGTTCACAGAAAACCCGAGAACTTCGGCGCGAAATCATGCAAAGCATGATTTCTGTGCATCGCGAAGCGTGTTACTGTGCACGAAGTGAACAGTAACCCCTTGACAGTGCGGTATTCCGTATAATAGAATAGGAATGCTGTAAAAAATTAGGAACGCATTCATGAAGCGTGCCGCCGCAAGCGGCATATATAGATCAATAGGAGGCTAAACGTGTCGAAGTATACGAAAGAGATAGAAAAAAGAAGAACCTTTGCCATTATTTCCCACCCGGATGCAGGTAAGACCACTCTTACAGAGAAATTCCTGCTGTATGGCGGAGCCATTAATCTGGCCGGAAGCGTAAAAGGAAAGGCAACGGCCCGCCATGCAGTATCAGACTGGATGGAAATTGAGAAGGAGAGAGGTATTTCCGTTACTTCTTCCGTACTGCAGTTTCATTACGACGGATATTGCATCAATATCCTGGACACCCCCGGACATCAGGACTTCTCAGAGGATACCTACCGTACCCTGATGGCTGCGGACTCCGCAGTTATGGTAATTGACGGTTCCAAAGGTGTTGAGGCCCAGACCAGAAAGCTGTTCAAGGTCTGTGTAATGAGACATATTCCTATTTTTACCTTTATTAACAAAATGGATCGTGATGCCAACGACACCTTCGATCTTCTGGATGAGATCGAGAAGGAGCTTGGAATCGCAACCTGTCCTATTAACTGGCCAATTGGTTCCGGTAAGAAATTCCGCGGTGTTTACGACCGCAACACTAACAAGATCCTGACCTTCTCCGATACCCAGAAGGGTACCAAGGAGGGAAGCTTCGAGGAGATTTCCCTGGATGATCCTCACGTGCTTGAGGTGATGGACCCGGAGCAGAAGAACCAGCTTCTTGAGGAAATCGAGCTTCTGGACGGCGCAAGCGCAGAGTTTGATCAGGAGATGGTAAGTAAAGGAGAACTGACTCCTGTATTCTTTGGATCAGCTCTTACCAACTTTGGTGTGGAGACTTTCCTGGAGCATTTCCTGAAAATGACCACATCCCCTCTTCCAAGAATGGCAGACTGCGGCCTTGTAGATCCTATGAGCGATGATTTCTCCGCTTTTGTATTTAAGATTCAGGCCAATATGAACAAGGCACACCGTGACCGAATTGCCTTTATGCGTATCTGCTCCGGCAAATTTGACGCTTCCCAGGAGGTTTACCATGTGCAAGGCGAGAAGAAGATGAGACTTCTCCAGCCCCAGCAGATGATGGCAGAATCCCGCCATGTGGTAGATGAAGCTTATGCAGGAGATATTATCGGTGTCTTTGACCCGGGTATTTTTTCCATTGGTGATACCATCTGTGCACCGGGAAATAAATTTGCTTTCGAGGGAATCCCGACTTTCGCACCGGAGCATTTTGCAAGGGTAAGACTTCTGGATACCATGAAGAGAAAGCAGTTTGTAAAGGGCATCAACCAGATTGCGCAGGAAGGTGCCATCCAGATTTTCCAGGAGCTTTACGGAAATATGGAAGAGATCATTGTGGGCGTTGTAGGTGTGCTTCAGTTTGATGTTTTGAAATATCGTCTGGAAAATGAGTATAACGTGGAGATCCGCCTGGAGAACCTGCCTTATGAGCATATCAGATGGATCGCAAACAAAGAGGAAGTCAATGTGGACAAGATCGCGGGAACCTCTGATATGAAGAAGGTTACCGACCTGAAGGGCAATCCGCTGCTTCTGTTTGTCAATGCATGGAGCGTGGGCATGACAGAGGATCGAAATCCAGACTTAATATTAACAGAATTCAGTAAATAACTCTTTTCATTTTTGCGGCATTTTGCTATAATAGGAATACTTAGATGGTTCGCAGCTGTGGATGTGTGAAGCAGCTGCGATGGATTAAACCTAGGAGGTTTTGAAATATGGCAGAGAAGAGAACAACATATAAGATACAGGATCTTGAGGGAATCGGCGAGGTTCAGATCGCAGATGAGGTGGTTACTATTATTGCCGGACTTGCAGCTACAGAGGTAGACGGCGTTGCTTCCATGGCAGGCAACATTACCAATGAGCTGGTAAGCAAGCTTGGAATGAAGAATCTTTCCAAGGGCGTGAAGGTAGAAGTTCTGGACGGCGTTGTAACCGTTGATCTGACACTGAACATTGAGTACGGCATGAACATCCTCGAGACCAGCAAGAAGGTCCAGGAGAAAGTCAAGGCAGCCATTGAGAACATGACCGGCCTTGAAGTGGCAGACGTCAATATTCATATTGCAAGCGTAGATATGGAGAACGAAAAAGGAAAGTAAACCTTTCCTTTTTTTACTATGACTTTCATAGTAAAAAAAATAAAAATGTCTGCGTCAGCAGACATTACCCTGTAATTATCCGGGAGTCATAAATAGGAGGAACCATGAGAAGAAGGGAACAGAGAGAACACATTTTCAAGCTGCTTTTTATGAGCGAATTCAATTCACAGAAAGAGATGGAAGAGCAGCTTGCTTTATACTTTGCTGATATTGAGAATCTGGAAGAGAAGGATAAGGAATACATCAGCAAAAAATATATGAGCATTATGAACCATACCGATGAGCTGGATGCCAAGTTAAACGGCATCAGCATGGGATGGAAGACCAGCCGTATGAACCGCGTAGACCTTACCGTGCTTCGTCTGGCTGTCTATGAGCTGGAATATGAGAAAGAAGAAGTGCCTGTAGGAGTTGCCATCAATGAGGCAGTAGAGCTGGCCAAATGCTTCGGCTCCGAGGAGTCTGGCGCATTCGTAAACGGTATCCTTGGCAAGATCGCCAATCCGGATAAGAAGGTTGCTGCAAAGAAATCCCCAGCTAAATCCCAGGAGAAATCCCCTGCAAGACCGAAGTCCGGCTTCAAGGTGAAGGATCCGTCCAAGACCATCGTTGTCGTGAACTCCAATGTGAGATCCAAGGCACCGGAAAATAAGAATGAATAATGTATATTCTGTAGCGCAGGTAAACCGTTATGTAAAGAACATGTTTACCCAGGACTATTTTTTACAGAATATTTATGTAAAAGGCGAGGTATCCAACTGCAAATACCACACAAGCGGCCACATCTATTTTTCCCTGAAGGACGAAAGCGGCACCTTAAGCTGTGTTATGTTCGCAGGCTCCCGTAAGGGACTGGCCTTCCGCATGAAAGATGGGGACAAGGTTGTGGCAGGCGGCAGAGTGGATGTGTATGAGAGAGACGGACGCTACCAGTTTTATGCCAGGGAGATTACCCTGGAAGGGGCTGGTGCCCTCTATGAGCGTTTTCTTGCCCTGAAGCAGGAGTTAGAAGATATGGGCATGTTTGCACAGGAATACAAGCAGCCTATTCCGGAATTTGCCAGCAGGGTGGGAGTGGTTACTTCCCCTACAGGTGCAGCCATCCGGGACATTGCCAATGTTTCCACCCGGCGCAATCCATTTGTCCAGACTATTCTTTATCCTGCACTTGTGCAGGGGGAGGGGGCGGCTGCCAGTATTGTAAAGGGAATCCAGATGCTGGATGAAGCCGGCGTGGATGTGATCATTGTAGGCCGGGGCGGCGGTTCCATTGAGGACTTGTGGGCTTTTAATGAGGAAGAGGTGGCAAGGGCAATCTTTGAATGCCGTACGCCAGTGATCTCCGCAGTGGGTCACGAGACCGATTTTACCATTTCGGATTTTGTGGCGGATCTTCGTGCACCCACTCCGTCAGCAGCGGCTGAACTTGCTTATTTTGACTGCAGAAGCTTTCTGGATGCCATGCAGGGCTACCAGGAGCGAATCGAACGTGCTATATGGAACCGGATCGATGTGAACCGGGCGAAGGTGGAGCGTTACCAGACACGCCTTCAGTACCTGAATCCGGAGAGCAGGTTAAGAGACCAACAGCAGTATGCGGCGGACATGCAGGAGCGGATTTCCTCTGCTATGGAACAGAAGATAAAGGATAAAAGACACAGACTGTCTCTGTATCTGGAACGGTTTTACGGACTTTCCCCACTTCGCAAGCTGAATCAGGGCTACTCCTATGTTTCAGATGAGAAGGGAAAGACCGTCACATCTGTTTCCCAGGTAAAACAAGGGGATAGTCTGCTGGTTTATGTGACAGACGGCACCATCCGTGCCGCTGTTCAGGATACAAGAAAGGAGGAGCGGGACGATGGCTGAGAACCAAAAAGAAGAGAAAACTCTGGAGGAGGCATTTTCAGAGCTGGATGTTCTGGCTGACAAGCTGGAAGACCGTGAGACCTCTCTGGAGGATTCCTTCCGGCTTTACAAGCAGGGAATGGGGCTTCTGAAATTTTGCAATGACAAACTTGACACTGTGGAAAAGAAAATGCTTCAGATGAATGAGGATGGTAGCCTTGGTGAATTTTCAAGATGAATTAAAGAAAAGAACAGAAGAGATCGAAGCTGTGTTAAAGTCCTATCTTCCTAGGGAGGAGGGCTTTGCCAAAACTATGGCACAGGCCATGAATTACAGTGTACTGGCAGGAGGCAAGCGTCTTCGCCCTATGCTGATCCTGGAGACCTGCAGAATGTTTGGCGGTGAGGACAAGCTGGCTTATCCTTTTATGGCGGCTATGGAGATGATCCACACCCATTCCCTGGTCCATGATGACCTGCCTGCTCTTGACAATGACGATTACCGCAGGGGGCGTCTGACCACCCACAAGGTTTACGGGGAAGCAATGGGCGTTTTAAGCGGCGTGGCACTTCTGAACTATGCCTATGAGGTGATGCTGACCGCTTTTGATCTGGCTGAGGACGAGAAGGCCAGAGCGCGTGTGATCAACGCGCTGAAGGTAATGTCCCACAAGACCGGACTTTACGGAATGCTGGGCGGCCAGAGCGTGGACGTGGAAAATGACGGCAAGCCTATGAGCCGTGAAATGATCAACTATATTTACGAGAACAAAACTTCTGCCCTGATCGAAGGATCCATGATGGCAGGCGCCATTCTTGGCGGCGCTTCAGCAGAAGAAGTGGCTGTGGTGGAAAAGGCAGCTTCCGGAATTGGACTTGCATTTCAGATCCAGGACGATATCCTGGATGTGACAAGCACTGCCGAGGAGCTTGGAAAGCCTATCCACAGCGATGAGAAGAACCATAAGACCACTTACGTGACCCTGATGGGAATCGAGAAGGCGTCACAGCAGGTGGCAGAGCTGTCAGAGGAAGCGGTGAAGCTTCTGGAAGGGCTGAATAAGAAAAATGAATTCCTGTTTACCCTGGTGAAGGAGCTGGTGGGACGCAGGAAGTGAAAGAAGGATACAAATGATTCTGGAGAAAATAAAAAAGCCCAACGATATTCACAAGATTCCTCTGGCGGAATTTCCGCAGCTGGCTGATGAAATACGAAGCTTTTTGATTGAATCCGTCAGCAGGACAGGAGGACATCTGGCATCCAATCTTGGCGTGGTAGAGCTTACACTGGCACTGCATAATGTACTGGATTTTCCAGATGACAAGCTGATCTGGGATGTGGGGCACCAGGCTTACACTCACAAGATCCTCACTGGCCGCAAGGACGAATTTGAGACTCTGCGCAAGGAAGGCGGCTTAAGCGGTTTTCCAAAGCGTGGAGAGAGCAGCTGTGATTCCTTTGATGCAGGGCACAGCTCAGATTCCATTTCCGCAGGCCTCGGCTATGTGAGAGCCAGGGATATTCTGGGTGAGAAATACCATGTGGTTTCTGTGATCGGAGACGGAGCCCTTACCGGCGGAATGGCATATGAAGCCCTTAATAACGCAGCGGAGCTGGAGACGAACTTTATCATTATCCTGAATGATAACAATATGTCCATTTCCCCCAATGTAGGCGGAATGTCCCACTATCTTAGCGCCATCCGTACCGCAGAGGCGTACACCGGAATGAAAATGAGCGTTAACAAGGCTGTGAAGAAGATTCCACATGTGGGAACTGCCATGGTGGATGCCGTGCGAAGAACCAAAAGCAGCATCAAGCAGTTGTTTATCCCGGGAATGCTTTTTGAGAATATGGGCCTTACCTATTTAGGACCTGTAGACGGGCACAATATGCGCCAGATGATGCGTCTTTTCAATGAAGCCAAGCGTGTGAAAGGACCGGTTGTGGTTCATGTGCTTACAGAAAAAGGCCGGGGCTATGAGCCGGCCAGACGCAATCCGGATATGTTCCACGGAATCGGGCCTTTTGATTTGAAGACAGGCAGACCTACGGAGCAGAAGTCCTGTCCGGGATATACAGATGTGTTTTCTGAGGCGCTTTGCCAGGAGGCAGAGGAAGAGAAGAAACTGGCTGCCATCACAGCAGCCATGCCGGGAGGAACCGGGCTTAAGAAGTTTTCCCAGAGGTATCCGGACCGTTTCTTTGATGTGGGAATTGCGGAGGAGCATGCGGTTTCCTTTGCCGCAGGACTTGCCCTTGGGGGCGTGGTTCCGGTTGTGGCAATTTATTCCTCCTTTTTGCAGCGCGCTGTAGATCAGATGCTTCATGATGTGTGCATGCAGAAGCTCCATGTGATTTTCGCAGTGGACAGAGCGGGACTGGTAGGGGCTGATGGAGAGACCCATCAGGGGAATTTTGATATTTCCTATCTTGGCATGATGCCGGGAATGACGGTCATGGCGCCAAAGAACGACTGGGAGTTAAGGGAAATGCTGCATTTTGCAGTGAAGGCCGAAGGCCCGGTGGCAATCCGCTATCCAAGAGGAAATGCGTACCAGGGAATGAAGGAGCATCAGGCTCCCATCTGCCTTGGCAAAAGCGAGGTTTTAAGAAATGGAAGCCAGATCGCGGTTCTGGCCATTGGAAGCATGGTGGAGGTCTGTCAGAAGGTCTGCGAGAATCTCAGAAACGCAGGCAGTGATCCGACCTTTGTGAACGTGCGGTTTGTGAAGCCTATGGACACAGAGCTTTTGGATCAGCTGGCGAAGAACCATGATCTGATCGTAACCGTAGAGGAGAATGTGCAAAACGGCGGATTCGGGGAACATGTATGCAGCTATATGGAAGAACACCATCCAGACTGCCATGTGCTGCCAGTGGCAATCCCGGATCGTTTTGTTGCCCACGGCGGCGTTGACAGCCTGAGAAAGCAGCTTGGGCTTTGTCCGTTTGCCATTACCGAAAGAATTAAGAATTACCGGAAGGAATAAGAGAATGAAGAAAAGATTGGATATGATGCTTGTGGAACGCGCTCTTGCACCTTCCAGAGAAAAAGCAAAAGCATACATTATGGCCGGACAGGTTTATGTGGACGGCCAGAAAGAAGATAAAGCAGGCTCCATGTTTGCAGATACCGTAAAGGTAGAGGTCAGGGGCAATACCCTTCCCTATGTCAGCCGCGGCGGTCTGAAGCTTGAGAAGGCCATGAACGAATTTGATGTGAGCCTGTCCGGCAAGGTCTGTATGGACGTTGGTGCATCCACCGGCGGCTTTACAGACTGCATGCTCCAGAACGGCGGCGTCAAGGTGTATTCTATTGATGTGGGATACGGACAGTTAGACTGGAAGCTTCGCAATGACCCAAGAGTGATCTGCATGGAGAAAACAAACATCCGTTACGTAGTGCCGGAGGACATTCAGGAAAGACCTGCTTTTTCCTCCATCGACGTTTCCTTTATCTCCCTGACCAAGGTACTGCTCCCTGTGAGAAATCTGCTTACCGAGGACGGCGAGATCGTCTGCCTGATCAAGCCCCAGTTTGAGGCTGGCAGGGAAAAGGTTGGCAAAAAAGGGGTTGTCCGCGACCCTGCCGTTCATGAGGAAGTCATCGAGAAGGTAAGGGATTACGCCATGAGCATTGCCCTTGAGCCATGTCACCTTTCTTTTTCCCCGATCAAGGGACCGGAGGGAAATATTGAATACCTTCTTCATCTGAAGAAAAGACCGGAAGGAACCCAGGTTCCGGACAGCCTGACTGTGAAGGTGGAGGATGTGGTCGCACAGGCTCACGGAGCACTGGACAAACCGGGAGCAGCGAACTAAAACCAGTTATGAATAACTTTTATATTATAACCAACAGTGAAAAAGATAATAATCTGGAATTTACCGATCATGTGGTAGATTACCTTGGAAAACGGGGCGAACACTGTGAAGTGCAGCTTGCCGGACGGCAGGAGGAAGGTCCGTTCCACTATACAGACCCCAGGAAAATCCCGGAGGAAACACAGTGTATTATTGTGCTTGGCGGTGACGGAACTCTTCTGCAGGCCGCCAGGGATATTCAGGCAGCCCATGATGAGAAGCGCAGCCAGATTCCTCTTCTGGGTGTGAACCTGGGCCATCTTGGCTTTCTGGCAGAGGTGGACCGGCAGTCTGTATACCAGGCACTGGATAAACTGATCGCAGATATTTATGAGGTGGAGGAGCGGATGATGCTGTCTGGTACGGTATACCGGAATGGGGAAGCCATCGGGGAAGACATTGCCTTAAATGACATTGTTATTTCCAGGGAAGGCTCTCTTCGTGTGGTAAGGTTCAAGAACTTCGTCAATGATGAGTATCTGAATTCCTACAACGCAGACGGCATTATTATTTCCACACCTACAGGCTCCACAGGATACAGCCTTTCTGTAGGCGGTCCCATTGTTTCCCCAAGCGGGGAGATGACCATTATGACGCCCATTGCACCCCACACCCTGAACACCAGAAGCATTGTTTTTCCGGCGGAGGATGTGATCACAGTGGAGATGGGCGAGGGACGCCACAATGACTGCGAGAAAGGACTGGCATCTTTTGATGGGGATTCCGAGATTCCCATGATCACAGGAGACAGGATCGTGATCCGCAAGGCTGAGGTGAAGACCAGGATTCTGAAGCTGAATCACCTGAGTTTTGTTGAGGTGCTGCGCCAGAAGATGAGGGACAGCTGATCAGAGTGTGCCCCAAAATCATTCCCGCAATCTGCACGCCCCACTTTGCGGTATATGGCAGAACGGATATCATTTTGAGACAATTGCAGATCATCTGAGAATTGGACGGATATCTGCAGGGAGGTTGAGACGTGAAATTAGCAAGACATGAAAAGATTATCGAACTGATTCAGGAATATGACATAGATACACAGGAAGAGCTTGCAGCCAGATTAAATGAAGCCGGTTTTAAGGTGACACAGGCAACGGTTTCACGGGATATCCGTGCCCTGAAAATGACCAAGGTTGCAGGAAAGGACGGGAAATCCCGTTATGCGATCCTGCAGGACACACAGCCAGGACTGGGAGACCAGTACACAAGGGTGCTTAACGATGCCATTGTCTCCATTGACGTGGGACAGAATCTTGTGGTGATCAAGACCGTTACCGGAATGGCAATGGGAGTTGCCACTGCCCTGGATGCCCTGAAGTGGCCGGAAATCCTGGGCTGCATCGCAGGAGATGACACCATCATGTGCGCCTGCAAAAGCACCGAGCTGGCCGAAGGCGTTATGGAGAAGCTTGGCGGTATTTTGAACAGAAGATAAAAAGGGACGATTTGGTCAAAAGAGTTTGGAACGTTTCCGCAAAAAATAAATCGGGCAGGAATTTCCTGCTCGATTGTTGTCTGAAAAAAGCATTATCTGAAACAGCTGCCGCCGATTGTTTTTGAGGGTTTGGCTTTGGCAGCATAATATGAGCGAATCGTAAGGAGGTCAGCTTTGTTAGTACATTTACACGTAAAAAACCTTGCACTCATAGATGAAATTGAAGTGGAATTCGGGCCTGGACTTAATATCCTCACTGGTGAGACCGGTGCTGGTAAGTCCATTCTTCTTGGTTCCATGCAGCTGATCCTGGGAGGAAAGACATCCAGAAGCATGATCAGGGAAAATGCTCCCTATGCGCTGGTGGAGCTTTTGTTCCAGGTGGAGAATACGAAAGCAAAGGAGGCGCTTGCCGCACTGGATATTTACCCGGAGGACGGACAGGTATTGATGTCCCGGAAGATCATGGACGGCAGGAGCATCAATAAGATAAATGGGGAGACAAGTACGGTAAGCCAGATGAAGGCTGCAGCGGCATGTCTTCTTGACATTCACGGACAGCATGAGCACCAGTCCCTTCTTTACGAGGAGAAGCAGCTGGAGATTCTGGATGCCTACGGCCGTGAGAGGATTTTCCCGGAAAAAGAAAAGGTGAAGGAAGCCTATCAGGAATACCGGAAGTGCCAGGCAGAGTTGAAATCCCTTGATATGGACGAGGAGCAGAAGAACCGGGAGATGGCTTTTCTGGAATTTGAGATTAATGAGATCGAGAAAGCAGCCCTGGTTCCGGGGGAAGATGAGGAACTGGAGAAGCAGTACCGGAAGCTTTCCAATGGACGGAGAATTATCGATTCCCTCCAGAGTGCCCACGCCCTTACCGGGTATGACGGTCAGGGAGCGGGAGAAGCTGTGGGAGAGGCTCTTCGTGAGCTTTCCAGAGTGACGGAGTATGATGATCAGCTGGAATCCCTTTCCCAGACTTTAAGCGAGGTGGACGGGCTTCTCAACGACTTTAACAGGGAACTGTCCTCTTATATGGATGATATGACTTTTGACGAATCTGTTTTTTATGAGACAGAGCGCCGTCTGGATCTGATCAATGGCCTAAAAGCAAAATACGGACAGCGGATCGAGGAAATCCAGGAATACCAGAAAAAGCAGCAGGAGAAGCTGACGAAGCTTCAGAAATATGAGGAAATTTTTGAGGCAGCCAAGGCGGAATTAGTTAAGGCCGAGAAGAAGCTGGAAGCAGCCTGCGGCCGTCTTTCTGAAGTGCGAAGGGAATACAGCCATCAGTTGGAGGAAAAGGTGATCCAGGGCCTGAAAGATTTGAATTTCCTGGATGTGCAGTTTGCCATCACCTTTGCCAGAAGAAGCAGCTTCACAGACAACGGTTTCGATGAGATTCAGTATGAGATTTCTACCAACCCAGGGGAGACCTTGAAGCCTCTTGGCAAGATCGTATCCGGCGGTGAGCTTTCCAGAATCATGCTGGCGTTGAAGGCAATCCTTGCCGACCGTGACCAGATTGAGACTCTGATCTTCGATGAGATCGACACCGGAATCAGCGGCCGCACCGCCCAGAAGGTATCCGAGAAAATGGCAGTGATTGGCCACCACCATCAGGTGCTCTGCATCACCCACCTGCCCCAGATCGCAGCCATGGCAGATTCCCATTTCGAAATCGAGAAGCAGGTAGAAGGCACCAAGACCACCACCCAGATACATACCCTGGACCAGGAGTCCTCCATCCGCGAACTGGCCCGCCTGTTAGGCGGCGCCCAGATCACCGACGCCGTCCTCGAGAACGCAAGAGAGATGAAAAAGCTGGCAGGAGAGTGCAAGGCAGGTCTGTAGAAATACAGAACTCTTTTCATATTGGAACAGACAGAGATACTTGCAAAATGCAGGTATCTCTATTTTTTTACTTATTTTTCAGAAGAATTTTTGCAGCGGTCGGTTTCTCTTTTTATGACATAAAAGGTTACATGTGCTTCTTCGTCTGTCAGCGGGATGTTAACCCGGTCTGGGTAGCCATCCTGGACGGCGGCGAGAGCCTGTTCTTCTCCCATTACGATCCGAAGACCGTGGAGTGGTTTATGTCCATTCTGTAAAAAGATAATGGAATAAGGTTCCTATGAAATTAGGCCCGCCAGCCTGGAGTGTGCGAAACAAACTTCGGGCTGGCGGGCTTTTACTGTTTTTTTGAGCATTTATGTGTCCAGCATATTTTCAATAAAAATCCCATATCCGCTTGCCGCATCCTGAACGAAAACGTGTGTGATGGCGCCCACTACCTTGCCGTTTTGCAGCACCGGGCTGCCGGACATTCCCTGGACGATGCCGCCGGTGGTGTCGATAAGCTCAGGGTCTGTTACCTGGATTACGAAGCTTTTGTTGGAGTCCTCGTGGTTCATATCGATTCGGGTGATTTTGGCGTCATATTCCTTCACGCCGTCACCTACGTTGCACAGGATAGAGGCAGGACCGACTTGAAGTTCCTGCTTGTATCCGATTTTCATTTTTCTCAAAGCGATTGACTGCTGGGAATCACTGCCGAAATTCCCCGTAAAATTTCCATAAATTCCATTCTCAATATTAGAGTTAATTGTCCCGATCACATTATCATTCCGATACCGTATCAGCCCAGAAAGCTCTCCGGGCTTTCCCTTGGCACCTTTTTGCACTCCGAGAATCTGCGCGCAGTAAAGCTTTCCGCCCTTAATAGAAAGAAGATTCCCGGTATCCACATCACTGATCCCATGTCCCAGTGCACCGAATTTTCCATTCTCTGTAACAAAAGTCAAAGTTCCGATTCCCTGGGTATCATCCCGTACCCAGATGCCGAGCTTGTATTTGCCCGAAGAATCCTGCACAGGCGTGAGAGACACCGGAACCAGGCTGTTTTCCCTTCGGATACTCACCGTAACCGCGCTGCCGTCCAGATCCTTCAGATCGTCGATCAGGTCCTGCTTGCAGGATATTTTCTGCTGGTTCAGGGCAACAATATAGTCACCAGGCTTCAGAAGATTTTTCGCAGGATCCTGAATCTGTCCGTCGCTGGAAAGAATTTCCCCGGTGTCGATCACCAGCACGCCCGAGGTTTCCATGTAAATTCCCACGCTGCTCCCGCTGACCAGAATGCTGTCCGCCTCCGTGGGTGTCACTTTGATATCCTTAAAATGTATTTTCCCCAAAAGCGTGCAGGGCAGCTGATAGCTTCCTTCTCCCGACACCGTAATGGTATCCCCGAAAGAAACAAAAGGGATCCCGGAAAGACTGGAAAAATCCAGTCCCGAATTTCTGTCAATGTGGATTTCATCCGGAATTTTCCGGTCCAGATAACGATAGCCGAGAAATACCACTGCAAGAAGATCCAGGACCAGACAAAACAGGATAAAATGTCTGTATTTTCGTTTCTGGTTCATGTCTGTCACATCCTTTTCTTTTGTTTGTCAGATCAAATGAAGTTAGGGTCAAAAGGTCTTTTGTCCTTAACTTGATATCTGCTTCTTCGATTCTTTTTTAGTATGTGGGAAAATCATAATTTCAGTCTTGTATTTTTATGAACGGATTCCATTTCTTTCAATCATAAAATGCGAAAAATGACAAACAAAGGTTAAAATGAGACACTGTGGGGAATGCTGTCACATTATAAAATTTAATTGGGAAAATGCCTTTTTTCTGTCTGGAAAATGAGCAAAAAACCTCGAAACAAATCGAACGAAAATCCAGTAAAATCGGCAGTTTCGGCTTGATTTCCCCATGGCTGTTCCACTATAATAGACGTTGTTACAGCAAAGGAAAATTTTTCTGAAAAATGTGCAAGAGCAAACAGGGCCCAGATGTTTTGTACAAGCAATCATAGGATGCCGGACTGGTAGAAAGTGACTTTTTACCCCGGCATCAATATATCTCCGACAGAAGCCTGTTGGAGGATTTTCGAAATAGGAGGAGAATAGCCTCATGGAAAAATTGAATGTGGCAATCGCAGACGACAATGAGAAAATGGTGGAAGTACTAAGCAGGATCATTGATCAGGACGAGGATCTGAAGCTGGTTGGAAAAGCACATAACGGAGAAGAAATCTGTAATATTATAAAAGAAAAGCAGCCGGACGTGGTTGTTCTGGATATTATCATGCCCAAGCTGGACGGGCTTTCTGTAATGGAACGGTTAAGTCATGACGACAATCTGAAAAAGGTTCCCTCTTTTATCGTAGTTTCTGCTGTGGGACAGGAACGGATCACAGAGGATGCTTTTGATCTTGGGGCGGACTATTTTATGCTGAAGCCCTTTGACAACAAAATGCTTCTGAACCGGATCAAGCACATCCGCCGGGCTGGAGAACGCCGGATGAAGGAAGTGAACCGCCCCAGAAAAAGAGAAGAGGAAGGTACATACAATCCCGGAAATCTGGAAACGGACGTGACGGACATTATACATGAGATCGGAGTTCCCGCCCATATCAAAGGCTATCAGTATCTGCGGGATGCCATTATTTTATCCGTAAATGATATGGAAATGCTGAACTCCATTACCAAAATTCTCTATCCCACCATAGCCAAGCGTCACCAGACCACCCCAAGCCGTGTGGAGCGTGCCATCCGCCACGCCATCGAGGTAGCCTGGAGCCGGGGAAAAATGGACACCATTGACCAGTTATTTGGCTACACAGTAAGTAATGGGAAGGGAAAACCTACTAATTCTGAATTTATTGCCCTGATTGCGGATAAAATCCGGCTGGAATATAAAAATCGTTCTTTCCAATAGGAGGAAAATAGGGTATAATGTAATCTATAAGAAGCTATTTGCTATTACTAAGGAGGGTTTTTTGAATGAAAAGAATTCTTTTTGCAACATCAGAAGCAGTGCCTTTTATTAAAACCGGGGGATTAGCTGACGTTGCTGGCTCACTTCCGAAATGCTTTGATAAACGCTATTTTGACATTCGCGTAATTTTACCGAAATATGCCTGCATGAAACAGGAGTGGAAGGACAAAATGGAATATGTCACACACTTCTACATGGATCTGGGCTACAAGAACTGCTATGTAGGTGTTCTACAGATGGAATATGACGGTATCCAGTTCTACTTTATAGATAATGAATATTATTTCAGCGGCCCGAAGCCGTATGACAGCGCTCCGTGGGATCTGGAGAAATTCGCATTCTTCTCCAAGGCAGTGCTCTCCGTACTTCCGGTGATCGGCTTCCGTCCTGATATTATCCACTGCCATGACTGGCAGACAGGCCTTGTTCCTGTTTACCTCCATGACAGCTTCCAGCAGAATCAGTTCTTCTGGGGAATCAAGACCATTATGACCATCCACAATCTGAAATTCCAGGGCGTGTATGATGTGAAGACCATCAAGGAGATTACCGGACTTTCCGATTATTACTTTACACCGGATAAGCTTGAGGCATACAAGGACGGCAATTTCCTCAAAGGCGGTATCGTATTTGCGGATGCGGTTACCACTGTAAGCAATACCTACGCAGATGAGATCAAGACACCGTTCTACGGCGAGGGACTGGACGGACTGCTCCGCGCACGTTCCAACAGCCTTAGAGGTATTGTAAACGGTATTGACTACACAGATTTTAACCCGGAGACAGACCGCAATCTGACTGCATGCTACAATGCAGCTACCTTCCGCAAGGAGAAAGTGAAGAACAAGATCCAGCTTCAGAGGGATTTAGGCCTTGAGGAAGATCCGAAGGCCATGATGATCGGTATCGTTTCCCGTCTGACAGACCAGAAGGGATTTGACCTGATCGCCTATATTATGGATGAGCTTTGCCAGGATTCCGTACAGATCGTGGCACTTGGTACAGGTGATGAGCGTTATGAGAATATGTTCCGTCACTTTGACTGGAAGTATCATGGCAAGGTATCTGCACAGATTTATTATGATGAGAGCATGTCCCACAGAATCTATGCAGCTTCCGATGCGTTCCTGATGCCGTCTCTGTTTGAGCCATGCGGCTTAAGCCAGCTGATGAGCCTTCGTTACGGAACACTTCCAATCGTCAGAGAGACAGGCGGTCTGAAGGATACTGTAGAGCCGTATAATGAGTTTGAGGGAACCGGAACCGGCTTTTCCTTCAGCAATTATAATGCACATGAGATGCTTACTACAATCCGCTATGCAGAGCGTATTTTCTATGATAAGAAGCGCGAATGGAATAAGATGGTGGATCGTGCAATGGCAAAAGACTTCTCATGGGGTAATTCCGCACGTCAGTACGAAGAGATGTACAACTGGCTCATCGGAGAATAAAATCTGTACCAATGAAATTTCTGGAAGCAGATCCGGTACATAATAAGATGAAAAATCGGACATATTACCTTTTGTAAGGTGTCCGGCTCAGGATACAGGAGAATGGATTTTCTCCTGTATTTTGTTTATAAGGGTTTGGGAAAAGGTCATGAAGGAACTGTACTTACATGGGCAATTTATGGCTTTGGTTTTACCTTGCCTGCCGGGCATTGAGAAAATCATGAACAGGAGGCGGAGTATATGAACGAGATTTCAGAACTGGATCTGCAGAATTTAAGACACCTGATCGGTGGCTTTGACACCACCCACTGTAAAATGGATGAGTATGCCAGACAGGCGACAGACGCTCAGGTAAAGCAGTTTTTCCAGAAGTCTGCCCAGTCCGCGGCAGACTGCAAAAACCAGCTGATGCAGTATTTACAGTAGGAGGTGGCACACATGAATGAGAAAGTAATGGTAGCAGATACCCTTGCGGGAATCAACGGCGAGCTGACCCGCTACGGGGAAATGATCCCGCAGACCGAGAATCCCCAGCTGAAACAGACTCTGAAGCAGATGAGAAACCAGTGTGAGATGTCCCAGGAGGAGATTTACCAGATCGCTCGCGCAAGAGGCTATTACGTGCCGGCGGCGCAGGCTGCAAGGGAAGAAGTAGATCATGTGAGAAGTGTTCTGGAGCGTGGTTGAAAAAGGGAACTGTTGTGATGTGAATCACAGATGACGCATCCGTTTATGAGGAAAGCTCACCAAACGGTTATGTATCCGGGATTACGGAGGAAAAAACTCTTGTAATTCCGGATACTTTGCTATATAGTAGAGTTACTGACAGGCAAGGCGGCAATCAGGCCGCGCAGAATCATTTCAGAAATACAGGAAGTCTGGTACATGATTTGGGAAAATGTGTACAGATTCCGGCATACATAAGAAGTTCACACCCGAATTCCGGGAAGATTCCAACAGGGGAAGAGATTGATAATTGAATTACGTAAGTGTTTGGCAGGCGGTAAGGTCCGTATTTTAGCAGTGCATGATTTAGGCACATGGCGAAGTGGGGTCAAGTGCCTGAAGCTGGCAGGCGAAAGGGGGGCTACTGTTCATAGGTAATATTCCGCGAGGTGTTTTTTGTGAACAAAGTTCACAGAAAACCCGAGGATTGCGGCGCGAAGCGTGTTACTGGGCACGGAGTGAACAGTAACCAAGGGGGAAAATAGCGGACAGAAATTTACGGAAACGCTTGACAAGAGAATGGATTTAAGATACTATGTACTACAGAAAGAAACGAACATAGGTTCGTATTTTTGAAAAAGAGATATTTATACAGTCCGTTTAATGGTTACAGCATCTGGGACTGTACTGATTATTAAGAACAGGAGAATTGAGATCATGATAAATGAAGAGAAGAGAAAAGCCCTGGAAGCAGCGCTGGGACAGATTGAGAAGCAGTATGGCAAGGGCTCTGTCATGAAGCTGGGAGAATCCAGTGCCAACATGCAGGTAGAGACCGTTCCCACAGGTTCCTTAAGCCTTGACATTGCTCTTGGCGTAGGCGGTGTGCCCAAGGGACGTATTGTAGAGATTTATGGACCAGAGTCCAGCGGTAAGACCACAGTTGCCCTTCACATGGTAGCTGAGGTGCAGAAGCGCGGCGGAATCGCAGGCTTCATTGATGCGGAGCATGCCCTGGATCCTGTATATGCCAAGAATATCGGCGTAGACATTGACAACCTTTATATTTCCCAGCCGGATAATGGCGAGCAGGCACTTGAGATCGCAGAGACCATGGTGCGTTCCGGTGCTGTTGACATTATCATCGTGGACTCTGTTGCAGCCCTGGTTCCAAAGGCTGAGATCGACGGAGACATGGGAGACAGCCACGTAGGCCTGCAGGCACGTCTGATGTCCCAGGCACTTCGTAAGCTGACTGCCATCATCAGCAAGTCCAACTGCGTTGTGATCTTTATCAACCAGCTTCGTGAGAAGGTGGGCGTTATGTTCGGTAACCCGGAGACCACCACCGGCGGACGTGCCCTGAAGTTCTACTCCTCCGTGCGTCTTGATGTGCGCCGGGTAGAGACCCTGAAGCAGGGCGGTGAGATGGTTGGTAACCACACCAGAATCAAGGTAGTGAAGAATAAAGTAGCTCCGCCATTTAAGCAGGCAGAATTTGACATTATGTTCGGTACTGGAATCTCTAAGGAAGGCGATATCCTTGACCTTGCCGCTGAGAATTCCATTGTGAACAAGAGCGGTGCATGGTACGCTTACGAGGGCAATAAGATCGGCCAGGGCCGTGAGAATGCCAAGCTGTTCCTGAAGGAGCACCCGGAGATCTGCGATGAGATTGAGCGCAAGGTGCGCATTCATTATAACCTGCTTCCAGGTGAGGAAGAGGAACAGCAGGAGACGAAGACTGCTGAAGCAGCATTGACAGCTGATGCTCCTGAGGAAGAAGAGGAATAAATGATGGCGTCTGTATCTGAAGAGCAGAAGAATGCCAGAAGGAAGGCAATGCTTCTCTTAGAACATATGGACCGCACAGAGAAAGGCCTGTCTGACCGGCTGCGTCAGGCAGGCTTTTCAGCAGAAGCTACAGAGGATGCCATGGAATATGTGCGCTCCTACGGCTATCTCAATGACCTGCGGTATGCCGAGAACTACATTTCCTTTCGGATGGGCACCAAGAGCCGCCAGAAGATCCTCCAGGAGCTCTCTGGTAAAGGAGTTGACCGTGCCACAGCCCTTGCAGCCTGGGAGGCAGCTGCCGAAGTGGAACAGCCCGACGAGCTGGCCGTCCTTCGCGCCACTGTCCAGAAGAAATGCCAGCCAGACTCCGCATTGGATGAGAAAGCCATGCGAAGGCTTCAAGGCTTTTTGCTCCGCAGAGGCTTTTCCTACGGAGACATCTCCCACGTACTGGATGAGATGCACATTACTTGTGAGAGAAATTCCTTTTTGTCAGAATGAGAGTTTTAAATCTTTTATTTTTATGGGCTCTTGGGAATGTGATGAAACTTGACGAAATTTAAATTCTCTTTTTCTGTAGAAAAGTGTTATATTTCTATGGAAAGGACTGGAAAGCCTTGATTTTACAGCGTTTCCAGACATGAAAGAAACCAAATAAATATAGTTTTATGACATTTTTATGACAAACAGCGGAAATTTTCTTGGATTTCAAGCAAGTTGGTATATTGATTTCAAGATTTGCATATGCTATAATGCCATTAGGCAAAAGAAATGATGAGTCCATGTGGACAAAAAGAGTGAAGCCCTCAGTACCGCGAATACTGAGGGGTTCTTCTTATTTTTTATGGTGGACAAGAAACCACCAGGCT
>OLRY01000585.1_pt1 | contig 45374 bp, 36 predicted proteins | sample 1672541 | NCBI WGS metagenome assembly OLRY01 (sample SAMEA3136697, study PRJEB25190) | human gut metagenome | biome: human gut; feature: human-associated habitat; material: faeces | place: Austria | collected 2013 | reverse complement strand
AAGAAAAACGTTGGAGTTCCTACGCCGTTTCTGTCAGAATGTCAATTTCAAGGCTTACCGTCTCTCGGAAAGCGGATGCAAAAGTAGGGCATATTACGATTCAATCCAAATATATCTATCACTTTTTCACCATATTTCTGAAACAATTTTGTAACTGGCTGATTGATAAGGATGTTGTAGAACATAAATTTGAAAGGAAGTATGAAAGGGGGTGGAAGGGGATACATTATATATATACGTGCGCGTAACATGTGCGCGCAGACGGAGGCGGGAAAGAGGGAGAATAGGGATAGCGGGTACGAGGAAAAGAAAAAAACAGGGGAAGAGGGGGCTGACAGGTAAGAAAAGAAAGATGAGCTCACCTACCACCTCCCCCCTACGGGGTACTCCTCCTCCCGGGAGAAGGAGAAATGAATAGAAATAGAAAGGGAGGGCATACAAAAAAAAGACGGAGCTCCTCACGAAACTCCGTACTCACAAGATGAAAAGGATTAAAAAAACAATATATACTGGTTAGATGAGGTATTAGTTATCAAGTTAGGTCTTTATTTCTTTTTGGAGAAGAGTAAATGCCAGAAAGAAGGCCAAATTTCAAATCGGCTACTGAGCGTAGACTTATAGTCTTCCACTATTTTCTGGTGCAACGAGTTCAAACGATCGGTAAGCTCTATCATTTTATCTAAATCAGCTTTTAGCTTAGCCTCCCACTGAACATGCAAATAATTCTCCTCCCGCAGATCATCATTCCTTTTTGCTAATCGGGAATTCTCCTGGTAAATCCAGTCTAAATGCCCTCTCGGAATTCGCTCAATAGTTTCATCATCAGGATAGGATTGTATCGATTTTAATTCAAGAGCTCTATCGAGTTCTTCAGTATCCACCAGCGGGTCCGGATCTTCAAAAGGATCCCTCCTTAAAGAAGAGATTGTCAAATAATTGAGCCGAATCCTTTCCCGGATTAACTCCTCAGTTACGCCGTATTTTTCGGCAGCTGCTTGTATAGAAAGCCAATTAGCCATATAGTGTTTGATTAAATAAGTTTCAAATCAACCCTATACGGCTATAATGGTTTATATTATAAAAGTACGGGGTCTTACTTCTTCCCCGTCAGTAGGTATGTGGAACCCGCAGCAAAGGAAGAGTAAGCCCGTACCAATAACTGATACAGGCTACGCTCATCCGACAGCTGCTAAATTTCCACATTTTACTGGCATCGGAAGAGGACATGTAAACCATGAAAGATATCACATGTCACGTGTTCAGTTGCAAAGATACGTTTTTTTTCACATTCAACAACAAAAGCATTCATTTGTTTCGAATTTCATCAAAAAAATATTCTCTAAAAACCGTTGAGTACCTATTCTTGTTTTCCTCAGTCAAACCAGCTTTTGCCATATTCATAGCGAGTATCCCTACCCTTCCACACTACCGAAACGCCCGATTCATCGGGGTTAGCGGGTGGAAGGGATATTTTCGGACAAAGAAATGACCGCATAATAATTCCCATAACGGCTACGTGAGCGGGAAAATCCCAATGGCGCCAACAATTGGGCAAACGCATTCGAATTAACTCCCCGCATGGCGGCCGGATTCTGTCTCTTCAAAACCTTGAAAATGTCTGCCGCGGAAAGGCGTTGCACCATTTCATCCCGATCTTCGGCTGTGGCAGGACGGAAACAGGCATAAAGCACTTCTTCCATTATGCTGCGACGCTGAAACATCTTATTATGCTCCTTCAATTCATGTTCTTCTTCTGCCGTAAACCAATATCGGGCACCCTTCAGAAGCTCCTGCTTCAACTGGGCATAGATTTGTTTGTGCACAATGCGGGAACAATCTATCTTCCCCTTCACTTCCACACAAAGAAAACGCCGGCTTCCCGTAGGATCGGATAATAAATCGAAACGGTTGCTTGTGCCTATGAAAGAGGCGATACGCGGCAGGTTGCGATAGTTTCTCTGATAGGCTTTACAAAGGTTCAGCTCCGCCATCTGCATCAGATTCTTCAGCAAAGGCATTTTAGAAGCGGGATATTTATCGAACTCGTCGAGATTCAGCAGACCCATTTCCGACATTTTGCGGGTAACGTTTCCTTTTGAAGTCAACTCCACTTCATCCGAATAGTAACGTGACAGGGCTTCAGGCATTAAACTCTTGCAAAAGGTAGATTTCAAACAGCCTTGTTCCGTACTGATAAGGATAGGAGCCACACTGTTAGCATGCTTTCCCGTTATGCCCAGCCATTGCGCAGTAAGGGCAAGCAGCCATATATGGAAGTGTTTTATCCACAATGGATCAGAAGAAACACGGTGCGCCAATGCTTCGAGACGGTCAATACCATCCCAGGCCGGAAGTTCGTCCAGATACAGAAGGAAAGGATGATAACCGGGTACACTGGTAGAATAGAGATAACGACTGATGTCTTTATCCCAACAGGCAATGCCCCGTGCATGCGCTTCGAGGCAGAAAGAATTCAGTTCCCGCCTGCCCACAGGTGCAAAAGGTTCTCCTCTCCCATCTGCCGGACGGTATTCGGTTTCTTCCGTCAGCAAATTATAACGAAAATCGTAGGTAGATTGCAGGAAGCGGTTTACCTGATCCGTCAGACTAACCGGCACGTTCTTTACACGTTCCGCAACAGGATGGTTTGTGGAACGTGTAACGGTAATATCCGTGTGCTCCACAATAGATTCCGGCTGATTTGCCAGCACTTTTTTTTCTTCTCTCCAACTTTCAAAAAAAGAGGTAATGAATCGCATTAATTTTGTCTTCATAATTCTGTTACTATTTTAGTGATTAATGCTACGAAGTTAGCATCATAAAAGGCCTGTTTGCAAACGTTTCAGAGAAATCCGTTCAACTAATCAGCGCTAGTAAAGCAGGTATATATTGTTGTGATTTCACATATGGGATCATCGTCTTTTGCATAAGGCATCCGCAGCGTTTGATTATAGTCAGCAGGCTTGCTGATTACTGTCAGCAAGCTTGTTGATTGCAATCAGCAAGCCTGCCGACTATAATCAAACGATATGAATGGTCCGTTCAAAATTTGCTCTTCCCTTATATATATGGTACATTTGCATCATCAATTGTAAAACGACAAGCAATGGCAATACTTTTTGAATGGTATGAGACTCCGGTACCGAACAATGAAACGGACGAAACTGAGAAAACAACAATCCATGCACGCATCACCCTCAATGGAAAAGTAGGAACCGACGAAATCCGCCGAAAAATACAGAAACGCAGCTCGCTGACTGAAACTGATGTGTCGGCGGTGCTCGACGCGCTTTCTCATGTGATGGGCGAGGAATTATCGGAAGGGCGGCAAGTACATCTGGATGGTATCGGCTATTTCTACCCCACACTGAAAAGTGAAAAAGGAATCACGAGGGAGACGGACCGGAAAAATGAAAAGGTGAGATTGAAAGGTATCAAGTTCCGTGCCGACCGTGCGCTGAAGGACGAGGTGGGCAACGTGAAACTGAAAAACTTCAGGCACAGCGGGCACTCCGGTAAACTGTCCGATGTAGAGATAGATATGCGGCTGAAAGCGTATTTTGCAGAACACCAACTGATGACACGTGCCGATTTCCAGCGTATATGCGGCTTTATGCGGTCGAAAGCTGCGGAGCACCTGAAACGGCTGAATGCGGAAGGAAAGATAGAAAATATAGGAAGGAAGACGCAACCGATATATGTGCCGGCGGCAGGATATTATGGAGTCAGCCGGGAGCGGCTCGTAACGAGATAAGTCAGCAAAAAGAACACCCTTCCACACGCTATGCCCGATGAATAAAGGGACGCAGCGGTGTGGAAGGGGGTATATGTTATTCTTCTATTACTTTACACACCTGTTCGCAAATGCTCTTCATTCCTTTTATGGAGGGATGCCCCCACTGTTTGTCAATATCGCGCAGGCGGATATTGGTTACTCCGTAATGGCGGCAGATTTCATCCATAGAAGTGGTTACATCTTCCGACAGTTCGGTGTTCGTGATATTATAGATTCGGGTATCCGGATAGCGCTTAGTCAGATAGTCCATCAGTCGGCAGAAGGCAGGACGGAAGCTGTAAAGATCGGCTTTAGTCCAATCTGCATACTGGTAGCTGCCGACAGGGGCTTTCGCCCAACTGTCGTTCGTACCGCCAAAGACCAGGAGAACATCAGGATTACCCAGGTTGTCCATACGCGTTACGAAGGAACGGTCCGAGTAATCCGCCTTCTCATAACCGGTGTGGCAAACGGTTGAACCGGAATAGGAATTATTACGCTCCATCTGATAACCGTGCTCATTGATAAGAAGATACCACCAGGTATCCTCCACCCGCTTCACATCATTCTCTCTCTTTTCTTCCGGTACGCCATACCAACAGAGGTTGGTGTCGGGAGTGACATAACCGTAATATGTAGAATAAGAGTCTCCAAGGATGGAGAGTTTCTTTTGGGCAAAAGAAACTGAAACCGAAGTGAAGAGAATCGCTACAAATAATAAGAAAGAGTTGCGTTTCATGATAAATGTATTTTTTGTATGCAAATGTATTGAAAATAATTCATAGGTACAGCCATACTAAACTTTCTTTCTGCACAACACAATAAGGATTGTTGTAGTAATATCTCCTGCCGCCACAGCAAGCCAGATGCCCGTCACTCCCAACCATGCAGGAAGTACGAAGAAGAACAAGACCGGCAATATGCCACGCAGCAACGTAAGCCTCATTGCCAGGTTAATACGTTCAATACTGGTATAATACCCTATTGTGATTACATTTATCCCGAAAAAAATGTAATCGACAGCAAACAGAGGCAGACCGGCAACCGCATACTGCCAGGCATGACTTGTCCGGTCCGGCAAGAACAGAGAAACGATATCACCGGAGAAACAGACAAACACTCCACTAATCACCAAAGCAAACACAACAGCGGAAATAATGCATAAACGCAACGCTTTATTGGAGCGCAATAACTGTCCGCAACCATAATTGTAACTGACAATGGGTTGTGCCGACTGAACCATAGCGTTAAACACCATGAAAATAATAGGGAACAGATAGCAGACAATGCTATAAGCCGCTACCCCATCCGTTCCGAGATGGCTCATAAACACATAATTGCCTGCAATAGCCATGACAGCAATCGTTATTTCACTCAAACAGGATGAAACACCCAGTTTCAGCATATACCATGTATTCCTCAGTGTCAGGCGGATGCTCTTGATACTCATCTTCAACCTGGCAAACCGAACCGATACGGAGGGACGAAGCAGATAACCCAAGAGTAAAAGTGTTCCCACCAATTCTCCCAAATCAGTGGCGATAGCAGCACCGAACAATCCCCACTCAAAAATAAAGATAAAGATATAATCGAGCAAGATATTGACAACAGTAGCCGCCAGCATAGCCCACATGGCAAAGTTAGGATTCGTCAGGCGTACAAAGAACGGCAATGCCACCAGTAAGACCGTGGACGGAATGGATATGGAGAACCAAAACAGATATTCCGCTGACAATTCCGTCAGATACCCTTCGGCTCCTAATAAGGTTACTACAGTTTCGGGGAACACTGTCAATAGTATTCCCATAATGATACTGACAATCGTCAGCATGACGATTGACTGCGTGACATTGATATTAGCGACCACCAATTTGCCACGAGACAGATTAATGGAAGCAAGAATTCCTCCACCCATACCGAACATCAGTCCTAACCCGGCCGCTATCATAAAAATAGGCGCCGCAATATTCACCGCGGCAATGGCATCACTACCTATTCCGCGTCCTACGAATATCCCGTCGACAACAGTGAACAATGCGGATGATACCATACCCAGCAACGTGGGGAAGAGTTGTTTTGTAAACAACTTACTCACACTCATGTTTTTGAAGTCCAAATTATCCCTTTGCATATCTCATTGTTTAAAAAAAAGCGGGGCAAAGGTAGGCTTCATAAATTTGCTGATACTTAACAAATGGTAATTAAAACATTTGCATTATCTTTGTCTCTCAATACATTATATAAGTAGTTGAATTATGAAAACTTCTCTCAACATTTTCCTCCTATTCCTGATCCTGTGTGCCTCATGCGGCAGCCGGAAAGCGAACGACAACAAGGAAACGGCAGTCCAGGCAGACACCGTAAAAAAATTCACGCTCCCCCTTATACCAGCCATGCTGAACACTCCCGAATTGCGTGCGGACTATCTGGTACGGCACTATTGGGACAATATGGATTTTACCGATACCACTTATATCAACCTTCCGGATGTTACGGAACAAGCATGGGTGGACTTTATAGATATCCTGAAGATAGTGCCGGACACTACTGCGATAACTGCCATAAAGCAAATGTATAAGATGGCAGATCAGAAGAAAGTCGTATTCTTCTATTATACGGACTTAGCAGAAAAATATCTGTATGATCCGAATTCTCCGATGCGGAATGAAGAATTTTACATTCCGGTACTGGACGCCATGCTGGAAAGTAAAGTATTGAATGATACGGAGAAAATACTTCCGCAAGGACGCCGGGAACTGGCTGAACAGAATCGTATCGGAAGGCCGGCAGAAGATTTCACCTATACACTGCTGTCCGGAAAAAGCGGTACGCTCTACGGAGTGAAAGCAAAATATACGCTGCTGTTTATCAACAATCCGGGATGTCATGCTTGTGAAGAAGGCATAGAAGCACTGAAACAGGCGCCTGCCATCAACAAGGAGTTTGCAGCAGGAAGTTTAAAGATACTGGCTATTTATCCGGATGAAGATAAGGAAGAATGGGAAAGACACCTACCGGATTTCCCCAAAGAATGGATAAACGGGTATGATAAAAAACTCGTTATAAAGGAAAAGAATCTGTATGACCTGAAAGCGATACCTACCCTGTATCTATTGGATAAAGACAAGAAAGTACTGCTGAAAGATGCAACGGTGGCACAGATTGACCAGTACCTGAATAAGTGATCACTAAAAATATCCCCTCTCACCACTCCACTTCGTGAAGGATAAAAGGGGATGAAGAAACGAGAGAAGAGAGAGTATATGATTTATTCTTTATTCCCTGCCACCACCTAAGGCTTGGTAGAGATTGATAATTCCCTGTATCTCATCGAAGCGGTCGGCTATCTGCGTCAGTTGGGCGGAGAGCAACGATTGCTGGGCGGTAAGTACTTCCAGATAAGTGGAGTTGCCATGTTTCATCAACAATTGCGTGCTGCGCACTGCAGTTTCCAATGAAGTGATTTGTCCGTCGCGCAACTCTGTTTTACCGCGGGCCACCTGCACTTGGGTAAGGGCATTATTCACTTCACTTCCTGCATTCAGCAGAGCCTGCTGGAAAGAAAGTTTAGCTTCTTCCTGTTGGGCTTTGGCTATTTTCAACTGTGCCATGTTCAATCCTTTATTAAATAAAGGTTGTGTCAGCGAACCAACTGCGGAGAGTAACAGCTTACCCGGGTTGATAATCATGCTTCCGGCAGAATTTGTCCAACCTGCCGTACCTCCCAAAGTAATGGAAGGATAAAAGGCTGAACGTGCCGCATTGGTACTATAAAAGGCCTGTGCCAGCGAGAGCTCCGCACTCTTCACGTCGGGACGACGGGAGAGTAACTGCAAAGGTACGCCAACGGTAAGTTCTTCCGGAAAACTTTGTCCCTGTAGCTTTCCACGTTCGATGGCGTCGGGCACATCACCCAGTAAAATAGAAAGTGAATTCTCTACTTCACGGATTTGCTGTTTAAGGTCGAGCAAAGAGGCTTCTACCATATAACAGTTTGCTTCGGTCTGGGCTACTCCGGCCTCATCTGTCATACCTGCTGCTTTCATGGCACGCATTGTCTTCACGCTCTCACGCCACTTGGCGGCAGTTTCGGCAGAGACGTTGTATTGTGCATCGAGCATTAATAAGGTATAATACATATTTGCCACATTGGCTATCAACGAAGTAGTGACAGCTTGTTCGTACTCCAGGCTCTGAAGGTACAAAGCTTTCGCACGGCGTTTCGCATTGGTCAGTTTACCGAAAATATCAATTTCCCAACTGGCGGATGCTATGCCGCTATACGTCCAGGAACCTTTTGATTTATCAAAGCTACTGACACCTCCCTGCGGAGTCAACATAAAAGAAGGCAGATAGGCCAGGCGGGCGGATGACAGAGTGGCTTCCGCTTCTTTGATACGCCACTGAGCGGACTGCAAGTCGGTATTTCCTTGCAGTGCATGCTCAATGAGAGATTGTAGTTGCGGGTCGGTAAACAACTCGCGCCAGGAGAGAGAGGCGATAGAGGTGGTGTCTTCCACCTCTACATCCTGCCCGTAAAGTCCGTCGGTCTTGACTTCGGGACGTTCATATTTGGTGTAGATGCCGCAACTACTCAACAGCAAGGCTGCGACAGCTAAAGTGATGATTTGTTTCTTCATTTTTCTTTTGATTGATGTTCTTCTATTTCTTTCTTACTCACTTCCATCTCCTCCTCAATCTGCCAGTCTTTGGTAGGCATGGACTGAGCCGGACGCAGACGTTCCTGCAACCACTGGAAGGTGACAAACAAAGCCGGAACGATGAAAAGCAATGCCAGTGTACCGATGGTCATACCACCTACTACACCTGTACCCAACGAACGGTTACCGTTAGCACCTACTCCGGTAGCTACTACCAGCGGGAACAGACCGAAGATCATGGTAAGTGCCGTCATCAGGATAGGACGAAGACGGGCTTTGGCTGCGCTGACTGCGGAAGCAATCAATCCCATGCCTGCTTTTCGGCGCTCGGCAGCATATTCCGTCAACAGAATGGCTGTCTTGGCAAGCAAACCGATCAACATAATCAAACCTGTTTGCAGATAAATGTTATTCTCCAATCCTGCTATCTTGGCAAACAAGAACGTACCCATCAAACCTACCGGAACCGCAAGAATAACTGCAAACGGAACGATGAAGCTTTCATAAAGCGCACTCAGGATAAGATAGATCATCAGAATACAGATGCCGAAGATAATGACCGTCGTACCACTCTGCTGGTTCTCTTCACGTGTGATACCACCGAAGTCATAACCATACCCTTTCGGCAGGCTGATTTCCGCTGTCTCTTTCACGGCACGGATGGCATCACCCGTACTATATCCCTCGGCAGGCATGGCATTCACAGCTATGGAGTTATACATATTGAAGCGACTCAATGTCTCGGCACCATAACTGCGGGTCAGCGTAACGAACTGGCTCAGCGGAGCCATCTCACCGTTTGCCATCCGAACAAAGGTGTTGTGCAGTGAAGTCTCATCCATGCGGTATTCCGGACCGGACTGTATCATAACCCTATATACCTTTGAGAAACGGTTGAAGTTGGATACATACTGTCCGCCATAGTAGCCCGAAAGTGTAGAGAGCACTGCATCCGGAGTAATGCCGGCACGCTTACATTTGGCAGCATCTACTTCTACAGTCCATTGCGGATAGCGCACATCGAAAGTAGAATAGGCCATGGAGATTTCGGGACGCTGGTTCAAAGCACCCAGGTATTGCTGGGTAGTCTGGAAGAAGGTATTCACATCCGTGCCCAACTTATCCTGTACATTCAGGTCGAGTGCATTACCCATACCATAACCCGGAATCATACCCGGAGCAATTGCAAAGATTGTGGCATCCTTGATATCTGCCGTGCGGGCATAAATCTGTCCGATGACAGCCTGCACCTGATCTTCTTTCTTTGTACGTTCATCCCAAGGTTTCAGCTTCACTACAATCATACCGAAGGTATTTCCCTGTCCGGAAAGCAAGCCGTAGCCGGTTACTTTCTGAATATGAAGTTTCTGCGGAATAGCCTCCAAGCGTTCTTCCACACGAAGCATAATATCGTCCGTAGTCTTCAGTGAGCTACCCGGAGCCGTGCTTACATTGACGAACAATACACCCTGGTCTTCATCAGGCACCAAACTGGTCTTCGTAGAGTTCATCAGGAGTACCAACACTACCACTGAGCAAACCAGCAATGACCATGACAACCAGCGACGCTTGATAAAGAATAATACCACATTCTTATACTTATTCACCACCACATCGAAAGCCGCATTGAACGAATTACGGAAACGGGCGGCAAAATTATTCTTCTGCGTGCCATCTTCATTAATATAAGGTCTCAGCAGCAGAGCGCAAAGAGCCGGGCTCAGCGTCAAAGCGTTAACGGCTGAAATACCTACCGCAACCGCCATCGTCAGACCGAACTGCGTATAGAACGTACCGGACGTACCACTCATAAACGATACAGGAATGAACACCGCCATAAATACCAGTGAAGAGGTGATAACCGCATTACTGATACCTTTCATAGCGTCGATACTTGCCATATAAGAAGACTTATACCCGACATCGAACCTCGACTGTACCGCCTCGACGACGACTATGGCGTCATCCACCACCGTACCGATCACAAGCACCAATGCAAACAGTGTAATCAGGTTGATACTGAATCCGGCAACGGACATAAAAGCGAAGGTACCTACCAGTGACACGATGATGCCCACCAACGGAATCAATGTGGAACGGATGTCCTGCAAGAATACATACACCACCAAGATAACGAGAATGATAGCCTCGATCAAAGTCTTTACTACTTCATGGATAGAAGCGAACAGGAAGTCATTGGAACTCATCATCTGTGTCAGTTCCACACCTTTCGGCAGGTCTTTACGTACTTCGTCCAGCAGATTGTCAATGTTCTGGTTTACTTCCGTTGCATTGGAGCCGGCCGTCTGGAATACCATACAGGAAACACCATTGTGACCGTCCATACCACCTTTGTAGGCGTAGCTGTCCTTACCCAGTTCCACATCTGCAATGTCTTTCAACTTCAACACTTCACCGTCTTCCGTAGAACGGATTACGATTTCACCAAATTCCTCGGGTGTAATCAGACGGCCTTTATACTTCATAGTATATTGATAGGTTTCGTCCGAATTTTCACCGAACGAACCGGTAGCCGATTCTATATTCTGCTCAGCAAGCGCTGCCGTCACGTCAGACGGAATCAGTTTGTACTGTGCCATCACATCAGGCTTCATCCAGACACGCATACTGTAGTCACCACCCATAATCATCATATCGCCCACACCTGCAATACGCAGCAACTGCGGTTTCAAGTTGATACTCATATAGTTGGCAAGGAAGTTTTCATCATACGAATTATCGGGACTATGCAATGAAAACATCTGTAAGATACTGGTCTGGCGCTTCATAGTCGTCACACCTACCTGGGTTACTTCTCCCGGAAGCTGTCCGGTAGCTCTGGATACACGGTTCTGCACATTAACCGCAGCCATATCCGGGTCGGTTCCCTGTTTGAAATAGACAGTGATGGATACCGAACCGGCATTGGTAGCGGTAGACGTCATATAGGTCATGTCTTCCACACCGTTGATAGCTTCTTCCAACGGAGCGATAACACTCTTCTGCAAAGTTTCCGCACTGGCACCGTAGTACGTGGTGCTTACCATAACGGTAGGCGGAGCAATATCGGGATATTGTTCGACGGGCAGGGTAAACAACCCGATGATACCCAGAATGACAATCGTTATAGAAATGACCGCCGAAAATACCGGGCGTTCAATAAATGTTCTCAGATTCATGGATTAATCCTCCTTTGTTTGTTGATTAGCGGTTTCTTGTGTTGCAGAGGATGCTGCCTTAGCTTGAATAGGTGTACCTTCGCGCAATAACCCTACGCCTTCAGCCACAATTACATCACCCACATTCAAGCCCTTGTCTACGATATACTCTTTTCCACCATTTACACGGGTCACCTCCACCGGGGCAGACTGCGCTTTACCATCTACTACTTTAAATACGAACACTTTATCCTGCACTTCATAAGTAGCCGCTTGCGGAACAACGATACAGTTCCGTTTTTGAACAGGGACCACTACATTGCCGGCTCCCCCACTCTGTAACAATCCTTCTTTATTCGGGAATACGGCACGCAGACTGACAGTTCCGGTAGAAGTATCGATAACCCCACTGATTGTTTCAATCTTACCTTGCGAAGGATAGGTGGATTTATCATTCAAAATCAGTTCAATAGCAGGCATTTCCTCCAATGCTTTACTCCTGGAACCGTAGCGGCGCGTCATATCCAGCAACTGGTTTTCTGTCATCGAGAAGTAAACGTACATATCGGAATTATCAGAAACCGTAGTCAACGGTTTAGGCAGGCTGGCACTAACCAAAGCGCCCACACGATAGGGCAGAGTGCCTACAACACCGTCGGCAGGACTTTTCACTTCCGTATAAGAAAGGTTATTGGCGGCACTTACACGTTGCGCTTCCGTCTGCGCCAATTGCGCTTTCGCCGTCAGCAGGTTATTATAAGATGTCTGCAAATCGAACTCGGAAATCACGTTTTGGGCAAACAATTCTTTTTTACTGTCATACGTCAGTTGAGCCGTAGCTACACTTGCACGCGCCGCTTCCACATTGGCTTCCGCAGTCTGCAAAGCCGCACGGTAAGGCACTTGGTCAATAATAAACAAGACTTGTCCTTTGCGAACTGCCTGACCTTCTTCCACACAGAGTTTAGTCAGGAAACCTGATACCTGCGGGTAAATGTCAATGTCTTGTCTTCCCCGGATACTTGCTGAATAGGTCGTTTGCAATTCCTTGTCGGATGTCGTGATTCTCATCACCTCATACTCAGAACTGGTCTGCACGGTAGGAGCCTGTCCGCATGCTACCAATGTTACTCCACAAATGAATGTCATCATTTGTCTAATCAATCTCTTCTTTGTTGTCATACTACAATCTTTTTAAAAACATCTTTTGTTATGTCGGCGGCAAAGGTATGCCGTTTTTGAACAACAACTTGTTTCATTTGTCGCACTCCTTTGTTCATTTTCGGAACGGTTTGCTTAACATTCCAAAAAGAACTTCTACCTTTGTTCCAACAAAACTTTAAAAAGATAAAGTATGAATCCATTATTAACTACGAAAGCAGAAACCTTCAGATCCGGGAGCGATAACCTGGAGTTTTACCACAACCGACTCGTCAAATTAACGAATGGAGTCCTTTTATTCTGTTCCGGCGGAGAAGCGGAAATCACCATAGATCTGGAGAAGCATCACATTATACCGAATACGAACATTATATTATTGCCCGGCTCTATTCTTTCGCTCAGATCGGCCAGCCCGGACTTCCAAATACACTATTTCGCTTATTCGGGCGAGATGATGAAGGTCGCCTGTTTCCGACTGGACCCGGCATTCATCCATTTCATGAAAGAAAACTCCTGTTATACACATACCAGACTCGAAACCATACGCCCCATCCTGAGAATGATAGAGGCAAGCGCCGCCATCTATGCCGACAAGGAAAACCAGTTCCGCGAAAGTATTGCCCAGAACCTGCTTCAGATATTCTTTCTGGATACTTATGATAAGGTGCAGCGATACTTCACCAAAGAGCAATTGGAAGGAGGGAACCGGAAAGGACAACTGTTCAAAAAGTTCATTCACCTGGTACACACCAATTGTACCGCACAACGGGATGTAGCCTTTTATGCCGAGCAACTTTGTATTTCTACACGTTACCTTTCCGCTATTACTAAAGAGGTAGGTCAGATTTCCGCTAAAGAAATCATCGATGAGTTCCTCACATTGGAAATCAAAGTCGCCCTACAATCCACCAACCTCTCACTGAAAGAGATAGCCGACCGGTATAATTTTCCCGACCAGTCGTTCTTCGGACGGTACTTCAAGAAGCATACGGGAATATCACCGAAAGAATACAGAGCTAAAAGAATATGATAGATAGGAGACAATTGTATTGACGCAAATCAACAACAAATAAACGCATACTGACGCATATCAACAAACGCAAACGGCTTAAATTTGCAGCGAACAATTAAAAAGCGAACCGCAAATTTAATACCGTATGCTGAAAGTACTGCTATTATCCGATTTTACCAGCGCGTACAGCCGCCTTTTATTAAAAGGTTTCCTGCGATATTCCATGGAAGTGGGCAACTGGCGCTTTTATCGAATTCCATTGAGCCGTGAAGACTTCAATGACGAAAAAGCAATCGAAACAGTCATTGATATTGCTCAGCGTTGGGGAGCGGATGCCATCATGGGACAGCTGTCCGAAGTAAATACCGAACGGCTGCGCTCCATAGGCATCCCTGTCATCCTGCAAAACTACACCAACCGTGTGGACGGCATATCCAATATTACCGGTGATTACTACGGCACCGGTGAAATGGCCGCCAACTACTTCTTGCGGAAAGGTTACACTAATTTTGCTTTCTACGGCACCAGTGATACAATCTGGTCACGCGAACGTGAAGAGGGTTTCTGTACCCGCCTTGCCGAAGTAGGGCAGCATGCCTATATCTATAATGAAGAGAGCAATATCCGGTATGGCTCCACTTCCGACCAGCAGACCCTCCAAGCCTGGTTGCAGCAACTCCCCCATCCCACAGCCTTGTTTGCCTGCGACGACGTATTCGCCTTACGCATAACCGAAGTCTGCGGTATCAGCAACATTCAAGTCCCCCAGAATCTGGCTGTTTTGGGAGTGGATAATGACGAAATACTCTGCAATATGTCCGACCCTCCCCTTTCTTCCATCATGCTGGATGTAAAGAATGGCGGATATCAGGCAGCCAAACTGCTGCACAGCATTGTGAAAGATAGACAACTGCCGCAATTCAATATCGTTATCAATCCCATCCGTATTGAACGCAGAAAGTCAACAGAAGGATACTCGGTAAGCGACAAACTGATCCTTGATGCCCTGAAACTTATTGAGGCGGAGAACAACGGACTTATCAGCATCACAGAAATACTGAACCGCCTTTGTGTTTCACGCCGTGTACTGGAAAAACATTTCCGTAAGGAAGTCGGCATTTCCATTTACCAATATATACTGGATTACCGCACTTCCTGTTTCGCCGAGAAACTGTTAACCTCAGACCTGCCCATCATGGATATAGCCTTTGAACTGGGTTATGAAGATTACATCAATCTTACCAAATCCTTTAAACGAATCTATCAGATGACTCCAACCCAATATAGGAATTACTATAAGTACGGGAAAACAACCACTATTATTAACCCTAATAACCAATGAGAAACAGTGAGAAATTTTATTCTTTTACCTAACTCGTCAGGAAAGAACACTTCAATGCGAAGTATCTTCCTCATTGTATGTATGTGCTGTAGCTTGATTACTCTGGCTCAAAGCAATTTCAAGGTATCCGGTATCGTTATCGGAGTAGACAAAGAACCCATTATCGGGGCTACTATTCAAGACAAAAGCAACCAGACAGGTGTCATTACCGATGTAGAAGGACGCTTTACCATCAATGCTTCTTCGCGCAACGCCGTGTTACGCGTCGGCTATATCGGAATGAAATCAGAAGAAATCAAAGTAGAAGGACGTTCCCAAATCACCATCATCCTTCAGGAAGAAGCCGTGAAGATAGACGAAGTGGTAGTGACCGCCCTCGGCATCAAGCGTGAAGCCAAAGCTTTAGGTTACGCCGTATCTTCCGTAAACAATGACGCACTGACAGCCGGTAACGAGCAGAATGTAATGTCTGCCATCTCGGGTAAAGTAGCCGGTGTGGATATCTCTTCCACAACAGCAGGCCCTTCCGGTTCCACACGCGTCATTATCCGCGGTAATTCCCAGCTGACAGGTTCCAACCAGCCCCTATATGTCATCGACGGTATGCCGGTGGACAATACGGAACTGGAAGGTGCAGGCAAATGGGGTGGTTACGATTATGGTGACGTATTGTCCTCCCTCAACCCGGATGATATTGAAAACATTTCTATCCTGAAAGGCCCGTCAGCTTCCGCACTTTATGGCTCCAGAGCTTCCAACGGTGTTGTCCTCATCACCACTAAGTCCGCCCAGAAGAAAAAGGGTATAGGTGTGGAGTTCTCATCCAACCTGAGCATTGTTAAATTGCTGACCGGCTTCGACGATTACCAGCGCGTCTACGGTCAGGGCCGCGACGGACGTCCCTCTATGTCCGGTCAGTCGGCATCGACCACTTCACAAGTGGCTTGGGGTGGAAAGTTAGATCCCAACATGGATGTACATATCTATAATGATGAGATACGGAAGTATAGTAATGTGAACAACAACATCCTGAGTTTCTTCGATACCGGTATCACTACCACCAATGCCGTTGCCTTCAGCAAGACCAATGACTTGTCGGCTTTCCGTGTATCCGTATCTGATATGCGCAACTGGGATATCGTGCCCGAATCGGAACTGAGCCGTACCAGTGTCTCCTTTAAAGGAAACACCCAGCTTTCCAAACGCCTGACCGTAGAAGCACAGGCCACTTACAGTTACGAATCCGTGCAGAACCGTCCCGCCTTGTCCGACAGTCCGAGTAATCTTGGTAATGCCCTGATAGGTATCGCACCGAGTTTTGACCAGAAATGGTTATCCAGTAACTACAAGGACGAAACCGGACGTTACAATGACTGGAACGGTGACAAATACCGCATCAACCCCTACTGGGTAATCAATGAAATGAGCAATAAGTCCAAGCGCGACCGCCTCATCGGACAGGGACGCCTCTACTATGCATTCACCGATTATCTGAAAGCCAGCTTCAAAGCCGGTCTGGACTCCTACACCTTCCGCTTCACCGATTTCACTCCGATGTATACCCCCGGATTTACCGATGGAATGATGAAGGAAATGACCAACAACGTGATGCAGTACAACTTCGAGATGATGCTTCGTTTCCAAAAGCGTTTCGGTGATTTCGATGTATCGGCTTTCGTCGGCGGCAATGTGATGCGCTATGAGTACGAATCCATGATCCAGACCGGACAAACGCAGGTAATCCCCGATTTACAGGACATCACCAACTATTCCAGCATAGAAACCGAACATGCCCTGGTGCGTAAAGCCGTGCGCTCCCTGTTCGGACAGGTCAGCCTGGGTTACAAAGAGTTTGCATACCTCGATGCAACGTTCCGTAATGACGTGTCGTCCACTCTAAGTCCCAAGAACCGTTCTTATTTCTATCCTTCGGTTTCGGGAAGCTTGATATTCTCCAACCTCTTTGAGCACAAAGAATGGTTCACCTTCGGTAAGTTGCGTGCTTCATGGGCTAAAGTAGGTGGTGACACAAGCCCCTATCAGCTTCAATTGGAATACGGCCTGAAACCTTATACCAATAAAGGAACTTCCCTGGGCTACATCACTTCCGGTTCCGTGCCTAATGCCAACCTGAAACCGACCTCGACTTACTCTTTCGAATTAGGTATGGATGTGCGTTTCCTGGATAACCGCCTGGGACTGGACTTTACTTATTACCAGCAGATAACCAAAGACCAGATCCTGTCATTGCCGGTTTCACAATCTACCGGATACAGCCGTGCCATGATCAATGCCGGTGAAATTTCCAACAAAGGTATCGAAGCTTCCCTGTCACTCGTACCGGTGAAAACCAAAAATTTCACCTGGGATGCCAATATCAACTTCGCCAAGAACTATAATGAAGTAGTGAAACTGCACGAAGACGTGAAAGACTTTGAACTGGCAGCCGCCCGCTGGGCCAACGCCTTCATCTACGCAAGCGAAGGACAACCTTACGGTGTCATCGTAGGTAAGAAACTGAACCGTACAGAAGCCGGCGAAGTGATTTATGAAAACGGTCTGCCTACTTTCGACGATAAAGTATCCGTGTTAGGGAACGGCAACTACGACTTCACTTTAGGTTTCCGCAATGCTTTCTCTTACAAGAACTTATCTATGAGTGTACTGGTAGATATGAAATTCGGTGCGGACGTTTATTCCATGAGTAAGATGCAGTCGCACGTAAACGGTACTTCCAAAGAAACCCTGGAAGGACGCAAAGGCTGGTACGCCTCCGAACAAGCCCGCCTGTCGGCCAACGTGGATGCCAAAGACTGGACACCGACCGGAGGTTATGTAGGTAAGGGAGTAAAAGCCGTAACCGATGCCGACGGTAACGTAAGCTATGTGCCCAACGATGTGTACGTAGATCCCGCCAAATACTGGCAGGCCTTGCAGAACTCTTCCCCCGAACCGTTCATCTGCGACAACTCTTTCGTGAAACTGCGTGAAGTATCACTCTCTTACTCATGCCCCAAGAAGTGGTTCGTACATACTCCTATTGAGTCCGTCACCCTCTCGGCTTACGGTCGCAACCTGCTGCTGATCTATTCAAAAGTAGACAACATCGACCCTGAATCTTCTTACAACAACGGTAACGGACAGGGCTTCGAGTATGGCTCATTACCTTCACGCCGCACCTTCGGCTTCGGCATCAATGTCAAATTCTAAAATGCATACCAACATGAAAAATATAAAATGGAGTTCCTTATTTATCGGCCTCATCTGCCTGTGCAGCTGTGTAGACCTGACTGAACTGAACGAGAATCCGACCAAGGCAACCAGCATATCCCCGCATCTGCTGATTCCGACCATACAATTGACTCATTCGCAATACATGCAGAACACCATCCGCTACTTTATCTATCCGGGGGCATTCGTCAACCACTGGATTGGTGGCTGGAGTATGCAGGAGTACGGCGGAAAAGCCAAAAAGAACATTGCCTACATGGAACGCCTCTGGGTAGCCTAATATCCGATATACCCAAATAAAAGAAACAAAGAGCCAACAATCTGCAAATATATTTCTCGTTATTAGGTAGTTATATTTTTAAGTCAATTCTCTTAAATTCTCGAAAAATCTCATTTTAGACGCATTTTTTGTTACCCGTTTTTGTTTCTTGTTACCGGGAAAACGCTATATTTGCAGCGTGATAATAATTTGAAATTTCTACAATGTCAGGCAACGGAAACAAAGATACACAAAAATCGCCAATCAAGATACGGTTCAAGGCGATGAAGAACGGGTATCAGTCCATTTATCTGGACTGTTACCACGACGGGCGTCGCAGTTACGAGTACCTGAAACTCTACCTCGTGCCGGAAACGGACGACAAGGCCGCGCGTCAGAATGCAGCCGCCATGCGCAAAGCCGAGGCAACCCTCAAAGACCGGCTGCGTGAGTTGAAGAAACTGCCGTCCTCCAGCAAACGGCTCGTGCAGGAAAGCGTACCGCAAACCGACCTTACCCTGTCGGGGTGGCTCGCACGATTCAAGAAGATACAGCGAAGCCGGGGCGTGAAAGACCTTTACGCGATAGACAGGCTTTGCAGCATCATTGCCGACATGGGAAACAGCGATGTAAAACTCAAGGCCGTAGACAAGGATTTCTGTCTGTCGTTCATGGAATACCTGAAAACGGGTTACAGGACGGCAGACGGCCGGTTGCTCAAATCCAAAACCGTATTCAACCACCAATGCACCTTGATAACCGCCCTCAATGTCGCCGTCCGCGAGGGACTTATACCCTCCAACCCGATGAACAAACTGTCGCGTCACGAGCGGGCAAAAACGAACAGAGGGAAAAGAGAATACCTGACTGTCGACGAGGTAAAAGCCCTTATAGCGACCCCCTGCCGGCGGGAGGACATCAAATGTTCTTATCTTTTCGCCTGCAACTGCGGTCTGCGGCTGGGCGATGTAAGAAAGCTGAAATGGGGCGACATCACGAAGGACGGGGACAAATGGATGTTGTCGGTGGTGATGAACAAGAGCGAGAAGCCCGTACATATCCCGTTGGGCGTGCAAGCCCGCCGATGGCTGCCGGAGCGCAGGGGCGCAGATACCGACAGCCTTGTTTTCGGAGGGCTGCCCGGAGATACCCATATCAACGCCCACCTGAAAATCTGGACGGCAAAGGCCGGGATAACCAAAGCGGTAACCTACCACACCAGCCGCCACACGTTCGCCACGATGCTGCTCGCGCTGGGGGCAGACCTTTATACCGTCTCCAAACTGCTGGGACACTCGAAAATCAAGAACACGCAGGTTTACGCCGAAATCATCAGCCGGCGGAAGGACGAGGCGGTAAACCTCGCCGACAGGATATTCGATTAGAATAACACCTATTATCACCCGATTGTAGTATGACAAGAACGATAAAGATACCCAAACAACCCAAGGTCAAGGAGCCCGTGCGCGTCCGTTACAAGGCGTTAAGCGACGGCAGCCGGTCCGTCTATCTCGACATTTACAGGGACGGCAAGCGTCAGTACGAATTTCTGAAACTCTACCTTATCCCGGAAACGAATGCGGCAGCCAAGGCGCAGAACAAGGCGACGTTGGCCGCCGTGAACACGATCAAGTCGCAGCGCATCATCGAACTGACCAACAACGTGGCAGGATTGAAAAATACCTCCCAGCGTTCCAGACTGCTGCTGCTCGACTGGATGCAGACCTACAAGGAGAGCCAAGAGAAGAAAGGCGTGCGGGGCAGCGGCAAACTCATCGGCAACACGATAAACGTCCTCCGCGCGTTCAACGAGAAAGCCGCCATGCGGGACATAAACCGTGATTTCTGCCTCGCCCTCATAGACTACATGCGCAACGTCTATGTCAGCGCAAACGGCAGGAAGCTGTCGCAGTTCACCTGCGTTTCCTATTTCGGCTGTTTCCGTGGGGCGTTGAACGCCGCCGTGCGTGAAGACATCATCGCCGAGAACCCCGTAAACAAGTTGAACGCGGACGAGAAAATCAAAATGCCGGAAAGCAAGCGGGAGTACCTGACCATCGACGAGGTGAAGACGCTTATCGACACTCCCTGCCGGCGGGAAGACATCAAGAGCGCGTTCCTTTTCTCCTGCTATTGCGGGCTGCGTATCAGCGACGTGCTGGCCCTGAAATGGAAGGATGTGGACTGCACGGGAGAGCAATGGCGTATCAATATCATCATGCAGAAGACACGTCAGCCGCTATACCTGCCCCTTTCCATGCAGGCGAGGAAATGGATGCCGGAACGCGACGGGGCAGCCGAGGAGGATTCGGTTTTCGCCACCCTGCCGTGCGAGGACACCTGCAACGTGCAGATCAAACCGTGGGTAAGGGAGGCGGGCATTACCAAGCACGTAACCTACCATGTCAGCCGCCACACGTTCGCCACGATGTTGCTCACGCTCGGCGCAGACCTTTATACCGTCTGCAAGCTGCTCGGGCATACGGACGTGAAGACTACCCAGATATACGCGAAGATCATCAACAAGAAGAAGGACGACGCCATCGGCCTGATCGACGCCGAGTTCGCAAACACGTAACCGGAGATGAAAAAGCTGCCCGAAGATTTCAGGATAAACGTTCTGCTGCCCGGTGCGGTATGGCTGCTCGCCTCCGCTCTCATCGGGCGGGCTGCCGTTGCCCGGATGGGGACGGACGCGATTACCGTCATACTTTTTGCCGTCATTACACTTGTAGTATTTGCTATCCCGATGGCCGTCTACATGGAATATCGCGGAAAAATCGAGGAATGTGTTTCCCGGCGCAAGCCTAAACGCACGCTGCCCGCCGGGGATTGCCGGAGGACAGACAAAGGAAGCGAGACTGCGGTACAACCGCCCGCCTTGCCGCAGGACTTTCCCGACGCGCTGAAAGGCCGCAAAACCCTCGTCCTGTTGGAAGCCTTGCGACGGGAAGGGTTTCTGGACGGGGAATACCGTCCCTGCAAGGGCTGCAACGCCACGCAGATGGCCTTCATCGCGGACAGCATCGCGGCTATCTGCAACATATCCTACCAGTGGAAGACGTTCGGCAGCTACTGGCGTCTGCCCAATCTCCGGCAGTTGTTGGGCGCCAAAGACCGCCGGGGCTCCAAGATGGAGAAAGAGGACATCATCATAGACCTGTTCAAGAGAGCCGCCGAAGCCGACGGGGAGATCCGCGACACGGAAGCCTACCGCCGCTGGCTGAAAAGCGTGCAGGGGTAAACTTCGCAGAAAAATTACTACTCAAATTCTCTTTGGGGGCTACAACTCGTTTATTTTTTCCAGCAGGAAATCTTCAATATTGACGTATTGCACGCCCCGCTCGTCCGTCCACGGCAGGATATTGTCGCGCACCACGACGATTTTGGTATAGGAATCGTCGATACGATTGAGCGAATTGACCTCCTGTTGCCGTTTCTCTTCATCGGCCACGGTAAGAGCCGACTGGATGTAGTAGCGTTTGTCCGCCAGATTGACCACGAAATCGATTTCGAGCTGCGTGCGTGTTTTTTTTCCCGCAACAATATGGTTGTACTCGACCACGCCCACATCGATATTGAATCCCCGTGCCGCGAGTTCGTTATAAAGGATATTTTCCATGATATGGTTTTCTTCCTGCTGACGGAAGTTGAGACGGGCATTGCGCAAACCGATGTCCGTGAAATAGTATTTGAGCGGCGTGTCGATGTATGAACGGCCTTTTATGTCGTAGCGATACGACTTGCTCAATATATATGCGTCGATGAAGCAGTCGAGGTAGGTGGAAATGGTCTCGTTCTTTATCTTCAATCCTTTGACCGACTGGAACGTGTTGGCAAGCCGCGTCGGGTTGGTAAGAGACCCCACGGCAGAGGCAACGACGTTGAGCAGTTCGTCAAGCGTTTCCGCATCGGCACGCAAGCGGTTACGCTCTATGACATCCTTAATATAGGTAAGCCGGAAAAGGTCTTGCAGATACTTGGATTTTTCCTCGTGGGTGCTTTTCTGCATGACCAGCGGCATTCCTCCGTATGCCACGAACTCGCGCCATGCGAAACGTTTCTCCTTGGGGTAGGCCGCATAAAATTCATCGTAGGTAAGGGGCGTGATATGTATCTCTTCGCCCCTGTCCCGGAAAGCGGTAGCCACGTCGGAAGAGAGCATTTTGGAATTACTGCCCGTTACATAGACATCGACATTCGGCAGGTTCTTCAATCCCAGAAGCACATCGACAAAAGTGATTTTGGAATCCGATTCTTTAGGCAGATAGGGATTGTCGATTGCCTCCACCATTTGTATCTCGTCCAGCAGGATATAATAATCCTTGGAAGTATCACCGACCATCTGCCGGAGGTATGTCCCCAGTTCCAGCGGATTGCGGTAGCGTGCGTTGATGTCGTTATCCAGTTCAAGCGTGATGATCCGCTCCGGCAAGACACCTTCCTGCAGAAGGTAATCACGGTAGAGCACTCCCAACAGGTACGATTTACCGCACCGTCTGATGCCCGTTATAATCTTTATCTGACCGTTCTTACGGCTGTTTATCAATCGTTGAAGGTTTCTTTTACGTTCTATTCTCATATTCATAAAGGGTATTTTTGCGGCTATCCGCACTTTTACCCTGCAAAGATAGCAATAAATACCGACCAATCATTTATCACCGCCCTATATTTTGGTGTTTCACTCCATATTATTAGCGGTTATTTTTGCGGTTATCCGCACTTTTACCCGCTACAATCGATATGAACGCCCGCCGACCAGCCACCGGTTACGCCATTCCCCCGTCCTTTGCTTCCCACTGCAGCTTTCGGCTGCCTTCGGCTGTATTATAGCGTCCTCCCGTTCTGTTTGCCACCTTATTTTCCCTCTGTTTTACACCGGGCAGAATCCCTTTCCCTTGTCGTCTCCCGCGCCTTACTTTGCAGCGTCTTCCACATCGGAACGACGAAGTATTCACTTAAAAAATGACAGCAACATGGAAGAAAAGAAACAACTGATTCCGACAGCCGAGGCGGCGGCGTTCCTCGGTATCAAGGTAAGTTATCTGCACAAGCTGATGATGCGCCGTGTCATTCCTTACTACAAACCCAACGGCAAACTGTGCTTTTTCGACAAGGCCGAACTGGAAGCATGGCTGAAAAATGTCCGTATCGCCTCGCAGACGGAACTCGACCAACAAGCGCAGGCGTATATCGTAAACCGCGCGAAAGGAGGCAAGCCATGACCGGCAACCGTACAGCCCGCGCAGTGGCATCCGTCCCTGTTATGACACCCCTTTTTTACCGGGTGCGTACCGGTAATGACGTGTGTTCCGGGAGCAAGTATAGGTTTTGTGTCCCACAAAACCGCCGGCCATGCCGGAGAGCTGCCGGACACAGCAGCGGAGAGGAGGTGGCAGAATGACCCGGACACACCCCGACGGGAACCGCACGGGACGGAACAAGGGCGGACGCCCGAAACTGCCCGACGGCGAGAAGCGCAACTGCCCCGTGAAGGTCTATTTCGACCGGACGAACTACACCAGACTGGTACGCCGCGGCAGGCGGACGGGGCGGCCGCTTTCCGAAATCGTGTACGAGCTGGCGGTAAACGGTTATGTCAAGGAGGCCGTGCCGCAGGGCGTGGCACACAGCCTCCGTGCATTGGCAGGCATGGCGAACAACCTGAACCAGTTGGCGCACCTCGCCCATATACACGGGCCGCAGCACATAGCGGACGAAAACAGGCGGCTGTCCCAAGAGATAAGCGGCCTGATTGTCGAACTCAACAAACAGATATAACCCATGATAGCGAAAATACGAAGCGGACAGAGTTTCGCGGGGCTGATGGATTACGCCAACGACATCAAGAACAAGAAGGCGAAGATCATCGCTTCCGAGGGCGTGGACCTGACATCGAACGAATCCATCGTGGCGAGCTTCAGCCTGCAAGCCAAGAGCCGTCCCTCGCTGAAAAACTTCGTCGGGCACATCTCCCTGAACTTCGCACCGGAGGACGCGCCCAAGCTGTCGGAGAAGCTGATGGCCGACATCGCCAAGGAATACCTGCGGCGCATGGGTATCGTGAACACGCAGTACGTCATGGACACCCACCACGACAAGCCGCACCCCCACGTGCATATCGTTTACAACCGGGTGGACAACGACGGCAACGCCATTACCGGCGACCAAGGTTTCCGCAAGTCGGCACGCATCACCCAAGCCCTCACAAGGGAGTACGGCCTCACTTTCGGCAAGGGCAAGAAGAAGGTGAACCGTGACCGTCTGAAAGGCAAGGCCGCCGTCAGATACCGCATACACGATGCAGTCAATGAAGCGTTGAAAGATTGCCGCAGCATGGAGGCGTTGAAAGCCGCCCTGTCTGCACGGGGTATCGGCATGAACGCCGTCAGCAACGCGGAGGGCAAGACCAAAGGCGTGGTCTTCACCTGCGACAATATCTCTTTTGCCGGTTACCAGATAGACCGCTCCATGACCTACGCCAAGCTCTGCCGAAGTCTGGGAGTGGTGTCGGATGTCGCCGGCAACGCTGCGGGCATATCCGTATCGGACGACCGGACGCGGCAGCGGGATTTCTCTTTTGGCGGGCAGCACTCCGATTACACACCGGGCGAACCGGCCGAACAGAGGGAAACGGAGGCCGCCGAAACCCTAAGCGGCGCAACCGGTACGGACACCGCGGGCGGCAATGCCTCGATAGGCGGCGGTATCGGGGCGGCGATAGCCGAACTCGTCACACAGCCACACATCGCCCCGACAAGCGGCGGAGGTGGCGGCGGCAGCGACGAGCGGGGCTGGAGAGACGAGGACAAGGAGAAGACAAAGAACCCATATAGACGAAGAAGATGACCATGACAAGCAAAAGACCTACCCCCTTGAAAGACGAGCCGGTAGCACCGCTCGACGACTTGCAAGACCTGCTGGTGAAAAACATAGCGGCGACCAACGCGCTGAACAAGACCATAAGCGGCTACACGGACGCGCGGCCCGTCAGCCCGGAAACGGTTGCCACGGCAGCGAGAAACGTCGTCAAGGAGTTGCTGGAACAGCGGCAGCGCAAGTTCGAGCGGGAGGAGCAGGAAGCCAAAACACGGGGCGTACTCACGCCGCAGGAGTGCTACGCCAAACTTGCGGCGGACTATGCCGACGTTCTGCAAAAGTGCATAATCGTATGCGACACCTACAAAGCTATCGGGGAAGCCGCCAAGCGGCAGGAAGCCCGCAGCCGCGAGGTCGAAGCCAAACTGGATGTCCTTATCGGTATGCAGGGAGTTCGGGCGGCAGACGTGAAGAAAATAGTGTTTCCGCCCCGTCCCGAGCGGTTCAAGGACGTGTTCGCCTACCTGTTCAAAGATATACCGTTATACTGCCTGCGTCGGGCATACCGTTCCCGCCACGTTCGGCGGTTCGTGTGGATATGCCTGTTTTGTATTTGGCTGGTTACCGTTGTTACCGCCTGTTTTATCGCCCGAGACAATGCCATGCTGCGGAAGGAGATACGGGAGTACCGGGTATCCCGGGAATGCCCGGCGGGAATCGTTTCGTGAGGCATGGCGGCTCCGCGGCCGGCATTGCATACAAAAAAACACGGCCGATGAAACATCGTTCACCGGCCGTGTTTTTCTGTATCACCGCGTTGGGATTAATTCCTCACGCAGCGCACGGGCAGATACTGGTATGCGAGTACCTTATTGTAGGGTGCATTATCCATCCACCATACCTCTATTTTTGTATCCTGATATGATGTACACGACACATATCCGGGATAAAATTGTTTATTCCTTAATACAAGACTTGATGTCCAGAAGTATACCAGCCCTTTAAGTTTTTGCCCGCTGTAAGAGGGGGACGTGGGATCAAATGCATCGGCGTCGGTCTGACCGAATGCGGGTGTGGCATCGAGCGACAAATCCGTGATATTGCTGAACGAGGTGTTTTTAGGATGAGCCGGCCATTGTGCTGTTGCCAAGTCCCGTTCTCCTGTTGCAATATTGTTTGTCATGCATCGGCGCCAGTCATCGTTAATGAATTCGGAGACATAATCGACATCGGCGTGCCCGGGTCGGAATCGCATATAGTAATTAATAGTCGGGATATGCCAACCGCTCGGGGCAAGCTGTTTATTAGGTTCGGCTTGGAATCCCGCTTCGTCTGCCCATAGGGGATCACCTTGCTGCATAAAATCCCCGCTCGAGGTCCAAGGGTCATCCGCTCCGCATATCGCTCTATGATTATATAGGAGGCCGTAGCGCTTTTTCACGTCGTCAGACAGTACCGACACATCAAAATCCCCGTTAGAATACCAAGAGTACATAGGAGCTTTTTCCGCGAACCATACGCACTCTTCGCCTGCTGTATATGTTTCGCTTGCGCTCTTTTCCCCAAGCGTAGTACCGTCATTGTATTTGGTCACGCGCAGGTTCTCCCTCGACCAGTAAGTCACGCCGATTTTCACCACTGGATAGGTGTTATTGTCCAAATCTTTGATGGTGAATGGATTAATGCCGAGTTCCTCGTCAAGGAATCCCGGGGTTACGAACGTGACATTGCCCTCTTTATCTATAACGGCCTGATTGTGGTTTTCCTCGCCGCCGTTCATGTTAATTTCAGCTATAGCGTAGTAGCCCCATTTGTATGTGCCGTTGTCGGGCTGACGCATGGCAATCTTGCCGCCGGCCATCTTTGTGACAGCAGAATTATCCTCTGCTCTTATGACTTGCGCTATCATTCCCTTGGACAAGTCAGTCTGACCGTCCAGCACGGGATAAACGGAAACCACCTGATAGTACTTGGAGGGCGTTCCGTTACCTGTAAGAGTATATGCAGCCTCCTTGGCTATTTCGGCGACGGGCCGCCCGTCTTTCATGGCATACCATACGTTGGACTGCGCCCATTGCTCCTCGGTCGGGATCGGGAAATAATATTTCGGTTCAAGTTTGTCGTCGGCTTTCTTTTCCTGATATACGTCCTCCCATTTCTTGATAGCGGGGTCGAAGAGTATCTTGCCGTTCTTGGCGGGGTTGATGACGATGGTGTAGACGACGCGCTGGTTCATTCCCCAGACGGTGATGTCGCCGGTCTTGAGCTGGAGGTGGCGCACATCCTTGTCGGCCTCGCTCGTCTTCGAGTTCTCGCCTTCGTATTTGTTGACGGTGAGCTTCAGGTCGAGCAGGTGGGTGTCTTCAAGCACCTGCGGCAGCACGAAGGCCTTGTACATGCTCGCGCAACCGACCACGGCTTCCTCGCCGTTCTTTACGCCGTAGTCTTCAGTGCTCCTGACTGTGAAGTTCTTTTTATCAGCGGTTTCGCCCACTATAGCTTGCTCTTTAACATTTCCGTCGTTCACCCAGCCGACTGTCTTCGCGTCGCCTTCGTCCGCGGTCTCCCAGCCCACGACTCCGTGAGACACCGACGGGTCTTTAAGCGTGAGGGTCAGGTCACCCTTGGTGTACAGTCCTTTGAGTTCCGCTTGGTCGATGACAGCTTCCCAGTGGAAAGTCGTCTCGCCCTCGGGCTGCTGCACGAGCACGCGGATCTCGAGCTGCGCCAGCGCGTGGTTGAACAGCGTCGGGACACCCGTGTAGCCGCGGTCGTTCGCCCCGCCGAGATCGTCGTTGACCTCGTCGACGTTAGCCCCGTAGCCGACGGCCTTGTCGGCGTACATCAAATCATTGGTTTCGGTCGTGATGTCGGCTGACTCGCCGTACACCTCATAGCCCGTGTAGGTGAGCTCCTCCCGCTCCACCTTCAGTATATCCTTTGACGATTCCGGGAAGTAGGAGATGAAGTCCACGGGGGTGTACATCGGCCAGTAGTACACGGAAGTCGGCTCCCATGTCTTGCCGTCGCCTGATCTTTCTACCCTCTGGTGGTTCATGAACACCTTGTCAGCTTCCACGACGGCTTCTGACCACGCGAAGGTCATGAAGTGGCCATAGGTGAACTCGGTACCCTTGTGGGGCTGTCCCGTGGCGCGTGTGGTCGGGTAGCTGGCGGTCTGGAAAGTGACCTTTCTCGAGGAGGGCACGGGACTGTCCTCCAGCGTCTCCACGCATCCTGCCAGCACGAAGACTAGAACAACCAATAACAATTTAAAAAATAATCTTTCCATAAAAGAAACAAATAAAGTTAAAATATTAACAGGTTAAATTATTGGATATTTATATTTTTCCGGTTATAATTCTATCACCTCGTGTATCTCGTCCCACTCCGTCATGCCGGGGTCGAACCCTCCCCCGGGCTTGTGCGGCTCGGGGATGTCGAGCACGTAATCTATCAGCAGCCAGTGCCTCTCGATGGCGTCCTCGGTGTGGAACACCGGCTCGATGTCGAGCGTCTTGACGTAGCGCGTGCCGTCGCTGGTGATGATGTCGAAGCGCACGGTCAGCTCGCTGGCCTGCTCCGTCTTTCCGAAGGTGTTGAACAGCGTGCACAGCACCTCCTTGTTCTCCTCCCCGATGCGCGGGTCGGTTCCCCCGGTGAGGTCGAACATGATTTTCGAGTCCTCCCCGTCGCGCTCGTTCAGGCCGATACGGTTCGAGCGGGACATGCCCGAGAGCGTGGCCCGGGCCGTCGAGGCGTACTTCAGCCCGCGGACGCGCACCTGCAGGTAGTAGGTGTCGACCACCGTGCGGGCCTCGCCCTTGATGACCACCTTCCGCTTGTCCTCCCCGACGTGTACCTGCTTGCGGCACACGAGCAGGTGCTCCGGCTGCCGGAACACGGGCACACCGTCCGCCCCGCCAAGCCGTGCCTGAAGCGTCCCGGGAATCTCCGGCGTGCAGGCATGGATGTCCGTCAGGCTGTTCACGTTCTCCACCCTGACGGCCTCCGTGTCGAAGTTGTAGGCCAGCATGGTGTAGTCGCCCGGGGGGAGGACGACACGCCCCGACAACGTCTCGTGGCCGTCATCGGTGAGCGACTTGTCGGAGATGAAGCACTGGGCTGCCAGCCGCCCGCTCTGCGGCGAGTAGAACAGCACGCGCATCATGTCCGAGGTCAGTTCCGGGCGGGGCAGCGCCTCGTTGTAGATGGAGCAGTCCACGTTAAGCACCGCGTGGACTTCCAGCGCCACTTCCACCTCCATCTCGCGGTAGCCGGCCTCGCGGGGGTACTCGTGGATGGTGGCGTCGCACGACACCATCCACACCAACGCCCAGAGGGCGGCAACCAGCGTGTAAATCCTCGTTACCATCCCATCCACCTCCTGTTCTCGCGTTCACGATACCACCTGTAGGACAGCGACACCCCGGCGCGGGTGATACCCCAGTACGTGGCCGAGCCCGAGCGCAGCCTCGCCCCGTTCCTCCGGTTGTCGTACACGTCGTAGTCGTATCCGGCGAACCCCGCGCCGATGTTGAATTCCAGCCACCACCGTCTCCCCCGGCCGAGGCCCATGGCATAGCCGTAGCTCACGCCCATGCCCCACAGCGCGTGGTTGGGGTCTTGGTAGCGGCCGTGGTCGTTGACGGCGACGTTGAATCCCGCCACGTGGGTGTGCAGCCCGAGGAAATGCCCCTCGCCCGCCTTTGCCGTCCAGTACCTGATTTCAGGCTGCACGGCCAGCAGGCGCAGCTTGCGCGTGGGGGTGATGTCGTAGGGGGAGTACCACACCGGCACGTCCAGCGACCACCCCGGCCACAGCTCCACCTCGAGGCCGAGGTTCGCGCACAACACCGCGTCGAACAGCAGGTTCGTCTTCAAGGCGAGGAAACGGGTACCGGCAGCCGGTGGCGGCGCGACGGGCTGTATCTTCAGCGGAGGTATGGGCAGTTCTGTTTTCGGGAGTGGCATGGAGGGTATAGAGCCGGCTATCGGTTTCATAACGGGCGGGATTACTTTCTTGCAGGTAACGATTACTGCATAGGCATTTCGCATCCGTTCGAAAAACATACGATATAATTGCCCCCAAATGCGGTTATCATCAAGTTGTTTCAACTTCACTATACGGTGATCCACGAGCCTGTCCGGATAGTGGTAATCTACCAGCCTCGGTTCTTCGTCGATGATGGAGAGTATCTCGTCGCGTCGCCGGAGTTCCGATTTCTCCACCTGTGACCGCAGGTAATCCCAAAGAATATAGCTGTCGTCCCGGGAGATAAGACTGTCGGGGATATAGACCTGCCGGCGGACAAGTCTTTCGAGAGACAGCAGACGCTCGCGTGCCAACCGGCGGTTGAGTTGATAGCTGCCTTCAGGCGAGGCTACCCCGCAGAAAGAGACTCCGACAATGTTTATCGTGCTGTCCTGACGGATATTCCGCAGGGTTGTTATGATTTCCCGTATGCGGTCGGCATTATCCAAGTATGCGGAATCGATGGCTGTCCTGTTTACACGGAAATAGACGCAAATCTCCGTACGGCGTTCTTGCGCATGTGCCATACACGCGCAAAACAACAAGAGAATCCATATCGGTACGCAGAAACCGGGCTTTTGCATTATCCGTCAAAGTGTCCGCCCAGTTCCCGGAAGACTTTTTATTCCTGATTATGATATAAGAAGCGTGGAACTGTATGCCACGTCTCTGTGATTAGGTGCTAGGAATACCTTTGAATGAAGATGTGGGAATAACAGCCCCACGCGTATGCGTGGAGACCATTACGCCATCTCTTGCATTCGTGATATTCAGTTTCCTAGGCTTTAATCACACAAGAAGAAGACATAACGCCTCTTTTATTAACTATGTCCGAGAATGGCAAACGCCAAACTCGCCACAAAAGTACAATTTATACTTGATATTTATGCTTTTATAAGATATTTTCTTTGCATTTTCTTTCCTAACACGTTATTTATTCAAGCGATTCGATTGATATTTACCACCCTTGAAAGAAATCTTATCCGCTGCCCACAATTTTATTTTCCCTCTGTTTTACATCATTATTTGTGATTATTCTGTTACTTAATACCCGAATAAATCAACATAATCATTTGATAATTCAGTTAATATAAATATTTTCGGTATAAGAGCCTATTATCCCGATATCATTAAGAATGCAGTCGCACTGGTCAGCCAGACCGCCGACAATCCGGAAGAAATCAATCTGAATGCCATCGGACGCATCCTGAAAGTAGAGGCTTTCCTTAAACTGACGGATTATTATGGTGATATTCCGTACTTTGAAGCCGGAAAGATATACAATGAAAACATCGTGAAACCCCGATACGACAAGCAAGAAGATATCTACATGGATTTCCTGAGCGAACTCCGCGCCGCTTCCGCCCAACTGGACGCATCGGCTATGGCTCCGCAGAACGACCTTTACTTCAATGGCGACATCGAGAAATGGAGACGGTTTGCCAATTCCTTATGGCTGCGCATCTCCATGCGCCTGCTGAAAGTCAACCCCACACTTGCCCAGCAAGAAGCCAAAGCAGCTTATGAGGCAGGAGTAATGACTTCTAACAGCGATATCTGTTATGTGGCTCACGAATCGAGCAGGCTGGACGAAGGTCCGGGCAACGGATTTGCCAACCAGATGCTGGAAGATCCTACTTACAGCAACTACCGCATGACCAACGAATTGCTGGAAGCGCTGACTTCCACCAACGACCCGCGCACTCTCTACATCGGAGGCGCCTACTATACCGACAGCAAACGCACGGATATCACGTCCATTGTTTACGAAAAGACCGGTTCGTACCAAGGAGTGCCGGCACAAGATTTCATCTACAATGCCTGGGCACCGGCTCTTACCATCAATATCGATGGAAAAGATGTAAGTGTAGCACACCACTACCAGAAGATGCAACCCTCTAAACTGCTGACTGATCCGGCATCTCCTTATATGCACCTGACTTATGCCGAAACAGAATTCTACCTGGCCGAAGCCGCTGCCCGCCATTGGAATGTATCTTCCGAAAGTGCCAAGGAACACTATAAGAAAGGTCTGGTAGCCGCCATCAAGCAATGGAGCCTGTTTGGCGCCAATGTACCCGACGACGCCACACTGGAAGCCCTCTCCGAAGAACAGTCTTCACTGCTGGATGCAGGCGACACCGAGGCGCTGGAAGAGATCAACAAACAACTGTGGCTGCTCTATATCCTCGACCCGATTGAAGCCTGGTCTAACATCCGGCGCAGCGGTATGCCGAGCAAGTACACTAAGTTCTACAACCTGGCTCCCACAGAAAACGAATCGGACGGCAAACGCCCCAACCGCATGATGTATCCGCTGGAAGAACAGATTAAGAACAAGGAAAATCTGGAAGAAGCACTCAGCCGCATGGGAGGAACAGACAGCTGGACCAGTCGTGTATGGTGGGATAAAGAATAAGTTTACACAATTAAAAAGAACGGATAAATTATGAAAACCAAGTATATTTTTCTAATATTGTGCTTCCTGGGCATCGCCATGGGAAGTTGTAAAGACGACTCGGCAAGCAACCCGACCTTTGCCGATGATGAACTCTATATCTATACCGACATGTTGGAAAGTGTATCAGCCATAGCAGGCACCCTCACGGAATTCCCTATCCTGGTTTCTCCGGCAGACGGCAGCGTGTCCGTCAAGTGGTTGCTGGACGGTGAAGTCATCGGAACCGCCCCTACACTGAGCTACACATTCACCCAGACCGGAAGTTTCAAGCTGCGCTTTGAAGCGGTACGAAACGGAACCACTAATTTCAGAGAATTCACTTTAGTAGTAACAGCACCTTAAAAACATACGGATACCTATGAAATATCTGACTCTATGGGCACTTCTCTGCATCCTCTTCGGATGCGGAGGAACCTTCCAGGAAGAACCATCCAAGAAACCATCCAAGGTTATCTTCGGATACCTGCAATATGAACAACTTCCCGAATACCAGATTCCCTGGGATCAATTGACTCACCTGAGCATCGCCTTCGGACGCGCCACAGAAGAAGGTGGCCTGGCTGATGCCGCCAACATCGAAAAGCTTTTGCCCATCTTCCGCGAAGGGCAAAAGAAAGGGGTGAAAGTTCTGTTATCCGCAGGTGGAGGCGGCAACAAAGCCATTATGGCGGGTGTACTGCTTAATGATACTTACCGCAACCGCTTCAAAAAGGAACTGTTGAAAGCTGTGGAAGACTGGGAATTCGACGGTCTTGACATCGACTACGAACACTGGGCAGGCGGTCCGGAAGGCTACGGAGAAGGCGACAAGGAAAAAGTAGCTCTCCTTGAAAACTTCTACAAAGAACTGAGGGCGGAACTTCCCAAAGGCAAACTGCTGACTGCCGCCGTGAGTGCCGACTATCCGGAATGGAACGGAGGCTGGGGAAACTATAACGTATATACCAACTCAATGTTTGAATATCTGGACCTGGTCAATATCATGGTGTACGACTTCACCGGTGGTTGGAAATCATCGAAAGTGGCTCAGCACGCCAGCATGGAACACTTCCGCATGGCAGCCAAACGTTGGAGTGAAATCCGCGGAGTACCCAAAGAGAAGATTATCCTCGGAGTGCCTTTCTACGGTGTACACTTCGTATCCGATGAAACCCCGGTAGGGGCTACACACATGCCGTACAAGGAGATTCTAAAGAATTATCCCAACGAACAGGCCACGGAGAAGGACGAAATCGGACTACTCTTCTACAACGGCAAACCAACCATGCGTGCCAAAGCCGGGTATGTAAATGACAACGGTTACGGAGGTATCATGATATGGGCTATCTCGCACGATTCTCCCAACAAAGAAGAGAGTCTGCTTCAGGTGCTCTATGACGCTTTCACCGAACATTAAGCATCCTCTTGCAGAAGCCATATTCCGGAGACCTGTTTCATTAAAGGAAAGGATATGAAGCAATAAAACATCACATGCAAAAGATGGTATCTTTTGCAACGAAAGGTGGCATCTTATGATGTTAAAGATGGCATCTTTTGCTACAAAAGATGCCACCTTTTGCAAGAGTAGAATAAAGCATCCGGGTGTTTTCATTTAATGAAGAGCACCCAAACTATTAATAATCAAAACATTCAGCACTTATGTCGGCCCCAAACAATAGATTACTTGCACTCGATGTAATAAGAGGGATTACCATAGCCGGAATGATACTGGTGAACAACCCCGGTTCCTGGCAGTCTGTCTATGCCCCGTTGCAACACGCACGATGGCATGGATTAACCCCCACAGACTTGGTTTATCCCTTTTTTATGTTTATCATGGGCGTAGCCATCCACTTTTCATTGCGCAAGTTCGATAAACTCAATACCACCGTCAGCCTGAAAATCATCCGCCGGACCGTAGCTCTCTTTGCCGTAGGAATAGCATTGGATTGTTTCTCCAAACTTTGTTACGGCACTTTCTCCTGGGAACATCTGCGTATTCTCGGTGTCATGCAACGGTTGGCATTGGCTTATGCAGGCGGAGCATTCCTGGCAATTCTTATTCCAAAGAAGTATTATCTTGCCACGGCAGGAGGAATTCTGCTGCTATATCTTGTGTTGCTGCAATGTTTCAACGGATATGTACATTCGGCAGACAACCTGATTGCGGTGATTGACGTCAAACTGCTGGGAGCGGGACATTTAATCAAAGAGGCCGCTGAGGGCGGTAGCTTTGCTTTCGAACCCGAAGGGCTGCTGAGTACGATTCCTTGTTGGGCGCATGTACTGTTCGGCACGTTCGTTGGAAGCCTGATTACGGGGATAGCGGAAAATAAGGAACGTATCCGTCAGGTCGCCCTGTTCGGTACGGTTCTGTTGTTCGCCGGTTTCCTGTTACAATATCTCGATCCGATAAACAAGAAACTGTGGACTGCTTCTTACACTTTAATCACTTCCGGAACAGCTTCCCTGCTTCTTGCTTTACTGATAGATATCATTGACGTCAGGCAGAAAAAGCGCTGGTGCCGCTTCTTCGAAGCCTTCGGAGTGAATCCGCTTTTCATGTATGTAGTTGCGTGGATCATCAGCGTACTGTTCGGATTGTCATTCATCCCGTGGGGCGAAGCAACCATCAGTGTCCGGGGAATTATCTACAACCGGACGCTGCAACCCTTGCTGGGAGATTATGCAGGTTCTCTGGTGTACGCCCTGTTCTTCATCGGGGTGATATGGGCATTGGGATACATTCTCTATCGCAAACGTATTTATATAAAACTGTAAAAAGGTATGTTTAAAGGTAACGTTCAACAAAAGCCTTCCTCCAATCTGCTGCCTATGCTGATGCTGGGAACGCTGTTTTTCATCTTCGGACTGGTATCCTGGGTAAACTCCATCTTGATTCCCTACTTCAAAGTGGCTTGCGAGTTAACCCACACCCAGTCTTATCTGGTAGCCTTGGCATTCTACATCGCTTACCTTGTGATGTCTATTCCCGCTGCCAAACTGATCGGTCGGATCGGCCCCAAACGGGGTATTATCGCAGGATTGTGGCTTATGGCAGCCGGGACCGTCCTATTCGTTCCGGCAGCCTGCACCCGGGCCTATCCCGTCTTCCTGACCGGACTATTCACCATAGGTACCGGTCTGTCCATCCTGCAAACCGTAGCAAATCCTTATGTCACCATACTGGGACCAATAGAGTCGGCAGCCCGGCGTATCAGTATCATGGGGCTATGCAACAAGATAGCCGGAATCATCGCCCCCCTGCTGTTTGCCGCCGTCATCCTGAAATCAACGGATACCGAATTGTTCGAAGTGCTGAAGAATAACAATGTGGCAGGTGTAGAGAAAGACCTCTTGCTGGACGAACTGATACGGAGGGTTATTGTCCCCTACTCGATACTTTCCCTGTTCTTGTTCCTGTTTGGCTGCGCGATACATTTCATCCGGCTGCCCGATCTGAGTAATGAACAGGAAAAGAGTACCCACTCTTCCGGTGACCACAAGTCTATCGGCTCGTATCCATACCTTATATTAGGAGTATTCGCCATCTTCTTTCATGTGGCGGCCCAGGTGATTTCCATCGATACGATTATCAGCTATGCCGAAAGTATGGGATTCAATCTGCACGAAGCCAAGATATTCCCCAGCATCACTTTGTCCTGTGCTCTTGTGGGATATTTCATCGGCATCCTGCTGATTCCCCGGTTTGCCAGCCAGCAACGCATGTTCCGTATCTGCACCGTAGGCGGACTGATATTATCGGTCTGTGTACTGGTGATTCCCGGAGAAGTACAGATATACGGACATGCCACTTCCCTTTCCATCTGGTGCCTAAGCCTGATGGGAGTATGCAACGCACTGATCTATGCCGGGATATGGCCGCTTGCCATACATGACCTGGGACGCTGGACGAACCTGGGGTCCTCGTTCATGGTGATGGCACTCTGCGGCAACGCTTTCATGCCGGTCATCTATGGACTGATAGCCGATCATTACGGATTGCGGATCGGATATATCGTGCTGATTCCCTGCTTCCTTTATTTGATATTTTACGCATTCTACGGATATAAAATCAATCATTGGTCTGAATTATGGAAACTGAAAAAGGACAAATAACCAGAATTTATAACGGTGAAATCATCACTCCGGAACGTAATTTCGGAGTGGGAACCGTACTCATCGCCGAAGGAAAAATTATCGGCATAGAGCCGGGAAACTATGAAGTGCCCGGCAGCATAGGTCACGATGCACACGGCGGCTACATCGCCCCGGGATTCATCGACCTGCACACACACGGCGCAGGCGATTCCGACTTCATGGATTGTACGGAAGAAGACTGCCTCACCATTGCCCGCGAACACCTGCGGCACGGAACTACCTTACTTTATCCTACCACACTGGCTTCGGATAATCAGGAACTGTTTCGCTTTCTCGATATATACGACCGGGTAAAAGATCAACGTTCGGGTGCCGCTTTCGGAGGTTTACACCTGGAAGGCCCTTACTTTGCCTATGCCTTCAGGGGAGCACAGGATCCGCGCTATCTGCGCAACCCTTCCCCCGAAGAATACATGGAGATATTGGACAGGAGCCAGGATATCGTCCGGTGGAGTATTGCTCCCGAACTTCCGGGGGCACTTGAGTTTGGTGATATACTGCACCGACGTGGCATATTGCCTTCCATAGCGCATACAGATGCCATTTATGAAGATGTGGTGGAATCCGTGAAACACGGTTTTACCCATATCACCCACTTCTACTCCTGCATGAATGGAGTAACCCGTCGGAACGCCTTCCGCTATGCAGGTTGTGTAGAAGCGGGATATTTATTGGACGAAATAACCATTGAACTGATAACGGACGGCGTACATGTTCCGGCACCGCTTATGAAACTGGCAGTAAAGAATAAGGGTGCGGAGAAGATTGCCTTAGTCACCGACTCCATGCGCGGTGCAGGTATGCCTGAAGGAAAAAGCATATTGGGCAGTCGTGCCAAAGGATGCGAAGTGCTCATTGAGGACGGAGTAGCCAAGATGCCCGACCGCCAGTCCTTTGCGGGAAGCGTAGCTACGACCGACCGGTTGGTACGGAATATGTACCGGATGGGAGAACGCCCTCTGGAAGAAGCCGTGCGCATGATGACACTCACCCCCGCCGAAATAATGGGCATTGCGGACAGGAAAGGAAAGATTGCCAAAGGATATGATGCCGACATTGTAATATTCGACCCGGATATCCGCATCAACCGGGTATTCATTAACGGAGAAACACTATTTGAACAACCATGAACATAAAAGAAATTAAGAAAGAAGCTTTACTGGTACGGGTATGCGCTACCCGCCAGATTATGGGCGAAGATGCCGCACAAGCTGCAGCCCAAAGTATCAACCAATTATTAAAAGAAAAAGAGGAAATCAATATTCTGTTTGCAGCGGCCCCCTCACAAAACGAGTTTCTGGCCGCCTTGCAGAAGTATGCTCTTCCCTGGAACCGCATCCATGCCTTGCACATGGACGAGTACATCGGTCTGCAAGCGGATGCGCCTCAACGCTTCGGGAATTATCTCAAAGAACACATATTTGCCGCACTTCCCTTCAAGTCTATACATTATCTATATATAGAAGGCGCCTCACCCGAGAACATCTGCACCCACTATGAAGAAGTTCTGCAAAAGCATCCCATCGACATTGTTTTCATGGGAATCGGTGAAAACGGGCACATCGCTTTTAATGACCCGCATGTGGCATTGTTTGATGATCCCCAGCAGGTAAAAGTGGTATTACTGGACGAGGTATGTCGCACACAACAGGTACACGACGGTTGTTTCTCCAGTCTGGAGAAAGTACCCCAACAGGCAGTCACCATTACGATACCGGTTATGATGAAAGCTACCCGTATCTTTTGCATAGTACCGGGAAAGCCGAAGGCAAATGCTGTGAAAGAAACATTATACGGTCCTGTCAGCACCACTTGCCCGGCTTCTATTTTACGTACTCATCCCCATGCGACGCTTTATTGCGACCGGGACAGTGCGTCACTTTTATCCATCTAAAAAATAAAGACCATGAATCATACCCTTCGTTCCATATACAAAAGTTTACTTTTAGTAAGCATATTCCTGTGCCTGTGTGTTCCGGCACGTAGCGCAGTCCCTCCTTCCGACTTCAAAGTCAGGGCTTTCTATCTTGATTGCCGTACGCAGGTAATGACGGTTTTGGCAATCAAGGAACTGGCGTCCGACCTTTCAAAGAAAGAGATAAATACTCTGCTGATAGAGTATGAGGCAACATTCCCTTTCCAAAAGCATGCCACTTTGTGTAATCAATTGGCATTCAGCCGCAGCGAAGTGCAGGATATTGTAAGCTATTGCACTTCGCTCGGTATTGAAGTAATCCCGTTACAGAACTGTTTCGGACATTGCGAATACATATTAAGGCACGACCGATACGCACATTTGCGTGAGGACAGCAAGGAAGTGTCGCAAGTATGTCCCCTCAAGATAGAAGAAGCTAAAAAGGTATTCCGGGAAATCTTCCGGGAAGTGGCAGAATTGCATCCGTCACCTTATTTCCATATAGGAGCTGACGAAACTTATCTGTTGGGAAGTTGCGCACAATGTTCCAAAGTAAATAAGTCGCGCCTTTTTGTTGACTACATAAAAGCCATGTGCGAGGTGGTCAAGGAAATGGGAAAGAAACCTATCATTTGGGCGGATATTATCCTGATGCACCCCGAATCCGTTCAGGAGTTACCCAAAGATCTCATCTACGTTGACTGGAATTACGGTTGGGAACCGGACCGCTTCGGTAAACTGGATAATCTGCTGAAACTCGGTGTAAAGATGTGGGGAGCAGCCTCCCTACGTTCGGCACCCGACAATACGTATCTGACCCAGTGGATGAAACATTTCAATAACCTAGTTACTTTCCTGCCCTTTGCGCGTGCCCACGGATATGAGGGAATGATAGAAACTTCCTGGTCAACCAGCGGAACTTATGGTTTCCACTATGATAACGGTTGGGAAATAATCAGTACGCAACCCATCCGACAGGTATATCCCATGTCAGGATTCCAATTGCTGATAGACGCTTATTGCAAGGCGGTCAATTCATCAGAAGCGATTCATGCCGAAACTTTCATAAAAGAGTATGCACAGCAACGCTATGGGTTGTCGGAGGACGAAGCGCAAATCTTTCTCACCTATTTCCTGCTTCCCCAAGAGTTAGTCCGTCACGGAAAGGATGCTAAAGGAAAGCCGATAGAACAGGTGATACAGGAATGTGAAGAGTTGAAAAGCCACTTCAACAAGATCATTCCCCGGAAACAGGGCGGTGAATTCGAACATTATCGCCTGATGCTGGACCTGCGCATCAACTATCTTCAGTATAAAGAAGTAGAGTTCACCTACGAATCTTCGGGATATGATGTATCACAGGCTTCCGGACTTGCCACGCAACTTAAAAAAATCATCGGTGAAGCCGGGAAACTGGACAAACGTTTCATCAAACTCAACAAAGATTATCTGAAACCCAGACAAGCGGAAGAGATCAACGCATTGAGAAATGAGAAGATGAACGAACTCAACCGGACTTTGAGCAGACAGGCTGGTTTGTAGTTTTCTTCAGTACCGGAAATATACTTTTGCGTCCGTTTATGTGAAAATTCGAAGATAATCACGTACATTTGCATTTGTACAATCAATTAAATACTAACACCATGAGAAAACTTAACCACGCACTTCTTGCAGGTGCTCTCGCCTTGGCATGCGCTTCGTGTACAGCGGAGAAAGAAGCTAACTACCAAGTGATACCTCTCCCCCAAGAGGTAAGTTTAACCCAGGGAAATCCGTTCAAACTGAACGAAAATGTTCTCATCGCTTATCCGGAAAACAATGCCTTATTGCAACGCAATGCTGAGTTCCTGTCGGAGTACATCCAACAAGCCACAAACTATGCACCGAAAACAAAGGCCATCGCAGCAGGAGAACAAGTGAAAAATGCAATTGTACTGGGACTCGATCCGGGCATTGCAAACAAGGAAGGCTATGTGCTGACTACCACCCCCGAAGGTATCAGCATCAACGGACAAACCGAAAACGGAGTGTTCTATGGCATCCAGACTTTACGCAAATCCATTCCCGCCGAAGCCAAAGGAGCAACCATCCTGATACCGGCAGGTGAAATTAAGGACGAACCGCGTTTCAGTTACCGCGGTATGCACCTCGACGTAGGGCGTCACTTCTTCCCAAAAGAGTTTATAAAGAAATATATAGACTTGCTGGCACTGCACAATATGAATACTTTCCACTGGCACCTGACGGAAGACCAGGGCTGGCGTATTGAGATTAAAAAATATCCGAAACTTACGGAAATAGGTTCTCAACGCAGTCGCACGGTAATCGGAAAAAACACACAAGAGTATGACAATACGCCGTATGGCGGTTTCTATACACAGGAAGAAGCTAAAGAAATCGTGAAGTATGCGCAGGAACGTTACATCACGATAATTCCGGAAGTAGACTTGCCGGGACATATGCTTGCCGCATTAGCTGCTTATCCGGAAATGGGGTGTACAGGCGGTCCATATGAAGTATGTCCTCGTTGGGGCGTATTTGAAGACGTACTCTGCATCGGTAATGATAAAACCATGCAATTCCTGGAAGACGTAATGAGTGAAATCATCGAAATATTCCCATCAGAGTATGTACATATCGGTGGCGATGAAGCTCCACGTGACCGATGGAAAGAATGTCCGAAATGTCAGGCGCGTATCAAAGCGGAAGGGCTGAAAGCGGATAAAAACCATACGGCAGAAGATCGCCTGCAAAGTTATTGCATGACACGTATCGAGAAGTTCCTGAACAGCAAGGGACGCCGGATTATCGGCTGGGACGAAATTCTGGAAGGAGATGTAGCACCCAATGCAACAGTAATGTCATGGCGCGGAGCATCCGGAGGTATAAAAGCCGCACAAATGGGACATGATGTAATTATGACACCCAATACCTATTGCTATTTCGATTATTATCAGACGGCAGACACCAAGGATGAACCGCTGGGTATCGGTGGATATGTACCCATAGAAAAGGTGTACAGTCTGGATCCTACTTTCGATCTGAATGAAGAACAGAAAAAACATATTATTGGTGCCCAAGCCAACTTATGGACAGAGTACATAACTACCACAGAACACGTGGAATACATGGTATTGCCCCGTATGGCTGCCCTTGCCGAAGTACAATGGACACAGCCCGAAAAGAAGGATTTCAAAGATTTCACTAAACGTCTGGCCCGCCTGATGAAGTTCTATCAAAGAGATGGTTTCAACTATGCCAAGCATGTATTCGATCTGAAGGTCGACTTCACGCCGGATGTTGCCAAGAAAGCGGTAGTCGTTACATTGAGTACTATTGATGACGCTCCTATTTATTATACATTAGATGGAACCGAACCGACCACAACTTCATTGAAATACACAGAACCTGTTGCCATTACTGAAACAGCAGATTTCCAGGCAGTGGTTATCCGCCCGGAAGGAAAGAGCAAAGTGGTGAATAAGAAGATTTCTTTCAATAAGGCTACATATTGCCCTATCGAACTGACCTTCCAGCCTTCGGAAAAGTATAAATTCGGAGGTGCCATCACTTTGGTAGACGGTATGAAGGGAAACGATAGCTATGCCACCGGAGCTTGGTTAGGTTTTGTAGGTGGTGATGTGGAAGCCATCATCGACCTGGGACAGGAAACAGAAATCAAACGGGTAGCTACGAACGCCATTGTCGATATGAGTGCCTGGATTATGGGAAGTACAGGGTTGGTAGTCTCTGTATCTGACGATAACAAAGAGTTCCGCGAAGTAGCCGTTAAGGATATTCCGGCAGAAACAAACATTGATAAGAAAGGTGTGGAAAACTATGAGATAACTTTCGATCCGGTGAAAGCACGGTATGTGAAAGTTGTCATCAAGCGCAGCCCTGCCCTGCCGAAAGGACATGCAGGCGAAGGAAAAGCTGCTTATATGTTCATTGACGAAATAGAGGTGGATTAGAAACCTCTCCCCAATGAAGGGAGAGGAGGAACTTTAGAACTGGAAATAAATGAAAGGCTGAATCTCCGTACTCTTCATCTGGATTACCAAGTAAATTAAAGCAAGCATCAGAACCGCCTTTCCCATAAGGGGAAGGCGGGTTACTGTTTTACAGCAAGCGTTCTCCCAACGATCAGGGCAGAAATGCAGAAAGAAACCCAATGCCATCAGTGCAAACACTTCCCAATAGCCTGCAATCAGTTGCGGGAAAAGTTGCGAACGGAAAGTGGTACAGATCTGTTTGATCATATCCAAAGAAGTGGAAAAGTCCGCATTACGGAAGAATATCCAGCAGAAACAAACAAAGTGGAATGTGATCAGTATACCGAAGAAACGGCGGATGCCGTGGCTTTCTTCCCCTTTCTTTCTTCCGGTCAACGTCATCCAGAATTTATGTGCCGCCAAAGCAATGCCATGGAACAATCCCCAAACGACAAAATTCCAGGAAGCGCCATGCCACAAACCACCCAAAAACATGGTAATGACAAGATTGGCATACTGGCGAATCTTTCCTTTCCGGTTTCCACCCAAAGATATATAGAGATAATCTTTCAGCCAACTGGAAAGCGAAATGTGCCATCGCCGCCAAAACTCCGTAATAGAAGCGGACTTATAAGGAGAGTCAAAGTTCTTATTAAAATGAAAACCTAACAACAAGGCTATTCCGATAGCCATATCACTGTATCCGGAAAAGTCGCAATAGATTTGCAAGGCATATCCATAAACACCCATCAGATTCTCTACTCCGGAATAGAGCGTAGGATTATCAAAAATACGTTCTACAAAGTTCACACTGATATAATCCGAAATAATCGCTTTCTTGAACAGACCGCTTGCAATCAAGAATATCCCCCTTCCGAACATCTCATGGGATACGAACAAAGGACGGCGTATCTGTGGGATAAAGTCACGGGCACGTACAATAGGACCTGCCACCAATTGTGGGAAGAAGGATACGTAAAAAGCATAATCCAGCAAATTAGTAAGAGGGGTTATATCTTTGCGATAAACATCGATGGTATAGCTAAGTGACTGGAAAGTAAAGAAAGAAATACCCACAGGGAGGAATATATCGTAATGATGGAACGTGCCGCCTAGCAGCGAAGCGAAGACATCTCCCAGAAAATTAGTATATTTGAAGTATGCAAGCAAACCAAGATTAATAGCAAGGCTAAGCACAACACTTGCCTTACGTTTCCAGCCTACGGAAGTACCTGCCATAAAACGAGCAATAAAGAAATCGCTTACCGTGACAAGTGCCAGCAGGAAAAAGTAAGTTCCGCTACTTTTATAATAAAAATAATAGGAGAATGCGGTAACAAACAACAAGCGTGCAGTCAGACGGTGTTGCAACAGCAGATAAACCAGTATAAATGCTGCAAACAACCACAAGAAAATACCGCTACTGAATATCATCGGCGCTTGCGGGTCATAAACGAATACGTCTCGCAGACGATTAAAGTCAATATCCCACATAATCATTATAGGCTTTTAAAAGAGCTTGATAAAACAATTCACCTTGCAGCACATATCCTTCGGGAAGATAATGTACATGGTCCGGACGCATCAATTTTGCTTCCTGCCAGTTCAAACAAGCACGCTGTCTCCCTCCCACCGCTTCGTACATATCCCACACTGCAAGACCGTTGTCATCAGCAAAGCGACGCATGGTTTCTACGGCAATAGCAGTACGGGGATTAATGGAATAGGTGCGGCGGCGACGACTTTTCCGGAAGCTGTCGTAGGAACCGGGAGGAGTTGTCATCAGTAAGGGTACATTGGGCAGACTGTCGCGAAGCATACGCACCAGTTCATCCATTTGTCGGTAGTGTAACAGGGTGTTATAACGTCGGTTATGGCTTTCGTTCGTTCCGAAAGACAGTATAACCAGGTCAGGATGCAGGGCGGCAATATCAGAAATACGGTCGGGACGGGTAAAGGTGGTACAAAAAGCGCCATTGATACCCATATCGGTATAAGAGATAGCACCAAAAGTTTCTGTCAGCAGCGTTCCGGTGGTACGGGGCAAGATACGTCCACGGATATGGCTGTCACCGATATGTACGATACGGATGGTATCTGTAGAAAAGCCGGCATGTAACAGACGCAACTTTTCCCAAAAAGGATTGAGGATGCCAAGGCTATCCGTCAACTCATTTTCACCAAGTTGCTGAAAGCCGGAAGGAAAAGCTATTTGAGGAACAGCAACAGTATCCGTACGCTGGGAATAAGAACGGAGTGTGTCACAATTTGCTGTGACTTTACTAATTAGAGGGCAGGATGGAATAGGGTCCTGGGCATGAAGCGGAAAAAAGCATAGAAGAAAGAATATTAGTATATCCTTAATTCCGCAACACTATAGTTTAACATTATTTATAAGTGCCTGAGCAAC
>OLRY01000567.1_pt1 | contig 46180 bp, 53 predicted proteins | sample 1672541 | NCBI WGS metagenome assembly OLRY01 (sample SAMEA3136697, study PRJEB25190) | human gut metagenome | biome: human gut; feature: human-associated habitat; material: faeces | place: Austria | collected 2013 | reverse complement strand
CGCACGGTGGTGTGAGAGGTCGGGAAATCACTCAGATTTCCCTCCTACTCGATTGGGAGAAATTAAATGGACATTAAAACAATGAAACAACTGATAAAAAAATATGAACCCGGTCACGCCGCGTTTGTGACGCGTGCAGCAGTGGCAGAGCGGTATTATCGCAACGAGACTGATATCCTGTTCCGGGACAAACCAAAAGACAAGGAAAAAGAAGAACCGGACAATCCACTGCGCAACGCAGACAACCGGATTCCTCGGAACTTTCATGGTCTGATCGTGAACCAGAAAGCATCCTATGCGTTTACTGCACCGCCGCTGTTTGATGTTGGAAATACTGCCGCAAATAAACGAATCACAAAGGCTCTGGGGGATGAATATGCGAAAAACTGCATGGAGCTATGTGTAAATGCTGCCAATACCACAATTGGCTGGGTACATTACTGGCAGGGCGATAGTGGTTTTGAATGGGCGGTTGTTCCATCAGAACAGGTCATCCCGGTATTTGACCGGAGTTTAAAGCGTAGGCTAATCGGAGCCATGCGGGTATATCCGGACATCGACGATGCAACTGGAGACAATTATACCGTGTATGAATACTGGACGGATACAGAGTGCCAGGCATTCCGGCGAAGGGCGGGAGAGACACTTGATCTGCTGACATACTATGAAATGTTTGCTGATCCTGCTACCAGTGACATGACCGCCGATTACCACCATGATTTTGAGGAAGTGCCATTTATCCCATTTTACAACAACAATATACATACAGATGATCTGCGAAACATTAAGCCGCTGATAGACGTATATGACAAGGTCTACAGCGGTTTTATTAATGATTTGGATGATATACAGGAATTGATCTTTGTGTTATCCGGATACGGCGGCGAGGATCTGAACAGTTTTCTTTCTGATTTGAAAAAATACAAGACCATCAAGGTAGATGGGGATGAGGGCGGTGCAGTGTCAACTCTCAATATTGAGATTCCAATTGAAGCCCGGAACAGTGTTCTGGAAGCCACCAGAAAGGCAATTTTTGAACAGGGGCAGGGATTTGATCCACAGCCAGAGAACTTCGGGAACCAGTCGGGGGAAGCACTGAAATTTATGTATTCGCTTCTGGAGATGAAAACCGGACTAATGGAAACAGAATTTAAACTTGGTTTTGCGCGTCTTATCCGGGCAATCTGCAGGAGCATTGGCATCCAGTGCGACACCATTATACAGACATGGACCCGTACCCGTATCAAGAATGATACAGAGCAGGCACAGATATGCAGGGATTCAGTTGGCATTGTCAGTAAAAAGACGATCCTAAAAAATCATCCGTTGGTCGAAGATGCTGATGAGGAATTGAAGCAGATAGAAAAAGAAGAGAAAGAGGCACAGGAGAAAGCGGATGCTTACACCGGAGCCTTTGGACAGTCACAAAAGGATGATCCGGCGAAGAAAGATAATCCAGAAAAGAACGATGATCCAAAAAACATGGAATAAAGGAACGGGGCAGGTGATCGCATGGGTGAACGGACAGGTAAATACTGGCAGGAACGTTTTAAACAGATGGAGCAGGCACAGCACGATACTTCATTTCAGAAAGTGCAGGAAATTCAGGAGCAGTTTGACAGATCCCTTGCGGCAATTAATGCAAAGATCAATTCCTGGTATCAGAGACTTGCAGATAACAATGGTGTATCTATGCAGGAAGCGCGGAAGCTGCTTAATGCAGGAGAACTGAAAGAATTTCATTGGAATGTTGAGCAATATATCAGATATGGACAGGAAAATAAAAAAAGCGGGGAATGGGAGCAGCAGTTAGAAAATGCATCTGCGAAAGTGCATATCAGCAGACTGGAAGCCTTAAAACTTGAAATACAGCAGGAAGCAGAAAAGTTGTATGGAAACTGCATCGATGCAATAGATCAGCACATCAGGAATACATATACCTCTGATTTTTACCATACTGCCTATGAAATACAAAAAGGTGTCGGCATTGGCACGACTATAAACCGGCTGGATTCAAGAACCGTGGAGATGATCGTATGTAAACCCTGGGCGGTGGATGGAAAGAACTTTTCAGACCGCCTGTGGGAGAATAAGACAAAGCTGATCAATCAGCTGCATAACAGTCTATCGCGCATGTGCATCACAGGAGAAGCACCAGACCGGGCTATTGCAGAGATTGCCAAGAAGATGAAAGTATCTAGGGCACAGGCGGGCAGGGTAGTCATGACGGAATCTGCAGCATTTGCAAATAAGGCAAGACAGGACTGCATGAAAGAGTTGGATGTGCAGCAGTTTGAAATCATGGAGACATTAGACAGCCATACATGTGAGTTTTGTGGATCCATGGATCTGAAACATTTCCCCATGAAAGACTTTCAGATCGGTGTGACTGCACCGCCGTTCCATCCAAACTGCCGCGGATGTACATGTCCGTATTTTGGTGATGAATTTGACAGTGTGGGAGAGCGTGCGGCAAGAGGAGAGGATGGCAAGACGTATTATGTGTCGGCAGATACGACGTATGAGGAGTGGAAGAAATCTTTTGTGGATGGCGACACAGAAGCAAGAGATAGACTTGGCCTTATTACAAATAATAATAAAGCAGATCCGAAGTATTACGATTTTAAAGGAAAAGACTTAAAAACAGTTGAACAGGAAATAAGTCAGAATGATTATGAAACAGCTGTTATATTTGAGGATGGAAAAGCAATCAGCTGCCAGCTTGGTAATGAAGACACTATAAAATTTACGAAGCATCAGTTAAAATTGATGAAAGGAAACGATGTTACACATAACCATCCATTGAGCACACCACCATCACCGGAAGATCTGTATCTGTTGGTAGATCATAAAGTCAGAAGTTTTAGAACCTGTGGGAAAAATGGTGCATATGTGTTAGAATATAATGAAAATATACAGCAACTTCCAACAAGTGATAAATTTAGTGATGATTATAACCGGCTGTTATATCAGTTAAAACCTAAAATAATCGAGCAATATTATAACGGACATAATGAACAGGAAGTACTTGTGAAACTGGGCGAAGAAATTTGGAATGAATTATACAAATTATATGGAGTAAAGCCTAGATTCGAGAGGAGATGAATCGAATGTCGCGAGAAATAGATAGATATCAATTGAAATCTTTATTTCCCATTTGCCAAGACTGTAAAAAAATTAAATTTGATGGAATTCCGTATTCGTGCAAAGCATATCCAAAGAAAAACGGAATACCGCCGGAAATCTGGAACGGTAAGGTTAAAAAATGTGACCATTATGAACCAAAAACCTAGGGTATAGTGTGCAGCCTATCCGAAAGAAAAGGGAATACCACCAGTCAGAAATGGCATGGTGGTATTTTTATACCCAAAATCAAAAGTTGCACCGGTGCAACCGCAAAATGTAAAACGATGGAAACAGGATTGTAAGCAGCAGTCCTGTTTTTATATTGTCCGAAAGCCTTAAGACGTTTAAACTGCGGCAAATTGCCCTTATGCATGGCATCAAAACTGCATACTGCCTGTGGAGGACACCACGTTTAAAAACGGTGCAGGAAGGGAACTATATGGAATTTTTAAAAGACATTTTAGGCGAAGATCTCTATAAGCAGGTGGCAGACGCTGTCAATGCTCATAACGGAAAACCGGAGAATAAGGACAAACAGGTAAAACTTGCAGACCTTGGATCTGGTCAGTACATCGACAAAGGCAAGTATGATGCCACTGTTGCAGAAAAGGAGAATCTTTCTGGTCAGATCAAGACACTCAATGTTACGATCGGAGATCTGAAAAAGAACAATGCAGATAATGAAACATTGCAGACTACGATCACAGACCTTCAGACGAAGTTAAAAGAGCAGCAGGCAGCCAATGAGCAGATTTCAAAGACTTATGCGTTAAAAGATTCCCTCACAAAACAGGGAGTACTTGATCCGGATTATCTGATCTACAAAGCTGGTGGGCTGGACAAATTCACATTCGACAAAGAAGGTAAACCGGTCGGCGTAGAGGAAGCGGTAAAGCCATACAAGGAAGATAAGGCTATGGCACATCTGTTTAAGCAGGATCAGCCAAAACCGCCGTATCATCCACAGGGCGGCACTGGTGGCACAGGAACTGCAAACCCATTTGCAAAAGAGACGTTTAATCTGACCAAACAGGGTGAACTTTTAAAATCCAACCCGGAGCAGGCGAAAGCAATGGCAGCAGCCGCAGGGGTAACACTTTAGAAAGAGAGGTAACTATTTATGGCAATTACAAAAATTGCAGACGTGATCGTACCGGAACTTTTTAACCGGTATGTAATCAACAGAACAATGGAGCTGTCCGCGTTTTTCCAGAGCGGGATCGTGGTAAACAGCCCGGAATTTGATGCACTGGCATCCGAGGCGGCGAGAACACACAATATGCCGTTCTTTGAGGATTTACAGGGAGAATCCGAACCGACACTGGAGGATGTAAAGATGACACCGGCAAAGATCGGTTCTAACAAAGATGTATCCACCACAATTCTCCGTCAGAAAATGTGGGCTGCTACAAATCTTTCTGCAGCATTAGCAGGTGCAGACCCGATGAAAGCAATCGGTGATCTGGTGGCACAGTACTGGGCGCGCGATATGCAGAAGGAATTGATTGCGATTCTTGCGGGCGTATTTGGAACCACCACGGCAGATCCAAGCGGAACACCGAAAGCGGAGACCAGGATGGCAGATCATATTCTTGATCTGACTACAGGAAAAGCAGAGGCTGCAAAGCAGATTAGCGCATCTGCATTTATCGATGCATGTCAGATGCTTGGAGATGCACAGTCGCAGCTTACCGGTGTGGCAATGCACTCTGCTACAAAATCTTATCTGAAAAAGCTGAACCTGATCGAGACAGAGCGTGATTCTACAGATGTTGAGTTTGACACCTATCAGGGCAGACGTGTGACCGTAGATGATGGATGCCCGGTTGCCGATGATGTATACACAACATATCTTTTTGGTAATGGAGCAGTTGCTTACGGCAATGGTTCTCCGGTCGGTCATGTTGCGACTGAGGTAGACCGTGACAAGCAGACTGGCGGCGGTGTGGATTACCTGATCAACCGTAAGGCGTTTATCCTGCATCCGAGAGGAATCGCATATACCGGGGCAAAACGTGAGCATGTGGAGACTCCGACGAGGGCAGAACTTGCAATGGCAGAGAACTGGAATCCGGTATACGAACCGAAACAGCTTCGTATCGTTGCAATTAAGCATAAGATCGGGTAACCTATGGATCTGGCAAAATTAAAGGCACTTCTTGGGATTGAGGATGATTCTAAGGATATGGTACTTGAATTTGTCATTGCAGATGTTGAGGAAATCATAAAAAACTATTGCCATGTGGAGAAAATGCCGGATGGATTGATAAACACCTGCTATCGCATGGCAATTGATCTGTATCGGAATGAAAATATTGGAAGTGAGTCGGCAGCAGTTGGCGCGGTTTCCTCTATTTCTGAGGGGGACACTTCTACCTCATTCCGTCAGTATGTGGATGACAATTTTAAGAGCACAGTGCTGAAAAATTATGAATCCTCATTGAAACGATACAGAAAGGTGGCGTGGAGATGATCTCAGATGCAATTAAGAAAATGCAGGCAATGGCAAGAAAGGCGCAGGAAGAGACATACGATGGGAAATGCACAGTAACGGAATTTCAGCCGATTAAAGATTCGAGAACAAAGATCACATCGGAAAAGGAAGTGGTTGTGTTAGAGGATGAGCCATGCCGCCTGTCATATTCGAATGTCAGTGCCGTAGATCAGACAGAATCAGCAGCAAAAACAGCACAGGTCACAAAACTATTCCTGTCCCCTGATACAAAGATTAAGTCTGGAAGCAAGATCACAGTCACGCAGGCAGGCATCACACGTGCATATGAATGCAGTGGTGTACCTGCGGTTTATCCGACGCATCAGGAGATTGTGCTTACACTGTCAGAGAGGTATGCATGATGGCAGGAATGGGAAGTTTTAATATCCGGGGACTTACGGAGCTGCAGAGAGAAATGGAAAAATTACAGGATCCGAATGCGTTTGTGGAGGCATGCGCAAAGGATCTGGCAGCAAGGCTTTTAACTTTAGTGATCAAAAGAACGCCGGTTGGGGATTATTCAAAAGAAATTGAAGTGACGGCACAGCGAAATTCTAAAAATCACAAAAAAGGTGATGTTTATAAAAAGAGGGTTAATTCATCCGGAAGAAAGGGCGGAGTACTCCGGCGGGGATGGATTTCAAAAACACAGGAAGAAGCGGCAAGCAAAAAAAGTAAACCCACTGCACAGGAAATTCTGCAATATGCCAACGGTGTAAAAATCAGCCGCACAGGAGAAACTTTAAAAATTGAAATTGAAAACCCAGTTGACTATGCCGGCTATGTTGAATACGGCCACAGAACCGCAAATCACAAAGGCTGGGTTAAGGGACATTTTATGATGAAGATATCCGAACAGGAGTTACAGAATATGGCACCACAGATCCTTGAGCAAAAAATAAAAAAATATCTTGGAGATATCATGAAATGATAAATGAAATTATAGATGCGATCAGCATTGCCTTAGACAGCGAGTTTGAGGATGGTTATAAGATCCACAAGGATGAGATAAAGCAGGACTTGAAAGAGCCCTGTTTTTTTATACAGTTGATTGACCAGAGCATAAGCCCGCTTTGCGGGCAGCGGTATCTGCAAAATAATGCATTCTGCATCCAGTACTTTCCGGAATCTAAACTGAATCCATACGCAGAGTGCAATGATGTGGCAGAGCGTATGATGTTTGCTTTAGAGTATGTTACTCCGTTAGATGAGGATAGAGCAATACGTGGAACGAATAAGAACCATGATCTGGTGGACGGTGTATTGAATTTTTTTGTGAATTATAACCGGGTAATCTTGAAAAAACCGGTACGTTCTGAGGTGATGGGACAGATTAAAATTCAGTCAGAAATGAAGGGAGAGTAATAAAATGGCAAATGCGAGCGGGAAGGTATTAGAAAAGCCGCAGGGAAAAGCGGCACAGAAATTTACAAAAGAACAGCTTCTTGCCTGTGCAAAGTACGGTGCCAGGAAAGATATAATGGACGCATTGCTTGATGAAAACAAAAAGTACACAAAAGCAGAAACGGACACGTTATTAGAAAAATACATGAAAGGAAAGGTGAAATAAATGGCTTTAGGTGGAGGAACATTTACCGCACAGAATAAGGTGCTGCCAGGAGCATATATCAATTTTGTATCGGCGGCATCTGCAAACACAAATCTGTCAGACAGAGGCGTTGCGACAATGCCTTTAGAACTTGACTGGGGCGTGGAAGGGAAAGTCTTTGAGGTGACAAACGAGGACTTTCAGAAAAACAGCATGAAGATTTTTGGCTATGCATTCGATGATCCGAAAATGAAAGGACTGAATGATCTGTTCCTTGGGGCACAGACACTCTATGCATACCGTTTAAATGGTGGCGGCGTAAAGGCTGCAAATACCATGGCAACCGCATTGTACAGCGGAACCCGTGGCAATGATATCCGGATCGCTGTACAGAAAAATGCAGACGACGCAGATAAGTTTGACGTTATCACTTACCTTGGTACAGCCAAAGCAGATACGCAGACGGTAAAAACTGCAAAAGAGCTTGTGGCGAATGATTATGTTTCATTTAAAGAGGAAATCGAGCTGGAAGATACGGCAGCCGCACCACTGACAGGTGGAACAAATGGAACGGTAGACGGAACAGCACATCAGGCATATTTGGATCTGATTGAATCTTATTCTTATAACACCATGGGTGTTGTGGTAACGGATGATGTAACGAAAAAATTATATGCCGCATTTAATAAGCGTCTGCGGGATGAACTTGGAATTAAATTCCAGGTGGTGATTCACAATATTTCCGCAGATCACATGGGTGTTATCAATGTGAAAAACAGGATCACAGATGTGGGATGGAGTGAAGCGAGTCTTGTATACTGGGTTACTGGTGCAGAATGCGGATGTGCTGTAAATAAATCCTGTCAGAACAAAGTTTACGACGGTTCTTTTACGGTAGATGCATCGTACACACAGAATCAGTTAAAACAGTCCATTCAAAACGGAGAATTTGTCTTACACAGGGTAAATTCAGATATCCGTGTGCTGGATGATATCAACTCCATGGTAAGCGTGACAGATACACAGGGAGAACTTTTCAAAGACAATCAGACGGTCCGCGTGATCGATCAGATCGGTAATGATATCGCCGTATTATTCAGTACGAAATATCTCGGCACTATCTCGAATGATGCGGCAGGAAGAACATCTCTCTGGTCGGACATCGTGGCACACCACAGGGAGCTTGAAAAAATCAGGGCAATCGAGAACTTCAGCGAAGATGATATTACGATTGCACAGGGAGAATCGAAAAAGTCTGTAGTGGTCACAGATCAGGTAACAGTTGTTAATGCGATGAGCAAACTTTATATGACTGTCACAGTAGCGTAGGAAGGAGTGAAAAAAAGATGAGAAATACAGCTATTATGGACGCAAAGGATGCCGTCTATGGAAGCCTTGCTGAATGTTTTGTTACGATCGGTAAGAGACGGTACAATTTTATGAATCTGACAGAGTTTGAAAGTAAATGGGATGTTACGATCAGTGATGTCAAGATTTTAGGTAAAGTCGGCATGGGACACAAGGCTGCCGGTGGAAAGGGTACCTGGAAAGGCACGGCACATTATAATCAGTCAGTGCTCCGCACAATGGCAAACCAGTATCAGAAAACAGGAAACCTTCCTTATTTTGAGATCCAGGTGAGCAACGAAGATCCGTCAAGTGATGCAGGAAGGCAGACAATTATTCACAGAGGATGTCTCTGTGATTCATTTATCCTTGCAAAGTTCCAGGCAGGCGAAGAAATTCTGGATGAAGATATTTCGGGAACCTTTGAGAGCTGGGATATGCCGGAGAAATTCAAAGAGTTAGAGGGTTTTAGAACAAATTAATGATGTTCCCTTCCTGCATCAGCGGGAGGGGTTTTTAAATGAAAAGGAGAGAAAAACATGTCAGAATTCAGCAGATTTATGAAAGCAAACAAAAAGGCAAAAGCAAATCAGAAGTATGCTCCGACAGCGAGCCTTACGGATACAGACGGGAAGCCGCTTCTCTGGGAATTTCGTCAGATCACATCACGCGAGAATGAGGAACTGCGCAATGCATGTACTGTAGAGGTCCCGGTAACTGGAAAACCGAATATGTACCGCCCAAGGCTGAATACAGAAAAATATCTGTCAAAGATGATGGCGGCAGCAACCGTGTATCCGGATCTGTATGATGAAGAATTACAGGATTCCTACGGCGTGAAAACACCGGAAGATTTATTGTACGCAATGGTGGATGGTGCCGGTGAATTTCAGATGTTTGAAGTGTGGATGCAGAAATTTCAGGGATTCGACAAGAGTTTTAATGATCTGGTGGACGAAGCAAAAAACTAATTGAAGGAGGGGATAGCGAAGCGAACTTTGCTTACTATGCCCTTCTGAAATTACATATCCTGCCATCTGTATTTTTAAATATGGATGAGCGGGAAAAAGCATTTGTAACCGCTTCGATCAAGAAAAGAATTGAGGATAAGAAAGAGGAAGAGCGGAAGTTAAAGAGTAAAATTCATTAGGAGGGAGGTGTGATGTATGGCAGCTATTCAGACAGCGATAGAACTGAATGATCAGTTTACCAGTGTTTTATATGGAATCATGGATGCAGTCAACCTTGCAACAGCACAGATGTACGATATGCAGCAGGCAATGTCGATGGATATTGATACGAGCAGTCTGGAGGGAGCGCGAGAGGCAATCGATGAAGCAACAGCATCCTTAATTGCGTTGAACGGTGTGGCACAGCAGCCGACTCCTGCCCCGAATCCGCTTGTAGGAACTTCTGAACCGGCCGAGATTCCAGTGCAGTGGGAAACGAACAATCTGGATGTGTTTACAGGAACCGGGATAGATCGGTTTGAGCAGGAAGTACAGAGTACCAATAGCATGTTAGAGCAGTTGAGCAGTACGCAGAACGATATTGCAAGGCAGGCATACAGTACAACGATCTTTCCGCCGGAGTCATTCCAGGATCTTAATTCCATGGCTGTCAGAATTGATTCGATCCGGGAACGGATACAGCAGATTGAAAACAATCCGGTCAATATGGGAACAGATAACGCCAACGCCCAGTTAGAGCAGTTGAGATCGCAATTAGACCGGGCGATTCAGGAACAGAATAATCTTAATACCGCCATGCAGAACATGGATGTGTCCGGTGCAAATGCAGCATATCTCCAGTTATCGCAGACAGTGGGTAATACAGAGCGGTATATCCGTGACAATACGGATGAGCAGGGAAGATTCAATCAGGAGATCCAGGAGGGAATATCCGGCGCAAACGAATTGGAAAGGACAATTAGAGGTGCAGTTGGTGCATATGTGAGTATTCAGAGTGCCAGAAACGTACTTGATATATCAGATGGATTAACACAGACAATAGCGCGATTAAATTTAATGAACGATGGCGCCCAGTCGACACAAGAACTGTTTAATTTGATATATGCCTCAGCACAGAAGACACATTCACCAATAATGGAAACAGCGGATGCAATTGCAAAAATGGGTAATAATGCAGGTTCGGCTTTTTCATCAAATGTTGAACTGGTTGCATTTATGGATCAGGTAAATAAACAATTTGCAATTGGTGGTGCTTCCGCGACAGAACAATCAAATGCATTATTACAGTTAAGTCAGGCGATGGCAGCGGGAGCTCTTCGTGGAGATGAATTAAACTCAATATTGGATGCTGCTCCGGGAATTGCCAGAACGATAGAGGAAAGTATGGGATGGGCGGAAGGTTCCATTAAATCGTATGCAGAAGAGGGAAAAGTCACAGCACAAGTGGTAAAAGAGTCGCTTTTAAATATGGCGGATGAAACGAATGAGGCGTTTGAATCTATGCCAATTACTTTTTCGCAAGCAATGACAGATTTGGCGTCGACTGCGGTTAAAACGTATCAGCCAGTACTTCAAAGGTTGAATGATATAGCAAATAGTGAAACTTTTCAAACGTTCACAGATGGAGTTGTAGAAGCAATGCAAATAACTGCTAATATAGTTCTCAATACATTTGACCTAATGGCTGAGACAGGGAACTTTATAGCAGATAATTGGTCAATGATCAGTCCGATTGTATATGGAATAGCAGCAGCTTTAGCGGTATATGGTACATATCTTACAATTACAAAAGGTATGGAGATAGCAAGCACTGTAACCAAAACGGTAATGACTATTGCAACATATGCACATGCCGCAGCTATGAGGACAGCTGTAGATGCTACAACAGCAGAAACAGCAGCGCAGCTTGGATTAAATACAGCATTTTTGTCATGCCCGGTGGTGTGGATCACTTTACTTGTAATTGCGCTGATAACAGTTTTTTATGCAGCAGTTGCAGCAGTAAATCATTTTGCCGGTACTACAAAATCAGCAACAGGTTTGATCTGTGGAGTATTTGCGATAGCGTTAGCTTTTATAGGAAATCTGTTTATCGGAGCTGCAAATACGATTATCGGAATTGGGGTTACTTTATGGAATGCGATCGCAAATTTTGTCAATGCGTTTGCGCTTGTTTTTAACAATCCAGTCGCGGGCATAGAAGCCATATTTTTAAGCCTGTTTAACTTTATAGTAGAAGTAATTGAGTCAGCTGCCCGGATGCTTGATGCAGTATTTGGCAGCAGTCTTGCGGATGCAGTAGCGGGATTCCAGAACAAAGTACAGGCAAAGGTGGATGCCGTGATAAGCGAAAATGGTGGATCAGAAATTTTAAAGACGGTAGAAATGTCAGATTATCAGTTCAACCGGTTCGATTATGGGAACGCATGGAACTCAGGATATAATTTTGGAGAGAAAATTGATGATAAAATATCGAATTTCAGCTTGGCAGATATTTTTGGCAAAGTGGATATTCCAAATCCAGATGATTATACATCCAGTATCAGTGATGCAATCGCAAATTCCGGTGCGGGTGGAAACCTTGACAGTATTGCGGATGATACCAGTGCAATCAAAGATTCTGTGGATATTACAGATGAAGATCTGAAATATCTTAGAGACATTGCAGAGCAGGAAGCAATCAATCGGTTTACGACTGCGGAGATCAAGCTGGATATGACAAATAATAATAATGTAAGCAGTGATGCAGATTTAGATGGTATTGTGGACGGAATGACAACGAAAGTGTTAGAAGCATTAGAAGCCGTCCGGGAAGGAGTGTAGGAAATGGCATATAAATTATATCTGGATGGAGTGCTGTTTCCGGTAGCTCCGTCCAAAGTAACAGTAAAAATCAATAATCAGAACGAAACGGTAACTCTGATTAATGAGGGTGAAGCAAATATTTTGAAAGCCGCAGGGCTGTCAGATGTGGAATTTGATCTTCTGCTTCCAAATACAGAATATCCGTTTGCCTTATATCCAGAGACTTTCCGGAATGCCAAGTTTTATCTGGATAAGCTGGAAGAATTAAAGTTACAGAAGAAAAGTTTTCAGTATATCATGACAAGAGCATTTCCAAACGACAAGAAGTTATTTCATACCAACATGACAGTTTCACTTGAGGATTATTCCATTGTGGATGATGCCGGAGAGGGATTTGATACGACTGTTAAGATCAAGCTGAAACAGTACCGTGAATTTATCACAAAGACCTGTACCGTGGATATATCGCTGCCAAAACCACAGGCTGCAATGCAGCAGACCAGAGCAGCAGGCAATGCACCAAGCGGGGGGAGCTATACCGTAGTTTCCGGGGACTGTCTCTGGAAGATCGCGAAGCAGTTTTACGGCGATGGTGGAAAGTGGAGTGTGATCTACAATGCCAATAAATCAGTGATCGGCGGAAATCCGAATCTGATATATCCAGGGCAGGTGCTTACGATCCCGGCTGCATAAAAAGATAATGACATTTGACAGAGTATGCTGTATAATTTTCCTATAACACGAAGGAGGAAACGGTTATGGGAGAAAAGAAAAATGGAGGATGTGGTACACTTTTATTAGTTTGGATTATAAGTTCTGTAATTTTAATAATAGTCTTTAATTCAATTAATAAAACAGGGCAAAGTATGGGAGATGTGGTCTTTGCGTCATGTTTGTTCGGCGGGATGATTGGTTTTATAGTATTTTGTATCAAAATGATAAAAATTACTAGCCAAAATAAAAAGGCAGTTCGTAATCAGAAACGTATTGATAAAGCAGATGGAATTACGAGGTATTCCTCATTAATACATGTTGGCGGATTGGATGCACCGGAAAATGTGCCATGTAATGTTATTTTAAGTCCGATAGATTTGAAAATAATATGCGGCGGGAAAGAGTTTTCTTTACAACTTAAGAAAATACGCAATGTGGATTTTCAGTTAGATATCGACGAAAAGCAATATTTAAAAAGTAGCATGGCAAAAGGAATGATTGGTGCAGCTGCTTTTGGTATGGCAGGAGCAATTATTGGTTCTGCGCCAAAAACTAAGACAAAACGAGAGGTTAAATGCTATGCGATAATAGCCTATGAAAGTCTGCCAGGAGAGTATAAAAATTTTGTTTTAAGAGATGAGTATGCTAATTCAGGACAGTGTTCTAAATTGGTTGATACGTTAAGACCGCAGATTAATTCACAAGTGAATAAAGTTGAATTATGATATAATATCCCGCTTACATGACGTAGGCGGGAATTTTTATACCTATTTTTTATTAAGAAAATGCTTTGAGTACGGAATACCCTCCACTATGCCTTTAAATGACGTAAGAATGAGTTGCATAGAAGATGCTCTCATAACTTCTCCCGAAATAGTATTTATAATGTTACCATTAGAATCGGGAATGGAAAGATCATGCCAGCCCTGTGCATCATTTGTAATATAACTATTAATTTGATTTAGCAGAGCCGGGAACTGTGGGTGTTGTATAATGGCTTCTAAGTAATCGAGGTTGCTATATTTATAGGTTGTTGCGGAAAGTAAAAGTAATATTTCGATAGTTTTTTCATCGATGCCAAGTGTATTGGAGATTGCTTGATATTTGGTGTCTCTACAATCATCTTTTCCTACAAGATAATCAATGGATACATTAAAAAATTCAGACAGTAGTATGAGTACTTCAATACTTGGTTCTCTTTCGGCGCGTTCATATTTACTCAAGGTTGATTCTTTAATATTTAGTTTAGTGGCGAGAGTTTTGATTGTAAGACCTTTTTCAAGGCGTAGTTCACGTATTCGAGTTAGAGTCATAGTATCACCGTCCTTTTTGTACTTTTATTATAATTGAAATGGGACAAAATGTAAATTATATGTTGACAATAAGTACAATATGGGGTAATATGTGACATGTAAAGGACAAAACGTACAGAGATGGAGGTGGAAACATGGAACTGAAAAAAAGAAAATTGCAGATTTTAATGGCAAAAAATCAAATGAATGCTAAGGAACTGGCGGAAAAGTCAGGATTATCTCACAACACAATTTCTTCTTTCCTGTCTGGCAGACGGAAACCAAGCATTAAGTCATTGGGTATGTTAGCAAATGGATTAAGCGTAGATGTGGAAGAGATTATTGAAGATGAAAAAGAAAAAGAGTAAACACCCAACCGACCAAAGTTTGTGTTTACTCAAAAGGAACCTATTAACCATAGGAATTTCCTATTTGCATTATAGGGGATTCTGCCAGTTTTTGCAAGGAGGAATTGCAAAATGCAGAATGAAATAGTAGAAATTAACTCGAAAGAAGTTGTAGTTAAGGAATTTAAAGGTCAACGTGTAGTAACGTTTAAAGATATTGACCGGGTGCATGAAAGACCAGATGGAACGGCAAGGACAGCTTTTAATAGAAACAGAAAGCATTTTATTGAAGGTCAAGATTACTTCGTATGCAAAACGTACGAAGCGAGAGAACTTTTTGGAATGTCAGCACCTAACGGTGTATTGCTTATGACAGAACAGGGATACTTAATGCTGGTTAAGCCTTTTACGGACGACTTAGCATGGACTGTTCAAAGACAGTTGGTAAATAATTATTTTAAACAGGAGCCAGTACATTCCATTACATATCAGTACCCGGTATCCCCGGCGGCACTGGAAAGCGCAACAAATGCTGGTCGTTTATTTGAACGTATCATGAAATCAGAGGGTGCGTGCCCACATGAAATTGCTATGGTGGTTAAATCAATATTCAATCAGGCAGGAATTGAAGTCAGAGAGCAGTTTGTTAAAATTCCGGCATATGAGCAATTAGCACTGGATATTATCACACGGTAGGGGGCACGGCATGAATGAGAAGTTGGATAAAATGACAAAAGAATTTCTTCTTAAACTTGATGGGTTTGTACCAAAAGAGATAGAACAGATAAAAATAGAGTGGCTGAAAGAACTTACTGAAAGGAAGAGCGAATTGAAAGATTTTGAGAGTGCAATAAATTATGTGAATGCCGTATGTGATGTGGCGATTAATAGAGCCAAGAGAAAAATGGTAGTGGCATAAAGGTAATCAGAGGGCTTGGAAACAGGCTCTCTTTTTATATACAAAATTTAAAGAAAGTGAGGAAAAATAATGAGAAAACCAGAAAGGAGAGTCCCATGTACGAGTTATTAATTCAAAACGGCAGCACAGTTTACCTGCCCCCAGTCCAGGAAGAAGTAAAAGTGACCACAGAGCGGCAGATCAGTCCCGGTTCCATAGAAATTAGTTTCGTGGATACCGGGATTTCGATTGCAGAGGGGAATCCGGTGCGCTTTAAGGATGGAGAAACATGTGTGTTTTATGGTTTTATTTTCAAAATCAAGCGCGACAGGAGCAATATTGTAAAAGTAACTGCCTATGATCAGATCCGGTATTTGAAAAACAAAGACACAATGGTATATGAGAACAAAACGGCTGCTGAGATCGTGATGCAGATTGCCAATAATTTTGGTTTTAATCTCGGCACAATCGCGAATACCATATGGAAGATTGCATCGAGAGTGGAAGATAACGAGTCTCTTATGGATATGATTGGAAATGCACTGGATCTGACATTACAGAATACAGGTGATTTGTACATTCTCCATGATGACGGTGGAAAGCTGAATCTGTCTTTTATCGGTGATATGTATGTGCCTATCGTCATAGATGCAGAAACCGGACAAAATTATGATTATGAATCCTCGATTGATTCAGATACTTACAACCGGATCAAGCTGGTCTTTGATAATGAAAAGACAGGAAAAAGGGATGTATATATTGCACAGGATTCCTCACACATGAATGACTGGGGAATCTTACAGTACTTTGATACGCTGCAGGATGGAGAGAACGGGCAGGCGAAAGCAGATGCACTCTTGAAACTATACAACAAAGCTACAAAGACACTAACGATCAAGGATGCCTGCGGTGATTCGAGAGTGCGCGGCGGTTCACTGGTTGTTGTGCAGCTTGATTTAGGGGATGTGCAGATAAAAAATCTGATGCTCGTAGAAAAATGTGTACACAAATACGGTGAAAGTAAACACACAATGGATTTAACTTTATCAGGAGGTGGTTTCAGTGCATGATGCAAATGATTTCGTGAGGGCGATACAGCAGGTGTCAAACGGAGTCAATGAGGCGGGATATCCGGCGGATGTGATGTCTGGCACCGTGATAACGTCAGCCCCATTGAAAATTAAAGTGGAACAGAGGTTTGATATAGCCAGCGCGCAGCTTATTGTTCCGGAGCACTTGACGGACCGGATTGTAGAAGTAGAAATAGACGGAGTGCATCGAACAATGAAAATTTATGATGGCTTAAAAATAGGACAACAAGTTGTGCTGATTCGGCAGCAGGGTGGCCAGAAGTTTTTACTTGCAGACAGGGTGGTGTGATATGATTCCGGCAGTTAATAATTTAAAAGAAATCGAAGTAGTAGAACAGCCGTCTTTATGTCATCGAATGATCCGGGAAACATGTAATGTCGTAGGCGAATGTGATGGATTAGAAGCGGTAAAACAAGCGATTTATAATATCCTGAATACAGAGCGGTACCGCTATATTATTTTTTCGTGGAACTACGGTGTGGAATTGCAAGATCTGATCGGAAAGCCGATGGACTATGCCATGGTGGAAGTAGAACGGAGGATTACGGAAGCTCTGACACAGGATGACCGGATAGATTCGGTAGATAATTTTGAGTTTGAAGTGCACAGAAAAACGCTGATCGTTAAATTTACCGTGCACACGAAATTTGGAAATGCGAAGATTGAGAAGGAGGTGGACGTGTAATGTATGAAGATCAGACGTTTGATGTGATTTTACAGCGTATGTTGTCCCGCGTGCCTGAGACAATGGATAAAAGAGAGAGTTCGCCGATCTATGCCGCACTGGCACCGGCAGCAGTGGAACTGACATCGATGTATATTGCATTTGACTGCATGCTGGCAGAGACATTTGGAGATACGGCATCAAGGGAATATCTGATTCGGTTATGTGCAGATCGCGGTATTACGCCAAAGAAAGCAACTCAGGCAGTACTTGAGTTAGAAACCGATGTGGAGGTTGCGGACGGGAAAAGATTTACCGGCGGGGAAAATACCTATATCGTTACGGCTCCCGGACAGGTCACCTGTGAGCAGATTGGCACGGTCGGAAATGAATATACAGGAGATGTTCTTCCAATCGAATATATTTCCGGACTCACGACCGCGAAGATCACGCGGGTTTTAATCTATGGAGAAGCAGAAGAAAGTACGGAATCCTTGCGGCAGAGGTATTTTGAATCGTTTGAGGAAAGGGCATTTTCCGGCAATGTAAAAGATTATCGAAACAAAACGCTTGCACTGGCGGGAGTCGGAGCAGTCAAAGTGATACGGACGTGGAATGGTCCCGGAACGGTGAAACTTGTTATTTTAGACAGTGCACATGGAAAAGCTACGGATACATTGATATCTGCAGTACAGAAAGAGTTTGATCCAAACGGTGATGGCATGGGAGACGGGCTTGCGCCGATCGGGCATGTGGTTACGGTCGAGACGGCGAAAGAGTCGGTGGTAAATATTGCAACGAATATCACCTTTGACAGTGGTTATGGATTGAATGAATGTAAAACGTTGATTGAGGATGCGGTAAAAAAATATATTTTATCGTTGCGGCAGGACTGGGAGAACCAGAATCATCTGATCGTAAGAATTGCGTCGTTGGATGCTGCGATCATGGGTGTCAAAGGTGTACTTGATGTGACAGGGACGACCATTAATGAGGGTACAAAAAATCTTGAATTAACAGAATATGAGATCCCGGTCATGGGGGTGGTTACTTATGGATGATAGATATATCAATCTTAAGGAGCTGCTCCCTTTATATTTGCAGGAATACAGTGAGCTGGCTGAAATTATGGACACGGAAACACCGGAGTTCCGATTATTGGAATCCAGGCATAACAGGATGATTGATAACCGGTACATTATATCCTGTGACGAAGAGGGAATTGCCAGATTTGAAAAGATTCTTGGTGTGACGACAAAAAGTGATGATACGCTCGAAGATAGAATCTTCCGGTGTCTGACCAAATGGAATGTGTGCCTGCCCTATAACTATGCTTTTCTTGAAAGAAAATTAATGGAATTGTGTGGTACGGAGTATGCGATAGACTTCGATATTCCCGGTCAGACAATGATCGTTAAAATCGGTATAGCGCTGAAAAATCAATATGATTCTGTGGTGGATATTTTAGGTGAAATCGTGCCATGTAATATTTTGCTTAATACAGAACTGCTTTACAACCAATATAAGACATTAAAACCATATCCGCATATTATACTGGGGCAGTTTACACACTGGGAATTGAGAAACATCAGTATTCCGAAGAATCTGAGTTCGAAGGTAGAAAATATCGCGAATTATACAATGGAAGAATTATCGCGGTTCACAGTGGAGCAGGTTGCAGAAATCGGACTGAGAAAGAGAGGATAACATGAAACTTACAGATATTTTTAAATTCAAGCTGTTTGAAAGAACAGATCCGGTGGATATGAAAACCGTGAATGAGAATTTTGAGAGTGTAGAAAAGGTTATTGATGGATTGACAGCAGAAGATGTTGGAGCTGTAGCAACAAAAGGAAATACAGCCGACAACACAGTAGCATTTACCACGGCATCTAAAAGAACGAAAATTTCAAGCGGTGAAACCCATGCGACATTGTTCGGAAAAATTGCAAGGTGGATTGCTGATTTGAAAACAGTAGCCTTTAGCGGCAGTTATAATGATTTGAGTAATAAGCCGACCATACCAGCCGTCATAAATAATAACACTACCACGGAAGCAGGTTTTGCCCTTGATGCAAGACAGGCAAATCCGAATGTGGATGGGAGTTTGGCGAAACAGATCAGTACGTTAAACAGCGGTTTAAAGAATAAGCATTACATTAGAATTGAAAAAAGTGATTGGTCCGGAACCTTAGGGGACTTCATACCGCTACAGGATTCCACTGAAAAAGTAATTAATCTGATCGCACATAATGAACTTGACGACACCTATCCTGCTGTACGTGTTGGTCGGTCTGATGCAGATCACGATGGTAATGATATTCCGACCACATATTTAAAGAAATCCGACGCCAAAACCATGTTCAATACCGGATACCGTCAGGTAAGCAGTAACGAATTTAATAAATACTTCTCCGATACATGGAGTTATGTAGGCGCGGACGGCTTATCTATTGATTCCGGAACATGGCTGATAAATTATTACTGTTGGGTTTCTGAAAATTCTGCCGTGGATGTTATATCATTAAAAAGTACCGTCGATCAGGCGATTGGAATCACCGCCCCAAACAACGGAAACGGTGGCACGTGGCTGACCATGCATGAAATAATATCTGGTAAGGCAATTACCAATTTAAAATTTTTAATAAAAGTACCAAAAGCTGTGACATTTGGACAGATCAGTACAAAGATAACTGCTATAAAACTGTGTTAAATATTAAATATATAAAACGCAGGCCTTAATCCGTATCGTCTGATGAGCTTGTGAAAAAACGTAAAATGAATATGGGACGTTATAATAAGTTGCCGACCCTACTATAACGCCTATGTTATCCGAACCATTGCCGCTTATCGAAGCATCGTTGTGCGGACCGCCGCAGATAAAACCGCCAAGAATTGTGTGACCCTGTGCTATTAAATTATCAATTTCAGTGGTTTTTCCGCCGACATATCCCCAATAGGTATATTTAGGGAAAAATGCCTTACTTTCATTGATAGTAACGCCTACGAACTCTATAACAATGGATTTCGTCTTGTTTTTTTCAATAATGTTATTGACTTCCGTCTGTGTATAATATTTCTTTAAACCGCTGTTTTACGAAAAATAATAAGAAAGAAGGAATTTTTATGAAATTAAAAACCACAAAAAACATTTTAACCATCAACAATATTAATCATGTGGATGGAAAACTGAATATTGAATTTGCAGATAACAAAACCTGCGAAGAACTGCAGGAAGCTTTTTCAGATAAAGAAGAACTTACAGTGTTAAAGGTTTATACTGATGAGGACATGTTGACATCAGTGATTCTGGGGTATGTAATCTTAGAACAGGTTATTCTGAGGGAAGATGTAAAAATCGTTGTCCTGGAAAAAGAAGTTAATGACATCGAGCAGAGGATTACTGCTGTATCTGAGAGTTTAGCCGAGAATGTAGAAAAAACAGTCGAGAATACAGACAGTATCGAAAAACAGAGGGCAGATATTGATTATATGGCTATGCAGATGGAGGTAAGCTTAGATGAGTAAGAATTATGAAAAAGTAAAAAATTACTATGACAAAGGACTGTGGAATGAGAACCGTGTATATCATGCTGTAGGTAAATGGATCACGCCGGAGGAATATGAGCAGATCACAGGCAAAGTATACACAGAAGAGGAGGATGCCTGATGAGTCAGACAGAAAACTATGGATTTAATATCCCGGAAGAAAATGAGTTCTACGATATGGAACTGGAAAATGAAAATTGGAGAAAGTTAGATGCTGTGCTTAAGGAGATCAGCGACAAGCTGGATGCAGTAAAGACAACTGAATAATCTAAGGCGCCTAAGAGCCGATTACATGACCATGTGTTGTGTAGCCGGCTCTTTTGCATAAAGCCTACGGGCAGAAAGAGAGGAAAAGAATAATGAAAGAATTTGACAAAGTAAACATGATTTATGGAGTAATTGCCACAATAGGGGTGGCACTGTTCGGGAAGTACTGGTTCCTGTTTTTTGGATTTCTGGTATTAAATGCGGTTGATTACATTACCGGATACTGCAAGGCGAAGTTCTACAAAAAGAACGAGTCAAGTGCGATCGGCGCAAAAGGAATCTTAAAAAAAGTGTGGTACTGGATTGTAATTGGTATGGCATTTTTCGTCTCAATGAGCTTTGTACATATGGGGGAGATTATCGGTATTAATCTTTCGTTTGTGCAGCTCTTTGGATGGTTCACGCTGGCAACATATTTGATTAATGAGGTTCGCAGCATTTTGGAAAATCTGGTTGAAATGAATGTAAGGGTACCGGCGTTTTTGATTGCTGGACTCGATGTGACGCAGAAATTGCTTGACACCAAAACAGAAATTAAGGAAAGTGAGGAATAATTATGGCAAATAGAAAAATCGGACAGGCTGGTCTTGCACTTATCAAACAGTTTGAAGGCTGCCGGTTGGCAGCTTATCAGTGCTCTGCTGGTGTGTGGACGATCGGGTACGGTCACACAGCAGGCGTACATAAAGGAATGAAGATCACACAGGCGCAGGCAGAAGAGTATTTAAAGCATGATGTGGCAAAGTTTGAAAAGTATGTCAACAATCCGTCCTATGTCCCATTTACAGACAAACTTAATCAGAATCAGTTTGATGCATTGGTCAGCTTTGCTTTTAACCTAGGGCAGGGCAACGTGAAAAAGCTGTGTACAGGCAGAGTAATGAATCAGATCCCGTCTGCAATGCAGCAGTACTGTAAGGCTGCCGGTAAAACATTATCGGGATTACAGCGGAGAAGAAAAGCCGAAGCAGCTCTCTATAATAAGAAAGTAGAGAGTTGCACCGGTGTAACCATTACCACAGTGAAAGAAAGTGAGGATTACAGTATGAATACAATTAAAAAAGGCAGCAAGGGAAAATCAGTTAAGGTATGGCAGATCATCATCGGTACGACGGCGGATGGCAATTTCGGCAGCGGCACGGAGAACATGACAAAGACTTGGCAGAAGAACCACGGATTAACTGTGGATGGAATTGTTGGAAAGAACTCTTGGAAAACGGGGTTAGAGTCGTTATAAAAACGATCGCGACTCTGGCTGTAGGAGTGGATGGAAAAGTTTACATCGGATGATGAGGGATTTTGTCATGAAATTTGTCACAAAAAGTTCAAAGCATTGTAAATACTGGCGTTATGAGCCTTAATTTAACGGGTTCGACTCCCGTCAGGTCCACTCGTAAAGTGCCGTATTTACGGCACTTTTTAAATTTCGTGTTGCATTTGGTGACATATTTTATGTCATACTGATATAAAATAAGGACCACCATTGAAGGAAGTCCTGATTTATTCATGACAATAGAATGTTCGCAGAGCGTGTATTCTATTGCTTTAACAGCTCTGTAATGTTGATCGTCAGATCATCGTAAATACATACCTGTATATCGTCATCAAAACTGTACAGATCTGTCAGTTCTTCTTTTTCTAAATCATAAACATTTACTGTCCTGGTCAGTGGATTTACGATCAAGTATTCACGTACACCGGCAGAGTGGTATTTGAATAACTTCACACCGTAATCAATTCGTTTCGTACCTGAAGACGCAATCTCGATGATCCAGTCCGGTGCACCATTATATCCACGATCATCCAGCTTAGACTTGTCACAAATAATGCTGATATCATGTTCAACGTATGTTTTATCATCCTTATTCAGAAAAACGGCGAATGGGGCAGGATAGACCTTACAAAATCCATTGTTTTTCTTGATATACTCACGGATTTCTGCGGATAAATTCATAACAAGTTCCTGATGCAATCTGTTTGGTGGTGCATATCATAAATAACGCCATCGATCAGTTCTGCACGCTGTCCTTCCGGGAGAGAATAGATGTAATCGGTTGTGTAGGTGTTTTCTTTTGAAAATGGCATAGTGTATACCTCCTTTACATTTTGATGATGGCTGTTTGACAAAAAAATATATATGACATATAATATACTTAACGAGGCAGCCGGAAGGTGAGTGCACTTCACCCGACCCGGCGAATTTAATACTAAGTTATCAAGAGATAGCCGTTCCTAAACTTTACCAGAGAGCAGGACGGCTATTTCTTATGTTTTCTGTGGGTATCTATGTAAGTCAGAATCGCCATCAACATGATGACAAAAGTAAATAAGTCATTCCATGAAACCATAATAATCATCCTTTCCGTAAGGATCGGATCAGATGAGAGCACGTCCTCCAGCTGCCTGGGTAAGCATATTATGTTGTCGAGAGGCCATTGCAAATATAGTATCGATAATAGTATAACTTGTGTTAATGTTGTCTGTTGATATAAATATATAAATTTCTCTTTTATATTTAACTTGTAGTATTACGTTGATTTTAACATATTTGTAATAGCCAGGCAATGATATTATACTAATTGTAGTGATATATGTTATCCGCATGTTTTATTTGAGAGTTACACATTACTGTGTATTTTTCTATTTCATATGGAGAAAGTCGTTTTTGCAGGGCTTTATTAGTTGTTTGTTTTAAAGGCTTTTTTCGGCAGGTTCATGGATTGCATGACTGGTGGAGGAGAAGAATAGGCAGTTGAGAATGGTGTGAGAAAAATATAGAGGGTTTGCACGTTGAAGAATGTTGTAGTATGATAGCGTTGCCATGAAAGGAATGATAAAATATATGAAGAAAGTTCAAAAAAATAGCTTTGAGAAGATGTGCGATAGACTTGAAGAAAATTTTGTTTTGAACGAGAATGAAATTAAGTATGTAAAAAAACATCTTTACCCAATAAAAGAGGATAAGGATATGCTTTTAAAACTTAAGGCAGAGGCATTAGAGGATGATTATATAGCTGTAATGTCGTTTGCAATTACAATGTTGGCATTGATGGTAGCAGTAATAACTCTATGCGTTACTATGCTATCAGAAATAGGAATGCCGGCTAGGTGGGTATTATTCCTGATTTATAGTGTGTTACTAGTGTATTATTTTGTTACTATAAAAAACAAAATGCGATACTTTAAAAATGTAAATAAATGGCGACAGTATATTTTGGTTTGCATAGATGAAATGGTAAATGAGCAAAATAAAAAGAAAAAGAAGAGGCATAAATAGAGTCAGATTTATCTTAACAGCTCTGTAATGTTGATTGTAAGATTATCGTAAATACATACCTGTATATCGTCATCAAAATTGTATTGATCTGCTGGGGATGCAATCTCGATGATTCAGTCCGATGCACTGTTGCATCTGTGGTCATTCAACTTAGACTTGTTACAAATAACGATGATATCAGGTTCAACGTATGGTTTATCATTCGTATTTAGAAAGACAGCGAATGGTACCGGAAACTGCCGGGATAAAAGAAACGCCGATTCCTGAAAAATCAGGAATCCGGTGAATTTGTTTTTTCGCAGACAGCATTTCTTTTTTGTGGCGGATGTGATCAGTGCGATTCTGCTCTACCGGAGTGCAAAAAAGGAAAGAAGCACATCGCTTAAAGATTCTCCGCTATTTTAATGCTTAGATCCATGTAAATGCAGCGGTTTTCCGGCAGTTTTCCGGTCAGCAGATAATCTACCAAAAGGGAGAGGGAGCGTGCACCCTGCTCATCCGGCTGTTGGCAGATTGTGGCAGAGATTACGCCGTTTCGTATCATTTCACAGGTCGATAGAACAGCATCAAATGTAATGATCTTAAGAGGACGCTGCAGGGATGCGTTTAAAACTGCACGGCATCCACCATAGACGCCGGCTGCTGTAAAATAAAGTGCAGACAGATCCGGGTGGCGGTCTAAGAGGTCAGAAACTACTTCGTAACTCTTATAATCATCATCGCCATTTTCCACGACATCCACAATGCGGATATTTGGATGCTTTGTATGAAGATGGGAGGTAAAACCGCTGATACGTTCTTCGTGGCAGAGAACATTGTGAGAGCCGGTCACGATACCGACACTTGCATAATCTCCGGAAAACAGATGTAATAACCCTGCGGCGGTCTGCCCGCATTTGTGGTAGTCGCTGCCGACATAGGCAATCCGTTTCGAATCAGGCATGTCGGTGTTGATCGTAATGCAGGGGATGCCGTTTTCCCAGAGCAAATCTATCTTTTCCTGTATGGCAGGATCATTGTAGGGAGAGAGGATCAGTCCATGGATCTCTTCTTTTAGCAGTTCATCGATCGTCTGAAGCTGACTTTGTAAATCAAAAGAAATACGGCGTTCAATCACGGTACATCCGTAAATGGACAGTTCTTCAAGTTTTTGGCGAAGACCGTCCATGACCTCATCAAAAAACGGATTTTCTGCGCCGAAAAGCAGGACACCGATTTTTAATTTTTTCTTTTGCGCTGCAAGCGCAATACCAGCCTTGTTTGGCTGATAGTCTAAAAGCTTTGCAATTTCTAAAACTTTCCGTTCTGTCTCGGCGTTGACAATGCCGCGGTGATTTAACACACGGTCCACAGTGCCGCGTGAAACACCGGAAAGCTCTGCAATTTCCTTCATGGTAGCCATAGAAAAACCCCTTTTTATTTCAATTGATTCACTTTGATGCCAACATCATTCATACAAATAAAGATAACATAAAAAACAATACATTGTCAACTTGTGTGCATGTGCACATAGATGGGAACAGGAAAAAGAAGTGTTCTACGAATCGGATGGAAGTGCACATGGCTGAAATAATGTGAAAAATGAACGTATAAGTAAATGTAAACAAAAATAAATATGAAAAAATGTACAAAAAGTATATTGCAAAATGGTCATCCCGGATGTATGATAAATAAAACGTGCACGAGCACACAATGAAGTGATTTGTAAAAAGGAGAGCGGTATGTTGTACATAGGAATTGATCTTGGAACATCTTCCGTGAAGCTGCTTTTAATGGATGCAGCCGGAAATGTAAAAAATATTGTATCAAGAGAGTATCCTCTTTATTTCCCGAATCCGGGCTGGTCGGAACAGAAACCGGAAGACTGGTACAAAGAGACGATGCAGGGGTTAAAAGAACTTTTGGAAGGTTTTCCGAAAGAAGAAGTTGCCGGAATCAGTTTTGGCGGTCAGATGCATGGACTGGTAATTCTTGATGACAAGGATGAGGTGATAAGACCGGCGATACTGTGGAATGATGGCAGGACAACAGAGGAGTGCGATTACTTAAATAATGAGATCGGCAAAGAAACATTGTCAGAATATACGGCAAATATTTCATTTACCGGTTTTACCGCACCAAAGATTCTCTGGGTAAAAAACAAAGAGCCGGAGAATTTTGCAAGGATCAAAAAGATCATGCTGCCAAAAGATTATCTTGCATATAAGCTGACCGGAGAGCACTGTACGGATGTTTCGGATGCGTCCGGTATGCTGCTTTTGGATGTGAAGAACCGATGCTGGTCGAAAGAAATGTGTGAAATCTGCGGCATTACGACCGACATGCTGCCGAAGTTATATGAGAGCTATGAATGTGTCGGTACGGTCTTACCGGAGATTGCAAAAGAACTGGGCTTATCTGAGAATGTGAAGGTGGCAGCCGGTGCGGGAGATAATGCAGCAGCTGCAGTTGCAACCGGAACTGTCGGAGATGGAAAATGCAACATTTCACTTGGAACAAGTGGAACGATCTTTATTTCTTCTGCAAAATTTGGTGTGGATAAGCACAATGCACTACATGCATTCTGTGATGCAAATGGAGCTTATCATCTGATGGGATGTATGTTATCCGCAGCGTCCTGTAACAAATGGTGGATGGATGAGATCATCGGAACCAAAGATTACAAAAAAGAGCAGGAAGCGATCACAAAACTTGGCGAAAACCATGTATACTATCTGCCGTATCTGATGGGGGAGCGTTCCCCGTACAATAACCCGAATGCGAGGGCCACTTTTATTGGCATGACGATGGATACGACAAGAGCGGATATGACACAGGCAGTATTAGAGGGTGTTGCATTTGCGCTTCGCGATTCCTTCGAAGTGGCAAAAACACTTGGTATTCCAATCGAGCGCACAAAGATCTGCGGAGGCGGGGCAAAGAGTCCTCTCTGGAAAAAGATCATTGCAAATGTATTAAATATCAAAGTAGATGTGCTTGAGACAGAAGAGGGACCATCTTTAGGAGGCGCAATGCTTGCAGCCGTTGCATGTGGTGAGTACAAAGATGTAGAATCTGCAGCAGCCGCAATCGTAAAAGTGGTCGATACGGTGGAGCCGGATCCTGAACTTGCTGCAAAATATGAGGCACGCTACCAGCAGTTTAAAAATATTTATCCGGCATGCAAAGATCTGTTTGACAAGATCATCTGACGGACAGGAAAGGGTATTGTTCCTGACTGTTTTGAATAGTAACAGCCGGCTACCAGAAAAAATTTGCTTATGCAGGAAAGAAAACCTGCAGGGCAAATGAGATAGAAGATAAGAAAAGAGGGAATAGGACATGCAGATTTACGAAGTTACGGATGCACGTTTTCGCAAATATGGAAAAGTAATCCGGAATATTGATTTTTCAGCATTGACGGAGGCAATGAAAAAGACGCCGGTTCCATCCGATGTAGTTTACGAGCCGTCGATCGCAGAATTAGAGGCATTGCCGGTGGCAAAGGAGATTGAGAAAGTCTTTTACGGAGAACTGCCGATTCAGATCGGATACTGTAATGGACACAATGTGCTTTTAAATGCAGTGGAATATCACCGCAGCTCAGAGATCAATCTTGCGGCAACCGATGCGGTCTTAATATTAGGTTCAGAGGCAGATGTGACCGATGATTTTACCTATGAGACATCGAAAATGGAAGCATTCCGCATCCCGGCAGGAACAGCCGTGGAGGTGTATGCGACCACACTGCATTATGCACCATGTCATGTGGACGATGCAGGATTCCAGGTGGCAGTCATTCTGCCGAAGGGCACCAATTATCCGTTGGATGAGGCACACGCCGGCGGGGAGGATGCACTTCTTACAGCAAAGAATAAATGGCTCATCGGTCATGCCGAGGGCGGGCTGCCGGAGGGAAGTCATATCGGACTCATCGGCAAAAATTTAAATGTCAGAGAATAAATTTTTATAGAAAAAATGAAGTATGTACAGAAAAAAAGAAAGCGGAGGAAAACAAAATGAATAACATTCCAGAAGTAAAAGTTGGTATCGTGGCAGTCAGCCGTGACTGCTTCCCGGAGTCATTATCTGTAAACAGAAGAGAGGCATTGGTAAAGGCCTACACAGATAAATACGGTGCAGCAGATATCTATGAGTGCCCGATCTGTATCGTGGAGAGCGAGATCCACATGGTACAGGCATTAGAGGACATCAAGAAAGCAGGATGTAACGCACTCTGCGTATATCTTGGTAACTTTGGACCGGAGATCTCCGAGACACTGCTTGCAAAACATTTCGAGGGACCGAAGATGTTTGTTGCAGCAGCAGAGGAAACACAGGACAACCTGATCCAGGGACGTGGTGATGCATACTGTGGTATGTTAAATGCAAGCTACAACTTAAAATTAAGAAATGTACATGCATATATTCCGGAATATCCGGTAGGTGACGCAGCAGACTGTGCAGATATGATCCATGATTTCCTGCCGATTGCAAGAACTGTTATTGGATTATCCGAGTTAAAGATCATTTCTTTCGGACCAAGACCGTTAAACTTCCTTGCATGTAATGCTCCGATCCAGCAGTTATACAACCTTGGTGTTGAAATTGAGGAGAACTCTGAGTTAGATTTATTTGAGGCATTTAACAAACATGCAGGAGATGTGCGTATCCCGGAAGTTGTTGCAGATATGGAAAAAGAGCTTGGCACCGGAAATAAAAAACCGGAGATTCTTGCAAAACTTGCACAGTATGAGCTGACACTGACCGACTGGGTAGAGGAGCACAGAGGTTACCGCAAATATGTAGCCATCGCCGGAAAATGCTGGCCAGCATTCCAGACACAGTTTGGATTTGTACCATGCTATGTAAACAGCCGTCTGACCGGACGCGGAATCCCGGTTTCCTGTGAGGTTGATATCTACGGAACACTGAGTGAGTTCATCGGAACCTGCGTGAGCCAGGATGCAGTAACTTTACTTGACATCAACAACTCTGTACCGAAAGATATGTATGAAGAGTCCATCAAAGGAAAATTTGATTACAAACATACTGATACATTCATGGGATTCCACTGTGGAAATACCTGCTCTAAGAAACTTGCAAGCTGTGAGATGAAGTACCAGATGATCATGGCAAGAAGCCTTCCGGTCGAAGTGACAAACGGTACTTTAGAGGGAGACATTGCACCGGGCGATATCACATTCTACCGTCTGCAGTCTACATCCGACAATAAGATCCGCGCATACGTGGCACAGGGCGAAGTACTTCCGGTAGCAACACGTTCCTTCGGTTCCATCGGTGTATTTGCGATCCCTGAAATGGGAAGATTCTACCGCCATGTACTGATCGAGAAAAACTATCCGCATCACGGAGCGGTTGCATTCGGACATTACGGAAAAGCACTGTTTGAAGTATTCAAATATCTTGGCGTTCCGATGGAAGATATTAACTACAATCAGCCTGCATCCCTGCCATATCCGACAGAGAATCCATTTGCATAAAATGTACATAAATTAATATATTACCTGAAACCCGCGCATCTAAAACGTAACATACCGTTTTGGATGCGCGGGTTTTTGCGTGAAAGGGTTCGGGTGTCAAAAGGTGGTTTTTATTTTTTAACACCCGAACCCTTCCACATAACCCCTGCCATAGAAACTGGAAATATCTACTTGTAGAATCGCACATCATCCTCTGTTACAATGCAGATACGTCAAAATGAAACAAGTATGTAATATTTACTTAACAAAAAGTAAATATCTGTAAATGGAGGATTTCTACATAATGAAAAAAAGAAACAAGATCGTAGCATTTTTACTGGCAGGAGTGATTGCAGCAGGACATGGCAGCGTGGTGTATGCGGCAGGGTATGGAAGTGTGGTGTATGAAGATGTGGCATGGGATCTGTGTGCGCTGAATGAAGAACGCATGAAACTGGAAGTACAGGAAAAAAATACAGACAATGATGCTGCTGGGAATGACCAAGCAGACATCGAAGAACGTGAATCACCGCAGAGTACATCTGAATATGCTGATATCGGTATTGCATCCGTGTTAAATTATGTGAATTTACGCGCGGAACCTTCCGTGGAAAGTGAGGCACTCGGAAAGCTGTACAATAACAGTGCGGCAACGGTGTTGGAAACAGTTTTGGATGAGGCAGGAGAGGAATGGTATCTGGTCAGTTCAGGTTCGGTGGAAAACGCTTATGTGAAAGCGGAATATGTAAAGGTCGGGGATGAGGATCTGGCGCGGGGTGTCAGCACACGATATGCGACGGTAACGACTACGACGTTGTTTGTGCGTACCGAACCGGGAACTGAGGCATCCGTGCTTACCATGCTGCCGGAGGGCGAGGATGTGGTCATCTATGATGCGCTGGATGAGTACGGGTGGTACCGTGTGTCGACGGAGGAAGGCTTAGGATATGTTTCGGGAGATTATGTGACGGTCCGGACGGAGTTTCGCGTGGCAGAGTCGAAGGAGGAAGAGAAAGAGAGATTAGAGCGAGAGGAGGCGGAGCGCCAGGCGGCAGCAGCCGCGGCGGAAGCGGCAAGAAAAGCACGCGAAGAGGAAGAGAGAAAGGCAGCGGAAGCAGCGAGAAAGACACAGGAAGAAGCGGCAAAAGCAATGGCACGGCAGCAGACACAAAATGCGCAGCAGAGTGCAGAAAAAACACAGCAGCAGACACAAAATGCGCAACAGACGCAACAAAAAAATGACAAAGTACAGGGAAGCAGTCAGGGGCAAAGCAGCAGTTCATTCGGCAGTAATACAACAGCGAAACCGCAAACAGTTTCCAATGGACAGGCAGTCGTGAACTATGCAGCTCAGTTTGTGGGAAATCCCTATGTTTATGGTGGCAGCAGCCTGACAAACGGAGCGGACTGTTCCGGATTTGTGATGAGCGTATATCAGGCGTTTGGAATCAGTCTGCCCCATTCTTCAAGTGCACTGCGCAGTGTTGGATATGGTGTCAGCTTAGACGCGATACAGCCTGGAGATATCGTATGTTACAGCGGACATGTGGGAATTTATGCAGGAAATAATACGCTGCTTCATGCAAGTTCTCCAAGTACCGGCATCAAGTACACGTCGCCTGTCACCTACCGCGAAATTCTGGCGATAAGAAGGATTTTCTAATGATCTATGGAAAAATATGGATGCGCAACCGATTGAAAAAAATTGTGAAGAATTTAAAAATAAAGGTAAAAAAAAGGGTAAATCATGTATTTTTGCACAAGTATAAATATGCATTTTTTACAAGAGAGAAAAATACATGTTAAAAATTTGTCATACCGTGTCGAAATAAAATCCAATATTGTCATTTTGCTGATAAATCAAGGAATATCAGGGATTTTTCATAAATTGACAAATGAAAAAAAATGTGCAATAATCAGCAAACTGATAAGAAAAAATAATGTTTTTTGTTTTCGATGTAGGAAGGAATGAGTCGAATGATTGAAAGAAAAATCAAATTATCTGACACAGAGGAAGTAAAGGATTTTGTGAATGCTGCCGGAAAATGTGATTTTGAAATTGATGTATGTTACAGCAGAGCAGTCATTGATGCAAAATCTTTGCTTGGAATGCTTTATTTAGGTGTTTGCAAGGAACTTACGATCAAGTATGGCGAAAAGGATGCACGTTTTGAACAGGTTGTTGGAAAATATGCAATAGCCTGAAGCAGAGATGCTGCCCATAGATCATGATTTATGGGACGATGTATAACAGAAGATAAAGGGATAGATGAAAAGACTGATTTATATATCTGGAAAGGTATGTGGAATCAGTCTTTTTTGTGCTATAATCCATATATGAGCAAAAAGATTGAAAAGAACGAAAAAGGTGTCATAAAAATATCGGTCCGTGATCTGGTCGAATTTATCCTGCGGGAGGGCGATATCGACAACCGCCATGGACGCGGTGCTTCTGCGGAGGCGATGCTTGCCGGGGGAAGGATCCACAGAAAGATCCAGAAGCGGATGGGCAGCAATTACCATGCGGAGGTTCCACTGAAAATTGCAATCGAGGAAGACGAGTACCAGCTTGTGATTGAGGGACGTGCGGACGGGATTCTGATCGAGAGCGCGGAGGAAGAGATCACATTTGCGGATAATTTTAATCACATGACGATGCCAGAAGACTGCAAAGTCACGATCGACGAGATTAAGGGCATGTACATGAAACTTGATCTGTTAGACGATGCGGTCGGTGTACACCGTGCACAGGCGATGTGTTATGCCTATATCTATGCCCTGCAGCATGATCTTGCCACTATTTCAGTGCAGATGACGTACTGTAATTTAGATACCGAGGATATCCGGTATTTTCATTATGATTACACATTTGAGGAACTTGCGGTCTGGTTTGAGAAGCTGATCACCGAGTACAAAAAATGGGCTGATTTTCAGTTCGCATGGAAAAAACTGCGTCAGGCATCCATCAAACCGCTGCAGTTTCCATTTTCCTACCGGGAAGGGCAGAAGGAATTAGCAGCCGGTGTGTACCGCACGATCAGCAGAAAGAAGAATCTTTTTATCCAGGCGCCGACCGGAGCAGGAAAGACAATATCGACCGTGTTTCCGGCGGTCAAGGCGGTAGGGGAGGATTTAGCGGACAAGATCTTTTATCTGACGGCAAAGACGATCACAGGGACGGTGGCGCGGGAAGCATTTGAACTTCTGCGTAAAAACGGATATCAGGCAAAAGTGCTTACAATCACGGCAAAAGAAAAGCTTTGCCTGTGTGAGGAGATGGAGTGCAATCCTGTCAACTGTCCATACGCAAAAGGGCATTACGACAGGGTCAACGATGCAGTTTTTTCGTTGCTGCAAAAGGAAGATATGATCACGAGAGAGGTGATCTTAGAACAGGCGAAGGAATACAATGTCTGTCCGTTTGAAATGTGTCTGGATACGGCGACATGGGTGGATGATATCATCTGTGATTACAATTATGTATTTGACCCGAATGTCTATCTGAAACGTTTTTTTGCGGATGGTACCACAGGAGATTACATTTTTCTGGTGGATGAGGCGCACAATCTGGTCGAGCGGAGCCGGGAGATGTACAGTGCCATTATATATAAGGAAGATTTTCTTTTGGCAAAGAAGATTTTAAAGAAATATGGTCAGGCAAAACTGATGCGGGAACTGGAAAAATGTAACCGCGTACTGCTCTCCTATAAGCGTGAGTGTGAGAAATATGTGATCTATGAATCAATTGGAAATTTTGCGTTTGATTTAATGAACGTGGCGTCGGATCTCGATGAATTTTTACAGAAAGCACCGGAGTTCCCGGAACGGAAAGATTTAAGTGAGTTTTATCTGAATCTGCGCAATTTTTTGAATATTTATGAACTGCTGGATGACCACTATGTCGTTTATGCGGAACACGAGCAGGATGGACGCTTTAAACTCAAATTATACTGTGTGGATCCGTCGAAAAACCTGCAGGAGCGTATCAACAAAGGGAATGCAACTATTTTCTTTTCCGCGACGCTGCTTCCGGTGGGCTATTATAAGAGCCTGCTCTCGACTGAAACGGATAATTATGCAGTTTACGCAAAGACGGCATTCCGGGAAGAACAGAAATTGCTGCTGCTCGGAAATGATGTGAGCAGCAAGTATACCAGACGAAGTGCAGGGGAGTTTGAGCGGATCGCTTCCTATGTAAAAAAGACGACAGATGCAAAAAAAGGAAATTATATGGTGTTTTTTCCATCCTACAAAATGATGGAGCAGGTCTGCGATGTCTTTCTGGAAAAATGCCAGTCAGATCCATCCTGTGAAACGGAAACGTTGATTCAGCAGCCTGGGATGAAAGAAGAAGAAAGAGAGTCTTTTTTACAGGCATTTTCGGAAGAATTATCGGGAGAGCGGAAAGGATCGCTGGCTGCATTTTGTGTGATGGGCGGTATTTTCGGGGAAGGGATCGACCTGAAAAATGAACAGCTGATCGGTGCGATTGTCGTCGGCACGGGACTGCCGCAGATCAGCAATGAGCGGGAGATCCTGATGGGATATTTTGAAAAACGGCTTGGTGCCGGATTTGATTATGCCTACCGGTATCCGGGAATGAACAAGGTGTTACAGGCGGCAGGAAGAGTGATACGGACGGTGGAGGATGTCGGAGTCATAGAACTTTTAGATGAGCGTTTCCTGCAGAGTGAATACCGTGCGCTGTTCCCAAGAGAATGGGAAAGGCAGACGGTATGCAGGATAGATACGGTGGAAAAGTATTTAGAAGAATTCTGGAACCGTTCTTAAGTCTGTGTCAGATCGTAGGCAGCAGTTTTAAGAATTCCTCGGTGGACTGTGAAACCGGGAGCGTCGGGTTGATGGCTGCGACCATCTGTCTCGATGGCAGTTTTTCCTTTGTTTTTACGATAAACAGATCTTTGGATTCCCGGCTTAAACAGTAATCCGGTATAAATGCGATACCAAGACCGATGCGCGCAAGGTCGATCAGAAGGTCGTTACTGCTAAGTTCGATCTGCGGGATCAGCTCAAGCTGATGCTGTAAAAACAGGTTGTGCAGGAACTGGCTCGTCGTACTTTTGCGGTCGAGCATGAGGATTGGGTACTGTTTCAGTTCCTCAAACGGGATCTCCTGCTGTTTCAGGTTAAAATATGCCGGGTTTGCAATGAATACGTCGGTAAAATTGCAGACGGTCTTCTGAATGTAGGAGTGATTCAGGTTCGAGTTCGGAAAGTTGGTCACGATCAGATCGACTTTTCCCTGATCGAGGAGATCCACGCAGCTAAGGGATGTCGCGTTCGTCACCTTGATCGGCACGTTCGGGAACTTTTTGTGGAACTGTTTTAAATAAGGTACTAAAAAGTAACGGCAGATGGTGTCGCTTGCACCGATGTGAAGCTGACCGAGTCCGAGACTGCCGGAGTCTAAAAGCTGGCTTTCACCGCGCTGAATCAGGTTCATTGCCGGTTCGATGTGTTTTAATAATACTTTTCCGGCAGGAGTGAGCTGTACTTTTTTCGTGCTGCGGATGAAAAGCGGCTGGTCTAACTTTTTCTCAAGCGTTTTGATCGACTGGCTGACCGCGGACTGGGAAATAAAAAGCTGTTTGCTTGCCTCGGAAAAACTTAAGGATGTTGCCACATAATAAAACACTTTATATAATTCGTAATTGATATCCATGAAGTCCTCTTTCTGCGGGCTGGCCGCATATCATTTGAATGAAGAATGTTAATAAAAATAACTATCATGATTATAAGACGTGCTTATAAATCTGTCAATAAAGACTGATAATGGGGATGCGTGAAAGCATTTCCCAATGAAAGAAAATGATTCAGGAGTAAAAATAAGAACATGTCTGCAACAAAGCAGATATAATTCATGACAATAAAATGCTCGCAGAGTGTGCATTCTATTATTTATAGAAATATTAATAAAATTAATAAATAAGATTAAATATATTAATTATGCTTATTTTATAACCTATGTTATACTTTGAAAAGACAAATGGAAACTGAGAATGGAGGTTACCACATGAGCAGTGTAAAACGTGTATATGTTGAGAAGAAACCGGAATATGCAGTCCGGGCAAAAGAATTGCAGTCTGAAATCAGAAGTTATCTTGGAATCAGTGGTGTGACGAAGGTGCGCGAGCTGATCCGTTATGATATTGAAAATATTTCCGGGGAAACTTATAAAAAAGCCTTAGTAACCGTTTTTTCCGAACCGCCGGTAGACGATATTTATGAGGAAGAGTTTGATTTAAACGGAGCAAGAACATTTTCCGTAGAGTTCTTACCGGGACAGTTTGACCAGAGAGCAGATTCCGCAGAACAGTGCGTGAAATTATTAAACGAAGAGGAAGAGCCGATCATCCGCACCGCAGTGACTTATGCGATCGAGGGAACAATCAGTGACGAAGAGTTTGCAGCGATCAAAAAACACTGCATCAACCCGGTCGATTCCAGAGAGACAGGCTTAGAGAAACCTGAGACTTTAGTGCAGAGTTTCCCGGAGCCGGAGGATATTAAGATCTTTGACGGTTTTCGTGATACGCCGGAGGCTAAGTTAAAAGAGTTATACGATTCATTGAATCTTGCGATGACATTCAAAGACTTTTTACATATCCAAAATTATTTTAAGAACGATGAAAAACGCGATCCGTCCATGACGGAGATCCGTGTGTTAGATACCTACTGGTCTGATCACTGCCGTCATACCACATTTTCCACAGAACTTAAAAATGTGGCATTTGATGACGGTTATTACTGCGCGCCGATGAAAGAGACTTATGAGGATTACTTAAATACCCACAAGAACCTGTATGCAGGACGCAGTGATAAGTTTGTATGTCTGATGGATCTTGCCCTGATGGCAATGAAACGTCTGAAAAAAGAAGGAAAGTTACAGGATCAGGAAGAGTCCGATGAGATCAATGCATGTTCCATCGTTGTTCCGGTAGAAGTAGACGGAAAGACAGAGGAGTGGCTGGTTAATTTCAAAAATGAAACACACAACCATCCGACCGAGATCGAGCCGTTTGGTGGTGCCGCTACCTGTCTTGGCGGTGCGATCCGTGACCCGTTGTCAGGACGTACCTATGTTTACCAGGCAATGCGTGTGACCGGTGCCGCAGATCCGACGGTTCCTGTTTCCGAGACGATCTCCGGAAAACTTCCACAGAAAAAACTGGTGAGAGAAGCTGCACACGGATACAGCTCTTACGGTAACCAGATCGGTCTTGCAACCGGATACGTCAAAGAAGTTTACCATCCAAACTATGTGGCAAAACGTATGGAGATCGGTGCGGTCATGGGTGCTGCTCCAAGACGTGCCGTACAGAGACTGACCTCTGATCCGGGTGACATCATCATTTTACTTGGAGGAAGAACCGGACGTGACGGTATCGGTGGTGCCACAGGTTCTTCAAAAGCGCACAACACAGAGTCCACAGCAGTCTGCGGTGCCGAGGTACAGAAAGGTAACCCGCCGACAGAACGCAAGATCCAGCGCCTGTTCCGCCGTGAGGAAGTTGCCCATATCATCAAAAAATGCAACGATTTCGGTGCGGGCGGTGTGTCTGTAGCAATCGGTGAGCTTGCAGACGGACTTCGCGTACAGCTTGACAAAGTGCCGAAGAAATATGCCGGATTAGACGGAACAGAACTTGCAATCTCAGAATCCCAGGAGCGTATGGCAGTTGTGGTATCTCCTTCGGATGTCAAGACCTTCTTAGGCTACGCAGCGGAGGAAAACTTAGAGGCAGTGGAAGTTGCCGTTGTAACGGAGGAGCCGAGACTTGTTTTAGAGTGGAGAGGCAAAGAGATCGTAAATATCTCCCGTGCCTTCTTAGACACCAACGGTGCGCATCAGGAGACCAACGTTGCAGTGGATATGCCGGTACCGGAGGATAATTACTTAAATAAGATCTCTACACCAAAAGTTGCAGATGCGGTTGCGAAAAACGATATGAAGGCAGCATGGCTTGCAGAGCTGGCTGATTTGAATGTCTGCTCCCAGAAAGGTCTTGTGGAGATGTTTGACGGTTCCATCGGTGCAGGAAGTGTTTACATGCCATTCGGTGGAAAATACCAGCTCACAGAGACACAGTCCATGGTTGCAAAACTTCCGGTTGCACATGGAAAATGTGATACCGTAACCATGATGGCATATGGTTTTGATCCGTATTTAGCAAGCTGGAGTCCGTACCACGGTGCGATCTATGCGGTATTAGAGTCCTTATCAAGAATCGTGACCGCAGGTGGTGATTATAAAAAGATCCGTTTTACATTCCAGGAATACTTCCGCAGAATGAACGAGGATCCGAAGCGCTGGAGCCAGCCATTTGCAGCACTTCTCGGAGCTTACAATGCACAGATCGGTTTTGGACTTCCATCTATCGGTGGAAAAGATTCCATGTCAGGAACGTTTAATGATATTGATGTACCGCCGACACTGGTTTCCTTTGCAGTGGATGTGGCAAAAGAGCAGGATATCATCACACCGGAGTTAAAGGCAGCAGGAAATGAACTGTTATACTTTACAATCGACAAAGACGAATATGACGTGCCGGTTTACGCACAGGTCATGAAACTTTATGATGCGGTTCATGTATTGATCCAGAAAGGTGCGATCGTTTCCGCATATGCGCTTGACGGAAAAGGTCTTGCAGCAGCACTTGCAAAGATGGCATTCGGTAACAAACTTGGCGTGACAGTAGATACCGATGTGACAACTGATACACTGTTTGCTCCGGGCTTTGGTAATATCGTGGCAGAAGTTCCGGCAGGCAAGACTGCAGAAGTTTACGAGGCACTGCAGAATGCAGGTTTATCTGCAAACGTAAAGAGAGCAGGTGCTGTCAATGAGGAAGCAGCATTTATCTGTGGCGATATGAAACTTGCGATCGATGAGGCATTGAACGCATGGACAGGCACATTGGAGAAAGTATTCCCGACTCGTGCAACCGAAGATAAAGAGGAAGTAAAGACAGATCTTTATCATGCAGATTCTGTTTATGTATGCAAACATAAAGTGGCAAGACCGACCGTATTTATTCCGGTATTCCCGGGAACCAACTGCGAGTACGACAGTGCAAAAGCGTTTGAGCGCGCAGGTGCGGATACGATCGTAAAAGTATTTAAAAACTTAAATGCTGAGGACATCCGTGAGTCCGTAGATGAATTTACCAAGGCAATCGACCAGGCACAGATCATCATGTTCCCGGGTGGATTCTCCGCCGGTGATGAGCCGGAAGGATCTGCAAAATTCTTTGCAACCGCATTCCGCAACGCAAAGATGACAGAGGCAGTTATGAAACTGTTAAATGAGAGAGACGGTTTAGCCCTTGGTATCTGTAACGGATTCCAGGCACTGATCAAATTAGGACTGGTACCTTACGGCGAGATCCGCCCGCAGGCAGCAGATTCCCCGACACTGACCTACAACACGATCGGACGCCATATCAGCAAGATGGTATACACAAAAGTTGTCACCGACAAGTCCCCGTGGTTAGCACAGGCGGAACTTGGAAAAGTTTACTGCAACCCGGCATCCCACGGAGAGGGACGCTTTGTTGCACCGAAAGAATGGCTTGATAAACTGTTTGCAAACGGTCAGGTTGCAACACAGTACGTCAATGAGGCAGGTGTTCCGACCATGGACGAAGAGTGGAACGTCAATGGTTCCTACTGTTCCATCGAGGGTATCACAAGCCCGGATGGACGTGTGCTCGGCAAGATGGCTCATTCCGAGAGACGTGACAGAAGCGTGGCAATTAACATTTACGGAGAGCAGGATCTTAAAATCTTTGAGTCCGGTGTAGCATATTTTAAATAAGAGACAATATATAGAAAGGGGAAGAGATATTTATCTTTCTTTGACAATTTTAAAAGACCTTCCAGAAAGGAAAAGAAAAATCCTTTCTGGGAGGTCTTTTTATCCATGTTATTTTATCCGGACTCTCGCCATTGCGTTCCCAGGTAGGACGGTAGTCTTTATCACCGGTTGTATATCCCTTGGTCAGTGTGCAGAAAGAACCGTTGTCTGCCGGACAGCCTTCGCATAAATCTTCCTGACAAAATACTTGTGGTCGTTCGTAGGTTTTCATAAAAATACACCCTCCATTCTTGAATCTATATGTCCGCTTCTATCATACTAGTATAAAGAATATGGGTACATGGATAAATGTGTCATTTTTTATTCAGGTGTGTTTTTATATGATTTTCTGCGTTTTTATAGACAAAAATGAATTTGCCACCGGTAATGTGCTATAATTAAATAATCTAGAAAGTGAACGGAGGAAAACAGAGTGCGAAAAAATCAGGAAAAACGGCAGTCCAAAACACTGTTAGATATTCTGAGAGAAGAAAAAACAGATAAGTATCAAGGCGGTATCTATCATAAAACACAGATCGATTTAACCTATAATTCAAATCATATGGAAGGAAGCCGTCTGACGCACGATCAGACAAGATATATTTTTGAAACCAATACCATCGGTGTTGAAAATGAAGTTCTTAACGTGGATGACGTGATTGAAACTGCAAACCATTTTCGGTGCATTGATATGATAATTGATGATGCCTGTATGGTATTGACAGAGAAATTGTTAAAGCTGCTCCATCTGACTTTAAAAAATGGAACCAGTGATTCCAGAAAAGACTGGTTTGCTGTTGGAGATTATAAAAAGATGCCAAATGAGGTCGGGGGTATGGAGACTACATTACCGGAGCAGGTATCCGGTAAGATAAAAAAATTGCTGGCAGAATATAATGCGAAAGAAGAAAAGTCTTTGGAAGATATTTTGGATTTTCATGTGAAGTTTGAAAGAATTCATCCGTTTCAGGATGGCAACGGACGTGTCGGCAGACTGATCATGTTTAAAGAGTGTCTGAAATATAATATTGTTCCATTTATTATCGAAGATGATTTAAAAATGTTCTACTATCGGGGGCTGAAAGAATGGGACAATGAAAAAGGATATCTGACAGATACCTGTCTTACGGCACAGGACAGATATAAAGCGTATCTTGATTATTTCCGAATTGATTATTGATCATTTTAAGAAAACTTACAGAAAATGAAAATCCTTTCAAACTGATCAAAAGATAGATACAATATGATCAGGCAGCAGAGAACGTCAAAAACGTGTAAAGATAATTACACGATAAACAGGAAAGTATAGGTAAAATATGAGCAGAATCATCAGTATTGGAAAGCAGGATTTTGTATCTTTAAGAAAGAACCATTATTTTTATATTGATAAAACAGATTTTATAAGGCAGTGGTGGGAAAGTGAAAAATACCGCATACTGCAGGGAACACATCGGGTTATTTTTGTCAGCTTTGCGGATGTAAAACAGAACAATTACAAAGATGCTGTTCAAAAGATAAAAAATATTATTGTGGATGTTTATAGACAAAACCGCTATCTAAATGAACAGGAATGTTTTACAGAGAATGAGCATCGGCAGATATGAAGATACAGATGGAAAGTCTTTTAAACGGAAAGACGATTGAAGTTAATTTTGATGAACAGATCGTGTTCAGCCATCTTGCACAGGATGAAAGCGCGGTATGGAGTCTTCTGGTAGCAGGTGGTTATTTAAAGGTTGAGGATGTGGATGCAATGAATTATTGTATGAATAAGATTACGCTTGCAACGTTTAGTTATTTTGATGTCGGAAGTGAAGGCGCTGGAAATCAGGAACCGGAAAGATTTTATCATGGATTTGTGCTTGGACTGATAGCAGACCAGACAGATATCTATGAAATCAGGTCAAACCGGGAAAGCGGCTTTGGCAGATATGATGTCATGATGGTTCCGAAAGAGCGGGAAAAAACAAAAATACCAGCAATTATATTGGAGTTTAAGGTAAAAAATAATAAAAAAGAGCAGACACTTGAAGAAAACAGTACAGTCATCACTAGTGCAGATCAAAGAAAAAATATGATGCCGAACTGTTGGCACGGGGAATACCAAAAGAGAAGATCAGACATTATGGATTTGCATTTGAAGGAAAAAATGTGTTGATCGGATCGTGAGAAGATATTAAAGAAAATGGAATATTCTCTTTCCACCCGGTATAAAACATGATACGATGAGAAAAATAAAACCAAACAAAACAAAAATGGAGGCGAACATGAAAAAATTTATAATACTATTGCTTTCAATTTTTCTTGCAATGTCACTTGCTGCCTGTGGAAATAAAACAGACAGCAGGGATTCATCAGGAAAGACAGAGATCAAAGATGCCAAAGAGCTTCTTACCACAGTCTGGAACAGCTACGAAGAAGACGAGAAATTCGCCATCGCAGGCGGAGATATGACGGAAGAAAATATGACAGAGGATGCGCCGGGGACATTTGGGATCACGGATGCGGATGAATTAGACCGCATGCTTGGCTTTCCGGCGGCGGATGCGGAAAAGATCGATAATGCGGCTTCCATCATGCACATGATGAATGCAAACACATTTACCTGCGGTGCCTATCATCTGAAAAATGCAGATGATGTAAAGAGCGTAGCGGCAGACCTCAAGGAAAATGTGATGGGCAGACAGTGGATGTGTGGATTTCCGGACAAGCTGGTTGTAATTTCGGTGGATGATTATCTGGTATCTGTTTTTGGAAATGAAGAACTGGTAAACACGTTTAAAGACAAACTCACGCAGACTTATGAAAACGCGAAAGTCATCAGTGAGGACGGGATCGTATAAATGTTATTTTCAAGTATCACGTTTTTGATTTATTTTCTTCCGTGTATGGTGCTGGTTTATTTTCTGGCTCCGGGGCGGATGAAAAATACAGTGCTTCTTTTGGGGAGTCTGATCTTTTATGGATGGGGAGAACCGAAATACCTGCCGGTGATGGCAGCAGTCATCTTAGCTGGTTATCTGTCTGCCCGTCTGATCGGTACATGTCAGAAAAAACGGCAGTCAAAAATTCTTTTGGCTGCCGCTGTTTTATTGGAAATTTTTCCGCTCATCTATTGCAAATATGCCGATTTTTTTATCCAGAATCTCAATGTGCTGACAGGGCAGAAAATTCCACTGCTTAGCATTGCAATGCCGCTTGGCATCAGTTTTTATACATTTCAGGTCATCAGCTATACGGTAGATGTATACCGGGGAGATGTCCCGGCACAGAAAAATCTGCTCACGTTTGCTGCCTATGTTGCAATGTTTCCGCAGCTCGTTGCAGGGCCGATCGTGCGCTATTCGGATATCAGAAGTCAGCTTGAAAACCGCACTCACAGCGTGGAAAAATGTGCATATGGCATTCGAAGATTTGTGACCGGGCTGTCAAAAAAGATACTGATTGCAAATGTACTCGGGGAGCTGATCGGACAGTTTCAGGCTTCCGAGGAAAAATCGGTTTTATTTTTCTGGATGTATGCGGTAGCGTTTATGCTTCAGATTTACTTTGATTTTTCCGGGTACAGCGATATGGCGGTCGGACTGGGAGTTGTTTTTGGATTTGATTTTCCGGAAAACTTCCGCTATCCTTATTGTTCTGCGAGCATTACCGAATTCTGGCGCAGATGGCATATTTCACTTGGCGCATGGTTCCGGGATTATCTTTACATCCCGCTTGGTGGCAGTCATGTAAAACCTGTGCGGTGGATCTTCAATATTTTTCTTGTGTGGATGGCAACCGGATTCTGGCATGGGGCGGCATGGAATTTTATCCTGTGGGGACTGATGTATGCGGTGCTTTTGCTCATTGAGAAAACGTGGCTTTTGCCTTATTTGAAGAAACATAAGATCATCGGACACCTGTATGTGCTGTTTTTTGTGCTGATCGGGTTTGTACTTTTTGATGCATCCTCCGTGGCGGATTTTTGGGATTGCATCGTATCTATGTTTGGCGGGGGACAGATAAAACCGGTTACGACAGAGAACCTGTATTATCTGAAAAGTTATGCAGTGATCATCCTGACTGCGGTGATCGGGGCGACGCCGCTTCCTGCGAGATTATATGGAAGATTGCAGAAAAAGAAAGGCTTAAAGCAGACGCTTGACATTGCAGAAATTCTCCTGCTGGTAATGTTACTGCTTCTTTGTGTGGCATTTCTGGTAGATGGGTCATTCAATCCGTTTTTATATTTCAGATTTTGAGGGCAATTATGGGAACAAAGCGAAAAGACAGGATCACTGTTGGCGTGACGGCACTGATCCTGTTTGGATTTTTAACAGGAAATATTGCGAAAAGTGATGATACGGTTTCTGTCTCAGAGCGCAGAAAACTTGCACAGTTTCCGAAAATAAATGTGGAAAACATGAAAGATGGTACTTTTATGAGTGGATTTGAGTCGTATGCAAAAGACCAGTTTCCGTTACGGGAGCAGTTTCGTGCATTAAAGACAGCGTTTTCCATGTATGTGCTGGGGCAGAGAGACCAGCATGGACTTTATATCAAAGATGGCTATATTGCCAAAATGGAATATCCGCTTCATGCGGATTCACTGCAGTATGCCGTCACGCGTTTTGGGGAAGTCTATGATCGTTACCTTTCGGATACAGACACAGATATCTATCTGGCGATCGTGCCGGATAAAAGTTATTTTCTGGCAGATGAAAATGGTTATCCGTCCATGGATTATGATATGCTGACGGCGCAGATGAGAGATGGGACGAAATATGCACAGTATATTGACATATTTGGGGATCTTGAACTTTCGGACTATTACCGCACAGATGCACACTGGCGGCAGGAACAGATCACGGATGTGGCACGGCACCTCGCTGGGGCAATGGGGGTAAATCCGGCGACAGAATACGAAACAAAAGAACTGGAAAATCCATTTTACGGTGTCTATTATGGACAGCTCGCACTTCATGGACAGCCTGATACACTGTATTATCTGGATAATGACGTGCTTGAAAACTGTATCGTGTATGATTATGAAAACCGTGCGGAAAATAAGATTTACGACATGGAAAAAACAACGGGGAATGATATGTATGAGATTTTTCTGGGAGGATCGAAATCCCTGATATCGATTGAAAATCCGAATGCGAAAACAGACCGGGAACTGGTCATGTTCCGGGATTCCTTTGGAAGCAGCATCGCCCCACTCCTGGCAGAAGATTATGCGAAGATCACACTGGTGGATATCCGGTATCTGCCCGTGGAGCGGATTGGAAACTATATTGATTTTAAAGATCAGGATGTGCTGTTTTTATATAGTACGTCGGTGTTAAATCACAGTGAGACGTTAAAATGACAGGAGGCTGGGGCGCAAATAGTGCATTCACAATATATCGGCTGGTGCAATTTGCCAATTAATAAACTTGAGTGCACTATTTGCCCCGGCATCCTAACAGCAGTTCCGGTCAGGGAATCGGGATAAATTCCGGTTTCCTGTTCTTAAATACCGTATAATGCGTAAAGCCGGCTTCTTTTAAGATAGAAGGAACTTTTTCAAAATCAAATGCGACATGCTCCGGCTGATGTGCGTCCGCACCGATCGTGATGATCTCTCCGCCGAGTTCATGATAGCGCTTAATGATGTCCTCGGCCGGGTTCGGATGGCCGAGTCCGTATTTGAAACCGCCGGTGTTGATCTCGATTCCTTTTCCTTTGATAATGAGAGCCTTTAAGATCTCATCGATGATGTCGGCATATTTCTGATAGGAATAACTGGCATTTTTATTTGGACCGTATCTCACCACGTAGTCGATGTGACCATAGACGTCAAAACCATCGAAAACTGCGATATTTTCCAGAATGGATTCAAAATATTCCTGATAGCCTTCCTCCTCCGTGTGATTTTCCCAATAAGCCGGATAATAAGGATCAACGCCGTGCATGACGTGTGAGGAACCGATCACAAAATCAAACGGGTATTGTGACAGGATGTCAGCATGTATGCAGGCAAGATGCGGCTGTAACCCAAGTTCAATGCCGAGTCGAACCGGAAGAACTTCCTTATATTTCTCCTGCATTGCATCCACGGAAGAGACATAATTCGGCAGATCCAGCAAAAATGTCTCCGGTTCGTCCGGATAGTCAATGTCAAGATGATCTGTAAAACAGATTCCTTTTAAATTTTTTTGTTTTGCAGCAGCGATCATATCTTCCTGCGGTGTGTGGCTGTCGCCGGAAAACTGGCTGTGCATATGCGTGTCCCATAACATATTAAATCCTCTTTCCTGTGCCGGGCTGGCACATAATGTGAAATCTTATTTGCGCAATTACGCATATCACAAATGCTGGTTTGTGGGTGATATGAGTTTCCCTGTGTAGGGTGGTTCTGGGGAGTTACGATTGGCAAATTGCATCAAGCCGGGACTGTTTTGTTCCGTTGTCCGAAAATAAGA
>OLRY01000550.1_pt1 | contig 47391 bp, 37 predicted proteins | sample 1672541 | NCBI WGS metagenome assembly OLRY01 (sample SAMEA3136697, study PRJEB25190) | human gut metagenome | biome: human gut; feature: human-associated habitat; material: faeces | place: Austria | collected 2013 | reverse complement strand
TATATCGGTCGTTTTGCCTGCGCCGCAGGCGTTAACTTACCATTTACTGCTGGTCAGCGTATCGGGGAACCATATTCCAAGTTTAATGTAAGATTATAGATGAATGGTCATCGTTTGCCCTTTTCATCGGCATATGCTTCATCCACGTTCATTTTATTCTTCAGGGCTGTATTCCAATATGTCACCCGGCTGACATTGCAGCACGTCACATATCGCAGCCAATGTAGAAAACCGGATGGCGCTGATATGCCCGTTCTTCATCTTGGAAAGGTTCACATTTGCAACACCGACTTTCTCCGACAACTCATTCAAGCTCATTTTCCGGTCCGCCATTACGCGGTCCAGCCTTAAAACAATATGTCCCATTGTCCGCCCCCTTACAGCGTTTCATCCGATTCTTTTTGGAGCTGAATCCCGTACTTGAATACAGTCACCAAGCACATTGTTACGGCGAAAGCAATTAAGACGCCCCACTGAATGCTGATCCCGGTGTCTCTTCCGGCAGACAGGAAAGCGGTAGACAGCGTTTCACCAATGGTGGCAAACAGCGCAACGGGAAGAAGAGAAAAACCGAATGCTTTCATCTTTTTCACAAGTTCTTCGCAGAACGGAGATTCACACTTTGCAAGCACCGCAAACAGTCTTTTCAGCAGAAACAGAGCTGCGGCAGCAGAAGCAGCAAACAAAGTCGCGAAGATAAGGACTGACACCAAATTCGCCGAACGGTACTCAGCAGGCGACGACGTGGCTTCGATCACCTTTGTGTTTTCTTCGGAATGAATTTTGGCGGAAGAAAATGACTGGTTGAAAAATGAGAGTTCCATATTGAAATCCTGATCTTCAGGAGGAATGATCTTATCATTTCCCCCGCTCAGCATTGCCTCGGGGCTTGCGTCCCCCGCATAAGAAAAACCATCTGCAAGAATATCCCACAGGGAATCGAAATTCTTTTCGTTGATCCTGAATTCAGCATGATTGGTAACGCGAACTGTTAGCGCATCCTTTGGAAGCGCAGACACAAAAATTGTAGCTGCACAGCTCGCTGCAGCCGCTAAGATTGCAATGACCATTAAGACGGTCATTGCAATCTTGCCCACTTTACCGAACTTGTGGAAGTTTGAAAGAGTTTTAGAATTCATAAGAATGCCTCCTACGCAAAACATAAATTATTTAATGTTTATCGTTATGCTTGCAGTATATACTGATACATACGTTTTGTCAAGAGATTTTTAATATTTATCGTTAATTATTTTATGTTACATTGAGACAAAAGCGATTCATATTAGCTATCGATATACTTTATTCCACATAGCCACAAGCCGCCTGTCCTCGTTCTGATCTTTGCTTGATACACGGATATGCACAATAGGGAAATCATCAGACGCCCGATAGCGAATCGGGTCCATAGGAATCTCACCCCTGCCGGGTTCTCCGCCAGCTCCGTAGAGAAGTATCATTAGCCCTGTAGCGTTTCATTGCCATATCCGTAGCAAGCGGATATTTCAGAGGTGTATTCAGCTGAAAATGGGCAAAAAACTTCATGCCTGAGCACCGCGCCACGGAAATGCGCAAATGCCGGCGCATGAAGTTTTTGTGCATCATTTCCGGTTGCCCCACAGGGGCGAGGAAATGGCACATTTCTTATTTTTGCCATGCAAAAGCATGGCAAAAATAACGGTCACACAATCCAAAGGGACTGTGTGACCGTTATTTATATCGGTCGTTTTGCCTGCGCCGCAGGCGTTAACTTACCATTTACTGCTGGTCCTTGATGGCAGCCTGTGCTGCCATCGGCACATAGCGCCAATCATTTCATATCCACACGCTCACATTCAAGTCTGCCCACTTGTAGACTCTCCTGCGGGGCGAAAAGCTGTAGATATACTTCTTTGCATCGTCGATCGTCAGCGTAAAGGCGCCGATTTTGATGTGGTCATCAGGGTCAAATTCGCCATCTGCATTGTTTCCGGTTCTCAGATACCAACGGAACTCATCCTTTGACACCCAAATGCGCTCAATGAATGCCTCCACAATGCTTTCTGGGATAACCGAGTAATCAAATCCAGTGTACTCCTTCAAACGCTCTCGCAGTTCCAAGAGCTTGACGGAATAGTCCTCGTTGCTTGTCTGCTCCTTCTCAGGCTGCAAGCCTTTGATTTCTTCCGTGAGCTTTGCAACACGATCCTCGATCTCCTGCTTCTTTGAGCGAAACATTTCCTTATCAATGTCACCCTCGGCTCTCATCTCGATCAGGTTTGTCCTCTTATTCATCAGCTTCTCGATTTCGCCTTGCTTGCGCCGGATAACATCTGTATTGTCCGGCAATTCCTCCTGATCCGCAATATGCTTTTCGAGCATCGCATAGGACAAGTCCATTACTTTGTCTGCATTTTCGATGTACCGGTCAAAGACTTGCTCCGCCATCATTTCCAGCTTCCAGCCCTGAATATAGGGTGATTCACACGAATGCTCAATGGAGATGCCTTTGTTCAGGCGTTTGGCGACGCTGCCCCGGTTTACCGATGTGTAGCATTGGTAATCAACGCCGTCTGTCCGTCCGTCACGGGAATGAAACCTCAAGTTGAATTTGTTTCCGCACTGGCAAATCATCAACCGTCCGTAGACAGTGGTATGTTGCATTCTTCCTGTTCTGCGTTTTCCTTTGTTATGGTTTTTCAGAACCCCAGACTTGGCATCCATCAGTTTTTGTACTTGCTCATACTCCTCGACGGTTACGATTGGCTCGTGTGTGCCTTGAACCTGAACATACTCCAAATCACCGTAATTCTTGATTTTCTTCTGCTTCAGGAAATCAGGCGTATATTCCTTGTGGTAGGTTATGATGCCGCAGTAAAAGGAATTACGAAGCATTTTCGAAATGTACGATGCAAACCACTGTTCCTTTCCCAGCGCCGTCAGCCGTCCAGCTTTCTCAAGCTCGTACTGGATGGTTGTTACTCCCATTCCACTCAGGTACATATCATAAATCATTCGCACCGTCTTTGCCTGTTCGGGGTTGATGACCATCTCCTTGCCGACACGGTCGTATCCGAGGATATTCCCATTGCCGTAGAACACACCGTTTTGCATAGAGGTCTCCTGTCCGGCTTTAACACGGATGGATGTCTTGCGGCTCTCGTCCTGTGCAAGCGTTGCCATGATCGTAAGCCGCAGTTCACCGTCGCCGTCAAAGGTTTTGATGTTATCGTTGAGGAAAAACACCTCAACACCGTATTCCTTCAACAGCCGAGTGTACTGAAGGGTATCCACCGTGTTTCTCGCAAAACGGGAAACCTCACGGGTAATAATCATGTTGAACTTCTTCTGCCGTGCATCCTCAACCATTTTCATAAACTGCGGACGCTTCTCAGCCGATGTTCCCGTAATACCTTCATCAATATACTGTGCGGTCAGAGTCCAGTCAGGTCTTGCCGCCAAAATTGGCTTATACCAGTCAAGCTGGTTACCGAGAGCTGAAAGCTGTGCTTCGTGCTCCGTCGATACACGAGCGTATATAGCAACATCTCTCTTTTGAAAATCGGAATTTAATCCATACATTACTTACCCTCACCTTCCTGCTTTTCCTTTTTGTAACAGGTGAAATCGGCAATGCAGACATCATCCTTGTATTCCTGAAGGATGTTCCTAAATACATAGCCGGGAATTTCGCCGTCAAGATAAAGCTGCTCAATGAGTTTCAGTGCACCGAAAATATTGTTTTCTTTATCTGCCTTAATCATATTCAATTTCGGACACCTCCTCAACGATGCGATTTCGGCAATCGCACATTCGAGGGCTTCTTCCAAATCGAATAGTCAAAGCCACGGTATTGACTGCACACATCGCAAAGCTCCCGCACCGTTTGAATGGGATTTGAGCGCTCAACCCAATAGTCAGGATCGTTAAAGTAGACCTCTGCACATCTGCGGCACAGGCACAAATCTATATACGGAGGGCGTATTTTGAAATCAGTCATTTCCCAGCCCTCCATTCTCCGCAACAAGATTTCGGATGCGGTTTTGAAGGCGAGAAACCCGCTTATTGATTGCCAACAAGTTTGAATGCAGTAATGCTGCCACTTTCGTTTGGGTATATCCGTCACGGTACAGAAGGGTCAACAGTTCTTTTTGGTCAGGGGTGAGTTCAGAAACGGCTCCATACAGCGCCGTATTCTCCATTGCGTCGATCCAGCCGTAGCGACCGCACTCACTCATATCCATCGTGCAGGTCATCGAAAGCAGGAACTTTTTGTGCAGTGTGTTTCTGCTTTCCTCACCGTCACTTTCAAGCTCCTCAATGGACTGAATGTGGATGGCGTAAATGCGGTTATTTCGGTATTCCTGCAAATCTTGCAGGTACATCGCCCGTATCTGTTCCTCGTTCATCCCGCATTTACGGTATTCCTTTGCCTGCGCTTTTTGCGCCTGCTCAAACTTTCTTCTTTCGTAGCCGTTATTCCAGCTCATAGTAAAATCTCCTTTGAATTTTGAATTTCGTTTTCGGGTTCAAAATTCGGAGATCATGGATATTCAGCGATATAGCAGAGCCACTTGTTCAACATAGAAAAAGGCTTCCTTTCAGAGATTTCTCTGCCGGAAGCCCTTGGTCGGTTGTTCTTGCCGAAAAAAGGAGCCACCGGCAAGACAGTCTGAGCTTATAAAAGCTCAATCTGTCTTGTCGGTGGCCTCTCATGTCTGCTTTCGCAAGTTTGGCTTAACACACCGAAGTTGTCAAAGCGTATGACCTGATAAGGATTTCCTGTGGCCCTGTTTCAGCCCGACCTTACCGTCGTTACGCCGTATTTAATTGTAAGCATTTATTTTTCAGATATTTTCGTATTTTTCATGCCCGACTTTGGCAAATAGATCAATTGTATCATGTCGCCTGCCTTTCTGGACTCGGACAAATTTTACCGTGCATTGTACGCACTCATATTTAATCCTATTATCCTCACTTTTGTATCCATAGTTTAGCCTGCCGCAGTTTGGGCAGTACATCGGATACGGCTTCCACACTTCTTTCATTCCACAATCACCTCACTGTGTATATCGGAATATTCGCATTTTTGCGAATACAGAAGTTAAAAAATCCCAAAGGATTTTTATATTAGGGCGAACTCTCGCAGGCGGATTTCCATTGCCTGTTTGGATACCTCGAAGATCTCAGCCATCTTACAGATAAAGTCACTCTTAGATCTGCACACGGGGCGGAGTGCGTAGAAACAGCGTTTGATTTGTCCATCGGGCATCAGAATGGCTTTTGCAAGGTAATTTGCCTGCCACTCGGTAGCGTCCTCATCGGTATCTTGGTCATATAAAGCGGCGGCAACACCTGTCCCGCTGAATATACGCTTATGAAGAATGTAATGCGCCAGTTCGTGAGCTAAGGTAAAACGCAGCCTGCCGTAACACTTCTCGTCCTCCAGCAGCGATGCTTCAATAAGCATGGTGCCGCCTTCTACCCGCATCAGTGCATAGTTCATGGTCTCTCTGTCATAGTAGGTAGTGATTCCGTTGTCATAGATCATCCTACCAAGCTCACGGCCATCATTGGTAAGATACTGGTACTCAATTCTCAGGCCAAAAGTCTTTTCGATAATCGTTTCTATCGGCACAGCATGAGGCTTTCCGTTAAGATACATCTCATCGTACTGCATCAGTGTGTTGCGGGCAATGGTTTCCAGTGTCTGCGAGCGATAGTATAGTGTCGCCATCGGCTTGCTCCTTCCCGTCCGAAGGATCAATCGGACTCCTTGGTAATACGACGGATAAAATCTTCCCATTGCTTATCCGTCACATTATGCTTTTTTGCGGTTCGAAGAGCTGCTCGAACAATATCCTTTTCCATAATGTACTCAGGAAGATCAGCGCTTACTGTGTTTCTTGATCGAGCAGCTAAATCGTACATCTCTTCTTTTTCCTCCTCGCTTAGGTGGAGCAAGACAGGTAGTTTTTCGAGAATTTCGTCAGGCACAGGGCGGCGATCCTTCTCAATGTCGCAGATATATACCGCTGAATAGTCCAGCGCAATCGCAAGCTGACGAGCCGATATTTCCTTTTCTTGCCGCTTCGAAATCAAAAACCTCCCAAAGCTTTTTTCATTTTCCATAAGGTAGCTCCTCTCAGATTCGCCGTTTCGAGAATACCATGGCTTTATTATAGTCGAACAAGCGTTCTAATTCAATAGATGGATGGAAAGCAAAAATGAGTTGGGCGTTTTTGCACCCAACTCATTTTCCGGGACATATTCAAAAGTCTTATTTTTCAAGGTTTTCTTCCTTCTGCTGAAGATAAAACAACGCTTTCTGTGTTTCAATTTCCGCCCGCAGTTCCTCTTCTGTCGGTAGGTACTTGGAGGCAAACAATTGCTCACTCCCATGCATGACGGAATACCGGGCGATGTCCTCGTCCGTATCAGAGCAAAGGACAATACCGATGGTTGGGTTGTCTCCTTCGCTCCGCTTCATCTCATCGTACATACGGATATAAATATCCATTTGGCCTACATCACCGTGGGTAATCTTTTCGGTCTTCAGATCGATCAGCACAAAGCACTTCAGAATGTAGTTGTAAAACACCCGATCAATGTTATTCTGTTTTCGGAATGGACAAACACACCGGGACGCAAACCGTTGAGCGTCAAAGGGTGCAGATAGTGCGGTAAATCCTTTTCCGTGCTGGATTTTGCCAAGAAAAATTACAAGCATATGGTTTATCTGAATTTCTTTGAGACTCCGGACTATGCTTCTATTTTTGTCGGGTCATTGGATATAAGCCGGACTTTACGCAGCATGAAGCGGAAAACCGCAAACTGCTCCTCACGCACATTTACGAGCTTTTCCCAGCCGAGCTGAATGAGCAGGACAAGCGATTTATGATTGCGGCTGTCAAGAAAGATCTGCGCTTTGACCGGATCGAGGACAGCTTCACACGGCTTTGGAAAGCCGGTGTTGCTTTGGGTGTGTTCAACCTACATGTTTTGGCGTGTTCAACCTAAAACCTTCTTGCGTTTGCATATGACTGTTGCTATAATATACTTGCATAACTCCCGCAGAGTTGTGTTAGTATGAAGATACAACTCCACGGAAAAAATACCTATAAGGAGGTGCTTGTATGGCAATCGTAAGCGATGAGCAGGTTATCAAGGTGTTGCGGCAGTACAATCCCTGGTGGCGTAATCCGCTGGCAATCAAAGAGGAAAACAAGCCGCAGAAAAGGCTTGCCTACTACGAAGCATTGAGAATGATTTCGCATAAGACGATTCGGCGGTTTGCCGTTTTATCCGGCGCAAGGCGTGTCGGCAAGACGACGATCATGTATCAGATGATGAACAGCCTGATCGACGAGGGCGTAAATCCTAAAAACATCCTGTATGTATCCTTCGACAATCCGATTGTAAAGCTCGTCAATGTGGAGACTGTCCTTTCCATCTATGAGTCCCTTTATCCCATCGAGGGAACAAGATATATTTTTCTCGATGAAATTCAATATACTGAGCATTGGGAGCTTTGGATGAAGGTCATCTACGACAGCAGGAAGGACATTCGCCTTACAGCGACCGGCTCGGCCAGCCCGATATTGGAAAAAGGCTCGACTGACAGCGGGACGGGGCGATGGAACATTCTGAAGATACCCACCATGTCGTTTTATGAGTATTGTCGGCTGCTGCAAATTGAAGAACCGATTCTCCCTGACAATTTGCGGCTCACAAGGCTCGTAAAAATGAGCAAAGCGGAGCTTGGCGATTTGATGGATCGGTTTGCGCCGCTGGAAGTGCATTTCAACCGCTACCTTATGATTGGCGGCTTTCCGGAGCTTGTATTGTCCGATGACGATGTGTATGCGCAGCGGATGCTGCGGGAAGATGTGGTGGACAAGGTTATCAAGCGCGATGTGCTGACGCTCTTCAATATCCGAAGCCCGCTTCTAATGGAAAAACTGTTTTTGTATCTCTGTATGAACTCGACGGAGATTTTCAGCGTGACCACGGCGGCAAAGGAGCTGGAAAACACCTCTGCCTCTACGATAGACAGTTATATCGAGGCTCTTGAGATGTCCAATCTGATTTATCTGTCGAAGCCGATGAATGTGGGCAGCAAGGGCGCTTTGAAGGGTAAGCCGAAGATATATATTGCTGATGCCGCCATACGCAACGCCGTTCTGATGATAGACGATGTTCTTTCGGATGAACGGGAGCTTGGGGCGATGGTGGAAACAACAGTATATAAGCATATCGTATCCTTCTATCAGGGCAGCACGGCGCAGCTCGGCTACTTCAGAAAGGCAAAGGATAATCAGAAAGAGGTCGATGTTGTCATTGAGCTGCCCCGTGAAAAGATCCTCTGCGAGGTGAAATACCGCAACAATTCCCATATACCTGCCACGGATGCCATCGTCGAACTCTGCAAGGATGAAAGTGCAAAGGTCACAAGCGCTTTCCTCATCACCAAGCAGCTGGATGACTTCGGCATTACAAAGCATGAAACCCAGGTGCCGATTCTGCGTGTGCCCGCCATCGCGTTTCTGTATCTGCTGGGGAAAGGGGAGGCCGACGGGCAAAACGGAAAAATGTAATACCTATCAGCGCTTACTGTGTTTCTTGATCGAGCAGCTAAATCGTACATCTCTTCTTTTTCCTCCTCGCTTAGGTGGAGCAAGACAGGTAGTTTTTCGAGAATTTCGTCAGGCACGGGGCGGCGATCCTTCTCAATGTCGCAGATATATACCGCTGCAAGGTGCGGACGCTCCATGTCTGCTGGGCTGCTTCCTGCTCATACCACATGCACGGGCAACCGGGTCGTTTACCTGCAACAGAGCAGCGTAGTGCGACCAAGAAAGCGCCGCAAGAGATTTTCCGGACGCTGTCTGGAAAATCTGCGGATAAGACTTAAAAGGATTTCGGCAAAAATTATTGTCCGTGTCCACTTTTGAAAAAACAACTTCTGCAAAAATGTTCCTCATGTCTACTTTTGAAAAAGTAAGTTAAAAATAAATATTTTTCGTGTTTACTTTTCTTGACTACTACACTTATTGATGCGGCTAAAAGAAAAAGTGTCAATTTGTAATCGCATTTCTCTTGAAAAAGTGTCACGCCTTGGGTATAATAACCTTGTAAAACGCACAGGATAGATGTGGAGGTGCTGATGATGCTAAAAAGGAAAATTGAAAAAGAGATTATGCACTGGATCGAGAGTAGCGACAAGGCTTTGCTGATCTATGGTGTCCGTCAGGCGGGAAAGACATTTATTATTCGGGAGTGTCTGAAAGCGGCGGGGGGTGACTATATCGAGTTCAATCTCATACGGCAGCCGGAAATTGTCGAGATTCTGGCCGGTGCAACAAGCATCGATGACCTGATTCTGAAGCTATCCCTGTACAGCGATCAAAAAATTGTTCCCGGTAAGACCGTCTTTTTCTTTGATGAGATTCAGAAATACAAGGAGATCGTCACGAAGATCAAGTTTCTCGTGGACGATAAACGATTCCGGTACATTCTGTCCGGCTCCCTGTTGGGTGTGGAGATCGTGAATCTGAAATCCGCACCGGTCGGCTATTTGCAGACGCTCAATATGTACCCCTTGGACTTTGAAGAGTTCCTGCAAATCTTCCATGTCGGCCAGCCCGTATTGGATACGCTGCGGAAGGCGTTTACATCCAAAACGCCCGTAGAGGAAGTCATTCACGGGAAAATCATGGAGATGTTCAATCTCTATCTGATTATCGGCGGGATGCCTGCTGCGGTGGAAAAATACCGGACGACCGGAAGCATTGATGAAGTGATGGATGAACACAGAGCGATCATCGAGCAGTACAAGCTGGATTTTACGCAGTATGAAGCGGAAAACCGCAAGCTGCTCCTCACGCACATTTATGAACTTATCCCGGCCGAGCTGAATGAGAAGAACAAGCGATTTATGATTGCGGACATCAAGAAAGGACTGCGCTTTGACCGGATCGAGGACAGCTTCACCTGGCTTTGGAAAGCTGGTGTTGCTTTGGGTGTATTTAACACAACGGAACCTACGGTGCCGCTCATGCTGAATGAAAAAAGCACGCTGTTCAAGCTGTTCCTGTCAGATGTAGGACTGCTCACAACCATATACGGAAAAGCCTGTAAGCTGAAAATCGTCACCAAAGAGAAAGATATCAACAAAGGTGCCGTCTATGAGAATGTGGTGGCTCAGGAACTTTATGCCCACGGATATTCCCTGTATTATTATAACAGCAAGAAAAAGGGGGAACTTGATTTTGTTGTCGAGCAAGCAGGGCGGGTACTCCCCATTGAAGTGAAGAGCGGAAAGGACTACGAAAAGCACTCGGCACTGGACAATGTGATGGCGGTTCCGGAATACGGGATTCAGGAATCCTATGTATTCACGAATGATAACATAAAGACTGACGGAAAGCTGACCTATCTCCCCATTTACATGGTCATGTTCCTGCAAGACGAACCGATTGGGTTTATCGATATTTCTGTGGATAAATTCAAACTGTGAAATAACAGAACGGCAATGGAAGCGCTCCGTTCCCTAAAAGGGATGCGGGGCGCTTCCATTATATCCTTTCCTGCGCCAATGCTTCTGCCTGAGTGGATATGGGACTGCTCTTATGTTTCACGCTGGATGTAAATCGTTTTAGAGGTACAGGTGTTTGAGCTTTTAGCTGCCCAGAGCGTTTGCCAGCATCATTTTATATCTATCCACAACCGTAACCGGACCTATTATCTTAATATCCCCATTGAATTGGAATACCCAGCCCAAAAAGGTTTGGCTGACGGACACCTTGGCTACTGCCTTAAAATGGGCACAGTCTAACGGTGCTGTCTCTACATCGTCTCCAAATCGGTCAATGATATAGTTCATCATATCGTTTTTGCAAAGCAGGGTGACCGTTTCCGTAGAGCCGTCATACATATCAAATACCTGACGAGTAAATTCCGGCAGATTGAAATCAGCGGGCTTCTCAACTGCATCAGCCGTTAAAATATTGACTTCTTTCATTCGGTCCACACGGAAAGTGCCTATTATCTGATGCTTCTCGCTGTATCCTACGGCATAATAATGATCTTCATTCCATACCAGAAAGTATGGAGAAAAGTGGTAGCGTTTGCCGCCATTATTGGGGACTTCCTTGCGATGCTGATCGAAATGGAAGTAGCGAAATGAGATTTGTTTTCCATGGTTGATGGCCGTATTGATGTTATCTACCAGATAGTATATCTGCTCATTGAACGACTTGACCCGTTCGGAGACATACAGATTGCTTTTTAACTCCGCAGCCTGGTATATGCTGCTCATCCGGGAGAGCTTTTCGATAAGCTCTGCGCTTTTCTTGGCTGTAATAAACTTAGAGGATTCCACGGCATCGATCAGTAGCTTCAATTCCGGCAGCGTAAGCAGATGACTGCTCAAAGAATAGCGATTTTCCCGGCTACGCTCCTCCTCAATGTCAATGCCAATGTCACAGAGCTTCTGAATATCCCCGGGTATAGTCTTCCGGTCGCAGCGAATATCATTCTCCCGCAAGTATGTAAGGATATCCCCGGTCGTGGCATAATGCTCGGCATCTGTTTTTAGCCAAAGATATTGCAAAATATATAGGAGTCTGCTCTTAGACTCAGCCATACATCCACCCCATTTTATCAATTCTTCTGTGATTATAGAAATGGCCTCCCCTGCTTGCGACAGGGTCAAGCTGGGGAGGTCATTTCATATCCGGGTTATTTCCGTGTACCACTATGATTTATTGTTCCACCGGGAACTTTGTAATGTTGCCCAGGTAATACTGGCAGACCATCATGGCGTCGGAGACATCCATGGTGCCGTCGCCGTTTATATCGGCGGCTTTTTTCTGCGTATCTGTCGGGGTAACATTGCCCAGATAGATTTGGCAGATCAGCATGGCATCGGAGACATCAATGATGCCATCTGCATTTACATCTCCATATTTGACTGCACTCTGATCTGCAATGGTCAGGGTCAGGGTGGTCATGGGCTTGTCACAATGGACGCCGTATTCCATCTCCAGGGTGTCGCTGTTTTCTCGGTTTTGGTACATGGCGTAGGGGAAGGTGATCTGGAAGTCGGTATCACTGGCCTTCAGCGGCTTATCGGACCAGGTGACATACTTTGTCACATCACGGGTCATGCCGTTGGCGTAGTAGGCCGTTACCTGCATACCGGTGGGGTCGAAGGTGTCTTTTACATTGTAGGTCGTCTTGTCCGGCAGCTTCGTGACCTCGATGCGTTCAATGGTGCTGCCCACGGCCATCAGGTAGGCGGAGTCGTTTTTGAAGTAGATCGTGCCGTACTCATCCATGATGGGGCTGCAAATGGCATACTGGGCCTGTGCGCCGCTGGGCGTAAAGATGTTGTAGGGCGTCGTATAGGTCTCCGTCTGGCCGCTGGCCGTGTAGGTCTCCATGGTCTTCAGAGACACCTCGGTTTGGCCGGGCTTATCCTCCAGCACCCGGAGCTTGCCGGGAGTAAAGTTGTCGAAGAAGTACACATAGACGCAGCCGGTCTCTTCCTCATAGGCCGTAGTCAGAACGCCGCTGGTTTGCGGATAACCGTGCGTCCGCACGGTGTAGGCAATCTCCCAGTTAGGGATGTCGATGACCGTGAGGTTATGGCCGCTGTATGCGCCGAACTGTGCCGTGCCGGAGATGCCGATATAGGCCCGCCCATTGTAAATGGTGGGTGTGCAGGTGGACATGGCGGGATTGGCGGGATCGTCCGCATAGTTGTAGAGCTTCAAGGTGCGGACATCCTCAATGGTACCCTTTTCGTCCACAGTGGCCTCGTAGAAGTAGCCGCCCTTGCTGGTGTAGTAATACTTGCCGTTGTAATGGGTGATAGAGCTGCGGATGTCGCCGGTCACATTCATCTTGTAGGAGGACAGCAGTTCGCCGGTCTTGGGGTTAAAGGACAGCAGACTGGGCTTGCCGGTGGTGTAGCCGGAAGCGCCGTCATCCGTGCCGATCAGCAGGAAGTCGTCGCACACATAGGCACCGGCCCAATAGAAGCCGCCCTTGCTGGTGTAGTACCAAGTGGGGAGCTTTTCTTCCATCGTCTGCGTGGGGTCCTCGTCGGTGGCGCTCAGGCACACATAGTGGGCCTCGTTGATCTCGCCTACCCAAAAACCGGTGTAGATGTAGCCATCGTGATAGACAATAGAGCTGTTGGGCTGACCGCCGATGGAATCCCGGTAGATCCACAGGGAGTCCAGGGTGTTGGCGTCAAATGCCTGTATGGTGCCGTCGGACAGGCCCACGAAAATCATGCCGTTGGCATAGGTAGGCGGGTTGATGGCGAAGCTGGAGTTGTGATCCATGGGCTTATCAATGAGAATTTCGCCGGAGATAGCATCCACCTTGTAAATGCGGGAGCCGGAGTAGGTGTAGATGGCACCGTCCACCAAAATGGGGCAGCCGCAGGCGTTCACATCGTAGCCGGATCCAATGGAGGTAGCCCAGTACAGCTCGGCATCCTTGGCGTAGACCGGCGTCTTGTAGTCCACCACACCGTTATTCTCATTGTTTTGGCGTAAGTGGGGCCACGCAGAATCGAAATTGATGAGCTTGTCGTTGGCTGGAGCCTTCTTTAGCGTAATGGTCAGTGTACCGTCCTTGTCGGGGGCGGTATAGTGCTCCACCGTTTGACCGATGTACCCGGCGCAGGTGGTAGTGTAGGAATAGCTGGCACCGGGGGTCAGGCTGTAGGTGCCGTTTTTCTCCACGATGCGCTTGCCGTTCAGGTCGTTGGTCAGGAACACCGTGGCATCCGCCGGAGTCGTTTGGATGGTCAGTTGGATGGGGTCACTTTTCTGAACATGGACGGTATAGGTCAGCTCAATGCTGCCGGTATCTGCGTGGCAGACCTGTACCGAAATATCCTCATTATAAAGGTCTGTGTTCAGGACCGCTTCCGCGCCGGCCAGCGCATCATAGCGTACGCCGTTGACCTTGGCATAGTACCCGCCGCAGCAGGCGGTGTCTGTGCTGCTGTTGGGATAGGTGCCGGAGAGGTAGAGAGCGGTGGTCTCCCGGTCTACCTTAACATAATAATCCGTGGTATCTCGATCAAAGCGGGCCGTTGCGCCCTTTGGAGTTACAAAGGGCAGTGTCTCATCCTTTGTGGCAATAGTCAGGCTGGACAGGTGCAGCTGCCGCAGCAGCTGAATATCGTAGTCCTGATAATAGGTAGTGCCGTTTTCTGTTTTGGAAATGCGGACTGTCACCGTCTGGCCGTAACCTGCCTTGGCCACGGCATAGGTCAGATTCTGGGCAAGTCCCGTCTTGCTGACAGGCGTCGTGACCGTTACCGTCTGTGCAAGGTCATGGGTCTCCGGGACGGTGCTCTGGGTCTGATACAGAGCCGTCACGGTCCCTTCTGCCGTGGCCTGCATGGCAACAGAACTGTTGCAGTCGGACACCGTATAGTTGTAGGTGTGGTCGGCGGCAGAGAAGGTCTTGTCGGCGGCGTAGGCGATCCGGCTGGAAGCGTAGGTGCCGTTATAGAACGACAGATCGGACAGCCAATCGGTGGTGACAGGCTCCGGGACGGACACATTCAGTCCGCTGGAAGCCGTGAAGGTGATCTGCGTGTGATACCAGGTGTCCTTCGTGGCGATACAGGTATAGCTCTCGCCGGGGACCAGGTGATAGGTCCCATCCACCGGGGCAATCTCGGAGCCTGCTCCATTGATCACCTGCACCGTTGTGCCAGAGAGCACAGCCAGCGTCACCGGTACGGAAGCTACTTTCTGAATGTGGAGGGTATAGGTGCTCTGCTCCCCGTTGGGCGCTGCTACCTGAATCGTGTGATCCTGCGTGTCTCCGGTCAGCTGCACCGCCCCGGTTCCAGTGACGGTATAATCCTCACCAAAGGGTGCGGCGTCAATATCCACAGTGGAGGACACGGTTTTTAGGCTGTACTCCCGGGTGTTGGGCGCAAACTCCAGGGGCAGCTTGGTCCCCTCCGCCGTGGCTGCCAGAGCCTTCAGCGTGGGCACACGGGTCACGGTGACATCGTAGGACTGGATCTGCGTGTAGCCGTCCGAGCCTGTATACTGTGCTTCCAGCGCGAAGGTCTTGCCCTCCATGCCAGAGGTCAGCAGATAAGTAAGAGATGTGGCTGTGCTGTTCCAGCTGCGGGATGTGCCCGACATATCCTTGCCGTTGGTGCCGGTATAGATGGTGCGGAGCCTGGTGGTCTTGGTATTCGGAACATTGCCCATCGCCGCATTCAGATACACGCTGCTCAGAGCATTGGCTGTATCCTCGATCCAATACTGCGCCGTGTGGTTTGCACGGTTTTGTGCAGCGCGGTAGGGTTCCTGATCGACATCCAGCAGCCGGATATTGCCGAACCACTCGCCGTAAGGCAGGGCCACGGAGACCCGTGCATCAGCGGAGACCGTCAGCGTGCCGTCCGTGCGGTTATGGCCGCCGTCGGATACGCTGAACTTGTAGTCGCCGGCAATGACCTTGGCGCTGCCGGTGCCGGTGGTGACATTGCCATAGGCATCCGTCAGGGTAATGACCGGTTCTGCCACGGCGGCTCCGTTCTGGGTTGCTGTGGCGGAGACGGTGTATTTGGTCCCGTCCAGAAGGGCCGCATATTCAGCAATGGCGTCTTTCAGGTTTTTCAGCAATGGTCCTGCCGAGTCGGCAGTTGCCGTCCGCAGGCCCTTCAGCGCCGCCGCGTAGGCGTTAGCTGCTGCCGGATAATTCTGCACATGGTTGGTCATGTCCAGGTAATCCGCCATTTGGATAATCAGCTGGATAGCTGCGTCCGAATAAGTCGAAGATACATGGAAACAAAGGGCCTTGACGGAAGAAGCCGGAGCGTCCAGCTTATAGCCACCCTTGTCATAATAGAGCAGGTAATTGGCGGAAACGCCGTTGATCTCATAGACGAATCCGTTTTCCAGGCCGACAAAGTCAATATCTGAATCCGCCAGCGCCTGTTGAATGGTTTGCCCAGATTTATACTGGATACGGGTCGGCTCCACGATGGTGCTGTTGGCGTTCATAGCCACAAGCACAAAGCTACCGGCGTACTCCTCTGCGGCCATCGCCGTGACCGGCATGGCGGCAGAGAGCAGAAGCACCAGACTCAGCAGCAGAGCCATTACTCTTTTGTGCATTTTCCTTCCTCCTTGTTTTCAATACAGGCAGTTCCATAGCCGGTACCGTATTTTCTCCCAGGTTGTCCATCCGCCCTTGCAGGCATCCAGTACACGCACGGCAAATGAGTCAACCTGCTTGCGCTGCTCCGGGGTCATCTCCTGGGTGCTGAACAGCGCCTTTTGATTCAGTTCTGCGGCCTCCGCAGCATCCTCCGGGAACTGCACCGTACTGTGGCGCAGCAGGCAAACGGCATAGCCATAGCGCATGGCAATGGCCTCCCGGTCGTTTGCGGCGTCGATAGCGGCCATCTTCTTCCGAAACACCCTGCGGCGATGGAAAATGCACCCGGCCAGCAGCAAGATCAGCAGCAAGGGAAGAAGCAGTAGGTAGTGGGCATTCAGTGAGAAGGTAAATCGGTCCTGCTTGTGCTCGTTGACCTCCTCTGGCTGCTCCACCTCTACAAATTGCTGGGTGTTGTTCTCATAGGTATTCTCATCCGGGCTGTCGCCGCCCAGGGACAGTTCCTCGTCGTCTATGTAGCCGGGAGTCACCTCGAACGGCACAAAGCCGACACCGCTGACATAATATTCCGCCCAGGCGTGGGCGTTTTCTTCCGTCAGGGTAATGGTCTCACCGGCCTTGTAGCGGGCGGCATCCTCTGCCGAGAGGTAATACCCCTCCACATAGCGGGCCGGAACGCCCATGTAGCGCAGCATCAGCACCGCTGCCGTGGCGTAATGGACGCTGTAGCCGTGTCCGCTGCGCTCCAGCGTATATTGCAGGAAGTCGCCGCTGCCGTTCATGGTCCGGGCAGTCTCATCGTAGGTCATGGCTTCCCGTAGATAGTCAAAGATGATGGTGCGGATGTCGCTGATGGTCCGGGTCTGGGTGTCCAGCTTCAATTGCCGCTGGAGGACGGCCCAGCTGTCCTGGGTCATTTGCAGGTCCACGGCCCGGAGATAGTCGGCATAGGCCTGCTCCTTGGATAGATAGGTCTCGATGTTTTCCCGGCCCTGGGCTGTGGAGAGGTTCCGCTGGATCTGATACCAGTCCGGGACGCTGCCTTTCAGATAATACAGGCTCTCTGCCTGGGGCAGATTCGTGTCCCCGATGCGGTCCGCTGCCAGCGTTTCGCTGCCGTAGACGGCGTAGGGGTAGTAGCCGTGGGCGGAACAGGCGGAGAGATTTCGTATAGTCATGGACAGCGGTGTGGCCGTCTCCGTATAGCCATCCGCCAGTGCAATTTGACTCTGGCCGTAGAAACCCGCCTCATGGAGCCAATAGAAAAGGTCCTCATATTGGGCGGTTTCTTCGGTATCGGCTGCTTTCCAGCCGGTGCCGGTGTAGGTGTCGTAGACCTGCCCACGCAGATACACCTTTTCCGGCTGCTCCATTGTGACTTCCAGCGCCGGGGTGTCGCTTTTATTCCAGGCGGGTAAGTTCTTGAGGTTTCCTTCCGGCATGGAATTGGTATCGCTGTCGTAGTGCCGCTGGTGAAGCTGGGTTTGCATCGTCTCGACCATGTCTGTATTCAGCTTGTCTTGGCAGGACAGGCCCATCAGCAGACACAGCGCTGCACACAGGACCGGCAAGATCAGCTGCGCCGGAACGCCTGCAAGGGCTTCTCCCTCTGTCGTGTGCTGCACCATCAGCAGCACCGTGCCAATAATCAGCAGCCCACCGCCGATGCCTATGGGAAACAAGCCCAGCAACAGGGCTGCATAGCAGGGCAGCAGAATCGGCAAGGCCAGCAGCATCCGTCCGCTCCATGCGCTGCGGCTGAGAAGCAGCGACACCGCCAGTAGCAGAACCGTTACCGCCAGAGGCAGAAATTGGGCATCCGCTGCCGCAAGGTCCAGGTAGATCTTCCCGGTCTTTTTCGTCAGCAGGGTCAGGAAATCATTTGCCAGTGTTCCAAAACCGGGTAGGACAAACTTGTTCAGTGCCAAGCTCAGAAGAAGCAGCACGCCGATGCCCGCTGGAATGAGCCAGTTCCCGATTCTGGTTTGGTATACTATCAGCAACGCCGCCTGCATCAAAATCGCAGCTGCTGTCATGGCCCACCATGGGTAGGGAACAGAGGGAAATGCAGCGGTTAAAAGCAAGCAGAAGCCCACCGTCAGAACGGCACAGACCACCCAAGCGCCCCAGGGAAAGTGCAGCTTTTTCTGTGCCGTTTCGGTGACAATCCACTGGAGTCCGTTTTCATTTTTTCGCATGATGGGTTAAACCTCCAGTCGCTGCATGGCCTCGGAATAATTCTGCGGGGCAAAGGTGGTCGCACCGGGGTACTGTTCTTCGGTACAGAGGATGAAATGCACCCGTCCGTCCGTGAGCAGCTGTTCTTCCGGCGCTGTGCCGAAACAGAGAATTCGGCTGTAACCGTCAGTTTTGGGCAGGCGGCACTCAGCGCTGCCCCTGGTCTTTACCAGAGCCGGGATAGCCTGCAAAAGCTGGTTTTCCTCTGAAATGTCCTGGACCTGCAGATCGTCCCGGTCCGTCCAGCACAGGGTATAGGGTACACCACTTTGCAGCAGTGCCATGCCTGCGGAGGACACGACCTCCGCCAGTGCGTCCATCTGCTGGGGGTTACCGCCGGTGCGCTTATCCCAGAATACCAAAAGGGAACGGCTCTCCGGCTGGCTGGCCTCTTTCAGAATCAGCTCATCTAACTTGGAGGACAGCTTCCAGTGAATTTGCCGGATGTCATCGCCGGGGCGATACTCCCGGAGCTGGTACACCTCGCTGCGGTCCTCACCCCGTCGATTGGAAGCGCCGTCGTCGGCATAGGCCGGTCGGGCGGTCATGTCCGCCTCCATTGGATACAGGTCCGGGAGGATGGTCAGACGGGCATCCGCTTTCACGAGGGCCTTCATGGGAAGTAGGCTCAGATAGTCCAGCAGGGTAAACCGGCTGATCTGCACATACACTCTGCCGCAGAAGCTGCTTTGCAGTAGGATGGTTTGGCTGCTTTCGCCCTTGGCTCCGATGCTGCCGGTCAGCGTCACCGTCTGATCTTCCTCAGTGAGATCATTGCGGATAGAGACCTGACAGCCATAGCGCATTACGGGCAGAAACGCTCCGTTGCGGATGCGCACCCGACAGCTGACTGCCGTGCGTTTTGCCGCTGTGGCCGGGGTCAGAATGTCCGCCTGCAGGTGCCTGCGGACATAGAAATTGACCGCCCAGGAGGCCAAGGGCAGCAGGAGCAGCAAGCAGAGTCCGGCCAGCGCCCAGAAGGAGCCGCTTGTAAGAAGCAGCGCCGCCAACGCCAGCAGCAGGATCAGATAACACAGGGCGCTGCCTAAGATCGTTTTTTTCATTTGCTGGAAAATTCCCGGATATCCGGCTTCTGGACGGAGGTAAGTACATTTTGCAGGATCAGTGCCGCTGTATATTCCTGAAGCCGTGCCTTAGAGTTGAGGATCAGACGGTGGACGCACACATCCGGGAACACGGCGCACACATCGTCAGGGATCACATAGTCCCGGCCCTCTAAGTAGGCGTTGGCCTTGGCCGCACGGGTCACAGCCAAAGCGCCACGGGGACTGACACCCAGGGTCACATAGGCGTTGGAGCGGGTCAGATCCACCAGCTCTGCAATATAGTCATAAATTCGGTCTGCCACATGGATATTGCTGACCTCTGCAATGAGCTTTTCCAGCTCGGCAGGGGAAGTCACTGTCTGGCAGGCAGAGAGCGGGTCCACATGATGGCGATCCTTCAGCAGTGCCGCCGTGCTGGCTCGATTGGGATAGCCCATGCTCAGCTGGAGCATGAAACGGTCCAGTTGGGAAGAAGGCAGCATCTGCGTACCCGCAGAACCCACCGGGTTTTCCGTTGCCAGCACGATAAAGGGCTTTGGCAGGGGCCGGGTCACGCCGTCCACAGTGACCTGCAACTCCTCCATAGCCTCCAGCAGAGCGGATTGGGTCTTGCTGGAGGTACGGTTGATCTCGTCCGCCAGCAGCAGATTGGTCATAATAGCTCCGGACTGATATTTCAGCTTGCCGTCTGCCTTATCGAATACGGAGAAACCGATAATATCCGATGGCAGGGTGTCGGAGGTGAACTGGACACGCTTGGAGTCCAGACCCAGGGTCTTGGAAAACGCCTTGGCCAGCGTCGTCTTGCCCACGCCGGGGACATCCTCCAGCAGCACATGGCCCTGGGCCAGGATGGCCAGCAGCACCTTGCGGACGATGTCCTCCTTGCCCAAAACGACCTTGTTGACCTCTGCCTGAATTTGATCTGTCAGCTTGTTCATGCCTTTTTCCTCTTTCTGCCGATGATGTAGATCGCACCGGCGGCGATTACGATCACTGCGCCAATCCCGACGCAGAGAATGGTTTTGTTTCCGCCAGCGGGCGCTTGTGCCGACTGGTCATTCGGCACTGCCTGGGTGCCGTCAAAATGCAGCACCCACGGCTGCCCGTCCCGGACACGCTGCACAGCCACTAAGGCCAGGACGGATTGGGCCGTTGCCAGGCCGTCGCCGGCGCCCTCCAGCACATGGCGGTAGGTGCCGTCCGCTTCCCGGAACTGGGAAAGCTCGGTCAGCAGGGTGTGCTCGCCCTTGACAAACCGGCTATCCGTCTCCGGGTCAATGCCCAGCGCACACAGGGCCAGGATGACCTGGGCGGTGCTTTCCGCGTTCTCGTCCCCGTAGGCGATATACCCGCAGGTGTCCGTCAGCTGGCTGGAAAGATAAGTAAGCGCTGCGTCGATCTCGGTCTCCAGCTGGTCCCGATAGGGGGCCAGTGCCTGCACCGCCATAGCGGTGATGTCCACATCCGATTTTCCGGGGATCAGGCCAAAGCCGCCGTCCGGCTCCTGAGCAACGGAAATGGCATTTACCATGTCCTCTCTGGAATACCGGGCATCGTCCGGGACCTCCGTATCCTCGGCATCCAAGGTCAGCAGCGCCCATATCCAGCCATTTAAGCCCTGAGCGCCCGGATCACGGGCATAGTTGTAAGTACCCTCTGCGATCAGGTCAATGGCCGAGCCGTCGGGCTTCGTGCCGAAGTTGGTGGGGTTGCCCCCCAGTGCCAGCACCGTTAAAGAAATCCGGTGGTATTCCGTGGCCTTGTTGCGGTCCAGGCATCCGTTTTTGGCGTATGCGTCCTCCACATGGGCCTTCAGTTCCGCCAAATAGTCGGAATAGCTCTCCCTTGTGCCGGACAGTGCCATAGCTATGGCCAGCCAATCGCAGACGGAATCGCCTGCAGGAAACAGTTCCCGGTCTTTCAGCAATTCACCCTTCTTGCCGCCCAGAGCGGACATTCCCTCCGCACTCTGTGCGATCTGTTTTTTCAGCGAGGGAGCGCTTTCCGCAAGGGCCAAAGTCGGAAGCAGAAGCAGCACGCAAAGAAGTGCCGCTAATATTCGTGTTGCTCTTTTCATGCTGCTGCCTCCCAGGTTCTATGGAATTTGTTTTGATAAGGGGTAAGGCCCGATCCCCGCCGCAGGAGCAGGGCGGGGGCCGCCTGTGCGGCGGTGGGGGATGGCTCCGTTCCGCCGCCGGTGGCCGGGAGAATATCTGTTTTCTCCTCATGGCACTTGGAGCAGCGATAGTGGATGTAACCGTCCTCTGTTTCGGTGGGTTCCAAACGGTCCGTCTCCACGAAGTCGTGGCCCAGGGCTTGGTAGCCGCCGTTGATCCACAGGCCGCAGTAGCTGCTCAGTGAACCGTAGCCGCCTCCGGTGGAATCGTAGCCGCCGATGTCCTTGCCGTAAGACAGGGTGAAGCGCACATAAATGGTAATGCCGTTGCGGACCTTGTAGCCACTCATGCCGGTACCCTCATACAGGGTGCCGTTGATGGAGTACATCCAGCCCGAGCCTTGGGTATAGTCAAACTCCCCGATGCTGTCCCGGTCATAGTTGTCATTGGTGGTGATGCCGTCCCGCAGGATCAGCTCCCAAAGATGCTCCGGGACATTGGCACGGTAGGCAATGTCGCCCCGGCTAATCCGGCGCAGATAGAAGTTCATAGTGGTGGACCCCTGGTAATCCGGCTCATAACCGCGCTCCTGCAGGAAGCGCAGCAGCACGGATGCCGCCGTTTCGCCCTCCACGATGTCCAGCGTACCGGTATCCAGAATGCCCAGGCCGATGGTGGTCGCATCCAGCACCACATCCACCGAGCCTGCCGGGTCGCCCTCACTGATCTGGTGATAGGTGACGGTGTAGACCTTCATGGTGGAGTTTCCGTTACCATCCCAGGCCAGCACCCGGACGATGTGGGTTTCTTCATCGCCCAACTGAGGGGGATCGAAATACAGCTCATAGGTGGGCTGGGAATCGCCGTAGCTCTTTTCCACGGTCTTTCCATCCAGCGTGACCCGAATTTGATTGGAATAGATCACACCGGCTCCCAGCTCTGCGTTGGCACGGGCAATCACCGTCAAGGGGAAAGTTTGGGAGCTCATGTCCAGGCTGGCCCCGTCCAGATTGGTAACGATGGAGGGTGGATAGTCCCCCACCGTCGGGTGGGTATCGTCCGCAAGATTCGCGTAATAGCCCACCCGGTACTGAACAAGTCCCAGAAAGGTCTCCCCATCATAAAGAGACAGCACAAAGAGGTTATCTGCGTTGAAATCCAGCTGTGCCTCGTAGTCCTGGTTATTCTGAGAAGTAAGCAGCAATCCGTTTCCGGAATTGGTCTCATTTTTCAGCCGGACACGGATATGCAGATCGCCCTTACCCAGGGGATAGGCCACAAAGGTCAGCTTGCTGTCGGGCAGCTCTGCCTTGGTAAGCTGCTGGGTTTTCAGTGTCGTATAAATGCGGGGGGTATCATCCTCCTCACCGCCGCTGCCGTGGTCACCTCCGCTGCCGCCGTGGTCCCCATCGTCTCCGCCGGTGCCATCACCATGGTCACCGGAATCCTCGGAGCCGCCTTTGTTATCGTCTGACTTGGAGCCGCCCTGGTCGCCCTTGCCGGGGTTATCCGTGGGGTCTGTGGGGCCCGATGGATCCGGCTTGGTGTCATCGGGTTTCTGTGGCTCATCAGGTTTCTGCGGCTCATCGGGCTTCTGCGGTTCATCAGGTTTCTGCGGCTCTGATGGATCCTGGGCAGTATCCGTATTCTCTGTATTATCCTTGCCGGAGCTTTGTCCGCCGGTGCTGCCGGAGCCTTGCAGCGACTCTGCCTGGAGCCGATCCGGCTGAGTGCTGATGGGATTCTCCGGCCTTGTCCGATCGGAGGAAAGAAGTGAGAGGCTGATCCCTGCCACCAGCACAATGACCAGCAAAATACTCACGGCGCTATATAGGCCGCTATGTTTTTTCATACGAGTATCCTCCAAATGCTTGTTTTGGATTCTTACCATCGTCTCCTAAAACAGGAGGCAATGGTAAAGCCCCAAAATATGGCGAATTGCCTCCCCTCCCAAAAGGGAGGGGAAGCTATGGATTCGCCTTGGTTTACTTGGAATTTTTGACGACCGCAACAGCGTCGGTGGAGTTGACGGCCTTGTCAAGGTTCACATCCGCACGCAGGAACTTCCGCACAGAGACTTTCTCGAAGTCGGTGTACTTGCCGCTGTAGATGTCATAGGTGAGTTGCGCATCGTTGATGTCCACAACGCCTGTCTCGTTGACATCATAGCTCTGCTTCACTTCCTCGGCTGTGGCGCTGGCCTGGGTGATATTGGCCTCAGCCGTAGCCACAGTGAATGCCTCGCCCTTGTCCACGATCACCAGCCAGCTGTAAACATTCTCACCGTAAGCGGTAGTCTTATACATGACATTATCGCCGTAGGCAAAAGCCTTGCCCTCTTCGGGGGTGCCGGTCACGGTTACCAGAAACACGGTCTTGTTATCCATCTGCACATACTCGGAAACAGCTACCTCCATGGTCAGAGTGGATTTCTTCTCGATGGTGATGACCAGATCGCCGGTGACATTGGAGATGGTGTAGGTGTTGTTAGCACCCTCGGTGACAGTCACATCATTGCCGCCCATAGTGGCAGTGATGGTGTACGCAAAGTTCTCCTGCTTGGCCACGGTGAAGGTGTAGTTAGCCTTTTCCTGAACAGTACTTTCACCGGTAGCATCACCTGCGCCGGCGCCTGCAAAGGTGACCTTGTAGGTTTCCGGCAGCTTGACCTGCTTATTGCTGTTGATGACGATGTTGCCGGTCACATCCACACCGGGGATGGTGTAGGTGGTGGTGCCGTCGTCATTTACCGTGGCCGTAAAGCCGGTGTATGCCTTGCCGCCGATGGTCACAGCCATCTTGTAGGCATAGCCATTCACAGGGGTCAGCTTGAAGGTGTAGTTAGTCTGGTAAGTAGCAGTCGCAGCACCGGTGGTATCGTCGCCCAGAGTGACGTTGAAACTCTTGGCGGTCTTGGCGCTGGTGACGACCACATTGCCGTTGACATTGGGCACGGTGTAGATGCCATCCTCGTCCGGGCTAACTGTCGTTGCCTCACCGCCGCCGACGGTGACGGTGACAGTATAGTCATAGTTGGGGTCTACAGGCTTGAAGGTCAGAGTGCCGCCTGCTGTGATCACGGAGCCCTCCGCGTCGGTACGGGTGAAGCCATCCGGCAGAGACACGGTGTAGCCGCTGACGGTAATGGTTGTCGTATCATTCAGCACGATGGCGGCGGGGGCATCAAACTTGATGGCGTTTGCATTGGCATCCACACACGCTTCCGTTACTTTCACATCAGATTTACCCTGGCCGGCTGCCACAAAGCTCAGAGTCAGCGCATCGCCCAGCTCGGCGGCTTTGCCGTAACGCACGATTCGCACGGTGCCGTTGCCGGGGATCACGCGATAACCCTCGATGCTGGTGGCTTCCATGGTCAGCGTCAGAATGGCGGGGTCAAAAGAGAAGGTCATGTCGTAGGCGTTGTAGGTTGTCTTGCCGTCGTTGTTGCCGATGGTCACAGGGATCTCCACGATTTGGCCGGAGGCTACCTGCTTGTCCGCACCCAAGGACACGGTGTAGCCCTTGGCAGCAGCAGTCTCGACGGGAATGGTCAGCTCGCCGCCAACTACTTTGTGGGCAACCTTGATGTTATTTGCCGGATCGTCCGGATTATATTTTAACAGGTTTTCAATCGTCAGCTTGAATGTGGCCGCAGAAGTGTTCGCTCCCTCTTTGGCCTTAAATGTGAATGTGTCCAGCTTTCCCGCAGACCAGGTCGTCGGTTTATTCGGCTTTGTGTTCAAATAAACCGCCCGAACCCAGCCATTTGCATTCGCTACATTTTCATTTGTAGTATCGTCAAAGGTATCGGGGACCTTTTTCACATATTCGTATGCTTCCTTATCGAAATCGATCTTAAATCCTGCGCCATCGACGACCGTGTCCTTATCCAGGCTCAAAGTAAGCGTCACGGTCTCACCGGGGGCAACAGAGGTCTTATCTGCGCTCATAGTGATGGTCGGTTCGTCTGCTGCAAAGACGGCAGGTACCAGGCTCAGCACCATCGCCAATGTCAGCAGAATAGAAACGATTTTTTTCATGTGTTCTCAATTCCTCCTATCAAGATTTTTTCTCAGCAGGGAATTCCGTAATATTCCCCAGGTAGAACTGGCAGATCATCGAGGCATCCGAAACATCTACTGCACCGTCTCCGTTCACATCGGCAGCTGCATTCTGCGCATCCGTCGGTGCTACATTGCCCAGATAGAACTGGCAGACCAGCAGCGCATCCGAAACATCAATGGTATTGTCTCCATTCACATTCCCATACATCACATCCGGCTCCGTCTTGGCATACTCGAAGGTGAACAGGGCGATGGGCGCGGAGTTCTTGTCAGCGGGGGCACTCAGCGTGATCGCCTTGCCGCTGCCGTCCGCGTTGCGGACATACCCCGTCACGGGCATGATCACGGTCTGCGTACCGTCCGTGTTGCGGGTATAGCTGTTCTCCAGCGTGATGGGCTTGAGGGTATAGCCGCTTGCCTGCGCCGCCGCACGGTTCACGGCAGTCGCCGCGAACTCCACCTCATAGGCGTAGACCGTGGTGCCGTCGTGACGGATGTCCACGTCCTTGTTGTAGGTCACGGTCACCGTTTCCGCGCCCTCGGGCACGGTCACATGGTACTTGGGCACTTCCATATAGGTCGTCTGGCCGTCCGCGCTGGTCAGCGTGGTGATGCCCTCGTAGCTGGTATTCTTTGCTGCCAGCTTTTCACCATTCACGGCAGCGTCCTGGAAGGGGCGCTCCAACTCAGCGGTAGCAGATACATTCAAGATGGCTGTGGCCGGTGCGATCTTGGCATAGTCCGTGCCGCCAGAATCATCCGTGGCAATCTTTCGGTTGGGATCCATGCCTACAAGGTAGTAGGTGCCCTCCTCTGTGGGGGCGGTGAAGGAGAAAGTGCTCTTTCCGTCAGCCGCTTCCTTGTACTGATCGATTTGCTCCCACTTGTCGTTATACAGGAACACATCCAGGTTCGAGAAGGGATAGAAGTCGCTGCCCTCGAAGGTGGTACCGTAGGCCTGGGTATTCACTGTCATCTGTGTGCCGGGACGGACGCTGTATTCGTCCTGGTCGAAGCAGGTAAACGCGCCGCCGCTGCTCCAAAAGCTCCAGTTGCTATACATGGACACATCCCAGGTATCTCCGTCCGACAGCACGATATAGTCGGAGGTGGAGCCCCAGCCGGGGCTCATGTAGGGGTAGCAGTGGTTTCTGTAATACATCAAGTTCTCGTCATGGCCCCAAAAATTTGCCATGTAGAGGCTGGTGGGAGAGCCGGTGATCTTTAGAGCGGCCAGCGTGTCTGCTGTATAGGCAGGTTCTTCATCCATGTAAAGGACATCATTCTTTAGGATAAAATTCTCCAAAGCACCGCGGTCGTACTTGCCCTTGCAGCATTCCTCCTCCGGCAGGCCGATGAAGTAGCGCTCCAGCAGGTAGAGATACAGGTGCAGGCCGGTGGGCCGTTCCACGATGTTCTCGTCGATGTACTCGCCCTCGCCGTTTGCCGTGTGGTAACGGTAGAATTCGGCCATGTCGTACCGGCTCAGGTCGAAGTAGGGGACGGTGATGGCCTTATGGCAGAGAACCGTGCCATCCGCGCCCTTGAGCGGTACACCGTCGTTAGAGATGGTCACATATACGGTGACTTCCTTGGCGGGGGTCTCATCGTAGTTATACTGTGCGTCTAATCCGTGGGGAGCTTCCTTGACCGTGATGGTAAAGGTCGCTGTAAGCTCTTTGCCGTCCGAGCAGGTCGCCTTGACCTTTGGCTCATAGGTGCCGGGGTCTTTCTCTGATACATAGAGCACGCCATCCTTGACCTTGGTCTGAACGCTGAACTGGTCTGCGTTGGTCAATTTATAGGTCAGCGAGTGGCCGTCCGTATCTTCAAAGACATCTGCCAGCTTGATCTCCAGCAGGCTGCCGGCCACCACCTCACCGGTGGTGACGGCATTCGCCTTCACGGAAACGCAGGAATCCGCAGCCAGCGCCGGTATGACGCCGAATACGCCTGCCGACAGAACCAAAGTCAGTGCCAGCAGCAGAGATAGTATGCGTTTTCTCATATTTGTTTACCTCATTTATGCGTAGGTTACATCCAGCGCGCGTAGAGCGTCATGTTGCTGCGCACCGGGTCTTTCTGTGTATCCCAGGGCTTGGTGAGCGCCTGATCTGCATACCAGCCGCCGAACACGGCACCGGGCTTCGTGGGCGTCATGACTTCGCCGATGACGCCGCCTCGCTTCACGGAAACGGTCTCCAGCTCTGTGCCGCCGTTTGTCTCAAATCGGACCTTCTTCTTGCCCAGCAGGGCCAGCAGGATCAGCAGCAGGGCCAGCAGGCCCACACCGCCTATAATCCACCAGGTGGCGCTTCCTGCGGCGGCACCCTCGGCCCAATTGGCGTAGAGGGTCATGTTGCCCTTAACGGTATCCTTGTGGAAGTCCCACTTTTGGGTGCGGTCCAGGTCTCTGTACCAGCCCTCCAGGTGGTAGCCCTCCCGGATGGGGTCCTCGGGCTTTTTCACCTTTTCACCGTACTGAACGGTCTGGGAGGGGACCTCCGTGCCGCCGTTGCTCTCAAAGGTAACGGTGCAGTCCGTGGTGACGATGACGGACACGCTGTTATCCTTCACGGCGTATCCGGCCATGCCGTCCTGGGTGGAAACCAGGGTGTTGGTGGGGATAAGCTGCGACACACCCTTCGTGCCGATAACCTTCATCTGAAAGCTGCCGACTACCACCTCCGGCTCCCATGCCTCGCCGCCCTTAAAGGACACGAAGTTCAGATAGAAGGCCCGCCCGCCGGTGCGGCGGCCTAAGTCGCTCCAGCGGATGCCGGGAGCGGTCATGACGCTGCCGTCCACCAGCTGGAGGAAGGTGTCGTCGTACTCGATTTCCGTCTGCATACCGTACATATCGGCGCTTTCCTGGGCGTCGGTGCGCTTGAGCACCAGGGTCACGGTGATGGTCTCGCCGGTGGTGGCCCGCACCTCAGATGCGCCGCCTACGGACAGGTCAAAATTGTAGCTGTGGCTCTCGTCTGTTTTGCTGCCTGTCTGCGAGGCAAAGGCTGCGGTGGGCAACAGGCACAGCAGCAGACACAGGGCTGCCAATAGTGTAAAAATGCGTTTTCTCATGCTGATCTCCTTCTCTCTCCGCCCGGTTGGGCCGTTTTTTGCCCGGCCTGGTCGGGGCGAAGTCCCCAACGGGGGAAAGCCTCCCCTCCCGCTGGGGAAGGGAGGCTGCTCAGTTACCAGTTATACCTCTTGGTCATAGTGACTGCATCCGCAGAATTCAACAGGCGATCCTGGCTTTGGTCTGCCAACAGGAATTGCTTTATGCTTACCTTTTCAAAGCTGTCATAGACACCGTTATACAGGTCATAGACAAACTGCGAATCGTTGACATCCCAATAAGAGCTCGGCGATCCGTTGACATTCTCTAATATCTTGCCCCAATAGGTCATAGAGATGCTATCATACTGCTCCTTGTCGGAGTCCTGGAAGGCCAGCTTTGCCAAAGCATCCTCCTTGGTAAAGGTCACGCCCCTATCTACCATGACCAGCCAGCTGCTGGCACCCTTACTATCGTTGGCGGGGTCCACATAGTAGCTGGTGTTATACATAAGGTGGCCGTCGTAGGTGTAGGCAATATAGCTGTAGGTGCCGTCAGCATTTTTGTTTTGCAGCGTGCCATACACGCTTACGATGAATATGGTCTTGTTGTCCAGTTCCAAATATTTGGACACATCCACCGCATTGGGGTCCAGCGCCTTGGCAAACTTTTCGATGACAATATGCAGGTCAAAGGCAAGCGGGCTGAGGACGGTGTAGGTGCCGTCACCATTGTCGATTACATTCATCATCACAGGAGCATTATCCCGGTAATACTTTGCGCGGATCACATAGGTATAATGTGCGGTGTCCAGGTTCAGCCGGAAGGTGTAATTCTCATCGTAATGGAAGGTCATATCGTTATCCGGGCTGAATGCCTCGGAACCGTTACCCTCCACGATGATGTTCTTTATGATCGTGTTCTCGACCTTTTCCACGGTAATGGTGATCACATTGTTTTCGTCACCGGCCAGGCTATCGCCCAGTATCGTGTAGACATCGTCACCATTTACCAGCCGCTCCGTGGTAAACTTGTTTTTGGTGAGGTAAGTGCCGCGGTTTGAAATATCCACGGTGGTCCGGTAGCCCGTTCCGGGGGCCTTCACGGTAAAGGTGTAATTATTGGGGAACTGCGCGGTGGCTGCGGCTCCCGTCACCAGGTCCGCGCCGCTGCCCTCGATCTTCACCGTGTAGGTCTTGCCCACCCTGCTTTTCTCGGTCACCTGCACATTGTCGGTGATGTTCGCAATGGTGTAGCTGCTGCCCTTCACGGTCACCTCCTCGGTCTTGCCGTTGGTGGTGATAGTCAGGGTATACTCATAGTTGGTGTCCACCGGCTTGAAGGTGAAGTCCGCGCCATCCTCCACCAGTGTAGATTTGTCTGCCGCAGCGCTGACGAAGCCGTCGGGCAGGGTGACCGTCCACAGTCCCTTCACATTGGTGTCGGAGTCGGTGATGGTGGCAGGCGGGGCGTCAAAGTTGATGGAGTTGGCATCCAGGTCAAATTTGGCAGCGGTCAGCGTCACGGTGCTGGTGCCTGCCTTCTTAGCGGTGAAGTCCAGGGCCAGGGCCTCGCCCAAAGGCACAGTAGCGCCGTAGCGGCGGACCCGAACGGTGCCGTTATTGTCCTCCACCGTCAGGTTGGCGGCATCACCGGTCTTGGTGTTCAGGGTCAAGGCTGCCGGGTTGTAGGTAAAGGTCATGTCATAGGCGTTGAAGCCGGTGATGTTTTTCTCGGAGGAGGCGACGGTCACAGGAACACGCACCTGCTGCCCCGCAGCAACCTGCTGGTCAGCACCCATAGAAACAGTATAGCCGGTTTCAACTTTTGGAACGGTGATGGAGCTACCGCTCGGTATAATGTCCACTGCAATAGGGTCATCTGCACCATGATCAAACCCGGTATCCTCGACATAATAAAATTCTTCGTCTACTCTAATGGACGAACGGTACAAGTTAGGTTTGCCGCTATTATAAAACACAGCCTTTTGGGCGCTGTTAATGCTATCTAATGCCATAAATGTGATTGAGCAAATTTTACCTGCACTAATGGTATCTTCGTTGGCATTTCGATTTTGTCTCACTCTAACAAAATTTTCATTATCTACTGTGAACACGCTATCTACCCCGGTCTTAGTAAACCAAACGCTACCTTCAACGTCCGTACTTACGAATTTAAGGAGGGTAGCGTCATATCTAAGGACAAGGTCGAGTCTTGTCATGTATTCCAAATCGTGATCGAGAGTATATGTAATCGTAAGTGTTTCGCCGGGATTAATTTTTGTCTTATCAGTGGTTGTAATAACCATAGGGCTATCGCCCTCCGCCGCAAATGCGGCGGAGGGGAGAAGCCCTACTGCAAGAACCACTGCCATAAATAATGCCAGTATTCTTTTCATAGCGTGTCCTTTTTAGTCCTCCTCTACGCGATCTACAGGGAATACATTAATCGTCCCTGCAACATATTGCATCAAAACATCCAGGTCGTTTTGATCCACGCCACCGATATTATCTACATTCGCCTGTGCCAGCTGATCGGCATCCAATGTGGCTTTACCAGCCAAATACTGCCGTAGCAACTCAACATCGCTCTCATTTACATAGCCGAACGGGTCCATATCAATATTGCCGACAGAAGGGGTGATGAGGCCTTCCAAATTTGTCTGCCAACTTAGGGCGGGACTATACCGGCTGGAAACAAATGCGGCAGTAGTCAAGCCGGTATTCATTGCCCTGACAAAACTGCTCTTTGTCATTTCTGCTCTGGTCTTAGCCGTGGCCGTCTGAGCGGTACTCTTGGCACTGCCGATACCCTGGGCGCAGGTGAAGTTCAAATAGTACAGGTTGGACATCGCAGCGGAGGCGTTGTTGGTCATGCCGACCACAGCGCCCACATTGCTGCCGGTGCTCTCCACATAGGCCCGGTTATAGCAGTTCTTGACAGAAGCAGACGCACCGGAGGCAAAGGCCACGATACCTGCCACATAGTTGCTGGCGCCGGTGATGCTGCCGGTGTTGTAGCAAGCGGTGACGCCCTTGGTGGTCATGCCAACGATGCCGGCTACATAGCCGTTGCCGGTGATCACTCCGCCGTTGTAGCAGCCGGTAATGGCGCCCGTAGCGTAGCCGGTGATACCGCCCACATACTGGTAGCCATGGATGGTGCCCTCATTGCCGCAGTTGGTAACATTGGAATTCATGATCCGCCCTGCAACACCGCCCACGCTGCTCCAGTTGCCATTCACACGGGTAACGGTGATGTCAACATCGGAGACAACGCCGGAGATGTTGGTATAGTTGGCGTAGGCCACCACGCCGCCGGAATAGGCGTTGGCAACGCTGGCCGTGGAGGTCAGGTACATCTTGCCGGTCACCTTCAGATTCTGAATGGTGGCGTAGCTGCTGCTGGTGCCGTTCACATAGCCGAACAGTCCCTTATACGGAGCCGAGGTAGTGGTGGCACTATAGTAGATGCCCATGTTCTTCACGGTATGATTATCGCCGTCAAAGCTGCCCTTAAAGGCCGTGCTGGCGGTAGTGCCGCCGATGGGCGTCCAGTTGTAGTAGGCCAGGTCCACATCAGCCGTCAGCGCACCCTTGATGGTGTTGCTGCCGCTGTTGACCTGGTTGGCAAACCAAGCCAGCTCCGCAGCGGTACCGATTTGATACACGCCGCCGGAAAGGGTGGGCTGCGTCTTGGTGGTGCCGTCCCATGCGCCGGCGGCAGAGGCCGTCAGCGGAATGGTCTTGGTCAGCACACCGCCGGACACATTGGCCTTGTCTGCGCTGCCCAGGTAGAAGCTGCCGTAGGCATAATTGCAGCTGGCGCAGGACACCGCATAGGTATAAGTGCCATAGGGCAGATTCTCATACTCACCGCTGCTGTTGGCGGTATAGACCTTGCCCGAGGCATCCGTCAGCGTCACAGTGGGCGTGGCGGTGGTGGGATTGGTAATATTCAGCTTCAGCTTGAAGGTATACCGCGGAACAACTGTAACATTCACATCGGGGAAACGGTTCAAGCAGAAGTTCACTGTAATCGCATTGAAGTTGGTGCCGACGCCGGTATCCGTCATGTTATACAGAGTGGAGAACGGATTCGCCGCCGAGTACATGGATCCGTAGGTATAACCGTTGGTGAGCTGAACATTAGCGGTGCTGCCGGAGCCAAAGTCCACATTCGTCGGGATTGTTAGCTCCAGCTTGGCCTGATCCATCTGCTGATACTGGGCGACATTGGTCTTATAGGCCGTATCGCCGATGGAATAGAACAGGTTGTAGGTAGTGGGGTTGAAAATGCCACTGTATTTGTAGATACCCCGGTAGCTGCCATCGAAGGAAAGCGTCACCTTATCTTGCGCCCCTTTCTTGCGGTGTTCGTTGTTTCGGGATGTCAAAGCCGTAAACGGCGGCGATCTCATCCCCAAGTCGCCGGGTCAGCCGGGTAATATCGGCTCGTGTGGCTTTGCCGTGATAGATTTTATCTCTCAGGTTCTCCATCTGTGTTTCGGAAACGCCGTCCTTAAACACTCGGTAGAGATAGTGATTTGTGCCGTCGTGGTGAGTAGCATCGGCACGAAGATCGCCGTACTTATCTACATACCATTCGGTATAGTCGGTGTCGGCATACAGACAATCCCGGATGTTGCCGGAGGGGATGTCCTTGTAGCCCATCACTCTGCCGTTCCATCTGCCGATGTCGCCAATGACAATGATCGGCTGGGAAAGCTGAACATTCAGGTTGACTCGCTCATCGGAGAGGTAGTCGTAATTGGTTTCCTCCATCCACTCAAAGAGTGCCTGCTCATCATTCGGGTCATCGTCCAGCTCGTTGGCTTCAAGGAACTCCTTGTAATCCTCTCGCCAGTCATCCACATCAAGGTTTTGGTTGCTCCAAATGATGTGGCGGTCATTCGGTCGTGTCGCTTGGCTCATCTGTTCCACCTCCCAAGTATGAGAAAAGGCGGTTCTTTGCAACCTGCTCCTGAAGCTCGGTGATGACCGTCATATCCGGCACGGTCACATCGGGGATTTTCAGAATCGTCGGCAGGGTCAGCGCCTTCAAATCCTTTTCGGTTTTACAGCCTGCGTCAAAGAGCTTTGCCAGCACCTTTATTTTCTGCTGCAAGCCCTGTTCGGCTGCGGTTTTCTTTGTTGCCATAGAAATCTGCCTCCTTATCGCTCGTGGTCTTTTCCATGCATTGTGCGGCTCAAAGCAGCCGCTTTTTCTTTTGCCCAATCGGGCATACACTCCGGCTTTACTTCACCCAGCACATCCATACGCTCATAACGAGTATTCTTGCCGTCATAGAGATTTTTGCAAAATACGGCGCTGCCACGGGCATTTGCTGAAGCGCCGAAGCCACCGGTCACAAGGAAAAGCTGTCGATCTGCTCTTTGATACTCCGGCTTGAGGATTGCCGGGTTGATGGCGATGATTTTGCCGTTGATGTCGTTCTTATAGTGGTCGGGGATGCAGTCCTCCTCGGTGATAACCGTCACGGGAATATCCAGCTTTTCAACCTCTGCCCGAAACTGCTCGGCATCTTTCTTGATACGCTCTGCAAAGAACAGTGCCGCATCAATATAGTCGTCACCAACGGCACACTCGGTAAACTTCTCGAATATGTCGTTTCGCTCTCCGTAGCAGCAGAGGAAGCGTTCTCCATTGGCACTCTGCTCATTCTCAGCAAGGATGATTTCACGGGAGCCGATATTCACGGCACAGAGGACGGTGTAATCACCGACCATTCTTTTTTCATTTTCCATAACCGTTACCTCAGAGAATGCCGATGATGATAACCATATCATCCTGCTCGGCGTTGCGGGAGTAATCCGGAAAAAGTGACTGCACACGCTGCCTTGCCCTGCGGATGGTTTCAAAACACGGCAGTCCGTAGCTTTTGTAGTTGAACGCAAGGTCATTGAGAGGCAGTTCACCGGCTCTGAGATAAGTCGCATAGCGATTGTAGTAGTGCATAACAAGGATCATATCGTCGAACCTTGCTCTCGGGCAGTCCTTTAAGATAGAAAGCACACGGCTTTCCACAGTTTTCTGTTGATTCATTGAATTCCTCCTTCGGGTAGTAGAAAAGGGGCGGAGTTTTTGCTCCGCCCCTTGGATAATCAGCTCACTTCTTGTTTTTCTTTCTGACCTGCAAGAAGATAAAGCCGCCGATGATAAAGGCTACCAGTACGATAGCCACGATGGTTTTAGGTTCCATTAGTTACGATCCTCCTTTTTCTTTTTCTTGAATCCGATAACGCCGCACACAGCGATGCCCACTGCGGACAGTCCCGCAAGGGCATAGAGCAGCGGCAGATTGGTAGTGTCTCCGGTCTTAGGCGTATCACGCAGAACATTGTGCATCTCCACAATGGTAGTGGAGCCAATCTTGACCGTTGCTTTCTTGTCGGCAGGCAGGACATACATCGAAGATGTGGAGTTGCTCACCTCGGAAATGACGTAATCACCGATGCGAAGCCCGTCAATGAAGATCTCACCCTTGTCGTTGGTTTCAAGGATAATGTCATAGCCATTTGCACCGGTAATGCGGAAAGCGAAGCCCTTGACCTTGCCGTCAGAGGAGGTCTTGACAATTTTCAGGTTGCCACGCATCGCATCATTGATGAAGCCGACGCCTGCCTTGTTCTCCACCTCGTAGGTCTTGCCGTTGGTGTCGATCATCACCTCATACACGCCGGTATCAAGGACAAAGCCCTCCGGCGCTTTGGTTTCCTTGACGAAGTAGCGACCGTAGAACAGGTCATTCATTCCGTATTCACCGATTTCCTTTTCGGTCAGTGTGCCGAGCAGCTCATCGCCATCGTCCAGCTCGCCATTGTTGTTGCTGTCCTTGTAGACCTCAAAGGTCGCTCCGGTCAGCTTATTATCGGGATATTCGGAATCCACCTTGGTCAGATGGATATTGCCACGGACATACGCATTGACGATTTCGATCTCCACGACCTGACCGTCTGCGCCGATGGTCACGGGATAGATGGTATCATCCAGCACGAAGCCGGTGGGCTGTTCGATCTCACGGACATACCAAGTGCCGTAAGGAATGTTCTCAAAAGAAAAACTACCATCTTCGGCAGAAGTGGTAGTCATCAGAGCGTTTTCCTTCGTAAACTCGCCATCATCGGTGCGGAACAGTCCGATCAGCGCTCCGCCGAGAGCATTGCCGTCCTCATCGACCTTTTTACCGGAAACAGAACCGTAGATCAGATTATTTTCGATTGCCTTGCCGTCGTTAGCGGCAATCTTTACAACTGCCGTATCCTGACCGGCATACCCAAAGGTAACGGGATACTTGGTATCGGACAGCATATAGTGGCTGTCGGTGGCAAGCTCCTGCACATAGTAGCTTCCAAAAGGAAGGTCGGTCTTAACCTTTGCCGTTCCGTCCTCATTCAGAGAGATGATCTCAACAAGACCATTTGCGGGAATGGAAGTGCCGCTGGCAGATACGATTTCCTCGGCGGCAAACAGCCCAAAGGAAATGTTCTTCATTTCACCGTTATTGCCAATGCCGAAGCGCTCATTCTGCTCGATGGACTTTACAAGGCTGATTTCCACCTTCTGACGCTCGTTCTCGAACGAAGTCGCCGTTTCCGTTACGGCAACATTCTGACCGGCATAGGCAAGCTCGACGCAGTGGGGTTCCGGATTGAGCACCATCCCGTGGGGTGCTGTGATCTCACGCACCTCGTATTTACCGAGATAGAGTTCACGGCTCACGGCTGTGCCGTTTTCATCGGTTGCAACCGTGTCTACGACCTCGCCCTTCTGATTTCGGACAGTGCCGTCCTGCGTGATAATATCCTCTGCGGCGATGATCTCATAGACCGCACCGAGAAGTCCACGCTTTTCATACTGCGGCTGATAGATGGTGGGCAGTTCGTTTCCGCTTTCATCTACGCCGCCGATGACGGAAACGCCGAAGAACACCTCGCCGGTTTTTTCCACGGTGATGGTGCCTTTCTGTGCCATATTGGGCTTATCCACTTTTACTACCGTAACCCCGCTTTCTTCTGTGGAATTATCCTCCGTGACATCGAAGTACACGGGCGTTTCATCGAGGACATAGCCGTAGGGAGCCTGTACCTCGACAATAGAGTATCCCTTTCCAAAGGACAGCTTTTCCGGCGTGACAAGCGAACCTTCTGCATTGGTGTAGAACACATCAATGGTGGTGGGCGTCGGGTAAGTGAAGGTCATTGTTACGGGATTGCCTTCCGGGTCATAAATCTTGAAGCCTGCGCCGGCGTAAGGAATGGTCTTGCCGGTTTCTGCGTCCTGCTTCACGATCTTGATGAAGCTGTTAAAGGGTGCATTGTTGATAAGGTAGCGATAGGTCGCCCCATTCTGAGAAATGAACACATCAAAGTCGGGCATCAGCTCGCTGCCTTCCCAGCCGGAAACCTGATGGACGGTGTAGATGCCGTAAGGCATATCCTTGGTCTGGGCAAAGCCGTTTTCATCACAGGTAAGATAATCACGCTCGGTGTCCTCGGCAACCTCGTAGCTGCCTGCGGCTTTCAGGTACACAGCAAACTCTGCGCCGCTTTCGGGTGTTTCAATCTGTGTTTCACCGTTATCGGTGTGCTTGATGATGGCGATATTACCCTTTACGACCTGCTCGGTCACATCATTTGCCGTCTGATTATGCTCCACGGTATAAAGCTGCGGCTCTGCACCGACCTTATGGACGGTGGTATCAAGCAGATAACCCTCAGAGGGAGTGATTTCTCGCACCGTCCAGTCGTTATCGCAGATATATTCCTTGGTAACGAACTGCCCGTTTTTGTCGGTGGTGTAGGTATCCACAAGGGTTTCGCCCTTATAGATGCCGTAAACAGCACCGGCAAGAGAAGCATCACCCTGCGCCGTACCGGTTTCAGCGTCGCTCTTGGTAACGGTCACGGAAAACTTCTTCAAAATATTGAGGAAGCTGCGGCTCGTGACCTCGTTCCAGTTGATAGGCGCAGACTGCGCTTCGGGAACAACATAGCGAACAGCAGTGTCCACTTCCTCCACGATATAAGGTGTGTAACCGGAGATAAGGACATCTTCAAAGGTCGCCACGCCGTTTGCATCGGTTGCGGCATATTCATCCACGGCAACGCCGGAAAGAGAAGTACCGTACAGATGGAAGGTCACGCCCTCATTGAGATTGTCCTCTGAGGACTTGATGACCTGCAAATCTCCACGCTTGAGTTTATTATTGAAGGTCACGGTAGAAACCTGACCGGAAACGACCGTCACACGGCGGGACTCCTGCGGCTCATACTTGTCGTAATCCATCTCGGTCACGGTGTAAACGCCGGGCATCAGGTTGTTGATCTGAATCTCGCCCTTGGAGTTGGTCTTGACGGTCTGATTGATGCCGTTGCCGGTGACGGTAAATGTGAGGTTATCCACCTTGCCGTCCTCCGAGGTCTTGACGATCTTGGCAGAGCCGTAGGACACCTTCAGATTGAGGAATGCCTGCACCGGGTCCATAACCGTGGCTGCGTAGGTGACCGCATCCTGCATGGTTCCGTCAGGCCCGTAGTGACCGTCGCTCCATACGACAACGCCCTTGCGGATATTGTTCTTGCTGGCGGAGATGGTCACAGGTTCCGCAGGGGCAGTCTTTGCGGTAATGGTCAGCGTGTCGTCATTGGTCGTAAAAGTAATATCAGCCAGATTGCTGGTGAAGGTATAGTTCGACACCACATGATTGCTGTCGGTCAAGGCAGCTGTGTACTGATTACCGTCCCATTTCAGCTCGACCGTCTGCGCCTTGTTGGGGGTCTTACTCATAAAGCTGGGAATAACCGTATGTCTCTGAACGCTGGCTTCGATGCTGTCATAGTAAGCAGAGAAGCGACTATACAGCGGGTGAGAAGTGCGGTACACGGATTTCACAGCATCAGCACTGCCGGGGTCAACATGGTTGAAGTTTGCGTCTCGCTCTCCGACGACCGTTTCCCATACCAGCACCTGCGTAGCCATCATGTGCGCCATTTTGTCGGCATCGGATTTATTCTGCGAGCGCCAATCGAGGGACAAGTCACCCTGATAGCCATACTGCATGATTCTGCCCAGTAGTGTCTTGATGGTATCGGCATCAATGGTGCTGTTGTAATCTGAGGGATAGTTCTTCCAATAATCCTCGCCGTATCTTGTATAGGTTTTCTCCAGCAGACGGGGAACACCCGGCTCGATGCAGTAGCAGGCAGGGCCATCGAAAGAACCGATGGTGTGCAGTGTGGTCATCCAGGTTGCCTCACCGGATGTCCAGCCGTTCATATAATGCAGCTCATCATGCCCCCAAGTGCCGCTGTAATCGAGATTGGCATCCCCACTTCGGGGGAAACCGATGGAATAGGATTTTGCCACCTCGCCGGAAGAGGAAGCGGCAAAGGCGGTAATACCGCCGCCGAGAATGGTTGTGAAGCAGATCAGCAGCGCCATAAGCCCTGAAATGCTTCTGCGATAGAGTTTTTTCATTTGCGTACCTCCTTGTAGATACGAAAAAAGCACCGCATTGCTGCGATGCTGATTTCAACATGTTTGATTTATGCGTATCCGATGTAGATCAGATAACTGCCAGCGGAGACGGGCTCATACCAGACCCATACATCGGTGATGTCCGCATCTGCCGCATAGCGATTGAGTCGGGATTGTATGTCCCGTTCCAGATAGATACATCCTGCATCCGCATCAATGGGGTTATCCCAGCAGTACACGGCTTCGCTGTTCAGCGTAAGACCCACGCTCTCGGCATAACTCTTGGCAAAGCCGATCCAGCAGCTGATGTCAAATGCCGGCTCTGTGGATTCCTGCTTGGGTGGCTCTGTGGGTTGTGGTTGATCTACCGGTTTTGATTCTTCCGTTGCCGGAGGTGTGGGCTGTTCCTTTTCGGACGGTGTAACGGTTTCCGGTCGGCGCACGGACTCGTCAGGTGTCTTGGACGGTTCGCTTACCTGTGGTGGCGTTGCGCCGCTGTTAGGCTGTTCGGATGCCGGTTTTGTTTGAATACCACTTTCCGATACGCTTACCGTTGCTTCTGATGAATGGCTATCGTCTTTCGGCTCTGAACTTCGGGGCTGTTCAACCTCCGTTTTCTCTGTTGCCTGCGCCGTTTCCGCTTGGTCAGGGGCTTCGTTACTTCCCGAAGAAGAAACCGGGGCGGGCTGTTCTGCAATATGCGAGGTGTTGCTGCACCCCGAAGTCAGGCACAAAAGGATAACGAGAAAAAGAACTGCGATTTTGGATTTCATACGCTTCACTCCCTTCGACTACATTCTACTCGATGAGAACTGCTCCGACAAAGGTGCGTTTTGAAGCGCAACTTTTCATCATACCGCCAAAACGCAGTTTTCCGAATTGTGCGAACTCCGTTTGTTCTTAGATAGATTTAGCTTAGAGAGATAGAGATAAATCAGGAGATAGTTTATTTCGGATAGTCTGGTAGTTCTCAGGGGTTGGAGTGTGAGGAAGGGGACAGCAGGAAACATACTCCGTGTGTCTATCGGCTGTCACGCTCTGCCCGCTGACGAAGAAAGCGGCTGTAATGCTCCAGTGCTTTGACCACATAATCCTCCGTTTGACTTACGGGGATATTCTTCGGGATCAGACTTCGCACCTTGTCCCCACGCAGGACGATCTTCTCACGCTGATTTGGTTTTTCCTCTCCCATAATGGCGGACACCACCTCCGGCGTGAGCTTGCCGTCTGTGAAGAACTTCCGCATACGAATGGTCTGATCGTGGGACGGGGTGCATTGGTTCAGGTCGATTTCATCAACCACCGCCCGCTGGCTCTCCTCGTCCAAATAGGATAGCTCCACCGCAGGGCGCATCTTGATTTTGCCCTCGTCCACAAGGTCGAGTAGTTCAGGCACAAGGTTCGTCAGGCGGATATACCGGCGAACTTGGTCTTGGCTTTCACCAACTTGCTCACCCAAGAGTTCACGGGATGTCTTGCCCTCATAATTCTGTGCCACTGGCACAGAATTCTCTTTGCTCGGTCTGCCAGCTTGTCGCTTCATAGCCTCAAGCCTCATTTTATAGGCGAACGCCTTTTCTGAGGGAAGTATCTGCGACCGCTGGTAGTTGCTCTCCACCATAAGGACGGTGGCGGCGTCACGATCAAGGTCTACGACCTCGCAACGGAGTGCTTCAAATCCGGCAAGTTTACAAGCCCGTTTTCGCCTGTGACCGGAAATCAGCTCATATCTGCCGTCCTCTTTCTGACGCACGGTAGCCGGAGTAATGACTCCTCGCTCCTTGACACTCTCCACAAGCTGTATCATATCCTCGTCGTCCCGTACCTTAAATGGGTGGTCGGGAAAATCGTCGATCAGCTCAAGGGGAATATCTCGGATTTTACTGAGCTTAGCATCATCCCGCTCCTCTTGCGTAGAGAACAAATCATCGAGTGTGTTCGTGGGAAGCGTGAAGTCGCTCTTTCTGCCTGCCATCGGCTAACACCTCCTTCGTGAAATCCGTGTAAGCCTTAGACACGGTGCTGCTCGGCTCATAGGCGTATATGCTTTTCCCTTTAGATGAAACCTCGGCGGCTTTTACGGCAATGGGAATGGTCGTCCGGTATATCCTGATCCGACAACCGAAGTTCTCCCTCAGCGCTTCTACCGTACTTTTGGCAAGATTGGTTCTACCGTCTACAAGTGTGAGCAGAATACCGTCGATTGTCAGGTTCCGATTGGTGTGCTTCTTCACCTTGGCAATCGTCGATAAAAGCTGCGTCATACCTTTTGCGGGGAGATACTGTGCCTGCACGGGAATAATTACGCTGTCTGCCGCAGTCAGAGCATTGAGCGTTATCATACCAAGGGACGGCATACAATCTATCAGTACATAGTCGTATCTGTCCTTCACTTGGCTGAGATAGTTTTTCATCACGCTCTCTCTGCTCATTGCAGTCACAAGGCTCATCTCCAACGCTGAAAGGTCAAGGTTTGACGGAACAAGGTCAACCTTTTCCTCGTGGCTGAGAATGCCGGCAAACGGGTCTTGCTGTTCTTCCCGCATTACCGCAGACAACTTATTGGAAAGAGTCTGCGGCAAACTGTCCGCATCCTGCCAACCGAGGCAGGTAGTAAGGTCGCCCTGCGGGTCAGCGTCCACGAGAAGCACCTTTTTGCCCTGCATAGCCAATCCTACGCCGAGGTTTACTGCCGTGGTGGTTTTCCCCACGCCGCCTTTCTGATTGCAGATAGCAATGGTTTTACAGTTTGGCATTTCGCTTTTCCTCCTTCTTATTAGATTTGGATCGCTTGATCCACCAAAACACAGGAAGCGTTTCCTGTGCTTTGGTGGTCGCATTTAACTCGATCTCATCCCCCAAATGCGTAAAAGGAAATCAACAGGCGTTCGGTTGCTGACCGAACTCATAGGAATCTCACCTCTGCCGGGTACTCCGCCAGCCCCATAGGGAAGTATCATTGTCCCTGATTCGTTTCATCGCCTTATCCGTAGCAAACGGATATTTCAGAATGGTTCGGAATCGCTACCAACCTTGCTTTCCGTGATAACCCCTGTGGGCAGGAAGTTCGTGGCGCACCTTCATCCGGCTGGGGCTTTCGCCCCCGATCAGGAATGTACCTGTTGAGTGTGTATTCTGTTTTCAAGGATCACGAGGAAACTTGTTTTGTCCCTCAATAGGTAGCCAGCGAGAAGGCCCATTTTTTAACCCCCTGAGCGAAAAAATTCAAAAAATTTTTTGAGCACGAAAAAAGCCGCTGATTTCATATCGAAACCAGCGGCTTGATTTGCGGTGTGTTCAGCTGAAAATGGGCAAAAAAATAACGGTCACACAATCCAAAGGGACTGTGTGACCGTATTTATATCAGTTGTTTTGCCTACGCTACTGCGTCAACTTCTTATTGGCGCTGTTCGCGGATGGCAGCCTGTGCGGCGGCCAGACGAGCGATGGGCACGCGGAAGGGAGAGCAGGACACATAGTCCAGGCCCACCTTGTGGCAGAACTCCACGGAGCTGGGATCGCCGCCGTGCTCGCCGCAGATGCCCAGGTGCAGGTCGGGACGGGTCTCGCGGCCCAGCTTGGCAGCCATCTTCACCAGCTTGCCAACGCCCACCTGGTCCAGCTTGGCGAAGGGATCGTTCTCATAGATCTTCTTGTCATAGTAGGCGCCCAGGAACTTGCCGGCGTCGTCACGGCTGAAGCCGAAGGTCATCTGGGTCAGGTCGTTGGTGCCGAAGGAGAAGAACTCAGCCTCGGTGGCGATCTCGTCGGCGGTCAGAGCGGCACGGGGGATCTCGATCATGGTGCCCACCAGATACTTCATCTCCACACCGGCAGCGGCCAGCTCCTCGTCAGCGGTCTTGACCACGATGCTCTTGACGTACTTCAGCTCCTTGACCTCGCCCACCAGGGGGATCATGATCTCGGGAACCATGTTCCACTCGGGATGACGCTTCTGAACGTTGATGGCGGCGCGGATGACGGCACGGGTCTGCATGACGGCGATCTCGGGGAAGGTGACGGCCAGACGGCAGCCGCGGTGGCCCATCATGGGGTTGAACTCGTGCAGGGAGGCGATGATGGCCTTGATCTCGGCCACGGTCTTGCCCATATCCTTGGCCAGCAGCTCGATGTCGGCCTCCTCGGTGGGAACGAACTCGTGCAGAGGGGGATCCAGGAAGCGGATGGTCACGGGGCAGCCCTCCATGGCCTCATAGATGCCCTCGAAGTCGCCCTGCTGCATGGGCAGCAGCTTGGCCAGAGCCTTTTCGCGCTGCTCCACGGTGTCGGAGCAGATCATCTCGCGGATGGCGGCGATGCGGTCGCCCTCGAAGAACATATGCTCGGTGCGGCACAGGCCGATGCCCTGGGCGCCCAGCTCACGGGCCTTGGCGGCATCGTGGGGGGTGTCGGCGTTGGTGCGGACCTGCAGCCGGCGATACTTGTCGGCCCAGGCCATGATGCGGCCGAAGTCGCCGCCCACGCTGGCGTCCACGGTGGGCATAGCGCCGTCGTAGATGCTGCCGGTGGAGCCGTCCAGGCTCAGCCAGTCACCCTCGTGATAGGTCTTGCCGGCCAGGGTGAACTGCTTGTTCTCCTCGTCCATGACGATGGCGCCGCAGCCGGAGACGCAGCACTTGCCCATGCCGCGGGCCACAACGGCGGCGTGGGAGGTCATGCCGCCGCGAACGGTCAGGATGCCCTGGGCGGCCTTCATGCCCTCGATATCCTCGGGAGAGGTCTCCAGACGGACCAGGACCACCTTCTCGCCCCGGGCAGCCCATTCCTTGGCGTCCTCGGCGGAGTAGACGATCTTGCCGCAGGCGGCGCCGGGAGAGGCGGGCAGCGCCTTGCCCACAGGGGCGGCAGCCTTCAGCGCGGCGGGGTCAAACTGGGGGTGCAGCAGGGTATCCAGGTTGCGGGGATCGATCATGGCCACGGCCTGCTGCTCGGAGATCATGCCCTCGTCCACCAGGTCGCAGGCGATCTTCAGGGCGGCGGGAGCGGTACGCTTGCCGTTGCGGGTCTGAAGCATGTACAGCTGGCCATGCTCCACGGTGAACTCCATGTCCTGCATGTCGCGATAGTGGTCCTCCAGGGTGCGGCAGACCTCCACGAACTGGGCATAGGCCTCGGGGAACTTCTCGGCCATCTGGTCGATGGGCATGGGGGTACGCACGCCGGCCACCACGTCCTCGCCCTGGGCATTGGTCAGGAACTCGCCCATGAGCTTCTTCTCGCCGGTGGCGGGGTTGCGGGTGAAGGCCACGCCGGTGCCGCAGTCGTCGCCCATGTTGCCGAAGGCCATGGACTGGACGTTGACGGCGGTGCCCCAGGAATAGGGGATGTCGTTGTCCCGGCGATACACGTTGGCGCGGGGGTTATCCCAGCTGCGGAACACGGCCTTGATGGCGCCCAGCAGCTGCTCCTTGGGATCGGAGGGGAAGTCCTGGCCGATCTTTGCCTTATACTCGGCCTTGAACTGGCCGGCCAGCTCCTTCAGGTCCTCAGCGGTGAGCTCCACGTCCTGGGTGACGCCCTTCCTGGCCTTCATCTCGTCGATGAGCTGCTCGAAATACTTCTTGCCCACCTCCATGACCACGTCGGAGTACATCTGGATGAAGCGGCGATAGCAGTCCCAGGCCCAGCGGGGGTTGTTGGACTTCTTGGCGATGACGTCCACCACGTCCTCATTGAGGCCCAGGTTCAGGATGGTGTCCATCATGCCGGGCATGGAGGCGCGGGCGCCGGAGCGGACGGAGACCAGCAGGGGATTCTCATGATCGCCGAACTTCTTGCCGGTGATCTGCTCCATCTTCTCGATGTATTCCATGATCTCGGCCATGATGGCGTCGTTGATCTGGCGGCCATCTTCATAATACTGGGTGCAGGCCTCGGTGGTGATGGTGAAGCCCTGGGGGACGGGCAGGCCGATGTTGGTCATCTCGGCCAGATTGGCGCCCTTACCGCCCAGCAGCTCGCGCATCTTGGCGTTGCCCTCGGTAAAGAGATAGCAATACTTCTTACTCATGTAGTTCCCTCCGTATATAAAATAAAATTGCGAACAACTTATTATAGGCATATCTTCTGTCAAAAGCAAGACTATTTTCGCAAAAAGGAATCTTTTTGCCATTATGGCCCAAAATTACCGGGAATAATCTCCTGACGGGAAACTATTTTTTGCAGAAAACCCGTCCCGGCACCTTGCGGACGGGGCGGAGGGTATGCTATACTTATAAAATCGGAAAGTATAACAATGGGGAGGAAGGACCGTGGGGCAGCTTCTGCCGGAAAACAGCACATTGGCCCGCCGGCTGCGCCGGGCCGCCGCAGGCGGAGCCCTGCCCCATGCCATCATCTTCTCCGGCAGCGGAGACCGCATGGCCGCCGCCCGCTTTGCCGCCGCCGCCATGGAGTGCGAGGCGCAAAGCGGAAAGCCCTGCCTGCAATGCCGCCAGTGCCGCAAGGTGCTGGAGGACATCCACCCCGATGTCCAGACGGTGCAGGACCCCGACCACCGGGAGCTGCCGGTGGACCTGCTGCGAAGCCTGCGGCAGGACGCATACATCCGCCCCAACGACGGGGCCGCCAAGGTGTACATCTTCCCGGACTGCGACGCTTTGAACCAGCGGGACCAGAACGTGCTGCTGAAGCTGGTGGAGGAGGGGCCGCCCTACGCGGCGTTCCTGTTCTGCACGGAGACGGCGGCGGCGCTGCTGCCCACCATCCGCTCCCGGTGCGTGGAGTGGAAGCTCCGGGGCGAGGACGAGGACGCCCGGGACGACGCCGCCCGGGACCTGTGCCGGGCCTTCGCTTCGGGACAGCTGCTGCCGGTGAGCCAATACCTGGTGGGGCTGGAGAATAAGCGCCTCAAGCGCGAGCAGCTCCAGCAGCTGCTGGAGAACGCCTGGCGAGCCTCTGCCGAGGCGCTGCTGGCCGCCTGCGGCAAGCCAGACCCTGCGGACATTCCCGGGGCGGATGAGCTGCGCCGGGGGCTTACCGTGCGCCAGCTGCAGGGCATGACAGACCTGATGAAGCAATACTGCCTGGAGTGCCGCTATAACGTGGGCGTGGGCCATGTGCTGGGAGCCCTGTGCGCCGGGTGGGAAAAGCTGCTTTGACATACACGGAAAGGAATCGAAATATATGACAACTGTGATCAGCGTCCGCTTCCGCAGCGGATGCAAAACCTACTTCTTTGACCCCGGCGACGTACAGGTGCAGACCGGGGACCACGTCATCGTGGAGACGGCCCAGGGCCTGGAATACGCCCAGTGCACCATGGGCAACCACCCGGTGGACGACTGCTGCGTCATCCAGCCCCTGCGGCCCATGGTCCGCGTGGCCACGGAGAACGACCGCCGCACAGCGGCCCACAACCGCACCCGGGAGAAGGAAGCCTTCGATATCTGCCAGCGGAAGATCCTCCAGCACAACCTGGAGATGAAGCTGGTGCGGGTGGAGTGCAGCTTCGAGGGGAACAAGATTCTGTTCTTCTTCACCGCCGACGGGCGGGTGGACTTCCGGGAGCTGGTAAAGGACCTGGCGTCGGTGTTCCGGGCCCGCATCGAGCTGCGGCAGATCGGCGTCCGGGACGAGGCCAAGATGCTGGGAGGCCTGGGGATCTGCGGCCGCCCCTTCTGCTGTGCCCAGTTTCTGGATGACTTTGTGCCCGTGTCCATCAAAATGGCCAAGACCCAGAGTCTGTCCCTGAACCCTACGAAAATTTCCGGCACCTGCGGGCGGCTGATGTGCTGCCTGAAATATGAGCAGGACGCCTATGAGGACGCTCTGAAGCGCATGCCCAAGAACGACTCCTTTGTCCAGACGCCGGATGGCCCCGGCAACATCTGCGACGTGAACGTGCTGAAGGAAACGGTTCATGTCCGGCTGGATGAGAAGCCCGAAGCCCCCCGGTGCTACCACAGCTGCGAGCTGTGTGTGCTGCGCAACGGCAAGGGCAGCCGGGAGGGCATCGCCATTCCGGAGCGCCCCGCCCGCTATGTGGAGCCGAAGGAGGCGGAGGAGTTCCGGGAGGAGGCCCCGGCCCTGATGCCGCCCTTCTATATGGACACGCAGCTGGAAGAGGCGCCCATGCGGGAGAAGATCGGCGCACCCGGCAGCGGCGACGGCAAGCCACGCCGCCGGCATCGGGGCGGCCGCCGGAGAGGGGGAGCCAAAAGCGGAGA